>C._urophasianus_4_cecum__coassemble_5_pt1 | contig 14385 bp, 12 predicted proteins | sample C__urophasianus_4_cecum__metabat2_high_PE_002 | metagenome-assembled genome bin C
GCCACAAAGCTGGGGTACATCCAGCACAAGCCGCTGGTATGGGAAAACGAGTGTACCCGCCACAAGCTGCTTGACGTTATCGGCGACATGGCACTGACAGGCAAGCCCATCAAGGGACGCATCATCGCCACAAGACCTGGCCATACGATAAACAACAAGTTCGCAAGACTGATGCGCAAGGAAATCCGCAAGCATGAGATCCAAGCTCCGATATACAACTGCAACGAGCCTCCCATCATGGACGTAAACCGCATACGCGAGCTGCTGCCTCACCGCTACCCCATGCAGCTGGTAGACAAGGTTATCGCGCTGGGGCCGAGCAGCATCGTCGGAGTAAAGAACGTCACCAGCAACGAGCCTTTCTTCCAAGGCCATTTCCCGCAAGAGCCGGTAATGCCTGGCGTGCTTCAGATTGAGGCCATGGCACAGTGCGGCGGACTGCTCGTGCTTAACACCGTCGAGGAGCCTGAGCGCTGGTCAACATATTTCATGAAGATTGACGACGTGAAGTTCCGTCAGAAGGTTGTTCCGGGTGACACCCTGTTGTTCAAGGTCGGTTTGCTGGCGCCGGTACGTCATGGCGTATCGTCGATGAAAGGTTACGTCTTCGTGGGAGATAAAGTCGTATCTGAGGCTACATTCACAGCCCAAATCGTGAAGAACAAATAATCTGAATCATAAAAGGGCAGACTTTACCTCTGCCCTTTTCAATAAACATACTTATAAATATGAACCAAATCAGTCCACTTGCATACGTGCATCCAGAGGCAAAACTTGGTGACAACAATATCATCGGACCGTTTTGCTATATTGATAAGAACACAGTCATAGGGGACAACAACGTATTACAAAACAGTGTAACCATAAATATCGGAGCACGCATAGGCAACAACAACGAAATATTCCCCGGCACATGTATCAGCACCAAACCGCAAGACCTGAAGTATAAAGGTGAAGAAACAACATGCGAAATAGGCGACAACAACAGCATACGCGAGAATGTCACCATATCAAGAGGCACGGCCTCGAAAGGAAAAACAACCGTAGGATCTAACAACCTGCTGATGGAGAACATGCACATAGCACACGACTGCTCGGTAGGAAACGGCTGCATAATCGGAAACTCGACAAAATTCGGCGGAGAAGTTACCATCGATGACCATGCCATAATCAGCGCAGAGGTGCTCACCCACCAGTTCTGCCACATCGGCGGATATGTCATGATACAAGGAGGATGCCGCTTCAGCCAAGACATCCCGCCGTATATCATCGCCGGAAAGGAACCTACAAAATATTGCGGAATCAACCTCGTGGGCTTGCGCCGCAAAGGATTCGACAACGAACTGATCAACAACATTCACGAAGCCTATCGTCTGCTTTACTCAAAAGGCGTACTGAAGGAAAGTATCGAGGAAATACGCAAGCATCTGCCCGAGTGTGAGGAGATTAATTATATAATAAGGTTTGTTGAGAACTCGAAGAGAGGCATAATCCGATAAGGACTGGCCTTTCGTCACGCAGACACATGAAGACTCTCATCGTTATCGTAGGACCGACCGGCGTAGGAAAGACTGAGCTGTGCCTGAAAATCGCCAGACACTTTGACACCTTTATAATAAATGCCGACTCAAGGCAGATGTTCAAGGAAATACCGATAGGCACAGCCTCTCCTACCCTTCAGGAACAAGAAACGGTAAAACATTTCTTTGTCGGGAATCTCCACATCGGCGACTATTATAACGCTTCGATGTATGAGAACGACGTAATATGTCTGTTGGGAACATTGTTTAAGGAAAAGGACTTCGTTTTAATGTCCGGCGGAAGCATGATGTATGTAGATGCCGTGTGTAACGGCATTGACGACATACCCACCGTTGACGCGGAAACGCGGAAACAGGTACAGGACGAATATGAAGAAAAGGGGCTTGAGAGCATTTGTGAAAGGCTGAAGGAAATTGATCCGCAATATTACGACATTGTGGACAAGAAGAATCACAAACGCGTAATACATGCTTTGGAGATTTGCCTGTCGACAGGCAAGACATATACGTCGTTCAGAACCAACGAAAGAAAAAAGCGGCCGTTCAGGATTATCAAAATCGGAGTGACGCGAGACCGAGCCGAACTGTACGAAAGAATAGACAAACGTGTCGACAATATGATTGAGAACGGACTGGTTGAGGAAGCCAAAGCAATGCTGCCGTACAGGGCTACAAACTCTATGAACACTGTCGGATATAAAGAGTTATTCCTCTATTTTGACGGTGTTTACACTCTCGACGAGGCTGTTTTCAGGATTAAGAGCAACACTCACAGATACTGCCGCAAGCAGTTGACATGGTTCAAGCGTGACAAGGAAATAAGATGGTTCTCACCGGAAAATGTTGAAGAAATCATAAATTACATCGATACATTCAACTAAAATGTATCTTTTTAGCTACATTTGCATCAAAAACAGAAGCTATGTTCCAAAAACTGAAGAATTCATACATAGGCAGACTTTTCACTTATTGCATGGAAAAACTGAAAAGTCTATGGCATTGGTACAAAGGACTATACAAAGACAGTAAATGGTACACCAAGACTTTAGTGGTAATCGCGTCAATTATCGTTGCCTTTATCGTCTATCTTGGTATGGTCGACATCAATTTCTTATGGTTGTTTGGAAAGTCACCCGGCTTCTCGCAAATCAAGAAACCTACAACGAGCGAAGCATCCGAGATATACAGTTCTGACGGTGTGTTAATCGGAAAATTCTTCAGTGAGAACCGTACCCCGGTCAAATATGAAGAAGTAAATCCTATTTTCTGGAAAGCCCTTATTGACACTGAGGACGAGCGTTTCTATAAGCACAGAGGTGTTGACCCTATCGGAATGTTCGCCGTCCTGAAAGAAGTTATCGTCAATCACGAGGCCCGCGGCGCATCCACCATTACGCAACAGCTCGCCAAAAACATGTTCAGGGTGAGGACGCAATACTCCACCGGACTGCTCGGCTACATTCCCGGAGTGCGCATGCTCATAATGAAAAGCAAGGAGTGGATTATCGCCACAAAACTTGAAATGCTGTTTGACAAGAAAGAGATACTGACGATGTACGCCAACACGGTTGATTTCGGCTCAAACGCTTTCGGTATAAAAACAGCGTGCAAGACTTACTTCAACACCACACCTGCCGAGCTTACAGCCGAACAGGCAGCCGTACTCGTCGGAATGTTAAAGGCCACAACATATTACAACCCTATCTCAAACCCTGAAAACAGCTTACAGCGCAGAAACGTAGTGCTGCACAACATGATGGAGCACAACGACCTGACGGCACGCGAGTTCGACTCAATCAGTGCCATACCAATCAAGCTGAGTTACAGCGTCGAGAGTAATTATGACGGACAGGCGAAATACTTCCGCGAGGCGATAGCCAACTACCTAAAAGACTGGTGCAAAGAAAACGGCTACGACCTTTACAGCAGCGGACTGAAGATTTACACAACCATCGACACGCGTATGCAGAAGTATGCCGAAGAGGCAGCCATCAAGCAGATGCGTCAGGTGCAACGCAACTTCGACCGTCACTGGAGCGGACAAGACCCTTGGCGTGACGAGAACCATCAGGCAATACCGAATTTCATCGAAGACATAGCAAAGAGACAGCCGTTCTACAAGATTCTTTTGCAGAAATTCCCCAATGACCCTGACTCGATAACCTACTATCTGAACAAGCCACACAAAGTAAAGCTGTTCGACTATGAAAAAGGCACGATAGAGAAAGAAATGAGCACTCTTGACTCAATACGCTACATGGTGAGATTCATGCACTGCTCTTTCGTTGCCATGGAGCCGCAAAGCGGTGAGGTCAAGGCTTGGGTAGGCGACATTGATTTCAACTCCTGGAAGTACGATAAAGTGACCGCGATGCGCCAGCCCGGCTCAACATTCAAACTGTTTGTATATACCGAAGCCATGAACCAAGGTCTCACTCCATGCGACAAGCGGCGTGACGAGTATATACGGATGGAGGTGTACGACAAGGCGAAACACGGAATGACAACATGGACACCGTCTAACGCCAACGGCCGGTTCTCTGGCGACTCGATACCTCTGAAGGGAGCTTTCGCACGAAGCATAAACTCAATCGCAGTAAGGCTCGGTCAGGAAATGGGCATAAAGAACATAGCGAAGACAGCCCACGACATGGGCATCAAGAGCCCGCTTGACGAGCAGCCTGCTCTCGCGCTCGGCTCGTCTGACGTCAACCTGCTTGAAATGGCAAACGCGTACTGCACCGTAGCCAACGACGGAAAGCACATTGAACCGATACTCGTGACAAGAATCGTAGACCGCGACGGCAAGGAAGTATACAACAGCAGGATAGAAGAAAAGCAGGTAATACCGTACAAGAGCGCCTTCTTCATGCAACAGCTGCTCATGGGTGGCATGCGCGAACCCGGCGGCACGTCACAAAGCCTGTGGGGATATGTAAGCAAGGCGAACGACACCGACTTCGGAGGAAAGACAGGAACATCTAACAACCATTCTGATGCCTGGTTCATGTGCGTCAGTCCGAAGATTGTGGTAGGAGCATGGGTAGGCGGAGAATACCGCAGCATACACTTCAGGACAGGAGCCTTGGGACAGGGCAGCCGCACCGCTCTGCCTATATGCGGATACTTCCTGCAGTCGCTTATGAACGACCCGCAGTTCCAGAAATATCACGGCCGCTTCAACAAGCCGATGGATGACGACATCACCCGCGACATGTATATGTGCGACAGTTATTATCCGGCAAAGAAAGACACTGCCATGACAGACAGTGCCGCCATTGCAGACTCTATCGCAGCGGAGAAGGCCGGACACCCGATGAATGCACTTGAGAAGATGGTCATCGGAAACGCCGTCAGCGTTGAGCCGCAGAACCCGCAGCCGAAGAACGAGAAAAGGGAAGAAAGCCAGAAGCCCTCGAAACCGCGTGAAGAGGTAATCAGGTTTGAGGACTTATGATTAACGCCCAATACCGCAAAACTATCAAGACACGACATTGCCGCAGACTGACTGCGGCAACTGACTGTCAGACAACATACCACTAATAACCGATGACTTGTCAAAATCATGTTGCGCATGTTTTTGGCAAGTCATTCGTTAAATACCTTTCATGCCGCCCGCCGGAACACATGACTGCCATCCAGCTTATCCATCCACATTTTAGCTCATATACCTTATTGACGGAAATATGATTGACCTTGACAACAAAGAGCTGCAACAGGCGCTCCAGATAATACAATTCACCAACCGCTCACTGTTTCTTACGGGCAAGGCCGGCACCGGCAAGTCGACATTCCTGCGCCACATCTGCGCCAACACGAAAAAGAAACACGTAATACTCGCGCCCACCGGAATATCGGCAATCAACGCCGGAGGCTCCACACTGCACAGTTTCTTCAAACTGCCGTTCCACCCCTTGCTGCCGAACGACACACGATACTCACCCCGCAACATACGCAACACATTGAAATACAACTCGGAGAAGCGGAAAATACTTAGAGAGGTGGAGCTTATCGTGATAGACGAGATAAGCATGGTGAGGGCAGACATCATCGACTTTATCGACAAAGTGCTGCGCATATACTCGAGAAACATGCGCGAGCCTTTCGGCGGGAAACAGCTGCTGCTGGTAGGTGACGTGTATCAGCTTGAGCCCGTAATCAAAGAGGATGAACGCCGCATGCTGCACCCCTTTTACCCTACGACATTCTTCTTCGGTGCCCGTGTGTTCAGGCAGATGCGTCTGGTAAGCATCGAACTGCACAAGGTCTACCGCCAGACCGACACCACCTTTATAAACATACTTGACCATATCCGCACAAGTGACGTAAGCGAAGCCGACCTGAAAATACTGAACAGCCGGGTGGGCAACACTCTGACGGCCGACGGCAACAGCCTTGCCATCACGCTGTCGACACGCCGCGACACCGTGGACTACATCAACGAGAGGCGGCTGAGCCAGCTCGAAGGCGAACCGACCGTACTGCACGGCGAGGTGAAAGGAGACTTTCCTGAAGGCAGTCTGCCCACACCGATGGAACTTGAGGTCAAGGTGGGGGCACAGATTATGTTCATAAAAAACGACATGGACCGCCGCTGGGTCAACGGCACTCTGGGCGTGATAGAGGGCATCGACGAAGAAGACGGCTTCATATACGTCATCACCGAAGACGGCAACGAATATGACGTGTGCCGCGAACGGTGGAGCAACATGAAATACACCTACAACGAGAAAGAGCAGAAAATAGAGGAGGAAGAAATAGGCAGCTTCATACAATACCCGATAAGGCTGGCGTGGGCGATAACAGTACACAAGAGCCAGGGACTGACGTTCAAGCGTGTCAACATCGATTTTACGGGCGGAGTGTTCGCCGGAGGTCAGACTTACGTCGCCCTGTCACGCTGCACATCGCTCGAAGGCATCAGTCTGCAGACACCCGTCAGGCACGATGACGTGTTCGTAAGACAGGAGATAAGGCAATTCGCGAAAACCTACAACGACCGCACCGTCATCACAGGAGCACTGAAAGAGTCGAAAGCCGACAAGGAATATTATGACGCGGCAAAGGCTTTCGACAAAGGTGACTTCGACGCTTTCCTGACAAACTTCTTCAAGGCGATACACGACCGCTACGACATAGAGAAGCCGGCAGCACAGCGGCTGATAAGACGGAAGCTGAACGTGATAAACACCCTGAAAGATGAAAACCGCAGACTGGCAAAGGAGATGGCGAAGCAGAAAAGTTTTCTGAAGAAACTTGCCGTAGAATACATCCTGCTCGGAAAGGAATGTGAGCAGGAGAATATGCCCGAGGCAGCCGCCGCCAACTACCGCAAGGCTCTTGAACTGTGTCCTGACGCGCCTGAAACGCAACGGCGGCTGAAGAAGATTGAAGGCAAACTGAAAAAGTGACGCAGCGACAGTCTGCGGCACAATGTAATGACAACGCTCATCTTTCACATCGCAAAAGCTGACCTTTGAGGCTGCAGAAGGTCATGTCTTGCGATGTAAAAGCTGACCTTTCAATTTGTAGGAAATAACAGCCTTACAGATTTAATCTGAACTTATTATTCCACAAAACTTTCCAACAGTTATGCGGCAGATAAATCTATTTTACAATAAAACTCATTTCATACGTTTTTTATTTTGTTATTCTGACGATTTGCAGTAACTTTGCACTCGAAAAAGAAGTATTTTTATGGATAACAAGCAAGCGACCCTCGAACTGGGGACGAAGCCGGTCGGCAAACTGTTGGCTCAATACGCGCTGCCGGCAATTGTGGCGATGACGGCATCGTCACTATACAACATGATTGACAGTATTTTCATAGGTCAGGGCGTAGGCCCTCTTGCCATATCGGGACTGGCCATAACGTTCCCGCTGATGAACCTCTCGGCGGCGTTCGGCGCTGCCGTCGGCATAGGCTCGGCCACATGTATATCAGTGAAACTCGGCCAGAAAGACTACAAGATGGCTGAACACATCTTCGGCAACAGCTTCACTCTGAACATCGTCGTGGGAATAGCTTTCGGACTCATCGCCCTGCTGTTTCTCGACCCCATACTGTATTTCTTCGGCGCGAGCAAGAACACCATACCCTACGCCCGCGACTATATGCTGGTGATACTGTCAGGCAACGTAATATCGCAGACATTCCTCGGCATGAACGCCGTGCTGCGCGCTGCCAGCAAGCCGCGGCAGGCCATGGCGGCGACCATACTGACCGTGATACTGAACATCGTGCTGGCTCCGATATTCATCTGGCCTCTTAAAATGGGAATCTTCGGCGCCGCCCTCGCCACCGTCATATCGCAGGGCGTCGCTCTGGCATGGCAGATCAAGCTGTTCAGCAACCAGTCGGAGATATTACATTTCAGGCGGGGCATCTATAAGATGAAAAGCGACATCGTGAAAAATATCATCAGCATAGGCATGTCTCCGTTCGCGATGAACGTCTGCGCTTGCGTGGTGGTGATATTCATCAACGCCGGACTCGCGCACTACGGCGGCGACCTTGCCGTAGGAGCTTACGGCATAGCCAGCAAGGTGTCGTTCATATTCGTGATGGTGACCATCGGACTCAACCAAGGCATGCTGCCGATTGCCGGTTACAACTATGGCGCGCAGCGGTTCGACCGACTGATGAGGGTGCTGAAATACGCCATGATAACGGCGACGATAATAACCACCGCCGGATTCATCATAGCCGAGTTCTTCCCCTACCAGTGCGCGCGGCTGTTCACCACTGACAAGACGCTCATCAGTATGTCGGTCGAGGGTATAAGGGTACACATGCTGGCGTTCCCGATAGTAGGCTGTCAGATGGTGATAACCAACTTCTTCCAGTGCATAGGCAAGGCGAAAATCAGCATATTCCTGTCGCTGTCGCGCCAGATGCTGTTCCTGCTGCCTCTGCTCGTCATCCTGCCGCCCATCATGAAACTTGACGGCGTATGGACGGCGATGCCTGTCTCTGACCTGATAGCCGCGATTGTCGCCATTGTCATGATGATGAAATATATGAAGAAGTTTAAGAAGATGCAACAACAAGCAGTAAGTCCGCAGGCTGTAAAGTAAGGCGGCGACAGGCAATACTGGCACAAAGACCTTACAAGACTTCAGCTGCATGTAAAACATAAATATTAACGCTTATGGACGACAAAAAAATAATAATCAACGTCGGACGTCAGCTGGGCAGCGGCGGACTCGTCATCGCAAAACGGTTAGCCGATGACCTCGGATGCAACTTCTATGACAAGGAGTTGCTCAACCTCGCCGCTAAAGAGAGCGGATTCAGCGAGAAACTGTTTGAGCAGAATGATGAGAAAAAAGGATTCTTCAGGTCTTTGTTCCACATTCACGCTCCGTTCATGTCTGACAACAACTTCTATAACAATAAGCTGTCGCAGGAGAGCCTGTTCCAGTTCCAGAGCGATGCCATACGGAAGGCGGCTTCCGCACACTCGTGCGTGTTCGTGGGCAGATGCGCCGACTATGTGCTGCGCGACTTCGAGAACACTGTCAGCGTGTTCATCACAGCCGACCTTGACGAGCGTATCGGCCGTGTGGCAAAGCGTTCTGGCTGCAGCCGGGAAGAAGCCGGGAAGATAATAGAGAACAAGGAGGCGGCGCGCTCGTCTTATTACAATTACTACACGGGCAAGATATGGGGTCACAGCACTTCCTACGACCTGTGCATCAACTCAAGCCTGCTTGGCATGGACGCTACCGTCGAGTTTATAAAAGACTTCATCAGAAAGCGTTTCAGCCTGTAACCGGCATATTCTTATCATGCCCGTGACCTGCGGCCGCCGCCTGACGGCAAAGAGACTTACGGGCGCACCTTTGCAGACAATGAAGAAAATAGGCATAATCAGCGACACCCACAGCTATTGGGACGACAAATATCTGCACTATTTCGAGCCTTGCGACGAGATATGGCATGCCGGAGACATCGGCTCTATGGAAGTCGCCGAGCGACTGGCCGACTTCCGTCTGCTGCGTGCCGTCTGCGGCAACTGTGACGGAGGCGATCTGCGGAGAATGTACCCAGAGGTGCTGCGCTGGAAGTGTGATGATGCCGACGTACTGATGAAGCACATCGGCGGCTATCCGGGCAACTATGACAGGAGCATCAGAGCCTCAATCTACGCCATGCCGCCGCAGCTCTTTATCAGCGGACACTCACACATACTGAAAGTGAAATATGACAAGACGCTCAACCTGCTGCACATCAATCCCGGAGCTGCCGGACTTCAGGGGTGGCAAAAGGAGCGCACGATTGTACGTCTGACAATTGACGGCAACACGTTCAAAGACCTTGAAGTCATAACGCTTAACACCCCAAGGGGCGCAGGTTTACACAATATTTAGACAATATTTCAGTTATATTGGTAAAGAGGTGTCAGCAGAAACGCAGGTCTAACGGTAGGCTGCGGGCAGACATATACACGCGGAGACTGATAAGACCGCCCGCGACGACATACCGCATAGTCTTAAACCTCATGCTGACGTAATGAAAACAGACATTGTGACACCGCCTGAAAAGATACCATACAACCACAAAACAATAAATTAATATGAAGACTTATCTGGTAACAGGTGCAGCCGGATTTATCGGCTCTAATTACATCAAGTACCTACTTTACAAGAAGTACAAAGACGAAGACATCAGGATTATCGTGCTCGACCTGCTGACTTACGCAGGTAATTACGGCACGATCAAAGACGACATAGACGGCAAGAGATGCGTGTTCGTTCACGGAGACATACGCGACCGCGGACTGGCTGACAAGCTCTTTGCCGAAAATGATATAGATTATGTTGTAAACTTCGCAGCAGAAAGCCACGTTGACAGAAGCATCGAGAATCCACAGCTCTTTCTTGAGACCAACATTCTCGGCACCCAGAATCTGCTCGACGCCGCACGCCGCGCATGGGTTACGGGCAAGGACGAGACAGGGTATCCCGTATGGAAAGCCGGCAAACGCTTCCATCAGGTAAGCACCGACGAGGTTTACGGCTCGTTGGGCAAGGACGGTTACTTCACCGAGACCACCCCGCTGTGTCCCCACAGCCCTTACAGCGCATCGAAGACAAGCGCCGACCTGATAGTCAAGGCCTATCATGACACCTACCACATGCCTGTCACCATCACCCGCTGCTCTAACAACTACGGTCCATACCACTTCCCCGAGAAACTTATTCCGCTGATTATCAACAACATCCTTGAGGGCAAACAGCTTCCTGTCTACGGCAAGGGCGACAACATACGCGACTGGCTTTACGTTGAGGACCACTGCAAGGCAATAGACCTTGTTGTGCGTGAAGGCCGCGAAGGAGAGGTGTATAACGTCGGCGGACATAACGAGATGACCAACATCGACATAGTGAAACTGACGATAAAGACCATCCGCGGAATGATGGAAGAAGACAAGGAGCTGCGCAAGGTGCTGAAGAAACAGGTAAAAGATGTCAACGGCGACATCGACATCAGCTGGATTAACGACAGTCTGATAACATTCGTTGCCGACCGTCTTGGTCATGACCAGCGCTACGCCATCGACCCTACAAAGATTAAGAACGAACTGGGCTGGTATCCCGAAACCAAATTCGCCGACGGCATCGTCAAGACCATACGCTGGAATCTTGAGCACCAGGACTGGGTAAACGAGGTCACAAGCGGCGATTACCAGAAGTATTACGAACAAATGTACGGCAACAGATAACCCCAACCGACAGGCAGACGGGAACAGGACACAAAGGCTTACGTCAAGCCAGAGCGGCTGCCTATGCCGCAAAAAGCATATTCCCGACTGCCTGTCTTTTATATTTCACCACTCTATCAGTCATAATGGATTCATTGTCACAAGAACTTCAGGATTTCCTCATACGGCTGGGACAACAGCCCGATTGTGTAAGCAAGAAAGTGGAACACTACGTCAAGCACATCATGCACCTTGTCAATGCCAATGAGGAAGATATGCTTCAGCAATATTACGGACTGTTCGGCAACAGCGTGAAACCGCTTGATGACATTGCAAAAGAGCACAAAGTGAGCAATGATACATTGCTGAAGATAATTGAGGCGAACTTGCGTAAAATGGCTGTCTCACCTGAATGGCAATTAGTAAAACAGCTGATTGACCGGCATGAGGACAAATAACATCGTCTGAAAAACATTTCTGACAGACAGTCGTGTGCATGTCATTATCCGCTTATAAATAAAATAAAAAATGAAGAAGATATTATTATTAGGCTCCGGAGAACTTGGAAAAGAGTTTGTCATCGCGGCAAAACGTGCCGGACAATATGTCGTGGCGTGCGACCGTTACGCCAATGCCCCGGCCATGCAGGTGGCTGACGAGAGTGAGGTTTTCAACATGCTTGACGGTGAAGCGCTTGACAGTGTAGTGAAAAAACATTGTCCTGACATCATCGTCCCTGAAATAGAGGCCATCCGTACAGAACGTCTGTTCGACTTTGATAAAGCAGGAATACAGGTTGTTCCGAGTGCCCGTGCGGTGAATTTCACGATGAACCGTAAAGCGATACGCGACCTCGCGGCCAAAGAACTCGGAATAAAGACAGCAAAATATTTTTACGCAAAGACTCTTGACGAACTGAAAAGCCACTCCGTTGAGATTGGTTTCCCGTGCGTAATCAAGCCCCTTATGTCATCATCAGGCCACGGACAAAGCATCGTGAAAAGTGCCGACGAGCTTGAAACGGCTTTCAACGCGGCGATGGAAGGCAGCAGAGGCGACGTGAAAGAAATAATAATCGAGGAGTTCATCCACTTTGACAGTGAGTTCACACTTCTCACCGTGACACAGAAAAACGGCTCTACGCTTTTCTGTCCGCCTATCGGACACGTGCAGAAAAACGGCGACTACCGTGAGAGCTGGCAGCCTTTCGCCATCAGCGAGGCCGACCTGAAAGAGGCTGAACGCATGGCAGAGGCCGTAACCAAGGCACTTACGGGTGCTGGTATATGGGGTGTAGAGTTCTTCCTGAGCCGTGACAAGGGTGTCATCTTCTCAGAGCTTTCGCCCCGCCCGCACGACACAGGCATGGTGACACTTGGCCATACGCTCAACCTGAACGAGTTTGAGCTACACTTCAGAGCCGTCATGGGGCTGCCCATTCCTGCCATCCATCTTGAGCATGCGGGCGCAAGTGCGGTCGTACTGGCTAAAGAGGAAGCCGACCATGAGCCTGAGTACAACATGATGGATGTGACAAGCGAGGACTACACACGTCTGCGCATATTCGGCAAACAGCAGCAACACGTCAACAGACGCATGGGAGTGGTGCTTTGCTACGGCGACGTAGACGCCGACACTACCGCACTGCGTGACAAGGCAAAGCGACTCGCCGCAACTGTCATTAAATAATTATGACATGAAAGTATCACAGGCTAAGATAATCAATATAAAGAAAATCGAAGACAGACGGGGCAACCTGTCTGTCATCGAAGGCTTGAAAGACATACCCTTTGACATAGCCCGCGTGTATTGGGTGTATGATGTTCCTGCCGGCGAATGTCGCGGCGGGCACGCCCATAAACGGTTAAAGCAATTCATCATAGCATTGAGCGGAAGTTTCACCGTTACCCTTGACGACGGTTACGAGAAAAGGAAATTCCTGCTTAACCACCCTTATCAGGGACTGGAGATTGAGACCGGGATATGGCGAACACTTGACGACTTCTCGTCAGGTGCAGTGTGTCTCGTGCTTGCGTCAGAGCATTACGACGAGGGCGACTACATCCGTGATTACGATGAATTCTTGAAATACGTGAAATGTTCGAAATAAAGCGATACACTTCTGAACATAAAGACGAATGGAACGGGTTTATAGAGCGGTCAAAAAACGGCACTTTCCTGCTTGACCGCAACTATATGGACTATCATTCTGACAGATTTGACGACTTCTCTCTGATGTTTTACATGAAAGACAAACTGTATGCCGTATTGCCGGCAAACATCAGGGACAACACACTTTACTCACACCAAGGACTTACTTACGGAGGACTTATCACTGACGAGACGGCTACTGCCGGGCATACGGTCAGCCTTTTCAATGAGATGAACGGTTTTCTGAAAGACCTCGGAATAAGCAAAGTAGTGTATAAAGCCATTCCGTGGATTTATCACCGGCTGCCCGCTCAAGAAGACATGTACGCCATTTACCGCACATGCAATGCCCGCTTTGCCGCCCGTGACATATCATCAACGATAATTATGCACAACAGAATAAAGTGGCATCGTGACCGGCGGTATGGCATAAACAAGGCGATAAAGAACAGCGTAACAGTGCATGAGAGTGACGATTTCAATGCTTTCTGGCGTGTACTTGAGTCGAATCTCGGCAACAAGTACGGTGTAAAGCCGGTACACTCATTGTCTGAAATCGAACTGCTTAAATCACGGTTCCCTGACAACATAAGGTTATACGTGGCCGAGAAAGACAACGGGGTTATCGGCGGAACGGTATTATACGTCACTAAACAGGTGCTCCACGCCCAATATATATCCGCGAATCCCGAAGGAAAGCATCTGAGAGTGATTGACGCGATTTATGACATGATACTTAACAAAGACTTCTCCGATTTCAATTATTATTTCGATTTCGGAAAATCGACCGAAGGCGACGGCACATATCTCAACGAATCACTGATTTACCAGAAAGAGGGATTCGGCGGAAGGGCTGTATGCTATGATACATACGAGTGGGAAATAGAACCGTAAACCACGGCAACAAGAAACGGACAGACCGCCGGATTTGCACCACGTTACCGGGAATCACGCAAAAAACTTATCAATTAATCAACCGCATCATG
>C._urophasianus_4_cecum__coassemble_6_pt1 | contig 14069 bp, 17 predicted proteins | sample C__urophasianus_4_cecum__metabat2_high_PE_002 | metagenome-assembled genome bin C
AACCGTTCTTCTTTCCATTCCCCCGTAAACTCCGGGAATCGCAAAGCCGGTACATCCCACACGACATTTCTCTAATTATAAGAACTAATTATTTGAAATCATGACTTATAAAACAGTTAGAGAAATTGCGATGGCTTGGAAAGAGTACAAGCGTCCTTACGTGAAGCAGTCCACGATGGCTGCGTATGTGTTAATCTTGGAGAACCACGTTCTTCCGTATTTCGGGGATAATGATTCGCTCCATGAACAGGCGGTGCAGACCTTTGTATTGCAGAAATTGGAGAGCGGATTGAGTGTCAAAACCGTCAAGGACATTCTGATAGTTCTTAAAATGGTTATGAAGTTCGGCGTTAAAAATGAATGGATGAATTATTATGAATGGGATATAAAGTACCCTACAAGCTCGTCAAACAATGAATTGGAAGTGCTCTCGGTCAGTAATCATAAAAAGATTTTAGACTATATCCAAGCGCACTTTTCCTTTACAGGACTTGGTATCTATATAAGCCTTACTACCGGCTTACGCATTGGCGAAGTTTGCGCCTTAAAATGGAACGACATCGACGTAATAAATGGAACTATAACGGTAAACCGTACAATCGAGCGTATCTACATCATTGAAGGGAGCAAAAAACACACGGAGGTCGTTATCAATACTCCCAAGACCAAAAACTCCTGCCGTGAAATACCCATGAATAAAGAATTGCTTGCCATGATTAAGCCACTGAAGAAAGTGGTCAATGACGATTTTTATGTTCTGACCAATGATGAACATCCTACCGAACCGCGCACATACCGCAATTACTACAATGGACTGATGGTAAAGCTTGGCATTCCCAAATTGAAATATCATGGGCTGCGCCATAGCTTTGCCACCCGTTGTATTGAAGCCGGGTGTGATTACAAAACAGTGAGTGTTCTGTTGGGACATTCCAACATCTCAACCACACTTGACCTTTACGTCCACCCCAATATGGAACAAAAGAAGCGTTGCATCAGCAGAATGTTCAAATCTTTGGGAAAGTAAAAGTGTATTCTATCTTTTGCATAATGCCCATAAGATTACGACAAGGTAGCAAATGGCCAGAACTGTTATTGTGAATACAAGCCAACGGGAAGATAGCCAAATGCCTTCGTTATTCCGGAGGTGTTTGGCCATTTTGTTACTGTGCTCCTCCAACAACTTTTTCTCGGCCTTGATGTGGTTGGCTGAACACTGGTTCACCTTGGCCAGTTCATCGGTATCAACCTCGGCACGAATGACAGTGTTCCGTTCCGCCTTGACAATGGCACGGCTGATGCTGTCCACGATGTTGTCCGTACTGTCCTTGGCCGCAACCAAGGCATTGAAGGCAGCCCGTTCCCTTTGGACAGTATGCTTCAGGCTGCCGTGTATGCCGTGCAGTTCTTCTTTAAGGGAGTTGATTTCTTCCATCAAGCTGCGTAATTCAACTGTCTGGCAGTTGACTTCCTGAAGCAGTCTGTCAAGTTCCTGCGTGTCCTGTTTCAGCTCCTCTTCAGGTGTATAATTGGCAAGCCGCTCACGCAGTGCGGCAGTATCGGGTTGTTTCATTTGCGTTGATGTTTTATGTCGTTTGTCATCTGCGTTTCATTCCTGATTTCCTCTGTATGCCGAGCCTGTGCGAAGCCTCACGCGCACAACGGCGGGCAAACTCAACTTCGTCTTCCTCCGGGTCGCGCCCCCATTTGAGGTCTGACTGCGAGCCGCCTCCACCTCCACTTGAAACCTCCCCGTAAGGAGAAGCGACCAGCGTAAAATAGGCCATCGCCAGGTTCTGCAACGCCTGCCAGTTGGCCAGTTCGCGGTAATCGAACTCATTGTTCAGGCAGTCAAGTACCTTGTCGGGCAAATAACGTTTGTAGGACTTTCCGTCATGCTCAAACTCCGTGGGCTGGCGGTTCGGCTGCCATTTCGTGTAGTCCTCGAATACAGGATTGTTCTGCCGTATAAGAGGCTGTGGCTTTTGTCGGATTTCATGGGAAACGGATGGTTTCGGTGTTGTTGAAACAGACTTTTGGGGTGCTGCATTTTTTTGTTTTGCCTGTTCAGAATGCAATTTCTCCCACGTATGCCTGATACGGGATGCAATCAGGTTGCGCCCCTTTCCGAGTTCCGAAGCCTTGAACCTTGTGTTACCTTTGCACAGCACATAGCCGCGTATCACGTCTTTCTTGTCCTTGCGTAAATACAAGTCATAACCTTTGACGGCAAGCAGTTCCTTGTAACCGTCCCATGACCATTTGTCCAGTTCACGCAGGGCTTCCATGCAGTCGGCACTGACCTGTGGGATGTTCGTCTCGTGTATGTGCATGGCGGTCGTCCAGCCCCTTTGCCGTGCAACCTTTTCCGCCGCCCGTTGTGCGCGGAGGTGGATGGCGTGGTCGTTGTTGATGTTCCCGTCCTCGTCCACCCGGCAGACAATGGCGTGTAGGTGCGGTATGCCGCTCTTGGATTCTTCGTGCAGCCACACGGAGGATTTGCTGTGCGATATGTTCGTCTGCGTGGAAACGACCTTACCGTTCTTGTCCTGTATTTCCTGCTCATCGAAAGCCGCCGCGAAGTCATTCCACAGTTGTCGCCAGTCATCTAAAGTAAAATCTTCGGTATGCTCCATCGCCGGACTAATCTCCATGCGGATGACATTGTTCTTAATATTCGGATGGTTCATCGTGGCGAACTTCATTTCCGTCCAGATGCCGGATGCATCCATGCCCTGCGGCATGAAGTTGTCGCATATGCGAATTATCTTTTCGGGATGCCTCTTGTTCCCCGATTCGCCCGATACATAGAGCATCGCCCTTATGCCGTGGGCTACGGCCTTTGCATTGGCTATCATGCGCCGTCCCCCTTCGCTTCATCGTTCGTTGTCCCTGCCGGATAGCTGTTCGCCGTCTGCGCGGACTGCAGGAAGCCGGTGACACGGTTCGTGACCTGCGCCACTTTCTCGTACCATTCAAGCATGGTAGGCTCGTGGCGGAAAAGGCGTATCTTCTCGTTGTCGGTCAATCCGTGCAGGGCGTTGGCGAAGTTCACCATGTCCATGCGACAAGCCGCAAGCTGCCTGAGACCGTCCAGTTCCTTGTCGGAAAGCCTTTGCCGTGGCTTGTAGCCGAGTGCCCTTGCACGGATGAAGTCGCTGCGTGTCATGCCGCACCGGTCTGCGGTGCTTTTAATCTGTGAAAGCTCCTGCTCCGTGACCTTGGTGACAACCACCCTGTCACGCCGTATAACGGGCTTATCCTGTCCGGACTGTTGTTTTGAAGTGTCTTCTTCGTGTGCCATAAACGAAAGTTCTTAAAATAGTCGTGAAACGGTTACTAAAAGAGGGATGGTGCGAGCCTGCGAGCGGCAAGGACAACAGCCTGATAGGATGTTGCGAGGGCGTCGCGGTATTGCTGTCCGCAGACGGTAATACCCCGGCATACCTCGCAACTGAACGCTACCGCTCCATGCCATTCCACACGTCCGCTTGCCATTTTTGATGCAAATGTGTGCTGGTAAAATGCCGGAAGATGGAACAACGGAAAGCGTTATTTTGCACTGTGCCGTTGTCGGCTCGGCTTCTGACGGTTCTTATTCTTCCCTCTGTTCGTGGATAAAAGGGTTGGATGTAACACCGCCATCCGCTGTTTTCCACCCAATAAGGCATGGAAAGGTCATCACGGAAGCCACCCTTGAACGGCAGGTGTCGATAATCCCCATATCCGTAAGCGTGGCAAGCAGGTTGCGTATGCGCTTCCTGCCCATGTTCCATTGTGAGGAAAGCTGTTCTTCGGAATACTGTGCCTGACCTGCGGAAAGTATGAGCGGTCTGTGGAAGCCTTTGGCTGCACCGTCCGTTAATGCCATCCTCGCCAACAGGTCGCCAAACAATGTGAAGTTGCCTGTTTCCCTGCCGTCATCATCGGTCGTTGTTCCGTGCAACCATTGCAATGCGCCTGCGGAAAACATAAACGTAAATGTTTCAATCCCTGTCGGGCGCAAGAAACCGTATTTTTCCTTGTCCATAAAATCTTGTTGTTGTAAGTGTGATATAAATGTGATGCTTTAGTTGTCAAAGTAGAATGAAGCCGTACAAAAGTATATGCAGAATTGCCTGTTATCTTGTTCGTTGTTCTCTGCACAGCTTCATTCTTTTGTGTAATGCGTAAATGGAAAATAGTCTTGCCGATAAGTAACACCCATTCCTAAACGTGTTTCAATCCGAAATAAGGGAAGAAAAGGAACGGGTTGTTACCATATCCTTACCGAATTTCACATCGGCCATTTGCATTTTCCAATCGCATACGGTCACTTTCCTGTGCCACTAGTGCCGGTGCTGTTCGGAAAAGGTTGCCCCGGTACAGGACGTTTGTCAATGGCGGAAACGGCACGACTGATGTCCGCCGCGTCCACGGCTATGGATAGCAACGACCTGTTTACCGTGACCAACTGCCGCTTGTCGCAAAACTCAGCCACACGCTCCAATAATTGAAACGCGCGGTTCAGCCGATGTTCCTGCGCATTGTCAGCAGTCATACGCTCGTTGTCCTTTCCGCTGTTGAGATAGCGGTTGAGCGCAAGGCGGTCGTCAGCCGAAATGTTTTCTGCGGTGGTCTTGCCGTCTGCGATGGCGATGCTTACACGCAATGCGTCCGCTTCGTAAACACCCAAGCTTTCCAGAAACGAGCGGATGGCCAGCGCATCCTTTCCGCTAATTTCACGTTTCCGGTTGTCGTTCTTCTTTTCCGCAGGAAAGGCCGAAGCTGCTCCGGCCTGTTCCAAAGTCTTGTTCTGTTCCATGATGAAAATTTGTTTTTGATGTTAATTAAAAAAGTTGGTTACTTCCGTTCGGCAAGGTAGCGGCTTGCTTCCTCGTCGATTTCCCCTTGCGATGAAATGCGTACTCCCGTGAGGAAAGCATCCAAGTCTTCCTTCTTGAAGAAACACAGCTTGCCACACGGCTTGTACATCGGGATGACGCGCCGCATCATCAGCTTGCGGAAGTAGGACAGCTTGAAGCCGCAATACTCAGCGGCTTCCTTCGTGCTTAAAAGTTTTCGTTGCTCTGTCATATGCGTATGTTTTAATGGATAATCGACTGCGCCCTTGTCGTGGCGACAATGCAAAGGTATGGTAGCAGATTCCGATAACAATCAATATAAACGACACAAGGACAGTCTTTTGCGAATTATAAATGCGAGTATAAATAAGGCCAAAATAATGTATAAAGGAACTCTAAACTATCCATAATCTCGGATAGTCCTCACAAAGCAATCCATAAGTGCGGAAAGAAATACGGATGTTCGCGGACGTACATAAAAAATCCCGCCATCGGCTTGCAATGACGGGAACAAGAAAAGAAGTTTATAAAAGTATTCGGTCAGAGTTTCTTGAACTCTTCAAGGTCGTAGGTGTCAAGCCTCGGTCGCAAACGGGTAGCTTTGCGCAACAGCTTGGCGATATGCCTCTGGTGTTCGGACGGGTTGTCTTTGGACGCGGCTTTGAGGTTGCTCGCCAACTGTGCGCCGTTGTTGAGAGGCCAGAACTTTTCAAAGATTACCCATTTGCCTTTCCTGATTTTGAGGGCGGCACACAAGGCGTTGGCGATGTAGGCATAGAGTGTCCGGTTGATTTCGTCATCCTCCTTTTTCATCAGCGGCTGGAAGTCCGCATCCAAATAACCGTCCTCCCGGAACAGCACGAGCAAGAACAGCGCATCGTTGGTCTGTAACGCTTCGGGCAGCTTCTTTATCTGCTCCGGCTGAACTTGTGAAATAAGATGGGCGTAGTGCCGGATTTCATCCTCCTGCCTCATTGCAACTGGCGGCGTAGGTGTTGAAAGCACAGCTTCGATTTGCTTCTCCATTTGTTTACCAACAGCCTGTCGCTTGCCGCGAACAAGCCTGTTCCACCGTTGACGCAACCACGACTTTATCCGTTTTCCGTAAGCCATACCGGTGATGCAGGGCAGCAGGAAAAGCACGGCAAAGAGTGAAGCCATGACAATGAACGTACTCCAGTCCATGCGTTTGTCAGGCGTGAGGATAAAGGCAAGCAACAAAGAAATCACAAACCAAGAGGCTGTTAAAACGGAGCGGTCTTTGGAAAGCCACTTGTCTATGATGATGTCGTACAAAAGGAAAAATTCCACAACCAGCCCAATCCAGCCGACTATTGACAAGGCGGTAAAGACAAATGCAGCCGTGGTTGCTCCCATGCGGAAAGCAACGGCGGCTACCAACCCGAAAGCGGTTGCGGCTACCACCGTAAGTGGCAACAGCATCGTAAGAAAGTTATCGGACAATCGTTTCATCGCATACAACAGGAATCAGTCTTTGAAAATGTCATTGACACGGTTGACCGCTTCGTCTTTCTTCTGGTCAATAATCTTCGCGTAAATCTGCGTGGTGGAAATATTCTTATGACCGAGCAGCTTGCTTGTGGTATAAATGTCAACATCCAAAGTCAACATCATGGTAGCGAAGGTGTGTCTGCTGACATGGTAGGTCACGTGCTTGTTTATGCCTGCCGCCTTCGCCCATTTATCTAGGATGATGCAGATGCGGCTTTCCGACGGTAGGTCGAAAACCTTGTCCTCGTCCTTTGCATCGCCACGCTCCGGCAACCACTTCATCGCCTGTTTGGATAACGGAAGATAAATAGGGTCGTCGGTCTTTTCCATTACGGTGAACACCCTCCACTGGTCGCCGTCCTTGTGTATGTCGCCCCATGTCAGACCGACAACATCGCTGATGCGCAAGGCGCAATAGCAGGAGAACAGAAAAGCCTGCTTCACGGCAGGACGGGTAGGACATTCCGTTGCAATCAGCTTTTTCAGTTCGTCAATCTGCAAGAACTCGCGTTTGCTTTCGGGGCGGCGGATGCGGTCGGCGGCTGCAATGTGCGTGAACGGATTTTCGGAAAGATAGTCGTTCCGCACGGCCCAATTCAGCATGGCACTAAGCACCGTGACATATCCGGTGGCGGTGGTCATGGAAATAGGACGGTTCGTCCGTGCCTTGTAACCGTTCCGCAGGAAATTCATAAAATCCATGCAATAATCTTTGTCAAGCATCCTGATGGGAACATCGCCACGGAATTGGAATGCCGCTTTCCGAATGGAATTGACACCACGAATGGAAGATTTTTTGCCGTTGTCCTCCAGCCATCTTGCATAGAGGTCGAGCAATTCCGACAATTTGATACGGCCACGCAAGGTGGCGTTTGAAACTCCCTTTTCACTGTTGGTAAGTTCTATGATACGGTCTGCCTTAATCTTGTTCGCCAGAGCCATGCTGTGTTGGTTCATGGCGCGGCTTGCCGGGTCAATCTCCGGCACGATATAAAGTTTAAGGAACTCATACGTCCGCTTTCCGTTGCAGTAAATATCCAGATAGATGGACTTATTCCCGTTCTGCAACTCCTTGAAACGGATGCGGACAGGCTCTTTCGCCTTGATAACTTTCTTCGGTCTGGGCATGATGTTATGTTTTTGTTGATTATTCGTTATGTACTGTCTGTTCCTTATCTTCATTATGGCTTGCGGCAACCATTTTCATATATCCTTTCATCGTTTTGGGTGTCATTCCGAGCATACAGCTGACAGTACCGATGTCAGTGCCTGTGATGAGTAATAAATATACAAAGGTATTTTGCGCAAGCCTGAAACTCAACGGCTTTTTTATTCCGGCATTCTTGCCCCATTTCAGCAATATGTTCCTGATTTCAGTATCTTTCGGCAGGCCTTTGAATACAAGTCCGCGATGGTTTGTCGTTTCAGGCAGCCAACGTTTCGATACGGCAGCCAGCGGAACAGATGATTTTCTTGAATGGATTTCTATGGTTGTCCTGTTTCCGTCCGTCTTTATGTCTTTCCATTTAAGGGAGAGGACATCGGCAGAAGACAAGTAGGTGAAGATGCTCAGCATGAAAGCCTGTTTGACTTGCGGCCTTGATATTACAGGGCATGGGGTATTCATCAAAGAGCGTATTTCGTCAACGCTCAGGAACTTTTTCAGCGGACGTTCCCTTGTGATACGACCGTGGATGTTTACGAAACGGAGAGGGTTTGCACCTATCACGCCATCCGTTACGGCCTTGTTGAGCGTGCTGCTGAAAAGGTAGATGAATGCCCTTGCCGTTGTCATGCTGATTTTGCCAAACTGTGCGGTGTAATCCTTATGTAGGAAGTCAACCAAACCGTCACAATAGCTCTCGTCAATGTCAACCACTTTCGTTTCCAAACCCCGGTAAGCGTCTATAGCCTTTTTCATGCACCTTATATTGCAGGCTGTAGAAGTATCGCCCTTGTCGCGGATGATTTTCTCGTATTCGTCAATGGCCTCTCCAATGCGCATGGCTGACGGTTCTTTGGTCTCTATGCCGAAACGCACGACAATCAATTCATCTTCCTTTGTGGAACGAATGGCCTCGGCCTCTTTCATCGTCCGCCTGTTTGTCGCGATATTCCTTTTGGATGTTTCAGGTAACAAATAGAGGCGGAGGGCTTCGCGGATGCGTTTGCCGTCCTTGTAATAGTCAAGGTAGGCAGACTTCTTACCGTTGTCTATCTCCTTGTATTTAAGTGTGATATGCGATTTTCTTTCAGTCATAAAACTCTAATTTGTTACTATACGGTCATTTTACAGATATAAAACTACAAACTATTTTTCAAAGTAACAAAACAGTCGCAAATAAAGTAACAAAATTAACCCGATTTAGTGAAAATGAGAACTCATCATCTTTTTTAATAAATCGCATAAAAGATTGATATATAGCAATAATAAGTTCTTTTCAGTTCTCATCTATTACAATGAAAAACTAATATAAAGATAATGGTGGAACATTTCGACATGACTCTTGGCTTCCACGTCAAGCGTTTCCTCCATGTCGGTTTGTCTCACCAATACAGGTACGTTGCCATCCAGTACATACACTTTCTTGTGAGCGTCTGCCACCATACCCCGTGCCGTCCAGATGCTGGCGATGCAGATGAGGATGCAGCCCAGCAGAAAACAGCAGCAGAGGATAGTCACCAGCTTAATTTTATTCTCCAGATTCTTGATGACCATAGCCTACTTTTCTTTTACGGTGTTCAGGTGCAAGTATTCCTTATGCAATATAGGCATCAGAGTAATTCGCAGTTCTCTCAGCAGCGGGTCAAAGTATTCGGAAAACACTTGCACATAATACCCCTCCATGACCACTTGGTACCATACCCACCAGATGCCCCGTTCGCGTTTCCGTTTGTTTTTGTTCAGCTTGGCAATGTGCAGTCTGCAGGTCAGATATTCCACCAGCGGCTCAATATAGCGGTCATCATAGTCAAATGCCTCGTCCAGTTCCTCAAAGAGGGCATCATAACTCCCGTTTTCAAGTCTTTCTGTAATTTCTTGGTGCATACGCCGGTTGGCGAAATTCACGAAACGGGCGTCCTTGCACCAGTTCTCAATTCTCTTTTCAATAATCTTCATATTCTTGATATTTAGTGAATAATCATTTCAATACAGTGTGCATGGCACCGGTAGCCGACATTTTGGCCTGTTGGGCCACGCCTTCACCGAAGTTTCGGGTAGAAAAAGCGGTATCTCCTTCAGGTATCATCCAGGCTGCTAAGTCAGGCACGAGATTTAAACACTTCAGCGCCACGATGCTGGCCGCCATCAGATAACCGGCCGAGAAAAACGAATTTTGCAGGTAGGCTGCCATGGTCTGTGTGGATGCGGTAATGGCTGTCAGATTTTCGGCCTGTATTGACAACACAATATCAAACAACAGTAACACATAGAAACCGACGAAGTACAAACAGGCTCCATAAAAATGTACCGTCAAGTACCTCGTTATCCACTTTGCCCAAGCTCCTTCCCATTTGGGTAATAGACTGAAAGCCCATTGGATAGGCCCGAAAATGGTCAGCATACCAAGTAATATTTGCTGACAATAGATTGTCGCCCACTATTCAATATTTATATTCAGTGAAACTTTATTTTATTGGTTAATACTGTATATCAGATATTTGCAGATAATTTCATTTGATTTGAATACGCACAAAATTTCACGGTTTTAGAAAATATTGGTACTATTTGGTACTATATTTCAGGATATATTTAGTACCTTTGTACCACTAACAAAAAAGCATTTCGCGTATGGATTTCATCTTCATAAAATCGTCAAAGGCAGGCAAGGAGGATTTCGGCTCGGTCTATGCCCGTGTGCGTACGGGCAAGGCGAATATGAAAACCGTGACAGGCTTCACCATCAGGCAGCTTGAATGGGAGAAATACCGCTCCCTGCAGTACACTTCATCCGCCCTTATGTCAAGCATCGGCATAAAGTACGGCCAGTTCGCCCAAGTCCTCGCAAGGATAAAGGCTGCGTTCGAGGCGGACGACTTCGACCCGAAAAAGGCGAAGTCCGTCATCGAGAGCGTGAAGCACGACGTGTTGAACGGCATGATGCAGGTCATGGAGGTCAAACCCAAGGGCAAGATGCTGTTCGAGGATTTTCTTACCACTTATATAGAAGATTTGGAAACAGGGCGGCGCACCAAGAAAGGCCGCACCGTAAAAGTAACCCCTGCCTACATCAAGGGGCTTCGCATCATCCAGAACCAAATCCGTGGCTACCAAAAGGAGACGCACCGCAAGATAGGACTGGACGACATGACGATGGAGACACGCAACAGCCTTGTGGGGTACTGGAAAGGGCGCGGACTGATGCCCAACGCCATCAACTCCTATATGACAAGCGTCCGCACCGTGGCGAAGGCGGCCTTTGAGGACAAGCTGACCAAATGCGACGATTTCCGCCATTCCGACTTTGTCCCGAAAAAGGAGGAAGTGGACAACATCTACCTCACGCCGGAACAGATACAGGAAATGCTGGAACTTGACCTTTCCACCAAAGAAACCGTCAGGGAAAGGCTGGAGGAACTGAAGATAGACGAGGAAGAAAGAATGTTGCAGCTATCCAAGTGCCGCATCACCCACATACGGACGCTGGAGCATGTGAGGGACGTTTTCATTGTCGGTTGCCTGACCGGGCAGCGTGTGTCCGATTACGCGAGGATATGCGAGGACATGATAACCGGGATAAACGGCACGGAATTCATATTGCTTACCCAGCAGAAGACGGACAAGAAAGTGTACATTCCGGTAGACAGGCGCGTAAGGCAGATACTTGACAAGTACGACGGCAGGCTGCCGCACGTATGCCCCAATGAAATGAACAAGCTGATAAAGACCGTCGGCCTGTTGCTGGGCTGGACATGGGATTGCGGATTTGACGGCAAGCGGCTCAACCCGAAACGCGGACGGAGGTTCTGCGACATGCTGCTTTCGCACACGGCACGCCGGAGTTTCGCCACCAACGCATACAAGGCCGGAGTGCCGCTTTCTTCCATCCAGGCCATCACGGGACACAGCAGCGAGGCACAGTTGCGCCGTTACCTCAAGCTGGACGCGGAGGAAAGGGCTGTTATAGCGTTGAAGGATTTTGAAGGCATCATTGAAATGTAAGGAGGGGCTTATGGAAGAAAGGACAAGGTTTGCCATCATCTGCGACTTGCACAGACTGTCGAACAGTATCAAGAGTAGCCTGGAACTGGCAGAAAGTCTTGCGGCCGGCACGGAACAGCGCAAGGAAATCTACAGGGGCATCAAGCGTGAAATGAAGTCCGTGCCCGTGTTGCTGGACGGCATCCGGGAATACATCGCCGAACACAGCGACAAGGAACTGGCACGGCAGTTTGCCGGACTGCACGGGGATGCGAAACGGTTGTATGACCTATGTTCGGCACATACACCCGAACTGCGCAAGGAAACCTTTTACGCAGGCAATGCCTTTGCTTCCATGGAGATTATCGGCCAATACTTCTTTCCGAAAGAGAAAGGAGGCATGAAAACAGCCAATACCGCGCGGCCTATGACACGCGCCGAGGCTACGGACTGTATTGACTCCATTCTAACCCTCATCCGAAAATGTACGGAAACATCCGGAACGAACAAAGGGAATGATGAAGCAGGGGAGCAAGCCTATGCACTGTTTTCACGCATCAGCCAAGAGAAAATCGAGGCCGTCAAGGAGTACATCACAAATGCCAACGACAAGGATTTGGCAAGACTGTTCTCGGTAAGCCAACCTGAAGCTCTCCACCTTTCGCTGCAGTTCCAGAAAGGGAATACCCGGACACAGCTGGCCGGAATTAGGATGTTCCATACCGTGCTGGCAATGGGCTATCTCAAACGGAACGTGTTGCACGAGAATGCATCCAAGCCGAAAGCCATTTGTACGGAATGCATTTCCCCCTCTTATATTGGTGCGGACAGCACACAGGCAGGTACGTTCTCCACGACGGCGCAGGTACCTGTTTTAAGACTGTACCGGTTCCTCACCGCCTATACCGTGCAGAGCGGCCCCGACAAGGGCAAATCCATATTGGACGGCAACGCCGTTTCCGACGAGGACTTCATCCATGCCGTCATGCGTGCCGACTATTCCACTGCCTATCAGAACTGTGTAAAAGGAAAAATGCGGTGCGTCATTACCCTGTTGTCAAAGGCCTACTTCAAGGACTGGAAAGCATACCGCACGACCGCAGCCCTTTCCATGGGGCTTACTCCGGAAAACCTCGCCAAGTACAACGTGGAAAAAACATTCATAAATAAGCTCAAGGAACTGCTGCCGATGATAAAACAGTGACAAAGTCCACACGTGGTTACAACTCACCACAACCCACCATACTCTACAAGCCGTTAAACATCAAGCGTTTGGCGGCTTTCTTTTTTACCCGTCATTTCACAGACCCCCACAAATTCACCTGTTTCACACCTGTTCTACCTTTGCCGCCGTAAATTCAAAATCAACAGTTTATGGAAGAAAGGAAAGAAATGGTACTGGTCACGCGCGACGAGCTTCAGCAGCTCATCGGCGCAAGTGTGAGGTGTGCGTTGGAGGAATACGGGCAGGCTCAACCGCCGCAGGACACATCGGAGTATTACACCATCCGGCAACTGGCCGATAAATGGGGCGTGAGCATCGCCACCATCTGGCGGCACGAGAAGCTGGGGCACATCAAGGGACAGCGGATAGGCCGGCGTGTCCTGTTTCCAAAAGAGCAGATAGACCGCATCAAGAATCTGAAAGCCACCAGCAGGGACACGGACAAGAACGCCAAGGACTGATTAAAAAAGGAACACCATAAGAATGATATGCGTATGAAGAAATTGAAACAGCTTGTCCTGCCGTGCTATAAGGTGGAGCTGGCAATGGACGTGGAAGCGTGGTACTTCCTGTACGGTACCACGTGCGGCGTGTGCAACCTCACCTATTTTATTCCCCTTTTGTCGAGAATGACAGTCGCGGAAGCGCAGCAGACCAAACGGGGACTGGAATATGCCCTGCATCCCGGACAGGCAGACGGATCGATGCTGTCGCTGGCAAAGGACTGGGGCATCGGACGGAAGGCGGTCAGCCGTCTGTTGGAGGATTTCGAGCGGCGGAAGCTAATCCGTACCTGTTCCAATCCTATGACCACACTCATAGATATGGTGTGCGTGAAATCATGGATGAAGGACGGGCAACCCGTAGAAAATCCGACCTACCGCCAGACGCTCAAGGCATACGAAGGTGTGCGTATTTACCTTTTCAACGGGCAGAAGCTGGAAACCCTGCGGAAGAGTTCAACAGGCAGGAAGAAGCCCAAGAACAGAAGCAAGACCGAAGAAACAGAATATCCGACGGAAACTCCAGCGGCTACATCTTTGACAAACTCTGATGGCGTAACCATGCAGCAAGGGGAAATGCCACCGTCCACAAAAGACGGACTCACTTTATTCAATGGAACTTTATCCGATACATAAGTGGCAGACATGGCAGGGCATGGCGTATTTACAGGGGTATGTGTCAGGGCTGGCAAGTTAATGTTTTCGTCCACGAAAACTACGCCACTAACGGCGACCAGTCCGCGCAGAAAGCGGCAATACAGAGAATCAGCCCTGCCATACCTATTTATAACCATAACAGCAATAGATATATGACCGACAAGGATAATAAGCATAAAGGAGGC
>C._urophasianus_4_cecum__coassemble_7_pt1 | contig 13352 bp, 10 predicted proteins | sample C__urophasianus_4_cecum__metabat2_high_PE_002 | metagenome-assembled genome bin C
CAGAGTTCAAGCACAGAATCTATTGATTGGCAACTTGCGGACATTCATTTTTTTTTTTTTTTTTTTCGGAAAATGTTAGTAGTTTGTAGAATAATATGTAAATTTGCATCCGTATCGGGCAACATGTCCGATAGTGAAATATTAGATATAAAGAAGCGCAATGCTTTTCTCGATGATGAAAACGTAGGAAATTTTCATGAAAAGAGAGATGAAGGCAGAGTGGTTCTCACGCTCGGCGTGGGGTGCTATAGCTGTATCTCTCTTTTGGGTTTTCCTACGACCTTCATCATAGACATGGCATTATCGACTCCACGCTTCATGTCGTTTAATTGACTCTTAGGAGCCGGAGAGTATGGTATTTAGGCAGTAATATATGCTAAGTTTGTTATTGAGGCGGTTTGTTATGTCGTTGCCTGTGCCACGTCGAAGTCCGAATGGCGTGAGAACCTATGCCGGACATTACCGTGACGGGCGTGCCGTCTACTTTTATAATGAGGATAACGGCACGAGAATCTATACCGGCAGGTTCTGGTTTTCACGGCGATATTACAGTATTCCGTCCGGCCGCTCGACCGATGTTGCCTGCGGATGTTTCTCTGACGGGGTAAAGAGCGGCGGATGGTCGTTCAGCCATAAGATGCACGGACTGCGCCAGAGGCTTGACGTAAGTTATTCAGACGGTAACCATGACGGCACATATTCATATAAATCTGTTTACAAGTCGCGTGGCCTCGGCTTAAAGAGCGGTGTGACCACGCTCGTTGTCGGGCTTTGCGGCGGCAAGGGCGTGGGCGACGTGTCGTGCTGTATTAACGGCGAGACGGTGACCGGGCACTGCGACGGCGACGGATTCCCTGACGGGTTATGGAAGATGGACTCCGCCAAGACGGTAAAGTGTGAGACGCGTTACGAGAAGTGGGAGCATGGCGTATGCCTTGAGGCTTACATCATTGACGAGAGTACTGGCGACCGTAAGACAGTCAATGGGCAGATACCCTACATCGTGTCAAGTATTGTCAGGCGTGAGTGCATACCATTGGAAAATATTGTGAAGAAAGGCTCTGAAGCGTGGCGGGGCTTCAGTGTCAGGTGAGACTGCCGCCGCTATGCCGCGCGGCATGATTACGCCGGTTGCCGTCAGCGTTGAAATGTCTTTGACGCTGCGCTTCACGGCTTGGTCTGACGTATGCCGATATACGTCTTTTTATTCATTTTGACACGCTTGCCGGCAAGGCCTGATGTCCCTGTCGGCAAGCATTATTCTATGTCGATAACCTCCATGCGGCCGTTGAAGGTTATCTCGATGCGGTTCGACAGCGTCACTTCTGTCTCTCCATTGTCCTTCTCTGTCTCAAGTATTCTGCAGCCGTTATAGTTCTCCCTGACATGGACGGCTGTCTTGGCGGGTATCAGCGATGAGGGCACGGCCGTGCGTTTGCACTTTATCTCAGTCCGGTTGCCGTTGCCGTCAAACTCAATCTTTTCACCGTTGGTGAATATTACGCTGTAACTCTTGCTGAAAAACTCACTCTCCACCTTTGCCGGTGCCACCTTGCGCCCCGGAAAGTGCATGCTTGTCGTCTGCCGCGCGGCTGTCGGCAGCTGTCGTTGCTGTCTGCCGTCCGTTTGCCTTGGGTGTCTTTGTCCCTTTTTCTGATATGAAAACCTTAGTGCGTGCGGCATCATTTCTCGATGCGTATTCTCGCGTCTACCGCCACAACGTCATTCTCGTCAGCCAGCAGCGGGTTGATGTCCATCTCCTTGATTTCGGTCGCGAAGCGCAGCAGTGTTGACAGTCTGACGATAATCTCGGCATATTTCTTCTCGTTGATGCCCTTCTGTCCGCGCGTACCTTGTATTATCTTGTATGCCCTGAGGGAACGTATCATCGAGCAGGCCTCGTCATACGACAGCGGCGCAAGTCCGCTTGAAACGTCTTTCAGCACCTCAACGAATATACCGCCGAGGCCGCACAGCACGATATGACCGAACCTCGGCTCGTACTTCGCTCCTATGAAAAGCTCGCGTCCCTTAATCATCTTCTGCACCATGACGGCCTTAGCCCCCTCAATCTGCATCATCCTGTCAAACTCAAGCTCAAGTACGTCAGCGCTTCTGATGTCCAAAGCCACTCCGCCGACATCGCTCTTGTGGACAGGACCTACTACCTTTGCCACCACGGGGTAACCCACCTGCCCGGCGAAAGCCGTCAGTTCCGCCTTGTCGGCACTCACTTTCTCGGACACCATAGGGATTCCGGCGCACTCGAACAGCTCGTGTACCAGTTGCGGCGATATGTATCCGTTCTCCTTTATGCCGTCGATGATGCTCCTGACACGGGGAACGTTGACGCCGGAGAGCTGCAAATCTGACGTTGCGGGTCGTGGAGTCTTCATCACTTGGGTAAGTGCGGTGGCGAGAGTAACCTCGTCGCTGAAGTTGATATGCCCTTTGCTGAGAAACTCCGCCACTTCGGGACCCGCAGTATGGAGGCACGGCAGTATGGGGAAAATAGGCTTGTCGCACTCAAGTATCTTCTTGTGCAGCACGTCGTAAGCCTCGTACAGCTTGACGAGACCCGGCGTTCCGAATATCACGAAGATAGCGTCGATGCCCTTGAACTTGTGCCCGCAGTAGTCGATGGCCAGCGCAAGATGCTCCGGAGTGCCTGTGGCAAGAATGTCGATAGGGTTAGACACCGACGAGCCGGGATAGAGCTTGCTTTTCAGTTCGTCAGCCTCCGGCCCCTCAATCTTGGGCACGTTGAGGCCGCCTTTTGACAAAGCGTCGGTCAGCATCACGCCGGGACCGCCCGCATGGGTGACTATGGCGAAGTTGCGCCCTGTGAGAGGAGGCAGCGTGAAGATACATCCCACGGTGGTAAGTTCCTCGCGCGAGAAGCAGCGCACTATGCCCGCCTTGCGGAAAAGAGCCTCTACGGCAGAGTCGCTGCTGGCTATCGCCCCCGTATGTGACGATGCCGCGCGGCTGCCGCTCTCACTGCTGCCGGCCTTGATGGCGGCAATGCGGCAGCCCTTGCGTATAAGCGAGCCGGCATGACGCAACAGACGGTCGGGGTTGTTGATGTTCTCGATGTAAAGAAGTTTGATGTGTGAGTCGCGCCCGGGGTCGAAGTTGTCGTCCATATATTCAAGTACGTCCTCGATGCCTATCTGCGTGCTGTTGCCGACACTCCAGACGGAGTTGAAGGGAAGCCCCTTTATGACGGCAGACTCAAGGATGAACACGGCAGTGGCGCCCGACCCGCTGATGAAGTCGACACCCTTGTCGTGGAGCACGGGGATGGGCTTTGTGAACACGCTGTGATGCCAAGAGTTCATCAGTCCGATGCAGTTGGGTCCGATAAGGGCTGCCCCGTACTTGTCGCAGGTCTCACCGATGCGGCGCTCCAGCTCTGCTCCCTCTTTGGTCTCCTCACCGAATCCGGCGGAGATTATTATGAAAGCCTTGACGTTCTTGTCGCGCGCCAGAATCTCAACGTTGTCCGGACACATCTTGGCAGGTATCACGAGCACTGCCAAGTCAGTAGGAGGTATCTCGTGGACATCATGGAACACCTTGATGCCCTGCACTTCGTATTCTTTCGGATTGACTATTCTCAGCGTGCCCTTGTAGCCTCCGCTTATAAGGTTTCGTACCAATGCACCGCCCGGCTTGTGGACGTTGTTTGAGCCGCCCACCACTACGATGCTTTCCGGATGAAGTAATTGTCGGTTAATCATAGTATATAATAATTAAAGGTGTAACAATGAAAAGCCGGAGAAGCACGGGCAAAGCCGTTGCCGGATGTCCCGTGCGCTTCCATCGTAGCCGGCTGTTATTGCCCCAGTATCTGCTGCGCGTGCTCCTTCACCTTGATTTCCTTGGGTGTAATCACGCGCTCGATTATGCCGTCGCCGTTGATGATGAACGTTGTGCGCAGCGTGCCCATGTAGGTGTGTCCGTACATTTTCTTCTCGCCCCACACGCCGAACTGCTCGACAAGAGTTTTCTCCGTGTCGGCTATCAGGTGGAAAGGCAGCCCGTTCTTGGCGATGAACCGCTGGTGCTTCTTCTCGTCGTCGACGCTTACGCCGACCACTTCGTAGCCGCCGGCTTTCAGCGTCTCGTAGTTGTCGCGCAGGTTGCAGGCCTCGTTGGTGCAGCCTGAAGTGAGGTCTTTCGGATAGAAATACAGCACGAGTTTCTTGCCTTTGAAGTCTGACAGTCTTATCTCGTTGCCGTTCTCGTCATGCCCGAGCACTTCGGGCATCTTGTCGTTTACGTTCAGCATAACAGTAGATTGAAGATTGTTGATAATTGTAATACGGCGTGGCGGTTTGTCCGTCAGCCCGCTATTCCTGCACAAAGATAGCGTAAGTTGGTTGAAACACAAAATAAAAACGGGAGAAATGAGACTTAAAGAATGTTTCATCCGTGTAGTGTCACGATATTCGCTTCATGCCGTGAGGATAATTTACGCAGCGGCTTGCGGTCTGCACCGGAATGACATAATGTAAGCTGACGGTGACAGTGACGGCGCAGAATGACATCGTGGGAATGTACGGCAAAAATCCCGAGATAGAAATCCGTGGCGGCGGGGCGATGTCTCTTTTGTCGCTTAGAACGGCCGGATATGTCCTGAAAGTCCTCGAAAAACAAGGTGAAAGACCGTCTTAGCCGCTGTAAAAGCTGACCTCCGGCAGTGCTGAAGACCGTCTTCTGCATGGTAAAAGCTATCCTTTTACACCGCCGTTCATCGTTTTCAGGCCTGTTTCGTGGCATTATTCATGCACACGCGGCTGACTTGTTGCCGTAACGCATTGTATCTCATATCTTTAAAACTGCACACCCGTGCTTGCGATATTCCCGTCCGCCGATTTTTTATTTCAGAATAACGCAGTTTCAGAGCCTCATCGAAAGTCACGGTGACAGCCTTGTCCGTGCAATCCGTTTCAGACTGTCAACAGCCGCGCCGTTGAGGCACCGCCACGCCTCCGGCGGCAGTCTTTGTCGCGGCAGTTGCTGATTTATGTGCCGGATGATGACGCAATGTGAGAAAAAATGATTAATTTTGCACATTGAAAAAATAAATTCAAGGTATTATGAAAACGATAAACACAAGACGAAGCATACGCAAATATTCAGACAAGGAAGTCAGCGACAGTCTGCTGGACAGTCTGCTCGAAAAGGCATCGCGCACCCAGACGATGGGCAACATGCAGCTTTACAGCGTAGTGGTGACACGTTCGGCGGAGATTAAGGCAAAACTTGCTCCCGCGCACTTTAACCAGCCGATGGTGACCCAGGCGCCTGTGGTGCTTACGGTGTGCGCCGACTTCAACCGCGCCAGCGAGTGGTGCCGTCAGCGCAAGGCAGAGCCTGGCTACGACAACTTCCTCTCGTTCATCAACGCTGCCACCGACGCGCTGCTATACACCCAGACATTCTGCAACCTCGCGGAAGATGAGGGACTGGGACTGTGCTTCCTCGGCACCACCGTATATATGCCGCAGGCCATCATCGACGTGCTCCGGCTGCCGCGCCTCGTTATGCCCGTGGCTACGATTACTCTGGGGTGGCCCGACGAGAATCCGCCGCTAAGCGACCGTCTGCCCTTGGATTCGTTTGTCCACAGTGAGACCTACCACGACTATACACCCGGCGACATCGACCGTTACTACTCCGGCAAGGAGCAGCTTGACGAGAACAAGGAGTTTGTCAGAATAAACAACAAGGAAACACTGGCGCAGGTCTACACCGACATCCGCTATACCAAGAAAGACAACGAGGCCATGTCGGCGGGCATGCTTGAGGCTCTCAGGCACCAGGGTTTTCTGGAGTGACGCTCGGTAAGGATGCACATTGTGCCCCCGGTGTGCAGATTTGACACCGGGAATTGATAAAAAATGAAAAAACAGAGCATTTTGTTGCCGGTAAATTTGGCGGTTTCGTAAATAATGACTAACTTTAGGGCAGAAAAAGAAAGATATTCAGAATAAAAACAAGCGTTTCCTGAACAGACTGGGAACCGAATGTCAGATGGATTCTGATAATAATGACTGATGAGCGTGTGATGGACTTTACGGTAACTGGGAGGCTGCTCGAAAGATGAAAAATGTTTGATGTCAGGAAGATGTTTTTATTTAAAAGATGAAAGGGGAAAGAAGAAAACAAGTTGTTGATATGGATGTTTTATACGGCTAAACGGCAACTCCTTGTTACTGGATGAGAAAGGAGAGAGGATGTGTCACAGAGACATATCCTCTCTTTATTTTGACACACAGGCTGCGCGCGGCGCGGATTGGCGGCACGGCTGGCGCGGGCGTGACGGATGAAAGTTGTTTGACAAAAGAATGAAAGGGAATAAAATATTTCTTCGTTTTTCTCGTTTAAAAAGGCGGTGTATAAAAGAACAGTTATGAAAATCAGGAAAATGTTAGCGAAAAGAGAGCTTAAACTGCGCAAGAAACGCCTCATAATGATGCTTTGCTGCATAGCGGTGCTGGTCGCGGTTTACGTCATTCTCACTTGGCCGGAGAAGAATACGCCCGAAGCGCCGGTAGTGTCTGTCGAGCCGGTAGGTGTCGAAGATGTCGCGATATACGGCGACTATGTGGGTCGTGTGCGTGCCCAGCAGTTTGTTGAGGTGCGCGCCCGTGTTGAGGGATTTCTTGAGCGGATGGCCTTTGAGGAAGGCACGTATGTCAAGAAGAACCAAGTGCTGTTCGTGATAGACCAGCGGCAGTATAAAGCCAAGGTAGACAAGGCACGCGCGCAGCTGCGTAAGGACTCGGCGCTGGTGCGCAAGACCAAGCGCGACCTTGACCGAATACGCCCTCTGTTCGAACAGAACGCGGCAAGCCGTCTTGACCTTGACAACGCCACGGCTGCTTATGAGACGGCTGTCGCGAGTATGGGCATGAGCCGTGCGGACCTCGACCAGGCCGAGCAGGAGCTTAGTTACACTTACGTGCGCTCACCTATTTCAGGATATATCAGCGAGCGTCTGGTCGACCTCGGCACTCTCGTGGGCACCGGTGGCAAGTCGCTGCTGGCCACGGTTGTTAAGAGCGACACCGTGCTTGTCGACTTCAGCATGACCGCTCTCGATTATCTTAAGAGCAAAGAGCGCAACATCATCCTCGGCCGTCGTGACTCCTCGCGCTCATGGCAGCCGTATGTCACGATTACTTTGGCTGACAACAGCGTCTATCCTTATAAGGGACTGGTCGACTTCGCGGAGCCGCAGGTCAGTCCGAAGACAGGCACCTTCTCTGTCCGTGCCGAGATGCCTAACCCTGAACACGTGCTTCTGCCCGGACAGTTTACCAAGGTTCACGCCCTGCTTGATGTCCGCGAAAACGCCACGGTGGTGCCTCAGAAGGCTCTTATTATCGAGAAGGGCGGTGCCTACATATATATAATGAGGCGCGACTCTACTGCCGAGCGGCGCTTCATCGAGCTTGGACCGGAGTTCGGTAATAAGGTTGTCGTAGAGCGCGGACTTGCTCCCAACGAGACCATCATCAGTGAAGGTTACCATAAATTGACACCCGGCATGAAGGTGCGTGTGGCTTCCAGGCCGAAAAACAAGTCACGCGCCAAAGCCAACTGACATTAAGTACATAGCCAATGAAAGTCAATTTTTTCATAGATCGCCCGGTATTCTCGATTGTAATATCAATCCTTATTGTAATCGTCGGCCTCATAGGACTTACTATGTTGCCGATTGACCAATATCCGCAGATTACTCCTCCTGTCGTGAAAATCAGCGCGTCATACCCCGGAGCGAGTGCCCTTACGGTGTCACAGGCGGTGGCGACGCCTATCGAACAGGAGCTTAACGGTACTCCCGGCATGCTTTACATGGAGTCGAACAGTTCTAATTCTGGCTCATTCTCTGCCACGGTGACTTTTGACATATCGTCAGATCCCGACCTTGCGGCCGTCGAGATACAGAACAGAATCAAGCTGGCAGAATCGCGTCTGCCTGCCGAAGTCGTGCAGAACGGTATCGAGATTGAGAAACAGGCTGCCAGTCAGTTGCTTACGATATGTCTTACTTCAGACGACCCGAAGTTTGATGAAATCTATCTGAGTAATTTCGCCACCCTGAACGTTCTCGATTTGCTGCGGCGAATACCGGGAGTAGGGCGCGTGTCGAACATCGGCAGCCGCTATTACGCCATGCAGATATGGGTCGATCCGGCGCGTCTTGCCAGTTTCGGACTTACCGTTCAGGATGTGCAGAACGCCCTGAAAGACCAGAACCGAGAGTCTGCCGCGGGCGTGTTGGGTCAACAACCAGTCAAGGGACTTGACTTTACGATACCTATTACGGCACAGGGACGACTGTCGTCGGCGGCACAGTTTGAGGATATTGTTCTTCGTGCCGACGCTGACGGCTCGTTTATCCGTCTGCGCGATGTTGCCCGTGTATCTCTTGAAGCCCAGTCGTACAACACCGAGAGCGGTATCAACGGAGGCAATGCAGCCGTGCTCGGAGTGTATATGTTGCCGGGTGCCAACGCTATGGAGGTGGCCGAAAAGGTCAAGACCACAATGGAGGAAATCAGCAGAACATTCCCCGAAGGGATGAAGTATGAGATTCCTTTCGACATGACCACTTACATCTCAGAGTCTATTCACGAGGTTTACAAGACGCTGATAGAGGCTTTGGTGCTGGTGATAGTCGTTGTATTCCTTTTCCTGCAAAGCTGGCGCGCCACGCTGATACCGCTTGTCGCGGTGCCGATTTCTTTGATAGGAACGTTCGGTTTCATGCTTATCATGGGCTTCTCGCTCAACATGCTTACGCTGTTGGGACTTGTCCTGGCCATCGGATTGGTGGTCGATGACGCCATAGTCGTGGTCGAGAACGTCGAGCGGATTATGGAAGAAGAACATCTTAGCGCTTATGAAGCCACGAAGAAAGCAATGAACGGACTGACCGGAGCACTTATAGCAACGTCAATGGTGTTGGCCGCGGTATTTGTTCCGGTAAGTTTTCTCTCGGGCATCACTGGTCAGCTGTACCGCCAGTTCAGTGTGACAATCGTCATTTCGGTGCTGTTGTCAACGGTGGTCGCCCTCACGTTAAGCCCCGTGATGTGCTCTCTTATCCTTAAACCGGTAGACAAGAACAAGCCGAAGAACCGCTTGTTCCGTGCGATTAACCGTTGGCTGGACTTCGGCAACAGCAAGTATCTGTCAGGAATAGCGCATGTTATAAAGAATCCGCGCCGTGTCGGCGTCGGCTTCTGCATTGTTATTATCGCCATTTTCATGCTTTACAGGCTCACGCCGACAAGTTTTCTGCCAGCCGAAGACCAGGGTTACTTTACCATAGAGCTTGAAATGCCGGAAGGAACGACACTTGAACGCACCCGTGTCGTTACCGATCGTGCCGTCGCTTACCTGATGAAAGACCCTTCGGTGGAATATGTCCAGAACGTGACGGGTACAAGTCCGCGTGTAGGGACGAGCCAGACAAGAGCGCAGCTTACCGTTATCCTGAAGGAATGGAAAGAGCGCGACGACACCACGATAGGGGAGATTATGGCTAATGTGAGCCGCGAATTGTCTGAATATCCTGAATGTAAGGTCTATCTGTCGACACCTCCTGTCATTCCGGGACTTGGCTCTTCGGGCGGATTTGAGATGCAACTCGAGGCACACGGCGACGCGACGTATGACGACTTGGTGCATGCTGCCGACACGTTGATGTACTACGCCTCGATGAGAAAAGAGCTTTCAGGCCTTTCTTCATCGTTGCAGGCAGAGATTCCGCAGCTTTATTTTGACGTAGACCGTGACAAAGTGAAGATGCTCGGAGTGCCTTTGGCTGATGTTTTCTCAACGATGAAGGCCTATACAGGCTCCGTTTATGTCAACGACTTCAACATGTTCAACCGCATTTACCGTGTTTATATTCAGGCGGAGGCACCTTATCGTGAGCACCGTGACAACATAAGTCTTTACTTTGTACGTGGAGAAGACGGCGACATGATACCCCTGACGGCTCTCGGAACTACCGAATACACCACAGGACCTGGAAGTATCAAGCGCTTCAACATGTTCAACACAGCAATAATACGAGGCACCGCGGCTGACGGTTACAGTTCGGGACAGGCGATGGAGGTGATGGAAAAACTTGTGCGTGAGCATCTGCCGGACAACATCGGACTTGAGTGGAGCGGTCTGTCGTACCAAGAGAAGCAGGCAGGAGGCCAGACTGGACTGGTCCTCGCGTTGGTGTTCCTGTTCGTGTTCCTGTTCCTTGCCGCGCTTTATGAGAGCTGGAGTATTCCTATCTCGGTGCTGCTATCTCTGCCGGTTGCGGCCTTGGGCGCATACATCGGTATAACGGTGTGCGGACTGGAGAACGACACTTATTTCCAGATAGGTCTGGTCATGCTGATGGGTCTGGCGGCCAAGAACGCCATCCTTATTGTCGAGTTCGCCAAAGATGAGGTTGATTCGGGTGTCAATGTATTCAAGGCAGCCTTTCATGCGGCACGTCTCCGCTTCCGTCCTATCCTGATGACATCGTTCGCTTTCATACTCGGCATACTGCCGATGGTGATAGCCACCGGCCCCGGAGCAGCCAGCCGCAGAGCTATCGGAACAGGCGTGTTCTTCGGAATGATAGCCGCCGTAACGGTCGGCATACTGCTCATACCGTTCTTTTTCATAACGATTTACAGAGCCAAGGGCAAGGCTAAGATGCTGAAACTTGAGAGACAAACCAAGGCTATACAACAAAAAGAGACATTATGACACATTATATAAAACACATACGGCACATTCTGGCTCTGTCGTGGCTGGCCGTCATCATGGCTTCATGCCAGATAGGGCGGCAATACACACGTCCCGACATCAAGCTGCCGACGACTCTTGCCGATGAGGAGAGCACAGACTCGGCATCGCTGGCTGACCGCTCGTGGGCTGATGTCTACACCGACTCGATACTGCAAGGGCTGATTACGAAGTCGCTCGCGTACAACAAGGACATGCAGATGGCAGCAGCAAGAGTGAAAGAACTGGCCGCAATGAAGCGCATCGACTATGCCGGAATGTTCCCCTCGTTGGCTCTGCGGGTGTACGGGGAGAAAGAGAAGGACAACTACGGCGGCGATAATCCGTCTGACGACAATCAGTTTGACCTGAAAGCCAATATCTCTTGGGAACTTGACCTGTGGGGAAAGCTGCGCTGGAGACATGATGCCAGCATGGCGGAGTTCATGGCTTCGATAGAAAACCAGCGTGCATTGCAGATGAGCCTGATAGCGCAGGTGGCGCAGGCGTATTACGAACTGGTGGCGCTTGACAACGAGCTGTCGATTGTCCGACAGACCGTTACGGCACGCCGCGAGAGCGAACACCTTGCGCGCATACGCTATGAGGGCGGACTGACTTCAGAGGTGACTTACCGTCAGGCGCAAGTCGAGCTGTCACGCACCGAGACATTGGTGCCCGACCTTGAGCGTCAGATAACGGCGAAGGAGAACGAACTGGCTTTCCTAACAGGCGAATATCCCCACCATATAGAGCGTTCGTCGCTGCCGCAGGAAGTCACTTACCCCGACAGCCTGCCCGTAGGACTGCCGTCAACGCTGCTTGAGCGCCGCCCCGACGTGCGTGTGGCGGAGCAGCAGCTTATCGCAGCCAACGCCGAGGTCGGCGTGGCATATACCAGTATGTTCCCGAACGTATCGCTGACGGCTCAGCTTGGAACGGAGAGCGGGGAGCTTAAAGACATTCTGCGCTCGCCTTATCACCTGTTGAGCGTCAACCTGTTGCAGCCGATATTCGCCATGGGGAAGAACCGTGCGCGGCATAAGGCTGCCAAGGCGGCATACGAGCGTGCCACTTACGCTTACGAGAAGGCCGTGCTGTCGGCTTTCAGAGAGGCGTATGACGCTATTGCAAACTTCAACAAAGTCAAGGAAATATATCAGACCCGTCTGCATCTTGAACGCTCGTCAAAGACTGCTTTGTCGCTGGCTCTTGTGCAGTATGTCAACGGAGCCATAGGCTACATGGACCTGCTTGACGCCCAGCGAACATATCTTGACGCGCAGATAGGACTCAGCAACGCCTTGCTTGACAGCCAGTTGGCCACGGTCAATCTGTATAAGGCTCTCGGCGGAGGGTGGAACTGACGGCGTTTTAACCCCAATCGGTCATTAGACCGTCATCCAGACTCTTTGCCTCTTTACGCTTTCTGTTGCCCATCTGTTCGCGTTCACCGCCTTGACTTAGCCCGCTAAGCCTGCGGCGAAGTCCGCAAACATCTGGACAACATAAATCATAAAGCGGTTCAAAGTCTAATGACCGATTTGGGTTTATGGCATCGCCGCCGCTCTTACGGAGCAACGCTGTTAAACTGATAAATCATAAGGGGCAGACAAGTCAAAATCGCTTGTCTGCCCCTTTTCTGTCAGCCGGTAGGCTGTTTTATCTTACTTGCATGAGGGAGTCCACGGCTTCAGCTGCTTGAAGAAGTCGTTGCCCTTGTCGTCTATGAGGATGAAAGCGGGGAAGTCGACCACGTTAATCTTCCATATAGCCTCCATGCCAAGCTCGGGATATTCCACACATTCAATGCTCTTGATGCTGTTCATCGAAAGAACGGCAGCAGGGCCGCCTATGCTTCCGAGGTAGAAACCTCCGTGCTTCTTGCACGCGTCGGTAACCACCTGAGTGCGGTTGCCCTTCGCTATCATCACCATAGAGCCTCCGTGATCCTGAAACTCGTCTACATACGGATCCATGCGGTTGGCTGTGGTCGGTCCCATCGAGCCGCAAGGCATGCCTTCCGGAGTCTTTGCGGGGCCTGCGTAGAGTACGGGATGGTCTTTGAAATACTGTGGCAAGTCCTCGCCTGCGTCGAGACGAGCCTTCAGTTTGGCGTGAGCTATGTCGCGGGCTACGATAATCGTGCCGTTGAGGCTTACTCGGGTAGAGACAGGATACTGTGAGAGAATCTTGCAAATCTCGCTCATCGGCTGGTTGAGGTCTATGCGTACAGCATCGCCCTCACCTGCGTTGCGCAGTTCTTCGGGTATCAGTTCGCTGGGATTATCGTCCAGTTTCTCAATCCAAACACCGTCTTTGTTGATTTTTGCCTTGATGTTACGGTCGGCAGAGCAGCTTACTCCGAGACCTATCGGGCATGAAGCACCGTGGCGGGGCAGACGTACCACGCGGATGTCGTGGGCGAAATACTTGCCGCCGAACTGCGCTCCGAGGCCTATCTTGTGAGCTTCGTCGAGCAGCTGCTTCTCAAGTTCGATGTCGCGGAAGGCGCGTCCCGTCTCGTCACCTGTCGTGGGCAGGCTGTCATA
>C._urophasianus_4_cecum__coassemble_8_pt1 | contig 12770 bp, 8 predicted proteins | sample C__urophasianus_4_cecum__metabat2_high_PE_002 | metagenome-assembled genome bin C
TCGTTGAGGATGAAGTGCTCCTGTGACGTCTTCTGTACGCGGTAAGCGCCGAGGGCATGGAACTCAAGTCCGAGTATAGGCTTCCAGGAAATCTCGCCCTGGAACTTCATGTCGGCGATTGACAGGTCGATGTAATTGTTGTCAAGCTCGTGGAAGATGTTGAACGGGGCGTAGTTTCTCGTATATGTCTCGCCAGGGTCGAGCGTGCGCGACGTGTTCATCGCGTAGCTGAACGGGTTGATGTCGAAGCTGCGGTTCACAGAGCCGTCGACAACGTTGGTGGTACGCGCCAGAGTACCGGGGGCCTGCTGGTCACGGTAAGAACCGTTGGTGAGGATTGAGACAGAAAGATACTTCGAGAGGTTGAACGTCGCGTTCATGTTGGCGGTGTAGCGCTCAACCTTGCTGTCCTTATACCATCCCGGGTCGTTCATCACTGACACCGAAGCGTAGAGCGCCGCCTTGTCAGAGCCTGACGAGATGCTGACAGAGTGGTTCTGCACGATGTTGCTGTTGAACAAGAGGTCGAACCAGTCAGTGTTGCGGAACTCGGCCTGCTGGAGGTAGCGGTTCATGGCTGCCTCGGTGTAGGGAAGGCCGAACTGGCCTGACGACTTGTCGTACTGAGAGATGAGGTTATACATCTTTCCGTAAAGACCTGAGGTAGAGCTGTTGGCCAGAGTAGAGAACTCGAGCCAGCCCTTCTGCTCCATTTCCTTGTAGATACCCATCTGCTCCTGTGAGTTGCTGACGTTGTACTGGCTGTAAGACGGCTTCAGACGGTAGGTGAACTCACCCGTATAGTTGACCGTGCTGCGTCCTGCCTTACCGCGCTTGGTGGTGACGACAACGACTCCGGCCATGGCGCGGGCACCGTAGATAGATGTGGCCGAACCGTCCTTGAGCACCTGGAAGCTCTCGATGTCGTCGGCGCTGAGGCCTGCGATGGCGTTAGAGATAAGGGTTACGGCGTCGCCTGACGACAGGTCGTCGGCGCTGACGTCTACGGCATCTTCCTGAATCACGCCGTCGATGACCCACAGAGGCTTAGAGTCACCGTATATTGACGTGGCGCCGCGCACACGGATCTTGGGCGCGGTACCGAATGTACCTGACACGTTCTGGACCGACACACCTGCCACACGTCCCTCAAGGGCACGGCTGACATCGGCAATACCGTCCAGCTTGGTCTTCTCGGCGTCGATCTTGGTCGCGGCACCGGTGAATAGGCGCTTGTCCATATTCTGCATACCCGTGACCACCACCTCGTCAAGCGTGTGGCTGGCAGGCGTCAGCGTTACTTTCATACCATTGCGCGCTTTTGCTTCCGACTTCTCATAACCCACGTAGGTTATGACCAATGTGTTGCCCGCCGAGGCATTGATAGAGAAATTACCATCAATGTCAGTCACGGCACCAGTCTTTGTTCCTTTTATAAAGACGGACGCGCCAATGACAGGCTCCCCATTCTCATCGACGACTGTGCCCTGCACCTTGCCTCCCTGCGCGAAAGCGACACCGGTGGCCAACACGGCACAAATCAATGTCAGTAAGAACTTCTTTACAATCATACTTTACCTTCTAACTAATTAAACAAATAAACATTCTTTATTACAATTTGCAAAATTAAAGATTATTTCAATACAAACGACATAAAAATGAAAAAAAAGTGTTTCATCATTCGTTTTTTAACAAAAAGCTGAATAAAAAGAGTATATTTCCTCAACAAGTGTCACCCTGACAGCTGATTTTCTTTCATTTCGATTAGTCTTTCGGCAGAGACTTATTCATCCGGCTACATAAACCGGCGCCGCCGGAGAGCCGCCGCGGCGCGGGAAACCGCCTTTGCGGGCACCGTGAAAAGCCACGGCCGAGACCAGAAGCAATGCAGCGGCAGACGCCTGACAGTCAGGCATTTGCCGACAGCTTAGCTTTTACGCCGCAAAAGGCCAGCTTTTAGCGTGCAAAAGGTAACCTTTTACGCTGCAACAGCTTACCTTCCGCAAGATGACCGAAATCGCTTGACGGCGTTTTCCGGCAAAAACACCGGCCGCGGCAACATTTTGCGGCGGCACTACCGGCGGGGAGAGGCGGCGGCGTGGGTCAGCCGAGGCGGAGGCGCATGCGCTCCACCTTGCCCCGCAGATACTCCTTAAAGGCATCGCTGCCTGTCACCTCGATGTCGTCGAAGAGGCCGAGCACGAAGCGCCCGATGCCCGCATAGCTGCACACGTTCATGCGCAGACGGTAGCGTCCGTTCTCATCGGTGACGCACGAGGCGGCGCGTGGATATTCCTCGGTCAGCACGTTGTAAGCCAGCTGGCCGAGAACCGCCTCGACGGGCATCAGCTCCTCGCCGCTGAACATGAACACGTCGGTAAACATCTCGCGGTGCTGCGCCCCGCAAGTCCACCCCGTCTCGAGCACGCGGACATCCTGCATGCGGCTCACCTTGAAAGTCTTGTTCAGGCCCGATGCAGGCTCGAAGCAGCGCACCTCGTTGTTGTTGTTCATCAGCATGAACGGCTCGACGAAGCGGTCGCGGGTAGTGCCGCTGTGTGGCGACGAATAGCCGCAGAGCACGGCCTGACGCTTCAGCTTGATGGCATCGTAGAGCGCGCGGATGATGCGTGCCGACTGCTCGCGCGGAGCGTCGCCCGCAAGTATCTTGAAGTCGTAAAAGTTGTTCAGCTTCTTCTTCAGGTTGGCAGCCATCACGTTGTCGCGCCCCGCGGCGTCGAGCAGCCGACGTATCAGCACGGCCTCGTCCTCGGTGAAAGAGACACGGCTGACAAGACGGCCGAAGAAGGGCGAGTCGCGCCCCACGCAATAGCACGAGCCGCGCTTGAATACGTGGAAACCGCTGTCGCGCAGGAACTCAAGATAGTAATAAAAGTTGCGCCGCGATATGCCTATCTTGCCGCATATCTCGGCCGTGGTGTAGTCGTGGTTCTCCGCCAGCAGGAGCAGCAGGCGCAGCTCACGCTCAAGTTTATCGTGACGCATAATGTAACAATTTCATGGATAAGACAAACGGAAAGTAAGCCGGCAATGCGCTAACGCGGTATTGACGACAGCGCGCGGCGCGTAAGGTACACCTTAATAATATATACGCACGCGCGGGAGTGACAAGAAGTCAGGGCATTGGGAAGCCGTCAGCGCAGCAGGCGGAAGCTCTTTCTGTGATACGGGGTAACTCCGAAGCGGGCAATAGCCTCACGGTGAGCCGCCGTGGGGTAGCCTTTGTTCTCCGCCCAGCCGTACTGCGGATATTCCTCTGCCAGACGGTCCATGTAGTCGTCACGGTAAGTCTTCGCCAGAATACTCGCCGCCGCTATCGAGAGATACTTCCCGTCGCCCTTCACCACTGTGGTGTAGGGTATGAAGCGGTATGGCCTGAACCTGTTGCCGTCCACTATTATCGCCTCGGGGCGCACGGCAAGACCGTCGAGTGCGCGGTGCATGGCCAGTATGCTGGCGTTGAGGATGTTGATTTCGTCAATCTCGGCTGACGTGGCCACGCCCACAGCCCACGCCAGAGCGTCGCGCTCAATCTCCGCGCGCAGCTCGTAGCGGCGGCGCGCCGACAACTGCTTTGAGTCGTTGAGCCCCCCGTTGACATAATCCGCCGGCAGGATGACAGCCGCCGCGTAGACACTGCCGGCAAGGCAGCCGCGCCCCGCCTCGTCGCATCCGGCCTCGACAAGACCGGGAGTAAAACAGCTTTTCAACATATCGTAAAGTTTTATTCAGACACCTGACGGTCTGCGTTTTATGTTTCTTTAACGAAGAACGCCGCGTCTTTGAACTTATTGTGCACAGACAGACATTTATTTTGCAGTCAGAAACAGTAATAAGACAAAAAGGATATGGAAAAGCAATTCACACTGGCCGAGGGCGACGGCACAGACAGCCGCCGCGGCGAAACGGTAAAGACGGCGCTGCGCAGGGCATCCGCCATGATGACGGCCCCGTGCCGCATGCTCCGCAGGTATTACTCCGACGTGCTTGGCACGGAGGTCAGCGCGGCAGCCGCGCGCGCCATGACCGAGGCTCAGACGGCGTTCTTCGTCACGGCCGTGCCCGCCGACTGTCCGCTGGCTGTGCGCGTGGCGGCGTGCCTGTGGCTGATAGCCGCCCTGAAGCGGGCTAAAAGGGCGTGGGACGACAAGCCCTGACAGCGCTCAAAAGCGGCACGTCACGGCATTTACGCGATGTAAGACCGAATTTTGAATAAAAAACGGCAAAATATTTGTAGAGATGCGATTTTATTGCTACTTTTGCAGCGTTCAGTGGAATGAGGGGCTTCCGAAAGCTCCTCATTTTATTTTAAATACCCGTTTATGATAGACAAAAACGTAGTAATCAATTTGGTTGAAGAATGGCTGAAAGACAAGGAATATTTCCTCGTCGACGTTGAAATCAGCACGGATGACAAGATTGTCGTGGAGATAGACCACGCTGACGGCGTATGGATAGAAGACTGCGTGCAGCTCAGCAGGTATATCGAAGACCACCTGAGCCGTGACGAGGAGGATTACGAGCTTGAAGTGGGAAGCGCCGGACTGGGGCAGCCTTTCAAGGTGGCACAGCAATACGTCAACTTCATCGGCAAAGACGTCGAGGTGCTCGACGCCGGGGGCAAGAAGCACCACGGCGTGCTCAAGGCCGTCGACGGGCGCGACTTCACCGTCACGGTAAAGGAGAAGGTGAAGAAGGAAGGAGCCAAACGGCCCGTCATGGAGGACATCGACAAGAAGTTCAACATGGACGAGGTGAAATACACCAAGTACCTGATAAGTTTCAAGTAACTGGAGACACCCGTCACGAAAGCCACCGGCACACGCCGTGACGCTGGCGGCGCGCGCCGCTGCGGACGGCTGTCAGCCTTAACATAAGCAAAGAACAAACAAAAGACAATATATGGCAGCAAGAAAGAAAGAAGAAAGCCCGAGCATGGTCGACACCTTCAAAGAGTTTAAAGACACTAAGAACATCGACCGCACGACGCTCATGAGCGTACTGGAGGAAAGTTTCCGCAACGTGATAGCCAAGATTTTCGGCAGCGACGAGAACTTTGACGTCATCGTAAACCCCGACAAGGGCGACTTTGAGATTTACCGCAACCGCATCGTGGTGGCAGACGGCGAGGTGAAAGACGAGAACAAGGAAATCTCGCTCACCGACGCGCTGAAGATAGAGCCCGACTATGAGGTCGGCGAGGAGGTCAGCGAGAAAGTGGACTTCGGCAAGTTCGGACGACGCGCCATACTGAACCTGCGCCAGACACTGGCCTCTAAAATACTCGAACTCGAGCACGACAGCCTCTACAACAAGTACAAGGACCGCGTGGGACAGGTAATCAGCGCCGAGGTGTATCAGGTGTGGAAGCGCGAGGTCCTGCTTGTCGACGACGAGAACAACGAGCTTATCCTGCCCAAGTCAGAGCAGATACCGCACGACGTCTACCGCAAGGGCGAGACCGTACGCGCCGTGATAAAAGAGGTGAACAACGACAACAACAACCCGAAAATCATCCTCTCGCGCACCAGCAACATGTTCCTTGAGCGCCTGCTCGAGGCCGAAGTGCCCGAAATAGCCGACGGACTGATAACAATCCGCCGCATAGCGCGCATGCCGGGAGAAAGAGCCAAGATAGCCGTAGAGAGCTATGACGACCGCATCGACCCCGTGGGAGCCTGCGTCGGCGTAAAGGGCAGCCGCGTACACGGCATCGTGCGCGAGCTGTGCAACGAGAACATAGACGTAGTAAACTATACCGACAACATCAAGCTCTTTATCCAGAGAGCGCTCAGCCCCGCCAAAATATCGAGCATCAACGTTGACGAGGAGAACAAGAAGGCCGAAGTCTACCTGCGCCCCGAGGAGGTCTCACTCGCCATCGGACGAGGCGGACTCAACATCAAGCTGGCCAGCATGCTGACCGAATACACAATCGACGTGTTCAGAGAGCTTGACGAAAGCGAGGTCGACGAAGACATCTACCTCGACGAATTCTCAGACGAAATCGACCAGTGGATCATCGACGCCATCAAGAGCATCGGTCTCGACACGGCCAAGGCAGTGCTCAACGCCCCGCGCGAGATGCTCGTCGAGAAGGCCGACCTTGAGGAAGAGACCGTCGACAACGTGCTGAAAGTTCTAAGGGCAGAGTTTGAATAGTTCATGATTCATGATTCATGCCCCGTAATCGGCTGCGCATCCTGCAAGGCGGAAGCCGGTTATGGATTATGAGTTGAGCCGGTTAGGATTTATGAATTGTGAATTATGAATTACGAATTAACAAGAGTATGAGTATCAGATTAAATAAAGCAATCCGTGAATTGAATATAGGACTTCAAACGGCAGTTGAATTCCTGAAAAAGAGAAGTGACCTCGGTGAGGTGAGAGACGACCTGAGCTTCAAGCTCAGCGACGGCCAGTACAATGCCCTCGTGGAAGAGTTCCAGTCAGACAAGGAAGTCAGAAACCAGGCCGAGAAGCTGCTCCAGAAGCACCCGAAAGAAAAGAAACGCCCGTCAGAGCGCAAACACCAGAAGGCCGGAAACACGCCTAAAGTCACACAACCGCAAAAGTACACCGTGTTGGGGAAGATTGATCTCGACAGCCTCAACAGGAAACCGACGGCTGCGCAGCAGTCTGCCGCGCAGGAAAAGACCGGCGACGACAAGGCTTCTGCCGTAAGCCAGCCTGCCGAACAGAAAGAGACTGCCGCTCAACCGGCACCACAGCCCGCTCCCGCAGTAGAGCAGTCGGCTCCCGCCCCGCAGCCCGAGCCGAAACCGGGACCCGCCCCGCATCCCGAGCCGGAGCACAAGGAGGAGAGCGAAAGCAAACCGGCAGAGACACAGCCTGCCGAGAACAAGCCTGCCGAGAACAACAATGAGAAGGCCGCCGAAGCAGGCTCTGCCGACAGCGGAAGCAAGATTTTCACCCTGAAAAGCGAAAAGAAACTTGCCCCGAAGGTCAACGTTCTCGGCAAGATAGATCTCGACTCGCTCAACCAGAGCACTCGCCCGAAGAAGAAATCGAAGGAAGAACGCCGCAAGGAACGCGAGGAGAAAGCCGCCCAGACACACACTGACGGCAAGAAAAAGAGGTCGCGCATCACCAAGGAACGTGTCAACATAGACCAGGCCGTCAAGCAGAACGGCAACAGCGAGGCACGCGCCGACAAAACAGCAGGCAAGAAGAAGAACCGCAAACGCGGGCATAAGCCCCTCGAAGTGAACGAGGAAGACGTAGCACGCAAGGTAAAAGAGACACTCGCGCGACTGACAAGCAAGGGGCAGAACAAGAAAGCCGCCAAGTACCGCAAGGAGAAGCGAGAGGCCGTTCAGGAGCATCTGAAAGAACAGATGGCGGAGAAGAAGGCCGAGAGCAAGGTGCTGAAGCTGACCGAGTTTGTGACCGTGAGCGAGCTGGCAAGCATGATGAACGTGTCGGTCAACCAGGTGATAGGCACCTGCATGAGCCTCGGCATCATGGTTTCGATAAACCAGCGCCTCGACGCGGAGACAATCAACATCGTGGCCGACGAGTTCGGATTCTCCACGGAGTATGTGAGCGCTGAAGTGTCGGAGGCAATCACCGAGGAGGCCGACGACGAGAACGACCTCGTTCCGCGCGCTCCTATCGTAACGGTGATGGGACACGTCGACCACGGTAAGACCTCTCTGCTCGACTATATACGCAAGTCGAACGTCATAGCGGGCGAGGCTGGAGGCATCACCCAGCACATCGGAGCATACAACGTCACACTGGCCGACGGCCGCCACATCACCTTCCTCGACACCCCGGGTCACGAAGCGTTCACCGCGATGCGTGCCCGCGGAGCGCAGGTCACCGACATCGCGATAATCATAATCGCGGCCGACGACAGCGTGATGCCCACCACGCGCGAGGCGATAGCCCACGCACAGGCAGCCAACGTGCCGATGGTGTTCGCCATAAACAAGATCGACAAGCCGGGAGCAAACCCCGACAAGATACGTGAAGACCTTGCCAACATGAACCTGCTGGTAGAGGAATGGGGCGGCAAGTACCAGTGTCAGGAAATCAGCGCCAAAAAAGGTACAGGCGTGGACGAGCTGCTCGAGAAGGTGCTGCTTGAGGCGGAAATGCTTGACCTCAAGGCTAACCCCAACCGAAAGGCAACGGGAAGCATCATAGAGTCTTCGCTCGACAAGGGCCGCGGCTACGTCTCGACGGTGCTGGTAAGCAACGGCACGCTGCACGTAGGCGACATCGTGATAGCCGGAACCAACTACGGACGCATCAAGGCGATGTTCAACGAGCGTAACCAACGCATACAGAAGGCCGAGCCGGCAGAACCTGCCATCATCCTCGGACTCAACGGCGCGCCGACCGCAGGCGACACTTTCCACGTGCTGGAGACAGAGCAGGAGGCGCGAGAGATAGCCAACAAGCGTCTGCAGCTGCAGCGCGAGCAGGGTCTGCGCACGCAGAAGCGCCTGACACTGAGCGACATCAGCCACCGGATAGCCCTCGGCTCGTTCAAGGAACTGAACATTATCGTCAAGGGAGACACCGACGGAAGTATCGAGGCTCTGGGCGACTCGTTCATCAAGCTCTCTACCGAGAAGATAAAGGTGAACGTCATCCACAAGGCGGTAGGCCAGATTTCAGAGAGCGACGTCACGCTGGCCGACGCTTCAGACGCAATCATCGTGGGCTTCCAAGTGCGCCCTTCAGCGGCGGCACGCAAGCTGGCGGAGCAGGAAGGAGTTGAAATCAACACCTACTCGGTAATCTACGACGCCATCGAAGACGTGAAGTCGGCGATGGAGGGCATGCTCGACAAGGTGAAGAAAGAGGTCGTGACAGGACAGGCGGAAGTGCGCGAGGTCTACCACATATCAAAGGTGGGCACAGTGGCTGGCGCATACGTCACCGAAGGAAAGGTTCACCGCAACGACAAGGCACGTGTCGTGCGTGACGGCATCGTGGTACACACGGGCGACATCAACGCCCTCAAGCGGTTCAAGGACGACGTGAAAGAGGTCGGAGTGAACTTCGAGTGCGGTATCAGCCTTGTCAACTTCAACGACATTCTGGTAGGCGACATCCTTGAGACATTCACCGAGATTGAGGTAAAACAGAAGCTCTGAGAAGCCTGAACCCTGACGGCGGCAACGCCGGAGGACAGCGCGGAGCTGACAACAGATAAACGAAAAGAGAGCGGCGGAAAAGTACCTGATTCTTTTCCGCCGCTCTCTTTCTGTATAATCTCCGCGGCACGGCTGCCGCGGAGATTGTTTTTTATACGTCAGGATTCAAAATCAACCTTTAGAAAAATCAGCTCTCTTTTGCTTGAAAAAAACATTATTCCAACAACAATAATTAAGCAATATAATACAGTATTTAGCCATATACGGGATGTAGAATTACACTCTGCGCGCAGAGACCTCTAATGAAAGATTTGGGTTTTATCTCTAATTCCCCATAATATGAAGTGAGAACACGAAATAAAATAATCAGGTAAACTTGATGTTATAATTTTCTTCTTCTTCAAAAGACCGCCTGCTCACTACCGAGAGGCGGTCTTTTATTTTGCGGCGCTTTATTCCCCTGATTCCAATACCTTACCTTTTGCCTCGCGAAACCTTACCTTTTACGCTGTAAGACCTTACCTTTCACACGGCAATAGCTTAACTTTTGGAATGAGCCGCTTCACGGGCCGCAAAACATGACCTTACCAGCGCCCCGCCGGTTCCTTAACCGCAGACATGAAAACCGTACGGAAAAGAATCTATGACATTAATTAAATTTGTTTTTGCATATATTTTTTTGCGCAGAGCCTTATATTTAGTAATTTTGCAAAATACAGCAAAATCACCTGGATAAGGGCACGGATAACAAGCCCGGAACAAGTCCAGGCAATTCATTTCACAAGTAAAATATGGCAAAGGACACTGTCAACAATAACCAAAACGAATTTGTGAGGCAGGTGGCCGAGCAGAAATACGAGTTCGGATTCACCACCGATGTCCACACAGACATAATTGACGTGGGGCTAAACGAAGATGTCGTGCGCCTCATATCGGCCAAGAAGGGCGAGCCGGAGTGGATGCTCGACTTCCGCCTTAAGGCTTACAACTACTGGAAAACCCTTGAGCAGCCGACGTGGGGGCACGTCAACGTGCCGCCCATCGACTATCAGGCTATCTCTTACTACGCCGACCCTATGGCGAAGAAGAAGGACAGCGGCAACAAGGAGATTGACCCGGAGCTGATGAAAACGTTTGACAAGCTGGGCATACCGCTGGAGGAGCGGCTCGCGCTGAGCGGACAGACGGCTGTCGACGCGATAATGGACTCGGTGTCGGTGAAGACCACCTACCGCGAGAAACTTGCCGAGAATGGCATCATCTTCTGCTCGATAGGCGACGCGATAAAGCAGCATCCCGACCTCGTGCGCGAGTACCTCGGCTCTGTCGTGCCCTACCGCGACAACTTCTTCGCCGCCCTGAACAGTGCCGTATTCAGCGACGGCTCGTTCGTCTACATACCCAAGGGCGTGCGCAGTCCGATGGAGCTAAGCTCGTATTTCCGCATCAACGCGAGAAACACGGGGCAGTTTGAGCGCACGCTCATCATAGCCGAGGACGACAGCTACGTGTCTTACCTTGAGGGCTGCACAGCTCCGATGCGCGACGAGAACCAGCTCCACGCCGCCATCGTCGAGATAATAGTGAAAGAAAACGCAGAGGTGAAATACTCGACGGTGCAGAACTGGTATCCGGGCGACGAGCACGGACGCGGCGGAGTGCTGAATCTCGTGACCAAGAGGGGCGACCTGCGCGGAGCAAACTCGAAGCTGTCGTGGACTCAGGTGGAGACCGGCTCTGCCATAACGTGGAAATATCCGTCGTGCATACTCCGCGGCGACAACTCTCAGGCGGAGTTCTACTCGGTGGCGGTGACCAACAACTATCAGGAGGCCGACACCGGAACGAAGATGATACACCTGGGCAAGAACACCAAGAGCACCATCATCAGCAAGGGCATCAGCGCCGGACACAGCCAGAACTCTTACCGCGGGCTGGTGCGCGTGGCGGCCAACGCCGACGGCGCACGCAACTACTCGTCGTGCGACTCGCTGCTGCTGGGCAGCGACTGCGGTGCCCACACCTTCCCCTACATGGACATACACAACGACACGGCGATAGTGGAGCACGAGGCTACGACGAGCAAGATAAGCGAGGACCAGCTGTTCTACTGCAACCAGCGCGGCATACCGACGGAGCAGGCCGTGGGCCTTATCGTCAACGGATATGCCAAAGACGTGCTCAACAAGCTGCCTATGGAGTTCGCGGTTGAGGCCCAGAAGCTGCTGTCAGTTTCTCTTGAGGGCACAGTCGGATGATTACCACGGCCAGTGCCGGCAGCCGTCAAGAGGCCGGCGAGGCAAGCAGCTGACTATGAATATAAAGTGAATACGTGAATAACGAACCAGAACATTATGTTAGAAATAAAAGACTTACACGCCAAGATAGGCGACAAGGAAATACTGAAGGGCATCAACCTCACCATCAGAGACGGTGAGACGCACGCCTTAATGGGGCCTAACGGCTCGGGCAAGAGCACCCTGAGCGCCGTGCTCGTAGGCAATCCGCTGTACGAGGTGACGGCAGGCGAGGTGACGTTCAACGGCAAAGACCTGCTCGCCATGAAGCCCGAGGACAGGGCGCACGAGGGTCTTTTCCTGTCGTTCCAGTACCCGGTGGAGATTCCAGGAGTGTCGATGACCAACTTCATGCGTGCCGCCGTGAACGAGAAACGCAAGTATGAGGGCAAAGAACCGCTGAACGCTGCCGACTTCCTGAAGCTGATGCGCGAGAAGAGAAAGATTGTCGAGCTTGACAGCAAACTGTCTAACCGCTCGGTGAACGAGGGCTTCAGCGGCGGCGAGAAGAAGCGCAACGAGATATTCCAGATGGCCATGCTCGAGCCGAAGCTGAGCATACTCGACGAGACCGACTCGGGTCTTGACATCGACGCGCTGCGCATTGTGGCCGAGGGGGTCAACAAGCTGCGCACGCCGGAGTCGAGCTGCATCGTCATTACCCACTATGAGCGTCTGCTCGACATCATCAAGCCCGACATCGTACACGTGCTCTACAAGGGGCGCATCGTAAAGACCGCCGGTCCGGAACTGTCGAAGGAGATAGAGAAACGCGGTTACGACTGGATAAAGGAAGAAGTGGACAAAGAGGCGTGAGCGGGCCGTCAAGGCTCACGCTCCTCACCCCACACTTCATGATTTCTCAAAAAAGAAGATGAAAGATGAATAGCGAGAAACAATACACCGACCTCTACGGGCAGTGCCGCGACATGATATTCAGCCACAGCGCGCCGCCGATGAACGCCGTGCGCGATGCCGCTTTCGAGGACTTCAAGCGTCTCGGATTCCCCACGAAGAAGGTCGAAAGATACAAATACACGGACATTCAGGCTCTGTTTGAGCCTGACTACGGCCTCAACCTCAACCGTCTTGAGATACCGGTAGACCCGTATGAGGCTTTCCGCTGTGACGTGCCGAACCTCAGCACCTCACTCTTTTTCGTGCTGAACGACGGCTTTTACGACAAGGCACAGCCCAAAGGCCACGCTCTGCCCGAAGGCGTGGTGATAGGTTCGCTGGCAAAGTTCGCCGCCGAACGCCCCGACATAGCGTCAAAGTATTACTCAAAGATAGCCAAGACCGCCGACGACGGCATCACCGC
>C._urophasianus_4_cecum__coassemble_9_pt1 | contig 12729 bp, 11 predicted proteins | sample C__urophasianus_4_cecum__metabat2_high_PE_002 | metagenome-assembled genome bin C
TGGCGGATCGGCTGTGCTGCATGGGGACAAGACGTAGAGCTACCGGGATATAATAAAAATCGGCTAAGTAATGATTACACTTAGCCAATTCATCCGTACCCAGAGCCGGGGTCGAACCGGCACGGGTTGCCCCACTGGTGTTTGAGACCAGCGCGTCTACCGATTCCGCCATCTGGGCTTTAATGCGGGTGCAAAGATAAGAAGAAAATCCGGATTGACAAATTTTTAATTGAAAAAACTTAAAATAATTGGTAATGATGACAATTATGATTATCTTCGTAACGTGAAATAAATCTGTAAAATACTATGGTTAAAAACAAGAATAACTATTGCCTCATCCTTGCCGGAGGCAAAGGTAGGAGGCTGTGGCCGTGCAGCCGCGAAGAACGGCCGAAACAGTTTCTTGACTTCTTCTCGACAGGCAAAACTCTACTGCAACAGACTTACGAACGGATGGCGTGCATCATTCCGGCGGGGAACATCTATGTCAGCACCAACAGGATTTATGCCGGAATAGTGGAGGAACAGCTGCCGGAGCTGCCTAAGCTGAACATACTGAGCGAACCGATATTCAGGAATACGGCGCCAAGTCTCGCGTGGGCGACTTACCGGATAATACATATCAACCGGTCGGCCAGACTTGTCGTGGTGCCGTCTGACCAAGCCGTGTTCAACGAGGAGGAGTTTAAAAGGAACGTGACCGAGGGTCTCGACTTTGCAGGCAGCAACGACTGCATGCTGACGATGGGTGTCAAGCCGACACGTCCCGAACCGGGATACGGCTATATCCAGATGGGCACAGATGCCGGCACGGAGGGTGTCTACAAGGTTAAGTCGTTCACGGAGAAGCCTGACCGCAACTTCGCCCGTATGTTCATGGAGAGCGGCGAGTTCTTATGGAACACGGGACTGTTTCTCGGCAACGTGATATGCCTGCGTGACATGCTGCGCAAGCTGTTCCCGCCCGTGCTGCGCAACTTCAAGAAAGACGAGGACGAGCCTTATGACATTAAGGACGAACTGGAATACATCAAGGAGAACTTCCCGTCTTACCCCAACCTGTCAATCGACTACGGAATACTTGAAAAGAACGAGAACGTGTGCGTGATGAAGTGTGATTTCGGGTGGGCTGACCTCGGAATGTGGCACTCTATCTATGAGAGCATGAGCAAGGGCGAGGGCGACAACGTGGTGATAAGCTCGCGCGTGATTCTTGACAACAGCCGGAGCAACATCATTAAGTTGCCTGACGACCACATGGGTATCATCAACGAACTTGACGGATATATAGTCGCCGAGAAGGGTAACGTGCTGCTTATCTGCAAGAAAGAAGACTCATCGGCTCTGATAAGGAAGTATATCAACGAGGTGCAGGTGAAATACGGAGAAGAATATATTTGACGGTGAGACGGTGAGAAGTTTTCTCACCTTCTCACCTTCTCAACCTCTCACCTTCTCAATGTCTCATTTTCTCTCACATTGCTTCTCTGATTTTCCTTGCGATGCCGTCAAACTCCTCGTCGGTAAGTTTGAGTTTCGGGTTAGAGAAGAGCATATCCTCCTCGCTCTGCATGGGAACGAGGTGAATGTGGGCGTGAGCCACCTCAAGGCCGAGCACCGCCATGCCCACCTTACGGCAGGGAAAGGCTTTCTTTATGGCAACGGCAACCTTCTTGGCGAATACTATCATTTCGGCGAGTTCTTCGTCGTCCATGTCGAAGAAGTAGTCGACCTCACGGCGGGGGATTACCAACGTGTGGCCCTTTGCCAACGGATTGATGTCGAGAAAGGCGTAGAACTTGTCGTTCTCGGCGCACTTATAGCTGGGAATCTCTCCAGCCGCAATCTTTGAAAAAATATCCATAGTCAAATGTTTTAGTTGATACGCGCACGGCGCAGCCATGCCTGCCGCATGCCTGCCTCCGTCATGCAGAATGTTTACTCCACGCTGATTTTGTCTATTCTCAGCTTGATGGTGCCGCGTGGAATCTTTATCTCCACCTCGTCGCCCACCTTCTTGTTGAGCAGTCCCTGTGCAATAGGGGTCTTGATGGAGATTTTGCCCTCACGCAGGTTTGCCTCGCTCTCGCTCACGATGGTGTAGGTCATCTTGGCCTTGTTGGCCATGTTGGTCATCTCCACTTTCGAGAGAATCTGCACGCTGTCGGTGCTGAGGCGCGACGTGTCCACAATCTTGGCCTCGGATATGGCGAGCTTTATCTTGTTAATCTTGTCTTCAAGATGAGCCTGTGCCTCCTTGGCAGCGTCATACTCGGAGTTCTCGCTCAGGTCGCCCTTGTCTCTTGCCTCGGCTATGGCGGCCGATGCCTTGGGGCGCTCAACGCTTTCCAAATGTTTAAGTTCGGCCACTAACTTGTCGTAGCCTTCTTGTGACATGTAAGACATAATTCAATAATGTTTTAATTGTTTATTTTTCATGAAACAGACAAAAAGAGGATTCCGGCATTGTTAAAATGTCGGAATCCACGGTTTGCCCCCCCTATGTTATTTCATTAATATCGGGTGCAAAGATATGCTTATTTTTCCGAACTGACAATTTTTATAGGATAAAAATACTTAAACCGCGGCTATCGCAGTGCGCACCGTGGCGTGTTGAGGCGGCGCGTGTAAGTGTCTTATCTGCCGCACTTTACGCGCGGGAGTGTAAAAGGCCAGCTTTTGCACGTCAAAAGGTCAGCTCTTACGACGCGAAAGCTAAGCTATTGATGCCTGAAAGCTAAGCTGTTGAAAAACGCCCGTTATCCGCCGAGCCTGACGGCAGCCAAAGGCCGCCGCGCCGGCTGTATTCAACGGTATATCACGCCGCGCCCTACCCCACGCCGTGCCACGAGGCATTATTTCGCCAATATTTTTCACAAAAACTTCAACAACTCGGATATTATTTGTAATTTTGTCGGGAAAATAACTCAAAAACTTTAAAAATGGAAGATGAAATAAAGCAGATAGGCGAGCGTCTGAAGGGCTTGCGGGAGGTTCTGGAGATACCCGCGCAAGAGGTTGCCGACCTTTGCGGCATGTCGCTCGATGACTACATACGCACCGAGGAGGGAGAAGCCGAGCTATCGATAAGCAGCATGCAGAAGATTTCAAAGCAATACGGCATAGCTCTCGACGTGCTGCTGTTCGGCGAGGAGCCGCACATGAGCACATACTTCCTCACCCGCAATGGCCAGGGCATGAGCGTAGAGCGCCGCAAAGCCTACAAATACCAGAGTCTGGCCAGCGGTTTCCGCGGACGCAAGGCCGACCCCTTCATGGTGCTTGTCGAGCCTAAGCCCGACGGCACGCCGCTTGAGCGCAACTCACACCAAGGCCAGGAGTTCAACATGGTTACCGAAGGATGCCTCGAAATCACCATCGGCAAGAAGGTGCTCGTGCTCAACGAGGGCGACAGCATCTACTTCGACGCGTCGCAGCCACACTGCATGCGCGCCCTCGAAGGCAAGCCTGTAAAGTTTCTTGCCATAATATTTTAGTAAAAACAGACAATTTGAGGTAAAAGGATAAAAACAGCAGGCAGCGGCTCACTGCCTGCCGCACGCCACACCTACGGCACGGGCCGCTGCCGCGTCAGGACAACCGTCTAATGCCGGACGCGACTGACAAGTCAGCCGACCTGCACATTCTCCTTACCCGTTTACCGCAATAAAACAGCAAACAATGAAAATGATAGAACGCTTTTTAACGCAGACAAAATTCACGTCAGTCGATGACTTTAAGGAGAATCTGCACTTCATACTCCCCGACAACTTCAACTTCGCCTACGACGTGATGGACGTATGGGCCGCAGAACAGCCCGACAAGCTGGCTCTGCTGTGGACCGACGACGAGGACAACTGCATCCGCTTCACCTTCGGCGACCTGAAAGAGCAGAGCGACCGCGCGGCCTCTTACCTTCAGACGCTCGGCATAGGCAAAGGCGACGTGGTGATGCTGATACTCAAGCGCCGCTACGAGTTCTGGCTGTCGATGCTCGCCCTGCACAAGCTGGGCGCAGTGGCAGTGCCAGCCACCCACATGCTGACCACCCACGACATCGTCTACCGCAACAACCGGGCTGACGTAAAGGCGATAATATGCGTAGGCGAGGAATACGTGCTGACGCAGGTCAGAGACTCGCTGCCTGACAGTCCGACGCTCAAGACGCTTGTCAGCATAGGCCCTGAAGTGCCCGAAGGCTTCCACGACTGGCACAAAGAGTGGACATCGGCGCCGCAGTTTGTCCGCCCGCCGCACGTCAACAGCAACGACGACACCATGCTGATGTACTTCACCAGCGGCACCAGCGGCGAGCCGAAGATGGTGGCTCACGACTTCCTCTACGCCCTGGGACACATCACGACAGGCGTGTTCTGGCACAATCTGTCAGAAGACAGCATCCACCTCACCGTGGCCGACACGGGCTGGGGCAAGGCCGCCTGGGGCAAGCTCTACGGCCAGTGGTTCGCCGGAGCCGTGGTATTCGTCTTTGAGCATCAGAAGTTCACCGCCGATAAGATAATGCGCAAGATAGAGCAATACCGCATAACGTCATTCTGCGCGCCGCCCACGGTTTACCGATTCATGATACACGAGGACTTCTCGAAATACGACCTGTCGTCGCTGCGCTACTGCTGCACGGCTGGCGAGGCGCTCAATCCAGCCGTCTACGACAAGTTCTACCGGCTGACCGGCATACGTCTGATGGAGGGATTCGGCCAGACCGAGACCACAATGACCCTCGGCACGATGCCCTGGATGCAGCCCAAGCCCGGCAGCATGGGCATGCCCAACCCGCAGTACGACATAGACCTTGTGCGCCCGGACGGCTCCTCATGCGAGGACGGAGAGAAGGGCGAGATTGTGATTCGCACAGACAAGCGCAAGCCGATAGGCCTGTTCAAGGGCTACTACCGTGACGAGGAGCTTACCCGCAAGGCATGGCACGACGGCGTTTACCACACCGGCGACGTGGCATGGCGTGACGAGGACGGCTACTATTGGTTTGAGGGGCGCATCGACGATGTCATCAAGAGCAGCGGCTACCGTATCGGTCCGTTCGAGGTTGAGAGTGCCCTCATGACCCATCCGGCAGTAGTCGAGTGTGCCATAACAGGCGTGCCTGACGACATCAGAGGCATGGTGGTCAAGGCTACGGTGGTGCTCGGCAAGGATTGGAAAGGCAAAGAAGGTCCCGAACTGATAAAGGAGCTGCAGAACCACGTGAAGCACGAGACCGCGCCTTACAAATATCCGCGCATCATCGAGTTTGTAGACGAACTGCCGAAAACCATAAGCGGCAAAATCAGACGTGTCGAGATACGCGACAACGACAGCCGCAAGAAGTGACCGCAGCCATCCGCCGACACCGCCGGACTGTGACTGCGGCGGCAGCGGAGGCTTACCTGTAAGCGCAATAATCAGAATATTAACGCTATAAAATCTTATGAGAACATTCATTAACGTAGAGGACATAGGCGACCTGAAACAGGCTCTCGCCGAAGCGGAGGAGATAAAACAAGACAGATACAAATACCAGCATCTTGGCAAGAACAGAACCCTGCTGATGATTTTCTTCAACAACAGTCTCCGCACACGCCTCAGTACGCAGAAAGCGGCGATGAATCTTGGCATGAACGTGATAGTGCTTGATGTCAACGCCGGCGCATGGAAACTGGAGACCGAGCGTGGAGTGATAATGGACGGAGACAAGAGCGAGCACCTGCTCGAGGCCATACCGGTGATGGGATGCTACTGCGACATGATAGGAGTGCGCTCGTTCGCCAGACTGACCGACCGTGAATATGACTATGCCGAGACCGTGCTCAACCAGTTCATAAAGTACAGCGGACGGCCTGTGTTCGCGATGGAGACAGCCACGGTGCATCCCCTTCAGGCTTTCGCCGACCTCATAACGATAGAGGAATACAAGAAGAAAGACCGCCCGAAAGTTGTCATGACGTGGGCGCCACACTGCCGCGCGCTGCCTCAGGCCGTGCCAAACTCGTTCGCGCAGTGGATGAACAAGTCCGATGTCGACTTCGTAATAACCCACCCCGAAGGCTACGAGCTTGACCCGAAGTTTGCCGGCGACGCGCGCGTGGAGTATGACCAGATGAAAGCTCTCGAAGGCGCTGACTTCGTGTATGCCAAGAACTGGAGCTGTCCGGGCGTAACACGTCCCGGCGACTACGGCAAGATACTGAGCCGCGACATGTCGTGGACCATCGACAAGGCACACATGGACGTGACCGACAACGGCAAGTTCATGCATTGTCTGCCTGTGCGCAGAGGTCTCATCGTGACCGACGACGTGATAGAAAGCAGCAACTCGATAGTAATTCCCGAAGCCGCCAACCGTGAAATATCGGCCTCGGTGGTCATAAAGAGAATGTTGGAAACATTATAAAAACATTTAAATACTCTGTTCCCGACCGCCCCGTGAGAGGGTAAGGCCGGGAATTTTTTGCGTAAAAGATAACGATGGATAACATTATCAGCCAGATGGTGATACTCCTGCTGCTCGTCGTGGCGGGCTTCATCGCCAACCGATGCGGCCTGATGGGCGGTGACTTCGACCGCAGACTCTCCAATTTCATCATCAACATATCGTGCCCCTGCCTCATCGTGTCGTCGGTGATGGGCGATGCCGTGCCCAACCGCCGCATGATACTGCCCCTGCTCGCGGTGGGCTTCTTCACTTATCTCGTGCTGTTCGGGGTGTCCTGGCTGCTGCCGCGATACTTCGTAAGGCAGCGCGACACGCAGGGCATGTATAGCTTCATGCTGATGTTCGGCAACGTGGGATTTATCGGCTATCCCGTCGCCGCGTCGATTTTCGGCGGTGAGGCCGTGTTCTACGCCAGTCTGCTCAACGCTCCCAACACGCTGTTCATCTTTTTCGTGGGCACGGTGTTCGTGCTCGGCGGACAGGGCAAGATGCGCTTCAACCTGCGCACGCTCTACTGTCCGGGCATGGTGGCATCTTACATTTCGATTATCATCGTGGCAATGGGCTGGGAGAATGTGCCCAACGTCGTGGCGGAGCCTCTGCGTCTGATAGGCAACATCACCGTGCCGGGAGCACTGCTCGTGATAGGCTCTTCCATGTCGCAGGTAGGCCGCCACCATATCCTCGGCTCGCCTTCCACTTACATCATGGCTGCCCTGCGCCTCATAATAATCCCTGTGGCGGTCTACTATGTGTCGCGTCTTGTCGGCGTGGACGAGCGCATCAACCAGATCAACACTATCCTGATAGGCATGCCGGTGGCTTCTTACGGCACGATGTTCTGCCTGAAATACGGGCGCGACGAGAGCGAGATGGTGCGCGGAACGCTTATCACGACCATACTGTCGGTGGTCACAATACCGCTGCTCACACTGCTGTTCTGACCCGCTACGCCGCATATATTGAGACACGGGGGGAAACTACCGCCTTGCAATAGCTTACCTTTCAGACGATGAAAGGTAAGCTATTGCAGCGTAAAAGGTAACCTTTTAGAAGCTAAAAGATAAGCTATCAGAAAAGCACCGGCCTGACATACTGATAAGGCATGTCGGGTCGGCACTTTATATAATGTAACTTTCTGATTATCAGCGGTATTATCTGCGCAGCCAGGATTCGGGGTTCAGCTTGGTCTTGCCCCGCCACAGCTGGAACTGAAGGATGCCTCCGGAGTCTACCGAACCGAGGCTCTGGCCTGTGCTTACCTGCTGTCCGCGATGCACGTTGACGCTTGCGAGATTGCAATACACCGAAATGTAATTGCCGTGACGCAGCATTACAATCATGCTGCCGTCAAAGCTGAACACGGCACTGACCTCTCCCTCAAACACCGCACGCACCGTGGCGCCGTGCGAGCTCAATATGTTTATTCCGTTGCTGTCAAGGCGCACGTTCTTCAGTCCAGGCACATTATACTGGCCGTAATGGCTTACAATCTTGTACGAGCCTGCCACAGGCATCATCAGGCGGCCTCTGTTACGCTCGAAACTGCCGCTCATCTTGCGGTCGTTGCTGTCCATTTCGGCAGCCGCCACGGCTTTCTTCTCTGCCGATTTCACCTCTCGCTCGTGGCGTTCTTCCTCGACTCGAGCCTTACGCTCTGCCGCCTTGCGCTCCGCCTCAGCCTCTCTTGCCTTGCGCTCCGCCGCCTCACGCTCGGCAGCGTCACGCTTGGCGGCCTCGCGGGCCTCGGCCTTCAGCCGCTCCTCCTTGGCCTTAGCCTCCGCCACACGGCGTGCGTTCTCTCGCGCGGCAGCCTCAGCCGCGGCTTTCTTCCTTGCCAGTTCCTCCGCCCTGCGCTTGGCTGCGGCAGCTTCTTCAGCCTTGCGCCTGGCCTCAGCCTCGGCACGTGCCTTCGCCTTAGCCACCTCCTCGGCTATCAGCTGGTTAATCTTCGAGTTCAGTTCAGCGTCCTTCTTGCGCTGGTCTGATATTATCTTCTGTATAAGGCGCTGCTGCCTTTGCAGGGTCTTGACCACTTTCTGCTGCTCCACCTGCTTGCCCTGCAAGGCCTCGCTGGCCTTTCTGCCACGGTCGAGCAGGGCGTTCTTCCGGCTGCGCACCCGCTGCAGTTCGGCGTTCTTCGCCTCTATCTGGCGCTGCTTGGTCTTCACCATTTCGCCCTGCGACCGCTGATAAGCCGCATATTCGCGGACGAAACGCAGTCGGCGGTACATCTGCGCGAAGTTCTTCGCACTGAAGATGAACATCAGCTTGTCCTGTACCGTGCGCTTCGCGGCAAGATAACGCATCGACTTTATATACTTCGCCTTGCGCTCGTCAAGCTGTTTCTCAAGCGTGGCGAGCTGTCTTTTCAGCATGCTTATGTTGCTGTCAATGCGCTTTATGTCGTTCTGTATGGTGTCGATTGACTTCTGCCGCTGGTCAATCTCCGAGTTGATGACGAACAGGTTGTTAAGTCTCGTCTTGACGTCGGCCTTGTTTGCCTTCAGCAAACGTTCCTGTTCCTTAATCTTGCGCTGCACTCCGGCTCTCTGGTTGCGCAGCCCCTTGATTGACGAATTAGAATAGTCGGCAGTCTTTTTCTTCTTTTTCGATGTCTGGTTTTTTGTCACACGCGTGGTCTTCGCCTTCTTCCGCGTGTTCTGTCTGTTAGTCTGGGCGAAAGATGGAGATACCGTCAGCAGAGTCAAAAGTAAGATTATGATGTTTCTCATTTACAGTTTCATGAGTCTTTGCATTACTTCGTTCAGGCTGACCTGCCTGTACTTGTCTGACACTTTGGTGTAGCCGCCTATGTCGTCGGGCGTGTCTATGTTGCCGAGCGACAGGTTCATCGACAGGTTAAGTCCCTGCCTTATCGCGTCAGAAGCCAGCGAGAGCGTTATGTCAGAAGGGAACCTGCCCGTGCCGAGAGGCTTGAACGTGCCGTATTTACAGGTCACACTGGTGCCCGCAGCCTGCTTTCCGCCGTATGTCATGCTGACAGAGTTGATGCGTCCGGTAGCCTTGTCAGCGTTCCAGCGATAGCTCATGTCACCGTATTTCAATGCTACGGCAGCATCAGAGGCAGTGTTTTCCGCGGCGACGGTGAACATTCCGAGCGATGACGGCACAATCTGCCGCGTGCCGGGGATGAAAAGTCGGTTCCAGAACAATTCCTGAAGGGCGTAGAAATCAAGTCCGTTGTTGCGCAGGAAAGCCACTTCGTCATATCCGGCCTTGATGTATTCCTTGTGCATACGGTCCATAATGAGCACATAGCCCTTGGTAAACTCTATGCGTCCGACCTCAATCAGTCCCATCGGAGTAAGGCGTACACGTATCATTTCGTCACGCTTCATGTTGAGCGAGCCTGACACCGAGATGTCCTTCTGCCCCATCGTGAGCGTGAATTTTATCTTAGACGATATGCACTCGGCATCCACGCTGTTGTCGTACACCTTGCGTACAAAGGCCTGTCCGTCACCGACGGTACCGCCGCCTGATGCCGGCAGAGACGAGGCAGACGTGCGTCCGTCAACAACACTCTTGCCCGAACCGCACGAAACAGCCACAACCGACACGGCCAGCAGAGCCATGCCAAGCAGCATATCCTTACTTGTCTTCAACATATTTCCTGAGTTTTATTTTCTTTCTTATAGCCTTATCGTTTTCAGAACCTGCCTGCAAAGCCTCGTTCCAATATTCCAGCGCGCCGTCGATGTCACCCGCCACGGCGTGAATATCTCCCGCATGCTCAAGTATTACCGGACTTTTGGCGGTGTCGTTGTCAACCGCCATGTCGATATACAGCCGTGCGTCGCCGTACTTCTTCTGCAAGAACAGTATCCAGGCATACGTGTCAAGGAACGTACTGTTGTCGGGTTCGGCCTGCACTGTACGGAAACTCATCTGCGCGGCTTTCTCCAGTTCGCACCCCGACATTGACAGATAATAGGCGTAGTTGTTAAGGCAGGCGTAATTGTCAGCGTTCAGTTGCAGACAACTGTCATAAGCGGCATAGGCCTTCTCCTCAAGTTTCTTTTCGTAATAAAGGTCGCCTATAAGGCCGTACATATCCGAAACGAGCGACACGTCGCTGTCTGCTGTCTTCTGGTTGACTCCTTTCAGCAGAATGTCGATGGCGCAGTCGTCATCATCTTTCTGAATGTAGGCGATGCCGACAAAATAGTAATAAAACATCTGGCCGGGCGAATAGTCGATGCCCTGACGGGCGCACTCAATCACGCGGTTGAAGTCTTTGTCCGCCCAGAACATCTGCAAAAGGCGCATACGCGAACCATCGTTGTCGGGAGCAATCCTCAGCACGTTCTCAAAAGCACTGATGATAGAGTCTTGGGGCATATCTTTCAGCGTAAGATAGTGTGCGTACAGCTCAGCCATGTCCGACGTTTCCTGCGGCTTCGCGAGTATTCTTCTGAACAGGTCGATAACCTTCGAGCTGTCGCCTTCGGACTTCTCGTTCTCAGCAACCACCTGACGCATTATCGACAGCCTGTCAGCCACGGATGTCTTTGGGTCTGCCAGCAGCACTTCCTGCAACGAGTCAGCCCGCTGTGTCTGTCCAAGTTTACGGTAAAAGTCCATCATCGACATCTTGGCGGGAATGTTTCCGGGGTCGAAAGCCATCACCTCACGGTACTGGCGGCCAGCCTCCTCCACCTTGCCGTTCTGCAACAGCCAGTTGCCCATCATGACCTTATAGTTCATGTCGTTAGGATATTTGTCGGCCATAGACTTCAATTCGTTGAACTCCTTGTCTTTCTTGCCCTGATCGGAGTAAATAAGCATCTTGGCGATGGTAAGCTCCTCGCTCGGTCCCTCAAGCGTCTCTTTGCGGTTGATCACGTCAATCATCTTGTCGTAGTTGAACGTCCTCTGATACAAAGCCAGCAGACGGTTGAGCACATCGGCGTTGTCAGGCTTGTTGGCGGCCAGCTTCTCATACGCCTTTATCGCCTTATCATAGTCTTCTATATTATAATAACGCTTACCGAGTTCCTCAAGATAGGTGTCGTTGTCAGGGTTAAGCTCCGACGCCTTCTTAATATCCTCAAGCGCGGCGGTGTCTCCGTGCAGCACGCCGTCATAAAAAGACATCATATAATAAGCCTCGGCAGCGTTGGGATTGATGTCGAGACAATGCGTCAGAAGGTCGTAGGCAGCGGCCGCGTCGCCGTTAAGATGCCTGTTGACGGCCTCAAAGAAGCAGACCTTGAAGCGCAGGTTGTCGTTATGGCTCAATGCCGGCAGACGGCGCAGGGCGGCTTTCGGCGATGACGGCGACGAGTCTGTGAGGCGCGCGCCGCCACAGGCTGACAGCAGCATCACTGCCGCCAGACAGGCCATAATGTATCGTAAAGACTTTTTCATTTATCCAGATGAACGATAATCAGCGAATTATTCCACCCCCGTATGCCCGTAACCGCCGGCTCCGCGCACGGTGTCGTCAAGGCGGCCGGTCAGTTCAAGCTCTGCCACGGCATGCCGCGCTATCACCATCTGTGCGATGCGCTCGCCGTCGTTGATGACAAAATCGGTGTCAGAAAGGTTTATCAACAGCACCATTATCTCACCCCGATAGTCGGCATCGATAGTCCCCGGAGAGTTCAGCACAGTGATGCCGTGCTTCAGGGCAAGGCCGCTGCGCGGGCGGACCTGCGCCTCGTAGCCCTCCGGCAGTGCCATATAAAGCCCTGTGGGGACAAGCCGGCGCTGCATGGGGCGCAGCGTTATGGGCGCGTCGATGTTGGCCCGCAGATCCATGCCAGCACTCTGCCCGGTGGCGTAGGCTGGCAGGTCGTGGCGACCCTTATTGATAACTTTCACTTGTATCTTCATGTTTACCAATTATCTTTTTAGTCTGCAAAAATAATGATTAATATTAAGATAATGATAAATTAACTGCAAAAAAGCAAGAATTTAGCCAATTTTAGACTACTTTTGCGCACCGTTCAGGGTGTCGTCGGCTACGTGCCGCACGCCCTGGCCTTAACCGTTATTAATCAAGAAAACATGATGGACTGGAAGCAACTTATATCAAGCAAGCGCCTCGGACAGGAGTACCGCCACACGATGAGGCACGACGACCGTTCGGAGTTTAAGCGCGACTACGACCGCCTGATATTTTCGGCACCGTTCAGGCGCATGCAGAACAAGACGCAGGTGTTCCCCCTACCGGGCAGCATCTTCGTACACAACCGGCTTACCCACAGCCTTGAGGTGGCCAGCGTGGGGCTGTCGCTGGGCAACGACGT
>C._urophasianus_4_cecum__coassemble_10_pt1 | contig 11645 bp, 7 predicted proteins | sample C__urophasianus_4_cecum__metabat2_high_PE_002 | metagenome-assembled genome bin C
GGCGGCGCAAACGGTTGCGTGACAGCCGTCAAAACGACCAAAAACGCATGCAATCGATTGCAGGAGCGGTGTCCATCAGTAATCGGGCTAATGAGCCTGACAGGCCGGATAAGCCCTAAGCTGCCTTATTATAATCTCATGGCTTAGCCCTTGCTCTGTAAAAGCTAAGCTGTTGTCTGCTGAAAGGGCAGCTTTCGCTGTGCGACAGCTTACCTTTCAGATTGTCGCCTGACAGCCCCGCCTTGCTTATAACCGCCGTGCGGCGCGCCGCCCTGCCGCTTTATTATGAAACATTATCGGCTTGAATGATTACGGTTTCTCACAGCCCTCGGCTTAAACTGCCCGCCGTAAATTTTAAAGACTGTTTCTGCTGCATTTATTTTGTGTTTCGGACTAATTGCACTACCTTTGCAATCAAGGCACGCCGGGCTATGCCCTGCCGCCTGCCGCAGGACTACACGGCGCGCGCACGACGGCTGATGCCGCGGCGCTGAAGACACAACACAAATATAATCATGACCCTGCAAAATGTTAAGAAAGATACTTATATTCGTCATTGCCGTCACGATGTCGGCAAACTGCGTGGCGCAAGACTATAAGACTTATCATGGCGACGGCATAGACGACTATCTCAGACTCGTGCCGATAGTGTCGGTCTACGCCATGAAGGCTGCCGGAGTTGACAGCCAAAGCTCGTGGAAACGGCTGCTGGTGAACACCGCCGCCTCGTTCGCCATTGACGCGGCGGTGACCTACGGACTGAAATACTCGGTCAAGTCGGTCCGCCCCGACGGCACCGACGGCCACTCGTTCCCCTCCGGCCACGCCTCGGTGGCCTTCTGCGGAGCCACCATCCTGCACAAGGAGTTCCACCACATCAGCCCCTGGATAAGCGTGGCGGGCTACGGCGTGGCAACGTTCACCGCCGTCGACCGCATACTGCGCAACCGCCACCACTGGGGCGACGTAGTGGCGGGAGCCGCGATAGGCGTGCTCTCGGTCGAGGCGGGATACTGGCTGGGCGATAAGATTACGGGCGAGAACAAGAAAGTCGACCTTGCCGTATGCCCCAACGGATTCAGCCTGATGGTAAATCTCTGATTGCCGTCCGTGAGGCCTGACGGCAAGATACATCAATCAACCGATACCAACCTGCACCGATACTGCCATTCGCCGCGCGGTTATCTGCGCCGCGCCGGCGGCTTGTCGGGTGCAGGTCGGCCGTTTACGGGAGTCATGAAGAACATCTGCGCGCGCGCAAGAGTGCAAACGTTTACACCAACAAAATTATCAATCAGTAAAAATTTGCTTTTCACTTATTCGCATTATTACTAACTTTGAACCAGAATTAAAAGACCTGTGACCTATGAATATACTTCTGCACATTATTTATAGTACGAGATTCGGTGAAGAACTCGCCTTAAATCTAATCACCGGAAAAGAAGACGGAATCACGACTTCAACTCCTTACAGAATGAGAACGGCCGACGGCAACACATGGACCTGTGACATGAGACTTGACGTCAGGAAAGGAGACCATATAGATTACTTCTACTGCGTGGTGCGCGGCGAGGACAACGTGGTGAGAAGCGAGTGGCGGGTGGAGCCTCACCGCCTCGAAATCAACGCCGTCAATGGCGACAACATAGTGGTTTACGACCACTGGATCGACATGCCCGAGGACTCTTATCTCTACACTTCGGCCTTTACCGACTGCATCCGCCGGCGGCGCACGTCAATCGTGCCCTTGAGCGACTATCCCGTGACGGTCAGGCTCAAGGTCAGGGCACCGCAGCTTGCCGGCAACCAGCGCCTCATGATTGTGGGCAACGAGGCTGTCCTCGGAGAGTGGGACACGTTCAAGGCCGTGCCCATGATAGAGCATAACTTCAACGAATGGATAGTCGACATCGACGCCACACAGCTGTCGTCATCGTCGTTCGACTTCAAGTTCATCGCCGTGAACATAGCCGACAGCGCCGACGTGGTTTGGGAAAATAGCATGAACAGGCGTGTCGGGCTGCCCGTATATCTAAGCGACGGCGGCGTGGTGGTCTACGAGCTTGACAGAGCCGACTTCCCTATTTATAACGTAAGGTGCGCCGGCACGCTCGTCCCCGTGTTCTCGCTGCGCTCTAAGACCAGCTTCGGCGTGGGCGACTTCGGCGACCTGAAGAAGATGATAAACTGGGTGGCAGCCACCAAGCAGCGTGTGCTGCAGCTGCTGCCCGTCAACGACACCACCACCACACACACCTGGACCGACTCTTATCCTTACAGCTGCATCAGCATATTCGCGCTCCATCCGCAGTACGCCGACCTCAGTTCGCTGCCGCAGATTGAAGATATCGACAGGCGCAACGAGTTCGAGGAGCTGCGCAAAGAGCTTAACGCGCTGCCGCAGATAGACTATGAGCGGGTGAACAACGCCAAGAACGAGTACCTGCACATACTTTTCGAGCAGGAAGGAAAGGCGGTGATGGCTACGGCGGAGTTTAAAAAATTCTTTACGGACGCTGCCCGCTGGCTCGTCCCCTACGCCCAATACTGCACCCTGCGCGAGAAGTACGGCACTGCCGACTTCTCCAAATGGCCCGACCACAACAGCTTCGACGATGCCGACCGCGCCGCCCTCACCTCTCCGCACACTGCCGCCTACAAGGGCGCCGCCTACTATTATTACGTGCAGTTCATCCTCAACAGGCAGATGGCCGAGGCTCACGACTACGCCCGCGCCCACGGTGTCATCCTCAAGGGCGACATCCCCATCGGCGTAAGCCGCTACGGATGCGACGTCTGGCAGGAGCCCCGCTACTTCAATCTGAACGGCCAGGCGGGCGCGCCGCCTGACGACTTCTCGGTCAACGGGCAGAACTGGGGCTTCCCGACCTACAACTGGGACGAGATGCTCAAAGACGGATGCCGCTGGTGGATACACCGTTTCGCCAACATGGCAAAGTTCTTCGACGCTTACAGAATAGACCACGTGCTGGGCTTCTTCCGCATCTGGGAGATTCCCATTGATTCGGTCCACGGCCTGTTGGGACAGTTCTCGCCCGCTCTCGGCATGACCCGCGAGGAGATAGAGGCTTACGGACTGCACTTCCAGGAGGAGCTGTTCACCACGCCGTTCATCACCGACTGGGTGCTCGACCGCATGTTCGGCGGGCGTGCGCAGTACGTCCGCGAGCACTTCATCGAGCCTTCACATGACGGCCGTTACAGGATGAGAGCAGAGTATGACACGCAGCGCAAGGTCGAGGCGGCTTTCGCCGGAGCCACCGACAAGGCAGAGCTTGACCTGCGCGACGGCCTCTACGCCCTAATCAGCGACGTGCTCTTCGTGCGCGACCACAAAGACCCCAACAAGTTCCACCCGAGGATTTCGGTGCAGTTCGACTACATTTACGAGTCTCTGTACGACAGCGACAAGTACCTTTTCAACAAGATATACAACGACTATTACTATCGCCGCAACAACCAGTTCTGGTATCGCGAGGCGATGAACAAGCTGCCCAAGATAGTCGAGGCCACGCGTATGCTGGTGTGCGCGGAAGACCTCGGCATGGTGCCCGACTGCGTGTCGTGGGTAATGAACGAGCTGAAGATACTCAGTCTTGAGCTTCAGTCGATGCCAAAAGACCCCAGCGTGCGCTTCGGCGTGCTGTCGCGCAACCCCTACCGCTCCGTCTGCACCATATCAAGTCACGACACCCCGACCCTGCGGCAGTGGTGGGACGAAGACCAGGCACGCACCCAGGACTACTTCAACAACGTGCTCCAGAAATACGGAGCCGCGCCTCATCCCCTGCCGGGATGGCTCGCACGCGACATCATATCACGCCATCTGCTGTGTCCGTCGATGCTCTGCATACTGTCGATACAGGACTGGCTCGGCATAGACGAGAACATCCGGCTGGCCGACGCGGATGCCGAACGCATCAACATCCCTGCCAACCCGCACCACTATTGGCGGTACAGGATGCACCTGAACATCGAGGACCTGATAGAGAGGCTCGACTTCAACCAGAACATTACCGACCTTGTGAAAGAGAGCGGAAGGATGTGACGCATGACCGCGGAGCGGCTTTCATGGCGGTTGACGATATGGGCTGAAACTCCTAAATTTAATGAAAATAAATCCTTAGACAAGTATGCGGAAAGTATTATTGGCATTTTTGACGCTGCCGCTCACTGCGGCGGCGCAGACAGTGACATCACCTGACGGTAACGTTGCCGTGAAATTCTCGTTGGACAACGGACGGCCTACCTACGAGATGACCTACAAGGGCAAGGCCGTAGTGAAGCCGAGCCACCTCGGACTGGAGCTTGCCAAGAGCAGGCACGCCAGTAAGGGCATGGACGAGACCAGCCTGATGGACGGCTTCACGGTCGAGAGGACCGACACGTCGTCGTTTGACGAGACGTGGAAACCTGTGTGGGGACAGACAGCCACGATACGCAACAATTACAAAGAGTTGGCCGTAACGCTCAACCAGCCTGCCACCAAGCGTGACATCGTGATACGTTTCCGTGTGTACGATGACGGCATGGGGCTGCGCTATGAGTTTCCGCAGCAGGAGGCTCTCAACTATTTCGTAATCAAGGAGGAGCACACCCAGTTCGCCATGGCCGGCGACCATACGGCCTGGTGGATACCCGGCGACTACGACACGCAGGAGTATGAGACCGTGGAGTCCAAGCTCTCGGAGATTCGCGGACTGATGAAAAGCGCGATAACTCCCAACTCGTCGCAGACTCCGTTCTCGCCCACGGGCGTGCAGACGGCGCTCCAGATGAAGACCGCCGACGGCCTTTACATCAACATCCACGAGGCCGCGTGCGTCAACTATGCCACGATGCACCTCAATCTTGACGACAAGACGATGACCTTCGAGTCGTGGCTCACGCCCGACGCGCAGGGCTTCAAGGGCTACGTCCAGACCCCGTTCAACACTCCGTGGCGTACTGTGCTCGTCAGCGACGATGCCCGCGACATGCTGTCGTCAAACCTGATACTCAACCTGAACGAGCCTTGCGCCCTCGACGACGTGAGCTGGATTCACCCCGTGAAGTATTGCGGAGTGTGGTGGGACATGATTGTAGGCCGCGCCACATGGAGCTACACCAACGACTATCCTTCAGTGCGCCTCGGCGAGACCGACTACTCCAAGTGCAAGCCCAACGGCACCCACGCCGCCAACACCGGGAACGTGAAGCGGTATATCGACTTCGCAGCCGAGAACGGACTTGACCAGGTGCTGATAGAGGGATGGAACGAAGGATGGGAAGACTGGGCAGGACATTCAAAGTTTGACGTGTTCGACTTCATCACGCCTTATCCCGACTTCGACATAAAGGAGCTTAACGACTACGCGCACTCCAAGGGAGTGAAGCTCATGATGCACCACGAGACCTCATCGTCGGTGTGGAATTACGAGCGCTGGATGGAAAAGGCTTACTCGCTGATGAACAAGTACGGATATGACGCCGTAAAGAGCGGATATGTAGGCGACATAATTCCGCGCGGCGAGCATCATTACAGCCAGATGATGAACAACCACTATCTGTACGCCGTGAAAGAGGCTGCCAAGCATCACATCATGGTCAACGCTCACGAGGCGACACGTCCCACGGGACTCTGCCGCACTTATCCCAACCTCGTGGGCAACGAGAGCGCGCGCGGCACGGAGTACGAGGCGTTCGGCGGAAGCCGCCCCGACCACACCGTGGTGCTGCCATTCACGCGCCTTCAGGGCGGCCCGATGGACTACACGCCGGGCATCTTTGAGACGCGGCTCAGTGCCTGGAGCAACAACACATCTTACGTCCACACCACGCTCGTGGGCCAGCTGGCGCTCTATCTCGTTATGCACGGCCCGCTGCAGATGGCTGCCGACCTGCCCGAACACTACGCCAAGTACATGGATGCATTCCAGTTTATCAAGGACGTAGCCGTAGACTGGGACGACTCAAAGTATATCGAGGCGGAGCCGGGCGACTATATCACCGTGGCGCGCAAGGCCAAAGGCACCGGCAACTGGTTTGTCGGCGGCAAGTGTGACGAGAACGGCCACAAGGCTGTCGTAAAGCTCGACTTCCTTGACAAGGGCCGTAAGTACGACTGCACAATCTACGCTGACGCAGAGGACGCAGACTACGAGAAGAACCCGAAGGCATACAAGATAACCAAGAAGACCGTGAAGAAGGGCGACACTCTGAAGATAACGGAGGCTCGCGGCGGCGGATTCGCCGTCTCGCTGTTCGCCAGGTAACGGCACAGACAGGCCACTCCTGACCCTTGTAGGGGCATAACCTGATTATGCCTGCCGCCCGCCGGCAGCGGCGCAGGCCACGCCACGGCATCACGCCGCAGGGCGGTTATGCCCTTACAAGGATTGCTCCATACTAACGACAGATACAGGCTATATTCCGGAAGACGGTCTTTTGGAATGTAAAAGGTCGTCTTTTACACGCTAAAAGACCATGTTTTGCAGGATGAAAGACCGTCTTTTGCAACGCATTGACAATCAAACGTGTTACCTAAATAAAACCGATACAGCAAAATGAAGATGACTGACCTTTTGGTCGCCGGCGTGCTGTCACTGCTCACAGTGCAGGAGTCGGCAGGCCAGAACTACATGAAAGAGGTTGAATACTCAAGTCAGGCCACCCGCTTCCAGCTCTTCGCGCCTGACAGCGCGAAGGCCGTCACCCTGCGCGTCTATGCCGAGGGGCAGGGCGGCAGCCCCATTGCCACCGTGCCGATGAGGCTCACAGCCGCCGACACCTACACCGCGACGCTCGACGGCGACATGAAGGGCAAGTTCTACACCTTCGACACCGGCCGCGGCGAATGTGCCGGAGTGTTCGCCAAGGCGGTGGGAGTGAACGGCCGCAGGGGCGCCATCGTAGACCTTGACGAGACCGACCCCGATGGCTGGGACACCGACCGCATCACCGGGAAGGTGAACATGGCCGACCTCGTGGTGTACGAGATGCACCACCGCGACTTCTCAATCGACCCCTCGTCGGGGCTGAAGTACAAGGGCAAATACCTCGCCCTGACCGAGCCTAAGGCCATTGGCCACCTGAAGAGGCTGGGCGTCAACGCCGTACACATACTGCCGTCGTTCGACTATGCCTCGGTAGACGAGACGCGGCTCGACACTCCGCAGTACAACTGGGGCTACGACCCGCTCAACTACAACGTGCCCGAAGGCTCTTACTCCACCGACCCCTACGACCCCACTGCGCGCATACGCGAGTTCAAGCAGATGGTGCAGGCGCTGCACAAGGCGGGCATACGCGTGGTGCTCGACGTGGTGTACAACCACACTTACGACCTCGACGGCAGCAACTTCCAGCGCACTTATCCTGGCGTGTTTTACCGCAAGGCTGCCGACGGCACGTGGTCTGACGGCTCGGGCTGCGGCAACGAGACCGCCAGCGAGCGCGAGCCTATGCGCCGCTTCATGCTCGAGTCGATGCTCTACTGGGCCGACGAGTACCACATCGACGGCTTCCGTGTAGACCTGATGGGTGTCCACGACATCGAGACAATGAACCTGATAAGCGACAAGCTCGGACAGAAGTTCCCCGCCACGTTCATCTACGGCGAGGGCTGGAGCGCGGGCACGTGCGCCTATCCGGCAGACAGGCTGGCGATGAAGGCCAACATGAGGCGGATGCCCGGCATAGCGGCGTTCGGCGACGAGATGCGTGACGGACTGCGCGGCCCATTCGGCGACGACACCAAGGGCGCCTTCATAGCCGGCATGGCGGGCAACGAGGAGAGCGTGAAGTTCGGCATAGCTGGCGCGGTAAGCCATCCGCAGGTCGACATGACCAAGGTGAATTACAGCAAGGAGGCGTGGGCCGGCCAGCCGTGGCAGATGATGAGCTACGTCAGTTGCCATGACGACATGTGCCTCGTAGACCGTCTGCGCGCCAGCGTTCCCGGCATAACGGAGGACGAGCTGATACGTCTCGACCTGCTGGCGCAGACCGCCGTGCTGACATCGCAGGGCGTTCCGTTCATCCTTTCGGGAGAGGAGATGCTGCGCGACAAGAAAGGCGTACACAACAGCTTTAACTCGCCCGACAGCATCAACCGTCTTGACTGGAACAATCTGAAGAAATATCCGCAGGTGTTCAGCTATTACAGCGGACTCATCTCGATGCGCAAGAATCATCCGGCGTTCCGCCTCGGCGATGCCGGCAAGGTGCGCGCCTGTCTTGAGTTCCTGCCCGTAGAGGACAATCTCGTGGCGTTCCGCCTGAAAGGCAACGCCGGAGGCGACACCTGGAGCAACATCATCGTGATACTGAACTCTGCCCGACAGCCGCGCACGGTCAGCGTGCCCGGGGGCAGCTACACTGTGGTGTGCCGCGACGGAGTGGTCAGCGAGGCGGGTCTTGGCACTGTCAGCGGCTCTGAAGTCAGTGTCTCGCCGCAGTCGGCATTGATTATACATCAGTAAAACAACAATGGAGTAAAGAGCAGTATGAAAAAACTTGTCTTATCATTAGGTTTGCTTTTAAGCGTCATGACAATTAACGCAGCGGTCAAGATTGACCGGATTGACCCGACAAACTGGTTTGTCGGCATGAAGAATCCCTCGTTGCAGCTCATGGTCTACGGAGAGGGAATACGCTCGGCAGAGGTCACCACCGACTATGCCGGAGTGAAAGTTGACAGCATAGTGCGGCTTGACAGCCCAAATTATCTGCTGGTTTATCTCAACATCGGCGGCGCGCAGCCCGGCGAGATGACACTGAACTTCAAGAGCGGGAAGTCGTCAAAGAAGGTGAAGTATGAGCTGAAGGCGCGCGAGAAGCGGGGCGAGGAGCGCCTCGGATTCACCAACGCCGACGTGCTCTACATGCTGATGCCCGACCGTTTCGCTGACGGCGACCCCTCAAACAACGACATCAAGGGCATGAACGCCTACAAGACCGACCGCACGCAGCCGAGTCTGCGCCACGGAGGCGACCTCGAAGGCATACGCCGGCACCTCGATTACTTCAACCGGCTGGGAGTTACGGCGCTGTGGCTCACGCCCGTTCTCGAGAACAACTCTCCCGACAACAACGGCCAGAGCACTTATCACGGCTACGCCACAACCGACTATTACCGTGTAGACCCCCGCTTCGGCACCAACGGGGAGTATCGCCGCCTCGTCGACGAGGCACACTCTAAGGGACTGAAAGTGGTGATGGACATGATATTCAACCACTGCGGATTCGAGCATCCGTGGGTTGCCGACATGCCGTCGAAAGACTGGCTCAACACTCCCGAATGGCTCGACGAGCGTCAGGACAAGACCAAGCCCGAGGTGAACGGCAAGTATCTGCAGACCAGCTACAAGCTGACACCCGTGGTTGACCCCTACGCCAGCAAGGTGGACCTGCACGAGACGGTCGACGGATGGTTTGTTCCCACCATGCCGGACCTTAACCAGTGCAACCCGCACGTCATCAAGTATCTCATCCAGAACAGCGAGTGGTGGATTGAGACCGTTGGCATCGACGGCATACGCATGGACACTTACCCCTACGCCGACGCGGCGGCGATGGCTGAATGGATGAAGACGCTCGACGAGGAATATCCCAACTTCAACGTTGTGGGCGAGACTTGGGTCACCGAGCCGGCATACACCGCCGCATGGCAGAAAGACTCCAAGGTGGAAAAGCACAACAGTTACCTGAAGACGGTGATGGACTTCAGCTTCTTTGACAAAATCAACATGGCGAAGAGAGAGGACACCGACGACTGGTGGAACGGGTATAACCGCCTCTACAACAACTTCGTCTACGACTATCTTTACCCCAATCCGTCAAGCGTCATGGCGTTTGTCGAGAATCACGACACCGACCGCTTCCTCGGCAAGGGCAAGGACTCCACGGCTCTGAAGCAGGCTCTCGCCCTGCTGCTGACAGTCAACCGCACCCCTCAACTCTACTATGGTACCGAGATACTGATGAACGGCACCAAGGAGGTTACCGACGGCAACGTGCGCAAGGACTTCCCCGGCGGCTTCCCCGGCGACACCCGCAACGCCTTCACCGCCGAGGGGCGCACCCGGGCGGAGAACTCTATGTTCACGTGGTTGAGCCGTCTGCTGCACTGGCGGCAGGGCAACGAGGTCGTCACGAAAGGCTCGCAGACGCAGTTTATCCCCTACAAAGGCGTATATGTAGTTGCCCGCCAGTATAACGGCAGGAACGTGATGACGGTAATCAACGGCACCAGGAAGCCCGCCACCTTCGCCGTGAAGCGTTACGCCGAGATAATAGGCACGGCGGCAACTGCTACCGACGTGCTCATCGGCAACAGCGTGCAGATAGGCGGCGACGTGCAGCTGAAGCCCCGCGAGGTGCTCGTACTTGAGTTCTGACGCAATGTTCAGAGACAATTTAAGACCTGACTGTCATATCAGTAATCTGTCTGTTGGCAGAAGATAAACAGCCAGTCAGAGGATAAAAGGGACTGTGTAAAACTGAACACAGTCCCTTTTTGTTGTATTGTTATTTGCAATCCGATAAATAAAATGTTGCGTATTGCAAGTTGCTGGAATATTTTCGCATATTTTTTTTGCATATCAAGTTTTTTTATTAATTTTGTCGACAAACCGATAACTGAAGTATATGTAACATAAAAATAATATAAGACATATCCGAAAGAAGTGTTTGCTTCTTACTTTTGTGCTTTCTGAAAATCGCCAAATTATTTTGAAGGTGGTCACATACAAGTAAGCAAGTGGATGCTTGCACCGTGTGGTGTAGGCTTACTTGTTGTATGTGACTGGTGTTTGGCGATACCACAGAAGGCAGCAGGAAATAGAGCCTACACCTTTCTTTTTTACCATGTCGCAAATGGAAAAGGAGCAAGCCATGAACACCTATTTACACAATACTGTTATATTGCCAAACTTACTTGACAATATTATATTTAATGAGTTAGGAGCATTATATAATCCTGATTATTTAAAGTTCAGATATAATCTCAAACATACGAGGGATGACGTACTCGTATATCTTGGAACATATTTCCCGCGAAGTTTTGCAGAAGCGTATTTAATAATGCACATTTTGTTTGCATTAGACAAATTTCGTTTAGCTTTTGATTCGAGAGATGAGATTTCAATTCTTGATTTAGGTTGCGGAACAGGCGGAGAGATTTTTGGTACAATGTGTGCTATTTCAGAGATTCTTTGTGCAGACAAGACGTTCAATATAGTTGCTATTGACGGCAATCAGAATGCTATGAGGATTTTTGAGGATGTACTTTCTCGTTTCAAAAATAAAACAGATTTGGTTGTAAATGTTAATACAGGTAGTATTTCCATTGAAGATAAAGAAGACATGGATTTACTTGGAGATATAGTGAAAGGCGGATTTGATTTTGTTCTTTCATTTAAGGCCGTAAACGAATTTATACAGTATAAAAGGTTTGCAGATAATGCTTATAAACATTTTAGTGAGATTCTTGCTCCGAAATTATCAGACAAAGGTCTGTTGATCTTGCTTGACGTTGCGACTCGTGATGCAGTTTCTAATGTTTATTATCCTGTAATCATGAATAAAGGATTTATACTTTAAGCGGTCTTAATTTGTGCATTTTCCGAATTGATGATTTGAAA
>C._urophasianus_4_cecum__coassemble_11_pt1 | contig 11600 bp, 9 predicted proteins | sample C__urophasianus_4_cecum__metabat2_high_PE_002 | metagenome-assembled genome bin C
AGCACGGATGGGACGACAACGGCGTGTTCAACTTCGAGGGCGGATGCTATGCTAAGGTCATCAACCTTGACAAGGAGAGCGAGCCGGACATCTACAACGCCATCAAGCGCGACGCTCTGCTGGAGAACGTGACTGTCGACGCCAACGGCAAGATCGACTTCAACGACAAGAGCACGACCGAGAACACCCGTGTCTCTTACCCGATCTACCACATCAACAACATCGTTAAGCCTGTCAGCCACGCTCCCGCAGCTAAGCAGGTAATCTTCCTTTCAGCTGACGCGTTCGGCGTACTGCCTCCCGTATCTATCCTCGATCCCGAGCAGACAAAATACTACTTCCTGTCAGGCTTCACGGCTAAGCTGGCCGGAACAGAGCGCGGCATCACAGAGCCTACTCCTACATTCTCTGCATGCTTCGGCCAGGCATTCCTCGAGCTGCATCCTACAAAGTATGCTGAGGAGCTGGTTAAGAAGATGGAGAAGAGCGGCGCCAAGGCTTACCTCGTCAACACCGGATGGAACGGAACAGGCAAGCGTATCTCTATCCGCGACACCCGCGGCATCATCGACGCTATCCTGAACCACTCTATCGACGCTGCTCCCACCAAGACTATTCCCTACTTCAACTTCGTTGTTCCTACACAGCTTGAGGGCGTTGACCCCAACATCCTCGACCCGCGCGACACTTACGCTGACGCAAGCCAGTGGGAAGAGAAGGCCAAGGACCTGGCAGGACGCTTCATCAAGAACTTCAAGAAGTATGAGAGCAACGAGGCCGGAAAGGCTCTCGTGGCAGCCGGTCCGAAACTCTAAAGACATCACAACTATCAGATAAAAGGCCGCGGCGTGAGTTCACGCCGCGGCTTTTTTGTTCCACTACGCCTCGTCAGGCCGTACGTCGGCGGCACACGGCGCACACCGCAACATCCGCGCAAATGCGTGATTATCACCGCTTTCAGACTTGCCGTGTTTGATTTATGTCAAAAATTAAAATTTTACACACAAAAAACACAGCCACAATATTGCGTTTGTGTGTATAATTTACTATCTTTGCAACCACATTCGGGAGAATGAGTTTTCATAGGTTAGTAGTTTGATAGATTTAAGGTAAAGATTATGTTATTAGATTTTGAACAATTGTGAAGTTATGACTTGCCGGCACACGAAGGTCATCGTTTAAGAAGTCCGGCGGGCATCAACCCACAAAAAGGCAAAAGGCAGGCATGAGTGACTCACCCCCTGCCTTTTTTCGTGCCAGCATGCCGCGTCGCGACGGCTGCCGCGAGCCTGCACGTCACAACAGCGCCGCACCGCCGCAATACGGGAAAAGCGCAGGAATAAAATCATTAAAAAAACTTTTTAATGTCTATAAAAAAGTCGAATTTCTTAGTATTTTAGACAATAAAGGCCGCAAAAGGCATTCTATTTAAGGAATTCTGATTAAATTTGCAGCTAAAAATAAACATTGGAAATAATGAAAAGGATTATCTCGCCTTTCGTCATATTGTTCTCCGCATTGCTCCTTACGGTTTCGTGCCTGAACACTGATGATGCAACAGATATAGTTTATTACAGGGACACAGCCATAACATCGTTTACCCTCGGCACGCTAAACCGCACGATGTGGACAACATCATCGACAGGTGAGGACAGTTCTTACGTTGACGAAATCACCGGAAGCAACTATAAGTTCTACATCGACCAGCTGAAAAAGGAAATCTACAACCCCGACTCTCTGCCTAAAGGCACCGACATAGCCCATGTGCCCGTCACCGTGCAAAGCAAGAACGGCGGCCTCGTGGTGATAAAAGACATTGACAGCGACACGCTCGACTACGTGACGGCCACCGACTCGATAGACTTCACGCAGCCGCGCGAGTTCCGCGTCTACGCATACGACGGCTCGGCATACCGCGCCTACAAGGTGAGCGTCAACGCCCACAAGGAGATGCCCGACTCGTTCAACTGGCGCGACACAGGTGCCTTTCAGGAGTTCCGCACGCTCACAGCCATGAAGGCCGTGACGCTGGGCCAGCGCCTGATGGTGTTCGGATGCGCGGGCGGCTCGACGGCGGTCTACTCAAGTCCGCTCGACGGCAACACGTCGTGGACGAAAGCCACGACAGACATCGCCCTTGACGCCGACGCCTACAAGAACGTCATCGTGAAAGACGGACAGCTATATACGCTCAACGGCGGACGGCTGATAACATCCGCCGACGGCGCAGCATGGCAGACCGTAGGCACCGCCACGCTCGGCAGACTGCTGGGTGCCGGCCGCGGGAAGATGTACGCCATCGGCACCGACGGACTGCCGGCAGTGTCGGAAGACAACGGCGCGACATGGGCAGCCGACAGCTTCATGGGAGACGCCGCCATGCTGCCGACAGAGAACATCACGGCGGCATGCCTGCCTCTGGCCACCGACGACGATGCCGAATACGTCATCATAGCCGGCAACCGCGACCTCAACGCCTATCAGGAAGACTCTGTGGCGATGGTATGGAACAAGATAGAAGAATATTCGACAGGCTCTGAACAGCACTCCTGGACAAGCTGCCACGACAACAACGGACTGCAGCTGCCCCGCCTGTCAAGCCTCTGCATGACGGCATACGACGGCGTGCTCGTGGCAATAGGAGGCCGCGGACAGGGCACCAGCCAGGCTGCCGCCTTCTCACAGATTTACGTCAGCGAAGACAAAGGCCTGACATGGCAGAAGAACGACATGTATTACCTGCCCGACGACAATGCCTCCGACGGCGGCGAGACGTTCACCAACGGCGGCAGCGACGTGTGCGCGATGACCGCGGACGAAGACAACTTCCTGTGGATAGTATGCGGCGGCACGGGCGAAGTGTGGCGCGGCAGGCTCAACCGCCTCGGCTGGGCAGAGCAGCAGACATCGTTCACCGAGTAATATCACCACATACAACCTACGCCCTACAATGAGAAAACTTATCTTATCCATACTATGCACGCTCGGCACGCTCGGCGCAAACGCCCAGACCGAAGACGAGTACAGGATGGAAATAGGTGTGGGCGCGGGACTGGTAAGCTATGAGGGCGACTTCAACGGCAACATAATGAAGAACATGCAGCCGGCTGCGTCGTTCATACTGCGCAGGGTATTCAATCCGTACATGGATCTGAGGCTCGACGTGACTTACGGCACGCTGAAAGGAAACTCCGCCGATGTGTCGACGTGGTATCCCGAATACGCGGACAATCCGATAAAATTCAGCAACACGCTGGTTGACTTCGGATTAACTTACGAATACAACTTCTGGCCATACGGCACGGGGCGCGAATACCGTGGAGCCAAGAGGCTCACCCCTTTCGTGTTTGTCGGGCTGGGCGGCACATATGTCAAGACCGACAGCGAAAACGCCTTCACGGCGAACCTTCCGCTGGGAGTCGGCGTGAAATACAAAATCGGCAAAAGACTGAACATCGGCTTCGAATGGGCGGCGCACTTCTCGCTGAGCGACAAGCTCGACGGCGTAACCGACCCCTACGGCATCGAAAGTTCAGGCCTTTTCAAGAACACTGACTGCTATTCAATGTTCCGGCTGTCGATTACTTACAGCTTTTTGCCAAAATGTAAAATATGCAACAAGGATGAGTGAAACCAAAATCGACATGACCCGCATACCGCGGCACATCGCCATAATCATGGACGGCAACGGCCGTTGGGCGACAGAACGTGGCAAAGAACGCAGCTACGGCCATCAGGCCGGAGTTGACACAGTGCGCAAGATTACTTCCGAATGTACCCGACTGGGAGTAAAGTTTCTTACGCTTTACACATTCTCAACCGAAAACTGGAACAGGCCAGCCGACGAGATAGCCGCCCTGATGGGACTTGTGCTTAGCTCGCTTGAAGACGAAATCTTCATGAAGAACAACGTGCGCTTCCGCGTGATAGGCGACATGGGCAGGCTTCCGGCCGAGGTGCAGGCCAAGCTGCAGGAGACGATGGACCACACCAAGGGCAACACCACGATGACCATGGTAGTGGCGCTGAGCTACTCGTCGAAGTGGGAAATCACCAAAGCGGTGAAAGACATTGCGGCCGAGGTGAAGGCGGGCACGCTGAGCGTCGGCGACATCAACGAAGACCTGCTGTCAAGTCACATGCAGACCAGCTTCATGCCTGACCCTGACCTGCTTATACGCACCGGCGGCGAGCTGCGCATATCCAACTATCTGCTGTGGCAGATTGCCTATTCCGAGCTTTACTTCTGCGACACTTACTGGCCTGACTTCGACGAGGAATGTCTGCACAAGGCCATCGCAAGCTATCAGAACAGGCAGAGAAGATTCGGAAAGACTGAAGCCCAGGTGGAAAACGAGGATTAACTGACGACTACAAACTGACAAGATGAACAAAATAAAAGGATACGTAATACTGCTCGCCGTCTTGCTGATGTGCATCAGCTCAGCGGCGCAGGAGAAGATAATCAACCCGGACATATCCTATGCGGGCACGCCGCGCAAATGTATCATCGGAGGCATGGCGGTGTCAGGCGTTGACGGCTACGAAGACTACATGCTCACGGGAATATCAGGACTGTCGATAGGACAGAAGATAGACGTGCCAGGAGCCGAGCTGTCTGACGCAGTGAAACGGTACTGGAGGCACGGACTTTTCTCTAAGGCGCAGATTGCCGCCGACTCGATTGTTGGCGACACGATTTACCTGCACTTTTACCTTGCCATGCGTCCGAGAGTCTCGTCAATCAACTACAACGGCGTGAAGAAGTCGGAAAGAGAAGACCTTGAGGCCAAGCTCGGACTGCTGAGGGGCAGCCAGATTACCCCCAACATGCTCGACCGCGCCAAGCTGCTGGCCAAGAACTACTTTGACGACAAAGGCTACAAGAACGCCGAGGTGAACATAATACAGCGTGAGGACGTAGCCAACAAAGGTCAGGTGATACTGGACATCAACATCGACAAGAAGGAGAAGATGAAAGTGCGCCAGATTATCATCGACGGCAACCACTTCCTCACAGACTCTAAAATAAAGGGCGGCCTTTTCAGGAAAGGCGCTTTCAAGAAAATGCACGAATCGGGCAAGCTGTCGTCGTTCCTGAAGTCAAAGAAATACACTCCCGAACGCTACAAGGAGGACAAGCAGAACCTGGTAGACAAGTATAACGAGCTGGGCTACCGCGACGCGGTGATACTTGAAGACAGCGTGTGGAACGTTGACGACAAGCATGTAAACATATATATTAAGGTAGACGAAGGCAAGAAATACTACATCAGAAACATAACGTGGGTGGGCAATACGGTGTTCTCAAGCGACTATCTCGCCCACATTCTCGGCATGAAGAAGGGCGACGTGTATAACCAGAAGCTGATGAACAAGCGCCTTTCGGAAGACGAAGACGCGGTAGGCAACGAGTATTGGAACAACGGTTACCTGTTCTACAACCTGCAGCCGACCGAAGTGAACATCGTCGGAGACTCAATCGACCTTGAGATGAGGATTATGGAAGGCACGCAGGCACACATCAGCCACGTGCGCATCAACGGAAACACGCGTATCTACGAGAACGTAGTTCGCCGCGAGCTCCGCACCAAGCCGGGCGACCTTTTCTCAAGAGAGGCGCTGATGCGTTCGCTCCGCGAACTCGCGTCAATGGGACACTTCGACCCCGAGCAGATAAAGCCTGACGTGCAGCCCAACCCCGAAGAGGGCACGGTTGACATCGACTATGACCTCGTACAGAAGTCTAACGACCAGGTGGAGTTCTCGCTCGGCTGGGGACAGACAGGTGTCATAGGACGTATCGGACTGAAGCTCAACAACTTCTCGATGGCCAACCTGTTCAACAAGAACAAGGAGCACCGCGGCATAATGCCTATCGGCGACGGCGAGGTGCTGTCTATCGGAGCGCAGACCAACGGTACATATTACCAGTCGTACAACGCCTCTTACTCAACCAACTGGTTCGGCGGGAAGCGCCCTATCCAGTTTACCGTCGGAGCGTACTTCTCTAAGCAGACCGACGTGTCAAGCAACTATTACAACTACGGCTACATGAACAACTATTACAATTACATGTACGGCTACGGTAACAGTTACAACAATTACTACGAAAACTATTATGACCCGGACAAATATGTCAAGCTGGTGGGCGTGTCGCTCGGCTGGGGAAAGCGTCTTCGCTGGCCTGACGACTACTTCCAGCTGTCTGTCGAGGTGGCTTACCAGCGCTATATGCTGAGAAACTGGCAATACTTCATCGTCACCAACGGTAACTGTAACAACCTCAACCTCAGCCTTACGCTGTCGCGCGTGTCTACCGACAACCAGCTGTTCCCGCGCCGTGGCTCCGAGTTCCTCGCGTCGGTGTCAATCACTCCGCCATGGTCTCTGTTCGACAAGAAAGACTACCGCAACCTCGCAACCAACTCTCTGTCGCCCACATACAGGGCCGAGCAGCAGGAGAAATACCGCTGGATAGAGTATCATAAGTGGAAGTTCCGCGCCAAGATGTATACCGCGCTTACCAGCGGACAAAAGTGTTTCGTGCTGATGACACGAGTGGAGTTCGGTCTGTTAGGCTCGTACAACAAGTACAAGAAGTCGCCTTTCGAGACCTACTACATGGGCGGTGACGGCATGAGCGGCTATTCTACGGGATATGCCGAGGAGACCATCGGACTTCGCGGATACGACAACGGAAGCCTTACTCCCTACGGATACGAGGGCTACGCCTACGACCGCTTCACGCTTGAGCTGCGCTATCCGTTCCTGCTGGGCAACACCACAATCTACGGACTGACATTCCTCGAGGCGGGCAACGCATGGAACGACACCAAGAAGTTCAACCCATTCGACATGAAGCGCTCAGCCGGAATAGGCGTGAGAATCTTCCTCCCGATGGTCGGACTTATGGGTATCGACTGGGCTTACGGCTTCGACACAGTGTTCGGACAGAAGGGCGGCAGCCAGTTCCACTTCATCCTCGGACAGGAATTCTAACCTGACACCGGCCGGCCAACCAATCTGCCCGGCAAGCTAAATCAAAAATGACGACCTTACGGCATGGCCGACGGCGGTGTCTGCCGCCGCCGGCCATGCCGCAGCAAAAACCATAAAAATAGAAACAGTTATGAGAAAGTTAATCTTAGCAGCCGTGTTAGCGCTGACAGCCGTCACGGCCGGCGCGCAGAAGTTCGCGCTCATCGACATGGAATATATCCTGAAGAACATCCCCGCCTACGAGCGTGCGGACGAACAGCTGAACCAAGTGGCCAAGAAGTGGCAGGCCGAGGTGGACGCCATCAACAACGAGGCCGCCACGATGTATAAGAACTACCAGAACGAGGTGGTCTTCCTGTCGCAGGAGCAGAAGCAGGAGCACCAGCAGGCCATAAACGACAAGGAGAAAGAGGCTGCCGAACTGAAGCGCAAATACTTCGGTCCTGACGGTGAGCTCTTCAAGAAGCGCACCAGCCTGATGACCCCGATACAGGAGGAAATCTACAACGCGGTGAAAGACATCTGCGACCTGCGCGGCTATTCGCTCGTGCTCGACCGCGCGTCAGACTCCGGCATAATCTTCGCCTCGCCCAAAATAGACATCAGCAACGAAGTGCTGTCAAAGTTGGGATACACTAATTAAAAATTCATAATTAAGAAATACAAAGCATGCACTCACGTTAAAATGTGAAGGGCATGTTTTGTTTTCAACCCGTTTTTATGTATATTTGCATCAAACAATAAAAACAAAAATAAAAATAGATTAAAGACAAGATGAAAAAATTAGTTTTAATGCTACTTATGTGCGCACCGCTGACGATGCTGGCACAGACATCCACACCCAAGTTCGGTCACGTTAACACGCAAGCCATCATAGCCGAACTGCCCGAATTCATCAAGGCGCGCGGCGAGCTTGAGGCACAGTCAAAGCAGTACGACAATGACCTGAAGGCCATGCAGGACGAAATCCAGCGCAAGTCGGACGAGTATGACAAGACAAGAAGCACCATGAACGAGACCAAGAGAGCCGAGACCGAGACAGCCCTCAACCAGCTCATGCAGAAATACCAGCAGGCTTTCCAGGACAACCAGCAGGCCCTTCAGAAGGCACAGCAGGAGAAGCTGCAGCCCATCATGACAAAGGTGTCGACGGCAATACAGAACGTCGGCAAGAACGGAGGTTACATCTACATCATGGACACATCAAGCGGCATACCCTATATCAGCCAGACGCTGAGCACCGACGTCACAGAGGACGTGAAGAAAGAAATGAACAAAACACAGCAATAAGTTTCCCCACGCAAACGGGAAACACAGCGGTTAAAGGAGCGAAAGACTATCTGCCCGCCGCCCTGCACACAGAGGCAGGAGCCAGGCGGAGCTGTCTTTGGCTCCTTTAATCTTTGGCAAAAGCGGCACACAGCCGCCTCATCACCCCACGACATCCCTAAAACCAATCCCTATGCGAAAGTCTATCATACTCTTGTCATTATTCGCGCTGCTGTCAACAGGCGCGGCGGCGCAGACCAAGTTCGGCTATCTGAGCTACGACAAGGCCATAAAGTCGATGCCCGGATATGCCGTGATGAAAAGCAACATGGCAGCCCTGAGGAGGCAGTATGAGAACGAGACCCGACAGTCGGAAGAAGAGTTCAACCGCAAGTACGAGCTGTTCCTGAGCGGACAGAACGAGCTTGACAAGCCCATACTGCAGAAGCGTCAGGCCGAGCTGCAGGAGCTGCTCGCCAAGAGCATCGACTTCAAGCACGAGGCGGAGCGCCTGCTGCGCCGCGCCGAGGCCGACATGTACGCCCCGCTGAAGCACAGGCTCGACTCGGTGCTCGGCGTAATAGGCACGCGTCAAGGCTACGCCTTCATCCTGAACACCGACAACAACGCCCTGCCCTTCGTCAACACTGCCTACGGAGAGGACATCAGCGGCATCGTGGCAGAGGCAATAAAAGAGCGGGCAGACCGATGACGGCTGCCCGCCCGGCGGCGGCTCTGCCCTGCCCCGCCGCCGACATAGCCGCCGCCTGCCGCACCCGACAGTGCCGCAGGCGGCACCGCCGTCAACCATACAACACATAACGACAATGAACAGCCAATCAGAACAAGGCCCCATCGGAGTGTTCGACTCCGGCTACGGCGGCCTCACCATCCTCCACCACATGCGCGGCCTGCTGCCGCAGTACGACTATCTCTACCTCGGCGACAACGCCCGCGCGCCCTACGGGCCACGCTCGTTTGACGTGGTGTACCAGTTCACGCGCGAGGCAGTAGTCAAGCTGTTCGCCGAGGGCTGCCACCTCGTGATACTCGCCTGCAACACCGCCTCGGCAAAAGCCCTGCGCACCATCCAGCAGAACGACCTGCCGCAGATCGACCCGCACCGCCGCGTGCTCGGCGTGATACGCCCCACGGCAGAGTGCATAGGCGACATCACACAGACGCGCCACGTCGGACTGCTCGCCACCGAGGGCACGGTAAAGAGCGGAAGCTACGTGCTCGAAATCAACAAGCTCTATCCCGACATCAAGGTCACCGGAGTGGCGTGCCCCCTGTGGGTGCCGCTGATTGAGAACAACGAGTACGACACGACCGGAGCCGACTACTTCGTGAAGAAGCGTATCGACACCCTGATGGCGAAAGACCCCGAGATTGACACCATCATACTCGGCTGCACGCACTACCCGCTGCTGCTCGACAAGATTCTGAAGCACACCCCGCGCGGCGTTAAGGTGATACCGCAGGGCGAGTATGTGGCAGACAGCCTGAAAGACTATCTCGCCCGCCATCCCGAAATCGGCGCCATGTGTACCAAGCACGGCACGTGCCGCTATCTCACCACCGAGAACGCCGCCAAGTTCAGCGAGTCGGCGCGGATATTCATGCACGGCCACATCGAGGCCACGACAGTCGCTCTCGGCTAAGAACCGGCTCTGTGAAAGGTGACCTTTTGCGACGCAAAAGGTCACCTTTCATCGTGTAAAAGACCGTCTTTTGCGCGGCAAAAGGTCATCTTTTACATTGCGGCATGCATGTAATAAGATTTTTTTCAGTAATTTTGCATCGTATTGGATATATCAGGTCCATTGGCCATATTTAACTTAACCGATGATGGAACAGAAGAAAAACTATAAGCGCACCACCGTAACGGCTGCGCTGCCTTACGCCAACGGAGGCGTACACATAGGCCATCTGGCAGGCGTCTACGTGCCCGCCGACATCTATGTGCGCTATCTCAGACTAAAGAAACAGGAAGTGAAGTTCATCTGCGGAAGCGACGAGCACGGCGTGCCCATCACCATCCGCGCCAAGAAAGAGGGCATCACGCCGCAACAGGTGGTAGACCGCTACCACAAGCTGATCAAGGACAGCTTCGCCGAGTTCGGCATATCGTTCGACATTTACAGCCGCACCACGTCGCAGACGCACACCGAGGTGGCATCAGACTTCTTCAGGAAGCTCTACGACGAGGGCAAGCTGGTAGAGAAGACCTCGATGCAGTATTACGACGAGGAGGCTCACCAGTTCCTCGCCGACCGCTACATCACGGGCGAGTGCCCACACTGCCACAACCCGAAGGCATACGGCGACCAGTGCGAGAAGTGCGGCAGCGACCTCGACCCCACCGAGCTTATCAACCCCGTGAGCGCCATCAGCGGCTCAAAGCCCGTGCTGAAGGAGACCAAGAACTGGTATCTGCCCCTCAACGAGTATCAGGACTGGCTCAGGCAATGGATTCTGGAGGGGCACAAGGAGTGGCGGCCTAACGTCTACGGACAGTGCAAGTCGTGGCTCGACCTCGACCTGCAGCCGCGCGCCATGACGCGCGACCTCGACTGGGGAATACCCGTACCCGTCGAGGGAGCCGGGGGCAAGGTGCTCTACGTGTGGTTCGACGCGCCGATAGGATATATCTCAAACACCAAGGAACTGCTGCCCGACGAGTGGGAAAAGTGGTGGAAAGACCCGGAGACACGCCTCGTCCACTTCATCGGTAAAGACAACATCGTGTTCCACTGCCTTATCTTCCCCACGATGCTAAAGGCTCACGGCGGCTACATTCTGCCGGACAACGTGCCCGCGAACGAGTTTCTCAACCTTGAGAACGACAAGATCTCGACATCGCGCAACTGGGCTGTCTGGCTGCACGAATACCTGAAAGAGCTGCCCGGCAAGCAGGACGTGCTGCGCTACGTGCTCACCGCCAACGCTCCCGAGACCAAGGACAACAACTTCACCTGGAAAGACTTTCAGGAGCGCAACAACAGCGAGCTTGTCGGCATCTACGGCAACTTCGTCAACCGCGCCCTTCAGCTCACCAAGAAATACTTTGACAGCGTGGTGCCCGCATGCGGAGAGCTGGAGGACATCGACCGCCAGACCATAGCCGAGTTCAAGGACGTGAAGGAGAACGTGGAGCGCATGCTCGACAACTTCAAGTTCCGCGACGCGCTGAAAGAGGCTATGAACCTCGCGCGCATAGGCAACAAGTACATTGCCGACTGCGAGCCGTGGAAGGTGTGGAATACCGACCCCAAGCGCGTCGAGACCATCCTCTACATATCTCTCCAGCTGGTTGCCAACCTCTC
>C._urophasianus_4_cecum__coassemble_12_pt1 | contig 11377 bp, 8 predicted proteins | sample C__urophasianus_4_cecum__metabat2_high_PE_002 | metagenome-assembled genome bin C
TGACGGCTCTGACGTGGCGCGCGTCATGAACGTGTCGCCGGGCGCGGTGAGAACCATGCTCCACCGCCTGAAAAACAAGGAGAAGGGCACGTGGCGGAGTGGAGCTGACAAGCCCCCGCCACACCTTAATAAATAAATAAAAGATATTTTTGTGGTGAAAAGTGGTGAGGTGTGGGGAATTTTACTTATCTTTGCCGGACAAATAAATGGCTGTCCGGCATGCGATTTCTTGGAAACATAGAGGCCAAAACCGACATCAAGGGACGTGTGTTCCTGCCGTCGGTGTTCAGAAAGGAGCTGCGTGGCGGCGAGACTGTCTCGCTCGTCATGCGTAAGGACGTGTTTCAGCCGTGCCTCGTGCTCTATCCCGAAGACGTGTGGACCGCGCAGACAACGCTGCTGCGCAAGCGTCTCAGCCGCTGGGACAGCCGTCAGCAGAGCGTATTCCGCCAGTTTGTGGCCGACGCCGAGCTGGTGACCCTCGATGCCAGCGGCCGCTTCCTGATACCCAGACGCTATCTCGCCATGGCGGGCATAGAGCGCGACGTGAGGTTTATCGGCATGGACGACAGCATCGAGATATGGAGCGCCGGGCGTGCGGCCTCACCTTTTATCGACCCTTCAGAGTTCGGCACCGCCATAGAGGAGGCCATGCGTGACGGCGACGGAGCGGAGACTGGCATTTAAAACCACAATTACAGCAATAAGATGGCTATCAGTGCAGATACTTATCACGTGCCCGTGTTGAGGCGAGAAAGTGTAGACGGACTTGACATAAAGCCCGCCGGGGTCTACGTGGACGTGACTTTCGGCGGCGGCGGGCACAGCCGCGAGGTGCTGGCGCGTCTGGGCGTGGACGGCCGCCTGTTCGGCTTCGACCAGGACGCGGACGCCGAGCGCAACATCGTAGACGACCCGCGGTTCACCTTCGTGCGCAGCAACTTCAGGTATCTGGGCAACTGGATGCGCTATTACGGCATTGAGCATATCGACGGACTGATAGCCGACCTCGGCGTGTCGAGCCACCATCTCGACGACGCGGAGCGGGGATTCTCGTTCCGCTTTGACGCTCCGCTCGACATGCGGATGAACAAGCGCGACGGCGTCACGGCAGCCGACGTGGTGAACAGGTATGACGAGGAACGCCTCGCCTCGGTGTTCTATCTGTACGGCGAGCTGAAGAACTCGCGTCGGCTGGCAGCCGCCATAGTCAGGGCGAGGGAGCAGCGGCCGATTGAGACCACGAGCGACCTGCTGGAAGCGACTGCCCCGCTGATGAGGCGCGAGCGCGGGAAGAAGGACGCAGCGCGGATGTTTCAGGCTCTCAGGATAGAGGTCAACCGCGAGCTTGACTCTCTGAAGCAGATGCTTACGGCAGCGGCGGGGCTGCTGGCGGCGGGCGGACGGCTGTCGGTGATAACCTACCACAGTCTGGAAGACCGCATAGTGAAGAACTTTATGCGCACCGGCAACGCCGAAGGCGTGGTGAGACAAGACTTCTACGGGCGGGTGGAGACTCCTTTCAGGATGGTCAACACCAAGGTGATAACGTCCGGAGACGACGAGATAGAACGCAACCCCCGCAGCAGGAGCGCGAAACTTAGAATAGCCGAGAAGAAAGAGGACGGAGAATGAGCGACACTGACATCAGACAGCAAGACAGCGTACAGGCCGGCGAGGCCGTGGACGAGGAGCAGAATCATGCCCTTCAGCTGAAAGAGGCGATAAAGGAGCAGGCGCGCGAGGAGGATGCCCCGCTGTCGTCGGGCTACATCCTGCCCAAGATTCTGGGCGGCGACTTCCTTACGGCGGAGGTGCTGAGGAAGCAGATAGGCGTGATAATACTGATCGCCTTCATAACAATGGTGTACGTGTCTAACAGATACAGCTGCCAGCAGGACATTCTGGAGATAAACGAACTGAAAGCCGAGCTGAAGGACGCGAAGTACAGGGCGCTCGCCAGCTCAAGCGACCTGACCGAGATGAGCCGCGAGAGCAACGTGCTGAAGATGCTGAGAAACAACAAGGACAGTGTGCTGCACATAGCCAACCAGCCGCCGTATATTATTAAGGTACCTGAAAAAGAGTAGTATGTTTGACAGAAAGAAGATAATCAAGAGATACAAGCTGGTGGCCTATGCGCTGGTTGTCGCCGGACTGCTGGTCATTTTCAAGGTGCTCTACATCGCCACGGTGAAGCGCGACTACTGGATGGACGTGGCCTCGCGGCTGACCCGTGACAGCGTAGACGTAAAGCCGCTGCGCGGCAACATCCTGAGTTGCGACGGCCGCCTGATGGCAAGTTCGCTGCCCGAATACCGCATGTATATGGACTTCAAGGCCGGCGGCGACGACCAGAAGAAGCGCGACTCGCTGTGGAACGCCAAGGTTGACAGCATCTGCAACGGCCTGCACGAGATTTTCCCGCAGAAGACTGCCGCCGAATTTAAGAGCGACCTTGAGAAGGGACGTGCCAAGGGCAGCCGCCACTGGCCGGTGTGGAGACGCAGAGTGAGTTACAGCGTGTTCTCCGAAGTCAAGAAGCTGCCTATCTTCAGGATGTCAGCCAACGCCGGAGGCTTCCACTACGAGAAGTTCAACGCAAGGCAGCGCCCGTTCGGTTCGCTGGCAAAGCGCACCATCGGCGACCTCTACGGAGCCAAGGACACTGCCCAGTTCGGACTGGAGCTTTCGTATGACTCAATATTAAGGGGCAAGACGGGCAAGATAAGCCGCCAGAAAGTGAGAAACGAGTTTCTTGACATCACGATACAAGACCCCGTCAACGGAGCCGACATACTCACCACGATAGACGTGAACATGCAGGACCTGGCGGAGCGTTCGCTCATCGACGAGCTGAAGCTCATCAACGGCAACGTGGGCGTGGCGATAGTCATGGAGGTCAAGACGGGCGACATAAAGGCCATCGTGAACATGACGAAATGCGCCGACGGAGAGTATTACGAGATAAAGAACAGCGCCGTGTCCGACCTGCTTGAGCCTGGCTCGGTGTTCAAGACGGCCTCGATAATGGTGGCTCTCGACGACGGAGTGGTTGACACCACCTATACTGTCGACACAGGAAACGGCATCTGGGACATGTACGGAGCCAAGATGCGCGACCATAACTGGCACCGCGGCGGCTATCAGGTGATAACGCTCCCGCAGACGCTGGAGTACAGTTCAAACATCGGAGTGAGCCGCATCATAGACCGGTTCTATGCCAAGAATCCCGAAAAATTCGTTGAGGGACTTGACCGCATAGGCATGCGCGAGGATCTGAAGCTGCCCATCGTGGGCTACGCTCCTCCACGTGTGCGCATGCCGAAGAAGAATAAGCACGGGCAGTATGTCAACTGGAGCAAGACCGCCCTGCCGTGGATGAGCATCGGATATGAGACCCAAGTGCCGCCAATATCCACTCTGACGTTCTACAACGCCATAGCCAACGACGGCAAGATGATGCGCCCGAGGTTTGTAAAGGCCGTGGTGAAAGACGGCCAGGTGATAAGAGAGTTCCCGCCGGAGGTAATCAAGCAGCGCATCTGCAAGGAGAAAACCCTGCGCGAGATACAGACCATACTTGAGCATGTGGTGAGCCAGGGACTCGGCAAGAAGGCCGGCTCTCACTCGTTCAAGGTAGCGGGAAAGACCGGAACGGCGCAAATATCCAAAGGCGCGGGCGGCTATAAGTCGGGCACGGTGAACTATCTGCTCAGCTTCGCGGGCTACTTCCCCGCCGACGAACCCCGTTACAGCTGCATAGTCTGCATACAGAAGTCGGGTCTGCCGGCATCCGGCGGCGGCATGAGCGGACTGGTATTCCACAACATCGCAGAAGGCATCATGGCGCAGAGCCTCAAGCTCGATGTCTCTGACGCCCGCGACTCTACCTCAATACTCGTGCCCGATGTCAAGAGCGGAGACCTTCTTGCCGCCGACTACGTGCTCTCACACCTCGGCATAAGCGTGAACCGGGAGTGGAGCGGCAGCTATGCCGACGGCAACCCGGTGTGGGGCAAAGCCACTCATACCCACTCTGACGTGACTCTGAAGCAGAGCGGAGCCTGCGCGAAGAACATCGTGCCCGACGTGAAAGGCATGGGAGCGCGCGACGCAGCATATGCCCTTGAGAGCCGCGGGGTCAAGGTCAGGCTTGATGGACGCGGCAAGGTGACCCGCCAGAGCCTTGCTCCAGGCAATATAATAAAGAAAGGTGACACGTGCATACTAAAGTTGGAAATATAAAAACAGACAAGTCATGATACTGAAAGAGCTTATAAAGAACATCAGTCCCGTAAGCATGACGGGCGATGCGGACATAGACATCACCGGTGTAAACATCGACTCGCGCCGTATTGAGGCAGGTCATCTGTTTGTCGCGATGAAAGGAACTCAGACCGACGGACATGCCTACATCGGCAAGGCAATAGGGCAGGGGGCTGCCGCCATACTGTGTGAGGACATGCCGGAGGAGAAGGCCGGGGGCGTAACCTACGTTCAGGTGAAGTCAACCGAGGATGTGGTGGGACAGGTGGCGACCACCTTTTACGGCGACCCCTCTCACAAGCTGAAGCTCGTCGGAGTGACCGGCACCAACGGTAAGACCACCATCGCCACCCTGCTTTACAACATGTTCCGCAAGCTCGGGTATAAGTGCGGACTGCTGTCGACCGTCTGCAACTATATTGAAGACGAGCGCATACAGGCTGACCACACCACGCCTGACCCCATCGAACTTAACAGTCTGTTGAGCCGTATGGTTGAGGCCGGATGTCAGTACGCCTTCATGGAGTGCAGCTCACACGCCATCGCGCAGAAGCGTATCGGAGGTCTTGACTTCGCAGGAGGCATATTCACCAATCTCACCCGCGACCACCTCGACTATCACAAGACGTTCGAGAACTACCGCGATGCCAAGAAAGCCTTTTTCGACGGTCTGTCGAAGAACGCTTTTGCCATAACCAACGCTGACGACAAGAACGGCATGGTGATGGTGCAGAACACCAAGGCTACGGTAAAGACCTATTCGGTAAGGTCGATGGCGGACTTCCGCGCCAAGATACTTGAGTGCCACTTCGGCGGCATGTATCTTGAGATTGACGGCCGTGAGGTGGGTGTCCAGTTTATCGGAAAGTTCAACGTGAGCAACCTTCTCGCCGTTTACGGCGCCGCGGTGATGCTCGGACGGAAGGCTGAAGACGTGCTCGTGGTGATGAGTACGCTGCACAGCGTCAGCGGAAGGCTTGACCCCGTACACTCGCCCGAAGGCTATGTGGCGATAGTGGACTATGCCCACACGCCCGACGCTCTTGAGAACGTGCTCAAGGCCATTCACGAAGTGCTGGGCGGCAAGGGACACGTCATAACCGTGTGCGGCGCCGGCGGCAACCGTGACAAGGGCAAGCGCCCGCTCATGGCGCAAGAGGCAGTGAAGCAGAGCGACAGGGTGATAATCACGAGCGACAACCCGAGATACGAAGATCCGCAGGCTATCATCAACGACATGCTGGCCGGACTCTCTCCGCAACAGATGAAAAAGGTAATCAGCATAGTAGACCGCAAGGAGGCGATACGCGCCGCCTGCATGATGGCAGTCAAGGGTGACGTCATACTTGTGGCAGGTAAAGGCCACGAGGACTATCAGGAAATATGCGGCGTGAAGCACCATTTTGACGACAAGGAGATACTGCGCGAGATATTCGCCGGGCAGAAATGATGCGGAGCAGCCTGAGCTTTGGCTGCCGGATGTCAGACAGTAAGTGTAAAAAACCGTCAGACAACAAAAAACAATAGATAATGTTATACTACTTATTCAGGTTTCTTGAACAGTTCGGTATTCCCGGCGCTCACGTGTGGGGATATATCTCGTTCAGGTCTCTTCTGGCACTGATACTGTCGCTGGTAATATCGGCATGGTTCGGCGAGAAGTTCATCAAGTTTCTCAAGAGCAGGCAAATCACCGAGACGCAGCGTGACGCCAAGATCGACCCCTTTGGCGTCAACAAGATTGGAGTGCCGTCGATGGGCGGCGTGATAATCATCGTCGCCATACTCGTGCCCGTGCTGCTGCTGGGCCGTATGCGCAACATTTACCTCATACTGATGATTGTCACGACGGTGTGGCTCGGCTTTCTCGGCGGTCTTGACGACTATATCAAGATATTCCGCCATAACAAGGAGGGTCTGCCCGGCCGTTTCAAGATAGTGGGACAGATAAGCATCGGCCTGATAGTCGGCCTGATATTGTGGTCAAGCTCTGACGCGAAGATTAACGAGAACCTTGCCGTCGAGAAGCAGGACGGTCAGGAGATTGTGGTGAAGCACAGGCCGGAGGCGCAGAAGTCGCTGAAGACCACGATACCGTTTGTCAAGGGGCACAATCTTGATTACGCCAATCTGATGAGCTTCTGCGGCAAGTACAAGACCGCCGCCGGCTGGGTGCTGTTCGTCGTCATGACGATATTCGTGGTGACGGCGGTGTCTAACGGTGCCAACCTTAACGACGGGATGGACGGCATGTGCGCGGGTAACTCGGCCATAATAGGCGTCGCGCTCGGCATATTCGCTTACGTCAGCAGCCACATTGAATATGCCGCCTACCTTAACATAATGTATATTCCGGGTTCTCAGGAGCTTGTGGTGTTCCTGTGTGCCTTTGTCGGCGCGCTTATCGGTTTCCTGTGGTACAACGCCTATCCGGCGCAGATATTCATGGGCGACACAGGCTCGCTGACCATAGGCGGCATCATCGCGGTGTGCGCCATCATAATTCACAAGGAGCTGATGCTGCCCATCCTCTGCGGCATATTCTTCGTTGAGAGCCTTAGCGTGATAATGCAGGTGTGGTACGCGCGGCTCGGCACGCGCCACGGCGTCAGGCAGCGCATGTTCAAGAGAGCGCCTCTGCACGACACGTTCCGCACCCGTCAGGAGCAGCTCGACCCCGAAATCAAGTATCTTTTCAAGAAGCCCAAGGGCGCGGTGCATGAGTCTAAAATCACCATCCGCTTCTGGATTGTGACCATAATACTTGCCGCTCTGACGATAATCACTCTGAAGATAAGGTGAGTAATGACGCTTGTTCCTGTATTCCCCGCAGGGAGAGGCGTATTCGATGAAGGCAGGAAACAGTAACAACATTAACTTAGCTCCTCACGGCGGGGGAGGCTGTGAGGAGCGGAACATTGACAACATGAAACGGATAGTAATACTTGGAGCCGGCGAGAGCGGCGCGGGAGCGGCAGTGCTGGCTAAGAAAGAGGGTTTCGACGTGTTTGTGTCAGACACGTCGGCCATAAAGGATAAGTATAAGAAACTGCTCGACGGTCACTCAATCGAGTGGGAGGAGGGGCATCACACCGAGGAAAAGATACTCAATGCCGACGAGATTGTCAAGAGTCCCGGCATTCCCTCTGAAGCCCCGATGGTGCGTAAGTGTGTCGAACAGGGCATCCACATCATCAGCGAGATTGAGTTCGCCGGCCGCTACACCAATTCCAAGATGATCTGCATCACCGGCAGTAACGGCAAGACTACCACCACTTCGCTGATTTACCACATATTCAAGAGCGCGGGATATGACGCCGGACTGGCGGGCAACATCGGCAACAGCCTCGCCCTTCAGGTAGCCGAAGACCCGCACGAGTATTATATCATCGAGCTGAGTTCTTTCCAGCTTGACAACATGTACGACTTCCGTGCCAACATAGCGATACTGCTCAACATCACTCCTGACCATCTTGACCGCTACGGCAACTGCATGCAGAACTACGTCGACGCCAAGATGCGCATACTTCAGAACCAGACCTCAGAAGACTCTTTCATCTATTGGAACGACGACCCGATAATCAGGCGCGAGCTTAAAAAGTATGACATCAAGGCCATACAGTATCCTTTCTCCGAACTGAAGGAGAAAGGCTCGATAGGCTACATCGAGGAGGGGCAGTACAGGATTGAGAAGCCTACGCCATTCAACATGGAGCAGGAGGAGCTTAGCCTTACCGGCAAGCACAACATCTACAACTCTCTTGCTGCCGGAATAGCCTCTGACGTGGCGGGCATCAGGAAAGAGTTTATACGCAAGAGCCTTAGCGACTTCCCCGGTGTGGAGCACCGTCTGGAGAAGGTCGCCAAGGTTGCGGGAGTGCAGTATGTCAACGACTCTAAGGCCACCAACGTGGATGCGTGCTGGTATGCGCTGGAGAGCATGAGGACACCCGTCGTGCTGATACTCGGCGGCAAGGACAAGGGCAACGACTATAACGCCATTAAAGACCTTGTTAGGCAGAAGTGCGTAGGACTTGTCTACCTGGGCGCTGACAACTCAAAGCTGCATGACTTCTTTGACGGCATGGGCATACCTGTGCGCGACACCCACTCCATGAAAGACTGTGTGGCCGCATGCTACGGGATGGCGCGTCCCGGCGACACGGTTCTTCTCAGTCCCTGCTGCGCCAGCTTCGACCTGTTCAGGAATATGGAAGACCGCGGCGAGCAGTTCAAGGAGCTTGTAAGACAGCTTTGACCGTCAGGCGGCGTCGGGCCGTAAATATATTAACCGTTAAACTCATTATCATTCTTCAGATGTTAAAAGACAACATTACCGAGGGCAAGTTCAAGGGCGACGCCGTCATCTGGTCGGTGTTCTTCTTCCTCTGCATTATCAGCGTAATCGAGGTTTTCAGCGCGTCGAGCAGCATGTCGTTCAAGAGCGGCAACTATCTCGGCCCCGTGCTGAAGCACTGCGCTTTGCTGGCGGTCGGCGTGGTGGTGATGATATGCACGATGAACATCAAGTGCCGCTATTTCAAGATAGTCACCCCCGTCGCCCTGTTCATATCGTTTGTCATGCTGGTTGTCGTGCTGTGCATCGGCGAGAGCACCAACGGCTCGCAGCGCTGGATCGACGTTCTGGGCATACAGTTCCAGCCGTCAGAGATGGCCAAGGGAGCCGTCATACTTGCCACGGCGCAGATTCTCAGCGCGATGCAGACCCCCGGGGGTGCCGACAAGCGTGCTTTCAAGTATATTCTGATAGTCTGTCTGCTCATCATTCCCCTCATCATGGTCGAGAATCTCTCGACGGCGGTGCTGCTCTGCACGGTAGTATTCCTGATGATGTTCATCGGCAAGGTGCCCTGGTCGCAGCTCGGACGGCTGCTGGGTACGGTCACTCTCACCCTCGCCGTTGTCGTCATTATGGTCATGGCCTTCGGCCACGACAAGGAGCGCGAGGGCGCGGCGCAGCCGGGTAGGCAGGTTCTGGTGCAGGCGGAGGAAAAAGACGGGACGTTCATAGAGCGCGTTTTCCACCGTTTTGACACGTGGAAATCGCGGATAGACAGCTTTGTCAGCAGCGACTACGTGCCGCCCGAGAAGTACGACATTCAGGGCAAGGGGGCGCAGTCGGGTCATGCCAACATCGCCATAGCCTCGTCCAACATCATCGGCAAGGGTCCAGGCAACTCTGTCGAGCGCGACTTCCTGTCACAGGCTTTCTCCGATTTCATCTACGCCATCATTGTCGAAGAACTTGGCATCGTGGGCGCTTTCTTCGTCTGCATGCTCTACGTAGTGCTGCTGTTCCGCACCGCCACCATCGCCAACCGCTGCGCCAACACGTTCCCCGCCCTGCTCATAATGGGCTTCGCGCTGCTGCTTGTCGTTCAGGCGCTGTTCAACATGGCGGTCGCCGTAGGTCTCGTGCCGGTGACGGGCCAGCCGCTGCCGCTGATAAGCAAGGGCGGCACATCTACGATAATCAACTGCGCCTACATCGGCGTTATCCTCAGCGTCAGCTGTTCGGCAAAGAAGAGAGACGGGGTTACCGCCGGAGCCTCGGCATAGCCTGCCGGCTTCATCGCTTCGGATAAGTCTCCGGCGCGGGCATACGCTTGTCCCGCCGTTTTCTCATTACCTTTCTGTAAATCGGAAAACGCCGTGCCGACAAGAGGGTCGGCACGGCGTTTTCCGTCTGTATTGCTTCCGCGGCGCGTCCGCGCCTGTCTTCAGGCTGTCATTTCTTATAGTTCTTCAGGCCTGTGTTCAGAAATTCCATGTAGTGGTCTATGTCCTCGTCATAGCTGTACGAGCCTGCCAAGGGCTTGCCGTTGTTGTCTATGATGACGTAGAAGGGCTGGGCGTTTGCGCCGAACTTGTTGCGCTGCAGATAGCTCCACTTGTCGCCCACGGTGCGCAGGGTGCGCTTCTTGCCGTTCTCCACTGTCTCGACAGGCTTGTCGAGCGGCTGTTTGTCGTCGACATAGAGCGAAATCAGCACGAAGTCGTTGTTCAGTTTGTCAGCCACCTGCGGGTCTGTCCACACCGAAGCCTCCATCTTCCGGCAGTTCACGCATCCGAATCCTGTGAAGTCTATCAATACCGGCTTGCCCTCGGCTGCGGCGGCGGCCATGCCCTGCTCATAGTCGGTGAAGCGCGGGTGTACCTCGTTGTGGTACAGGTTGAAGTCCTGCGTGTTCATCGGCGGCGCGAAGGCGCTGACAGCCTTGCAGGGCGCGCCCCACAGTCCGGGTATCATGTAGACGGTGAAGGCCAGCGAGATCATGCCCAGTATGATGCACGGCACGGGCATTGCCCCGTTGTCGCCGCCGTCGCTGCGGAACTTCAGCTTGCCTGTCAGGTAGAGTCCCAGCATACCGAATATCACTATCCACAGCGACAGGAACACCTCACGGTCGAGCAGTCCCCAGCCGTAGGCGAGGTCGGCCACCGAGAAGAACTTTAGCGCGAATGCGAGTTCTATGAATCCGAGGGTTATCTTTATCGTGTTCATCCAGCTGCCCGACTTCGGCGCCTGCTTGAGCCACGTGGGGAACAGGGCGAAGAGCGTGAACGGCAGGGCCAGGGCTATGGCGAAGCCCAGCATGCCTATGGCGGGGCCGGCTATGCTGCCCGACGTGCTCACCTCTACGAGCAGGAAGCCTATGATGGGGCCTGTGCACGAGAACGATACGAGCGTAAGCGTGAACGCCATGAGGAATATGCTCAGCATGCCGCTTGTCTCTGTCGCCTTGTTGTCCACCTTGTTTGTCCACGACGACGGCAGGGTAAGCTCAAACCAGCCGAAGAACGACAGGGCGAACACTATCAGCAGCAGACAGAAGAAGATGTTGAACACGACGTTGGTGGCAAGCGCGTTCAGCGAGCTTGCTCCGAATATGGCGGTTATCGCCAGGCCCAGCGCGAGGTAGATTACGACTATCGACACGCCGTAGGTCACGGCGTCGCGTATGCCTTTCTTCTTGTCCTTGGCGCGCTTCAGGAAGAAGCTGACCGTCATCGGTATGATGGGCCACACGCAGGGGGTGAACAGGGCCACCAGTCCGCCCGCGAATCCCATGAAGAATATGTATAT
>C._urophasianus_4_cecum__coassemble_13_pt1 | contig 11256 bp, 8 predicted proteins | sample C__urophasianus_4_cecum__metabat2_high_PE_002 | metagenome-assembled genome bin C
ACGTGCCCGACATTTTCAAGAGGTCATACGCCAAGAACTTCAGACTGATAAAGGGATTCATCGAAGGTGACAAGGCAACAATACGTGAGGTTAACCGCAAGGCTGCCGTCACGGCTCTGATGATAGTGCTGCTCTGCGTGCTGATTTATTTCCTTGTCATGCTTGCCGTCAAGGTTACGGCGTGGCTGTGGGGACTTATAGACGGGCTGTTCTGAACCTGTGCCGCTGTGGCCGGCGCGGTCTGTCCGGGGCGTAGTGCAGGTCCGACATCGTTCCGGCGATTCATTATATTTGTAAAAGGTTAGCTTTTGCGTTGTAAAAGACGGCAAACGGGAGCGCAAAAGCTGACCTTTTACATCCTGAAAGCTGACCTTTTGGTTTCATATCAATATTCTGATAATTGCGCGATTGTCTTTCATTTCTTCACAATCGGACAAAACTCACTGATAATGAGGAAGTTAATCGGTTAATGAGATTGTGTCTCACTCATTCACGTCACTCGTCATGCAGGGATGACAAGAGTAAATACCGGCAAGACGCGGGATGCCGGAAACGCCATGCGATGTGAAGGACGTGAAGGCAGATAATCAGAATCTTTCACCACGTAAACACTTGATTATCAGCTGACAGGGTAGTGCCATGAAGGGATGAAGGATAAAGCGGCCATGTTCTTGGTAAGAAACAGGCGGATATAAAGATGGCGCAATATGCCTGACAGCCGGTGCTTTCGGTTTGATGTGCCCGTAGTCCGCTAATCACCGGCTTTTCGGCTGTCAGGCCGTGTCTTTGGACAAATACACTTAAAAATATGCCTTTATTTTGGTGTTGCGCCTGTCTTTCACTATTTTTGCATACGAATATTTACAAAATCATTATGACATTATATCCTAAACTGATAATGGATGCCTTGGCTACTGTAACGTATCCTGGCACGAAAAAAAATCTGGTTGAAAGCGAGATGGTAGCCGACAACCTGCGGATAGACGGCATGAAGGTGTCATTCTCGCTGATATTCCCGCGCGACACTGACCCTTTCATGAAGTCGATGCTCAAGGCCGCTGAGGCTGCCATACACTATCACGTGAGCAAAGACGTTGAGGTGACGATTACGGTGGAGACCAAATCGAAGCCGCGCCCCGAGCCGGGCAAGATGCTTCCAGGAGTGAAGAACATCATCGCCGTAAGCTCCGGCAAGGGTGGAGTGGGCAAGAGCACTGTCGCAGCCAATCTTGCCATCGCGCTGGCACGGCTTGGATATAAAGTCGGACTGCTTGATACGGATATTTTCGGTCCTTCGATGCCTAAGATGTTTGATGTCGAGGATGCCCGTCCGTACGCCGTCCATAAAGACGGACGCGACCTGATAGAGCCTGTCGAGAAGTACGGCGTTAAGCTGTTGAGCATAGGTTTCTTCGTAAATCCCGACACTGCGACGCTGTGGCGTGGAGGCATGGCTTCCAACGCGCTCAAGCAGCTCATCGGTGACGCTGACTGGGGCGGCCTTGACTATTTCGTGCTTGACACGCCTCCGGGCACGAGCGACATCCACCTTACGCTGCTCCAGACGTTGGCCATCACAGGAGCGGTGATTGTAAGCACGCCGCAGAAGGTGGCGTTGGCCGACGCACGTAAGGGCATAGATATGTACCGCAACGACAAGGTGAATGTGCCTATACTCGGACTGGTGGAGAACATGGCATGGTTTACTCCCGCCGAACTGCCTGAAAACAAGTATTATATCTTTGGAAAAGACGGTTGCAAGAATCTTGCGAAAGAAATGGGAGTGCCCTTGCTGGCGCAGATTCCCATGGTGCAGAGCATCTGCGAGAGCGGCGACGAGGGCAAACCTGCCGCGCTTAACTCTGACACCATGACCGGACTGGCGTTTGTAAACCTTGCCCAGGCTGTGGTGACCGTCACCAACAGACGTAACAAGGAACAAGGCCCGACCAAAATCGTTCAGGTGAACTGACATATTTTCAGCATAAAAACGATAACACACGCATGACCGTCGGGCTGTGCGTGTGTTATCGCTTTTATTGTATCCGCGTGATAAATCCTGTCAGTGCTTGTCCATCACCCGCCATACATATATAATATAGAGAAGCACGACCGGGATGAAAAGCGACACGACAGACATCACCGTAAGAGTAAACTCGCTGCTGCAGCTGTTCGCCAAGGTCAGACTGCTTTGCAGGTCGGCGGTTGACGGATAGTAAGCCGTGTTGTTGAGGCCTACGCACAGCAGCAGACTAAGCACCACAAGCACCGTCCCGATGCCAGCCGGCCATATTCCGCGGCAGTATTTGCTTGACACGATAGTCTTTATCGAGCCGAAAAGGAACAGTCCGACACCGGCCAGCAGCATTACTGCCAGAATCCATATATCAAGGAAATTCTGCAGATATTTGTACGGCTCGATGTAGATTTGGCCGGTTGCGGCATCGACGGCATAACCGTCTTGTATCAAGATATGCGCCATAGCGACAAGGAAGAATACAAGGAACGGCACGAGATTGCCTACCAGTCTCACTGAGGCTCTGCATCGTATGTTCTCGTTTCTGACGTTGTTCATGACGTATAATGCGCCGAGTATGCGTGCAAGGAAGAACACCGCGAGGCCGAATATCAGGTTCCAGCCGTTTAGCAGAGCGTCAAGGCCGTGGCTGCCGTTGCTCCATTTGCTTATGATAGGACTGCCTCCAGGCTCCACTATGTTGGTCTTGTCGATGATGAAGTTGGCTCCGCTGAAGAACGTCGCCACGGCAACGCCGAGCAGCAGAGGCCCTGCTATACCGTTGATGATGAGAAACCACTGGAACGTCTTTGTGCCGAGCAGGTTGCCCAGCTTGTCCTTAAACTCGTAACTGACGGCCTGCAACACGAATGTGAACAGTATAATCATCCACAACCAGTAAGCGCCGCCGAAGCAGGTGCTGTAAAACAAGGGGAACGAAGCGAAGAAAGCGCCGCCGAAAGTGACAAGAGTTGTGAACGTAAGTTCCCATTTCTTGCCGGTACAGTTCAGTATCTCACGACGCTCGTCGCTGTTCCCGCTGAGCGAGAATATCAGTGAGTTGGCACCCTGTACGAACATCATGAACACCAGCAAGGTCCCAAGCAGTGACACGAGGAACCACCAATATTGTTGCAAAAAATCGTAAGACATAGTAATAACTGTTTTTGAATGTTTATCAGGAGCGGAGGTCTCAGCCGGAGGGGCTTTGCCGCCCGTGGCGTGACATCCTTTCTCCCTGTGGTTATGTTAATGTTCCCGGTCAGTTGTCACCTTGTTTCTCGGAGTATTCGGGACCGTATTTTATCGCCTTGCACATTATGTTTATCTCAACGGCAAGCAGGACAGTGAACAGCAGCAGGAAAATAAAGAATGTCAGCATGACCGAGCCTGCGCCGATGTCAGACACGGCTGCCCATGTCGGCAGCATGTCCTGTATCGTCCACGGCTGGCGTCCGAACTCCGCCACAATCCATCCCGCTTCGCTTGCGAGGTAGCCGAGCGGCAGCATGGCCATGCCCGCTATGTGCAGCCAACGCATCTTGGTGATGTCTTTCTTGTAAGAGAGGAACAGCGAGACGATGAAGAACAGCAGGAACAGCGAGCCTAGACCTACCATCACACGGAAAGCCCAGAAGCATACGGGGATGTACGGCACGGTCTGTTCGGCGTTGTCGATATATCCGTAACCAAAGTATCTCATGTTGTCGTTGAGAGTATTCTGATGTATCATCGCCTCCTCGTTACGGTTCTCGTCCTTGGCCTTGCGGTAGTCGGCAAGAGCCTTTATGGCGCTGCGTCCACGCTCCATCTTTTCCTCAAGAGATATTGCTTTCCCGCCGTCAGGCTGTGTATATCCGCCTTTTATGATGTCGTTGATGCCCGGAACGTAGCCGTTAACATCTCTTGTGGCGAGGAACGACAGCATTTTAGGCACGGCGATGCGCAGCGGCGGTTCTTCGCCTGACGCGTAGTCTGGCTGCTCAAACGGGTTGACCCATGCCACGACGGTCAGTCCCTCGCCGTTTCCGCCATCGTAAAGAGCCTCCATCGCTGCCAGTTTCATCGGCTGCGCTTTGGCCACCATATATGCCGAACTGTCACCTGTGTGTATCGCGAGGAGCGATGCCACAAGACCTACGGTTGACGCGATCTTCATGCTCTGCACTGCGAGCTGGCGGTCTTTCTCGCGGCGGGCGTTGTCTCTGTTCTTTCTGAACATCAGGTAGCAGCTTATCGCAACCGTGAAGATTGCTCCTATCACCCAAGCCGAGATGACGGTGTGGCAGAACTTGTCTATGGCGAAAGGTGACAGGGCAACGTCTGCGAAAGAAGTCATTTCGTTGCGCATGGTGTCGGGATTGAAGTTCTGGCCTACGGGATACTGCATCCATGCGTTGGCAACGAGAATCCACCATGCGGAGATTGTCGCGCCGAGTCCTGTCAGCCATGTGGCCGCAAGGTGGAATCCGCGTGACACTTTCTCCCATCCGAAGAACATCACTCCCACGAATGTGGCCTCAAGGAAGAACGCCACGATGCCCTCAATGGCGAGTGGAGCACCGAAGATGTCGCCAACCAGCCACGAATAGTTGCTCCAGTTGGTGCCGAACTCAAACTCGAGGATGATGCCTGTGGCAACTCCCATGGCGAAATTGATGCCGAACAGTTTTTGCCAAAACCGTGCCGCGTCTTTCCAGAAGCCCGGTGTGTGCCCGCCGAGGGTTTTCCGGCTGCCGCTGGCGGCTGACATCCTGTCGCGCCGTGCGGCCACCAGATAGCATGTCTCCATTATGCCCATGATGAGGGCGAGGCCAAGTGTCAGCGGGACAAATAGCCAGTGGTAAATGGCTGTAAGCGCGAACTGAGCCCTTGACCAGTCAACGGTTCCAGCGCTTATGCTTAAAAGCAGATCGTTCATAATTATCGTGTTTTTATTTGGTTATCGTTGTTTGCGCGTACAGACGCGCCGTACAGGCGGCGCGGCATCCGGCTTCAGGGTGACGCGGGACTGCCGCTGACCGTGCGTGATGCCGGTCACTCCACTCCGGCTCTGCCCGTTATCTGGGATGAAACGTAGTCGGCCTCGTTGCCGTCGCCCGCCTTCCGGCTGAGCATGTCAGGCATGAAAAACAGTCGTAAGACAACAAATATGATGATGAGCTTCACGATAATGACAAGCCAAAGCGTCTTGCCTGTGCGCATGTTGGTAAAACCCTCATAGTAAAAGTTTATCAGACGTTTTATCATGAATATTCAGGTTATAGGTTTGATTCAAGCCTTTTTAAGTCACTTGTCTGCCGTTTGCGGTGATGCCTCCGGCTGACGGACGTATAGAGTCAGGACAGGTCGCGGACACCCTCTGCCGCTTGCTGGCTGAAGTGCCTGCCGGCGTGTGCGGCGACCGTTGCTTACGCGTGTGGACGTGTGGTGTTTATTTAATTGCAAATATAAGAAAACCTTTTTAATATTGCTCAAAAATCCGGTAAATTTGCTAATTTTTCAAGATTAAACAGTTTATACTTGGCAAAATGTTGCGGCGTTTAATGGAAATAGGCTAATTTTGCATCTTGTTAAATATTAAATAATTACAAAACCTCATAAACTGTTAAAATTACTATGAACAAGAAAAGTGTCACTGTTCTGGTTATCGTGGGTCTGTTGCTCATCGGCGGCATTGTGTATCTCACGATAAGCCTGAACAACCAGAAGCAGGCCAACAAGGAAATGCAGGAACTGGCTGAACTTGATAAAAAGGAGATGGAAAACGAGTATCAGATGTTTGCTGACCAGTACAGCGAACTGAAGACACAGATAAACAACGACTCGATAATAGAGCAGCTGACGCAGGAACAGCTCAAGACGGAAAAACTGCTTGAGGAGCTTAGGAACGTAAAGGCGTCAGACGCAAGGGAGATTGCCAGACTGAAGAAAGAGCTGGCGACGTGCCGTGCCGTGATAAGAAGCTATGTGCTTGAGATTGACTCGCTCAACAGGCTTAACCAGAACCTGACAGCCGAGAACACCAGGATGAAGGGACAGTATGCCGAGGCCACGAGACAGATTGAGGGTCTGAGTGCCGACAAGCAGTCACTTTCGGAGAAGGTGGCCATCGCCGCGCAGCTTGACGCCACGGGCATAACGATGACGTTGAAGAACAAGCGCGGCAAGGCGACAAAGAAGGTGAAAAGATGCAAGACGATACAGGTGAACTTCAACATTGCCAAGAACGTCACCGCGTCTAACGGCACAAAGACGGTGTATGTACGCATCACCACGCCTACCGGTTCGGTGCTTTCTTCGGGCGGAACTTTCCAATACGAGAACCGCAACCTTACATATTCAATGCGTAAGGCTGTGGAGTATTCGGGCAACGAGACCCCTGTCACGACTTATTGGACGGTGAACGAGTTTCTCAGCGAAGGCACTTACAACGTAAGTATCTTTATCGACGGCAACATGATAGGCTCAAGAAACTTCACGTTTTAATAGTATATCATGCGCGGCAGACGGTCATCGCGGCATTGCCTGTTTAGCGTCTGTCGGGCGGCAGCTTAGCTTTTGGACTGTAAAAGCTAAGCTGTTACGATGTAAAAGGTCATGTTTTGCGTCGCAAAACATGACCTTTTGCAATTTATTGGCTGTCAATATGTTACGCTACCGCTGAACCGCGCTCTCAAAACGGCTGTGCCGGTGCTGTCGCGGAGGATGTTTCCTGCGGTCGGCGAGGTTTGTCCGTGCCGTAATAAAGACAAACAAGCTATAATATTCGGGAAATATTTTGCCGTATCAAATTAATTTGATACTTTTGCACACGATAAACCAAATGTGCAACTGTAACGGCTCATGTCGCAGCCGGCAGCCGTTTTCGGCTGTCAGCGGCGCCGAAAACCGTTTCACGTCAGCGCATATTTTAATTGAGGAATAGCAGATGTCCATATCAAAAACGAGGCAGAAGTTGGTAGACGTGGCAAGACAGTTGTTTGCCAAGAACGGTCTGGAAAACACCACGATGAACGACATCGCGCGCGCTTCGGGCAAGGGACGCCGCACTCTTTACACCTATTTTAAGAGTAAGGAGGATGTCTATTACGCCGTCATAGAGTCAGAGCTGGAGCGTCTTTCAGACAAGATGGACGAGGTGGCGGCAAAGAAGATCAGGCCGCAGGACAAGATAATCGAACTGATATACACCCACCTTAACATGATAAAGGAGACCGTCATGCGCAACGGCAACCTGCGCGCGGCCTTCTTCCGCAACATCTGGATGGTGGAGAAGGTGAGGAAAAACTTTGACGAGGACGAGATAGAGCTTTTCCGCAAGGTGTACGCTGACGGAAAAGCCGACGGAGAGTTTGACATCGACAACGTTGAGCTGGTGGCCGACATTACCCACTACTGCATCAAAGGGCTTGAGGTGCCTTACATCTGTGGCCGTCTGGGTCACGGCATGACGCCGGAGGCCAGTAAGCCGCTCGTGGTAAAGGTGGTCTACGGAGCTTTGGGCAAGTCGATGCCGAAGTGACCGGCGGGCGGCCTGATGCGTGGCGGCGCAGCGGCCGCAAGCACAATGTGAACAACAATAACGTCAAAAATCATAAAACAAAAGAAAAATGGGACTATTGACAGGTAAGACCGCGCTCATCACAGGCGCGGCGCGCGGTATCGGCAAGGCCATCGCGCTTAAATTCGCAGAAGAAGGAGCTAACATCGCGTTTACCGACCTCGTTATCGACGAGAACGGCAAGGCTACCGAGGCCGAGATTGCGGCCAAGGGCGTGAAGGCCAATGGATATGCCGGCAATGCCGCCGACTTCGCACAGACGGCGGAGGTCGTAAGTCAGGTGAAAGAGGATTTCGGCTCGATAGATATTCTGGTGAACAACGCCGGAATAACCAAGGACGGACTGATGATGCGCATGAGCGAGGCACAGTGGGACGCTGTAATCAACGTCAACCTGAAGTCTGCTTTCAACTTCATACACGCCTGCACGCCTATCATGATGCGTCAGAAGAGCGGCAGCATCATCAACATGGCCTCGGTGGTCGGCGTTCACGGCAATGCCGGACAGTGTAACTACGCCGCTTCAAAGGCAGGACTTATCGCCCTCGCTAAGAGTATCGGTCAGGAGATCGGCTCACGCGGCATACGTGCCAACGCCATAGCTCCGGGCTTCATCGAGACCGCGATGACACAGGCTCTGCCTGAGAACATCCGCAAGGAGTGGATTCAGAAGATTCCTCTGCGCCGTGCTGGACAGGTTGAGGACATCGCCAACGTGGCTGTGTTCCTGGCTTCTGACCTGTCTTCTTATGTCACAGGGCAGGTTATCCAGGTGGACGGCGGAATGAATATGTAATCCGACTCATATCTAATCAGGTCAGGATTCTGTGGCAGGCGGTTGCCCGTATGGCTCCGCGCCGTCACAGAATCCTGACCGTTCCATGTTTACATCTTATTAAAGACATAAATTCAGGTGAAAGTAGTCTACGAGGATAATCATATCATCATTGTGAGCAAGCGCAGCGGTGAGATAGTGCAGGGCGACAAGACGGGCGACCGCACGCTTGCCGACGACGTGAAGGCGTACATCAAGGAGAAGTACGCCAAGCCCGGCAATGTGTTTGTCGGCGTTACCCACAGGCTCGACCGCCCGGTGTGGGGGCTTGTCGTCTTCGCCAAGACTTCCAAGGCCTTGTCACGCCTTAACGACATGTTCCGCGACGGCAGCGTGCATAAGACTTATTGGGCGATATGCCAGAACGCTCCCGGACAGCCCGAGGCTACGCTCACCCACTGGATAACGCGCAACGGGAAGCAGAACAAGAGCTATGCCTACGACAGGGAAGTGCCGGGGGCGAAGAAGGCCGTGCTGCATTATAAGGTTATCGGGCGGTCTGACCGTTACACTCTGGTTGAGGTGAATCTGATGACCGGCCGCCATCACCAGATACGTTGCCAGCTGGCCAAGATAGGCTGCCCCATCAAGGGCGACCTAAAGTATGGAGCCCGCCGCAGCAACCCCGACGGCAGCATCTCGCTGCTGGCACGCAGGGTGGAGTTTGTCCATCCGGTGTCTAAAAAGTCGGTATGCGTGGAGAGCGACCTGCCCGACGACAGGCTGTGGCATGTTATCAGCGGAATGTAGACAGGCGCGCAGATTCTTATTATTACTGCACCTAAAATGACATTCCGCTTTATTTTTATCTTAAATAATTTCGTTTTTCCCGAAAATATTGCTTACTTTGCATTTCAAGCGAATGTAAATAATCAATTAACACCTTGCGCCGATGAGTAAGACCCGTAAATGGGTAGTGGGCATTGTGCTCACGCCTGTCTTGCTGTTTGTCATATTGGCTGTGCTGCTTTACATACCTCCTGTGCAGAACTGGTTGGTAAGGCAGGTGACGGCGTATGCCTCCAAGCAGACAGGCATGGACATATCGGTGAGGCGTGTCAAGCTGGTATTTCCGCTTGACCTCGGCGTCGAGGGCTTCCGCATGATTCGTCAGAACGACTCACTGCCGCAGGTGAGGGACACTATTGCCGATGTAGGCATGCTGGTGGTCGATGTGCGGCTGCGTCCTCTCTTCAGGCAGCGTGTGGAGATAGATGCCCTCGAGTTCAACGATGTCAGGCTTAACACCGACGGCTTCATACCCGACACCCGTGTGAATGGCAGCGTGGGGCGGCTGTATCTAAAGAGCCACGGCATCGACCTTGGCAAAGAGACCGTCAGGATAAATGAGGCGGAGCTGGCCGACGCCGCTGTCAGTGTGGAGCTGGGCGACACCGTACCGCCTGACACCTCGACGACGCAGAACAATTGGAAGATAACTGTTGACAGACTTGCCATATCCCGCACGGGCGTTACCGTCAGTATGCCGGGTGACACGTTGCAGCTGGCGGCCTATATGGGCGACACCAAGGCTGTTGACGGATATTTTGACCTCGGCAAAGGGCTTTACCGTGTAGGCCGGTTCGACTGGAACGACGGTAAGGCGGCTTATGACAACACTTTTGAGAAACCGGTAGCCGGACTTGATGTCAACCACATTGAGTTGACGGATGTCGCCGTCGGCATTGACTCCTTATATTATTGCGGCACTGACCTCAGACTTTCGTTGCGCCAGTGTGCGTTCAAAGAGAAAAGCGGAATTACCGTAGAGCGGCTGTCGGGGCCTGTTGCGATGGACTCGTCAAATGTCTATTTGCCCGCCCTCTCTCTCCGCACTCCCGACTCTTACCTGTCGGCGCGTCTCATTATGGCGCTCGATGCCTTTGACGAGAAGACTCCGGGGCGGCTCAGCCTGTCAGCCGACTGCTCGATAGGCAAGCAGGACATCATGCGCTTTCTTGGCGGCATGCCTTCAGGATTTGTCCGACGCTGGCCAAATTCCCCGCTTACGGTCAAGGCCGCGGTTGCTGGAAACATGAGAAATCTTAATTTCGGCGGAGTGAATGTCAAGTTGCCGTCGGCTTTCAATATCAATGTCAGCGGTTCGGCGGGCAATCTTACCGATATGGACAAGTTACGTGCGGCGGTCAGACTGGATGTCCGCACCTATGACCTGTCTTGTGTCAACGAACTGCTGAAAGCTCAAGGCATGTCTGTAATCATTCCCCGCAACATCACGCTGCGAGGCAACGTGGGCATTGACGGCAAGGCGTATAAGGCCAGTCTGATTGCGAGCGAGGGTAGGGGAAGCCTGCGGCTTGATGGCTGTTTCAATGCCGCCGGCATGAGCTATGCCGCGCAGATGGCGGTAAAAAGCCTTGACGTAGGCCGCTTCATGCCCGGTAACGATATGTCGGATCTTACGGCAAGAGCCTCGGTAAGAGGCCGTGGAGTTGACTTCATGTCGCCCCGCACATGCCTTGCGGCAGAGGCTGAGGTCGTGAAATTCGGCATCGGGCAGTATAATCTCGACAGCATCAGCCTTGACGCGGAGATTAAAGACGGCAATGCCCACGCGTGTCTGAACAGCGACAATCCGCTGGCGAAGGGACTTGTCACCGTAAACGCCGGCATCAGCCGCAAGATGATAAACTCTACTCTCACGGCTGACGTGGAGTATATTGACTGGTATGGATTGAAACTCGTTGAGTCGGAGCTGACCACTTCGTTGAAGTGCAATGTTGGCGTAAGCACCGATCTCAAGACCATGCTCGGCATATCGGGCAAGATTCAAGACCTTGCCATCCACGACTCAAGCAGGGTTTTCCGTCCCGATGACCT
>C._urophasianus_4_cecum__coassemble_14_pt1 | contig 10797 bp, 5 predicted proteins | sample C__urophasianus_4_cecum__metabat2_high_PE_002 | metagenome-assembled genome bin C
CCGAAGTCTCCTTGATGACAAACACGCTGAGCGCTCCGGCGACAAGCAGCACGCCCGACACTGTCATCATGCTGCTCTGATGGCTGCCCACAAGGCCGAGAACGGTGCCGCCAAGAGCCGCCGCTATAATCTGCGGCACGCATATCGTGCCGTTGAACAGGCCGAGATATGTGCCCATGTGGCTGCCGTTGAGGGCGTTGGTCACGATGGTGAAGGGCATCGCCAGCATAGCCGCCCACGCGCAACCGATGAGCAGATAAGGCACGAAGAGCACGTACTGGTCGTGGATGAAGGGCACCATGAGGAAGCCCGCGCCGCCCAGAACGAGGCTTACCGAGTAAGCGGCCTTGCGGTTACGGAAGCGCGGCAGCAGCATAGCCCAGCACACGCTGCCGATGGCCTGCACGGCAAAGAGTATGCCCACCCAGTTGCCCGCTGCCTGGAATCCCGCCGAAGTGGGGTCGGTGGTCTGCCAGCAGGTCTCGGCTATCGCGCCGTTGGTGTAGTTCCACATATAGAGAAAGGCCGCCCAGCAGAAGAACTGGACAAGTCCCACCGTCCAGAAAGCCGACGGAGCGTCGCGCAACAGCCTGAGCCAGTTGACCTTCTCCTCGTTAAGAGGCTTCGACAGGCCGTGATATTCGGCGTATTCCTTCGGCGGCATCTCCTTCACTTTGACAGAGGTGTAGATGACACAGAGTATCAGTATGGCCGCGCCGATATAGAAAGAGTAAATCACCGAGTCTGGTATCACGCCCTTGGGGGCGATGTTGCTGATGCCGATAAGGGTGAAGAAGAAGGGGAATACATATCCGACGAGCGAGCCGGCGTTGCACAGGAAGCTCTGTATCGAGTAGGCAAGGGCTTTCTGCTTCTCGTTCACCATGTCGCCGACAAGCATCTTGAATGGCTGCATAGCCATGTTGATGCTGGTGTCGAGAAACATGAGGGCGATAAGTCCGAACATCATCGCCGTAGAAACTGTCATGCCGAGTGAGCCTGCGTTAGGCAGCATACACATTACAAGCACGGCCACCAGAGCGCCGATGAACAGGTAAGGGATGCGCCGTCCGAAGCGGCACCACGTCTTGTCGCTGAACGTTCCCACCAGCGGCTGCACTATGATGCCCATCAGCGGGGGCAATATCCAGAAGTAACTCAGGTCGTGAGGGTCAGCACCAAGCGTGGCGAAGATGCGGCTGATGTTGGCGCTCTGCAAGGCGTAGGCAATCTGTACGCCGAAAAATCCAAAGCTAAGGTTCCAGAGTTTGGCAAAACTCAAGTCGGGTTTTCTTTTTAAGTCAGTTGTCATGTTAATTTAAGATTTTAAAGTTCCCTTAGGTTCTCATGCGGCGGCGGCCGTCCTGCGGCAGCCGCGGGGGCGGCGTCAACGGCCTGACGCGCCGGTGTTCTTGGTGGTGCCCCTTATTATCAGGCGGGTTCTTATCACGCGCTTCTCCACCTTGTCTATTGATATGCGTCCCTCGACCTTGCCTATCAGTATGTCGACAGCCTGCCGTCCCACCTCATATCCGTTCTGCTCAACGGTGGTGAGCATAGGGTCGCAGGCTATGGCACGCTGGCCGTTGGTGAATCCGCACACCGATATGTCGTCGGGCACACGCAGCCCCATGCGCTTGGCGGTATACATTATGCCTATGGCAGTGTCGTCGTTGATGGCGAAGAAAGCATCGGGACGGTTGCCGGCACACAGCACTTCGGGCGTTATCCGCTCTGCGTCCTCACGGTTGTCGCACATCCTCGTGACACACGTGGCAGGGTTGATGCCGTGCTTCAGCAGAGCGTCGTGCCAGCCGTTGTATCTGTTCTTCGATATTTCCAGATTCATCGACGAGCCGTAGAAAGCGATGTTGCGGCAGCCGGTGTTTATCATGTACTCCACGGCGGAGAAGGCACCCATGTAGTCATCGACGACAACGCGGCTGGCGTTGACGCCCGTGCATATCCTGTCATAGAAGACAAGGGGCAGCCCCTTGTCCATCAGCGATATGAAATGGTCGTAGCGGTTGGTGTTCTTGGCTTGCGAGACGATGATGCCGCACACCTTGTTGTCATAGAAGGCGTTGCACGTGTCCACCTCGCGCTCATATTCCTCGTTGCTCTGCGCCACGAGCAGGCGGTAGCCGTACTTTAGCGCCTCGTTCTCGATGCCGTTGAGAATGGATGAAAAGTAGAAGTGGGTAAACTGCGGGATTATCACCCCGATTATCTTCATCGTCTTGTTGTTGCGCAGCGACTCGGCCATAAGGTTGGGACTGAAGTTGTGCTCGCGGGCATATTTCACTATCTCGGCGCGCCGCTTCTCGCTGATTCTCGGGTTACCTTTCAGCGCACGCGAGACCGTCGCCACAGAAATGCCTAATTCCATGGCGATGTCTTTCATTGTTATGGGAGAGTTCTTCCGGTTAGTGTCCATACTCATGCGCGCTGAAAAGCCTTTGCTTATTGGTAAAGTTGACTTTTTCAAACGCAAAAGTAAGTATTGCTTTTTTATTATCGATTTTACACATTATATTATTTAGGGTTTTAACTGTGCAACCGATTGCGCAGTTGCAAGGGTGTTTTTTTGTTAAAATTCGGTCAGGGTAAAGTAAATGCGGAGTAATTTTGCAGTTGTGAAAACTTACCTTTATATGTGTGTTCTAAACGACAGATTATTAAATGATGCAGGGAAAAATCATGTAATGATGTGTTTAATGTTAACTTTAAAAAGTACAAAAGATGAAGCAGCTAAAAATCAAAAAGCCTATTAGGATTCTGTCCTTGTTAGTGGGACTGTTCCTATCAGCGGGAGCCTTTGCGCAGAACTCTGTCAAAGGTGTAGTAAAAGATGCTTCCGGCGAGCCGATAATCGGCGCGACCATTCGCGTTGTCGGCCAAGACGGCGGTACTGTTACTGACTTTGGCGGTAACTTCACTGTCAACGCGGCTCCGGGTGCAAAGATTCAGGTGTCTTACATCGGTTACAAGACCATCGAGATGCCGGTATCAGCCAACATGGTGGTAACACTCCAGGACGACAGCCAGCTGCTGTCTGACGTGGTGGTAATCGGTTACGGCCGCGCCAAGAAGGAAGACCTCACAGGCTCTGTCACGGCCATCAACCCTGACGAGATGAGTAAAGGTATCACGAGCAGCGCCACCGACATGCTTGTCGGCAAGGTGGCAGGTGTCGACGTGATAACGAGCGGCGGCGCGCCGGGTGCCGGAGCGCAGATCCGTATCCGCGGAGGTTCGTCTCTTAACGCAAGCAATGACCCGCTGCTCGTTGTCGACGGACTGACAATCGACAACAACACCGCTACCGGAATGAGTAACGTGCTGGCAATGATCAACCCTAACGACATCGAGACCTTCACCGTGCTGAAAGACGCTTCGGCAACGGCCATCTACGGTTCACGGGCTTCTAACGGTGTCATCATCATCACAACCAAGAAAGGACGCAAGGGCACAGGACCCAAGTTCTCTTACAACGGCGACTTCACCGTCTCAACGACTCAGAAACGCTACGAAATGCTCAGCGGCGACGAATACCGCGCTCTCGTGGGCAGAGTTATCGGAGAAGATGCCGTGGCAAGCCTCGGCACAGCAAACACCGACTGGCAGGACGAGATATTCCGTGTGTCGGCAAGCACCTCGCACAACCTCTCGATAACGGGCGGACTGAAGAACATGCCTTACCGCGTGTCGGTAGGCTATCAGAACGACAACGGTATCATCAAGAACTCTTCAATGGATCGTTTCAACGTGTCTGTAAACCTCGCTCCGTCGTTCCTTGACAACCATCTGAACTTTAACGTCACTGCCAAGTACACGCACGAGACCGACCGCTACGTCGACAGCGGCACTGCCATAGGAGCGGCTCTCTCAATGGACCCGACGCGTCCCGTCTACGACGACAGCGCCAACTCCCGCTTCTTCGGCGGATTCTACCAGAACGCTGTGACAGCCGAGTTCAGCGACCCGACGTGGACTCAGACCGTAAACAAGAACGCTCCGCAGAACCCTGTGGCTTATCTGAATCAGGTCTGGATAAAAGCCAAGGCTCAAGACTTCACCGGCAACATAGAGATGGACTATAAGGTTCACGGCTTTGAAGACTTGCACATTCACGCCAGCCTCGGCGGGCAGTACACCGACAGTAAGCAGGACGACATCAGCTCGCCTTATTCTTACAACTGCAACTATTACGGCTGGAACGGACTGACACGCTACTGGAAGTACAGCCTGACGGGCAACCTCTACGCGCAGTATCAGCACACCTTCGGCGCTCACAACCTTGACGTGATGCTCGGTGCCGAGGAGTCTCACTACCACCGCAACGGATGGAACTTCGGTCAGGGTACCGACCCCTACACAGGAGAGGCCAACAGCCCCGCGATAAAGGATGAGCAGAGATGGGCTACACACAACTCGCTCGTCTCTTACTTCGGCCGTCTCAACTACATTCTGCTCGACCGCTACATGCTCACCGCTACTCTGCGTGCCGACGGTTCGTCACGCTTTGCCAAAGGCCACAAGTGGGGCTACTTCCCCTCTGTCGCTCTTGCATGGCGCATCACCGACGAGAAGTTCATGAAGAACCTCAAGTGGTGGAACGAGTTTAAGCTGCGTCTCGGATGGGGACAGACAGGCCAGCAGGAAATCGGCTACGACTTCCTCTACGCCCCGGTTTACACCGTCAGCAACTCTTACGCACAATATCCGTTCGGAAACAACTACTCGAACACTTATTATACACTGCGTCCCGACGAGTACAACCCCGACCTGACATGGGAGACCACCACGACATGGAACGCCGGTCTTGACTTCGCCTTCCTGAACAACCGTATCACGGCAAACATCGACGCTTATTACCGCAAGACAACCGACCTGATACAGGAGGTCGAGCTGCCTACACTTATGAACTTCGGACAGCGCATGGCGCAGAACATCGGTTCGCTTGAGAACTACGGTGTCGAGTTCGCCATCGGAGCAAAGCCCATCGTGACAAAGGACTTCACTTGGGACATCCAGTACAACATCTCTTGGAACCACAACGAGATTACAGAACTCGTAGGCGGCGAGGACAGCAACTATAACGTGCCTACCGGTTCAACCATCTCACGCGGTAACAGCTCTACCGTAATGGCTCACTCCGTAGGCCATCCCGCAAGCTCATTCTGGGTTTACCAGCAGGTTTACGACGAGGCAGGAAAGCCTCTTGAGGGCGTATATGTAGACCGCAACGCCGACGGACAGATAAACAGCGACGACCGTTACTATTATCACAGCCCCGCCGCCGACGTGTTCATGGGTCTCACGATGAAGTTCATCTACAAGCGTTGGGACTTGAGCACATCTTGGCGTGCGTCTATCGGCAACTACGTTTATTACGACTTCCTGTCAAACAAGGCTCCCGTATGCGCAAGCGGACTGTTCTCGAACAATGCTTACAGCAACACCACTCAGGCTGCCGTCGACCTCGGCTTCAACGGTATGGGCGACTATTACCTGAGCGACTACTTCGTGCGCAACGCCTCTTACGTGAAGTGCGCTAACATCACGCTCGGATATTCGTTCCCGTCTCTGCTCAACAGCAAGGGTGAGGAATACTTCTCAGGCCGCGTGTTCGCTACCGTGCAAAACCCGTTCATCATCACCAAGTATGACGGCCTTGACCCGGAGGTTTCAAGCGGTGTCGACAGAAACCCGTATCCGCGTCCTTTGAGTTTCCAGATTGGTGTCAATCTCAACTTCTGATGAGAAGCCGTCGCGTTTATGTTTTACTTAATCTTAAATGACATATCAAGATGAAAAAGATATTATTGAATACAATCGCCGCAGCGGCCCTCACCTTCGGACTCTCGGGCTGTGTAAACGATTTGGATATAAGCTCGATTGACCCGCAGAGTACCCCTAACCCCGACCCGACGGGACAGCTGGCTAAATGTTACGCCACGCTCGGCCTGACAGGACAGGAAGGCCCGGCGGGCAACGGTGACCTGAGCGAGGACGAAGGCGAGTCAGGTTTCTACCGCACAACGTTCAACCTGCAGGAGTTGCCCACCGACGAGGGCATGTGGGCATGGCAGACCGATGCCGACATTCCGCAGATAACAATGATACAGTGGAGTTCGGGCAGCCAGCGCGTAAGATGGGCTTACACCCGTCTGACCTACGACATCACCCTCTTCAACAGCTATCTTGACCAGGTTGAGGACAACGAGGCCAACCGTGTGAACCGTGCCGAGGTGCGCTTCCTGCGCGCCCTTCACTACTGGTATCTGCTTGACCTGTTCGGCAAGTCTCCTTTCAAGACAGAGTTCAACATCACAGAACTTCCGGTGGAGTACAGCGGCAACCAGCTGTACGGATGGCTTGACAGGGAGCTTACCGAGATAGAGCCGCAGATGGCTGAAATCGGACAATACTGCAACGGCAACGACTTCGGCCGTGCCGACCGCGGCGCAGCTTACCTGCTGCACGCGCGCCTGGCTCTCAACGCGTCGGTTTACAGCGACACTGTCGATGCCAACGCAGAGTATGAAAAGGCTATACAGTATTGCACGGCTCTGATAGACAGCCGCGCCTACACACTGTCACAGAATCCAAAGACCGTCAACGGCGTGACATACTCCAGCTATGCGCAGCTCTTCATGGCTGACAACGACGAAAATCAAGACGCGATGAAGGAAATCATCCTGCCGATACGTCAGGACGGACAGATTACACGCTGTTACAGCGGCGCGATGTATCTGGTCAACTCTATCCGCAAGGCCGGCATGCCTTACATGGGTACGACCAACGGCTGGAGCTGTCTGTTCGCACGCAGGGCTTTGGTGCAGAAGTTCTTCCCGACTTTGTCTGACTGCCCGCTCTCAACCGAGGAAGCTCCCGCTAACGCGACCGAGGCTGAAATAATAGCGCTTGACCAGCAGGACGGCTCGTCGACGGCTCAGATTATCGCCAAGGCAGGCGATGACCGCGCACTGTTCTACGGCGGACGCGGAGGCGGCGTGCGCAACCTCTACCCGGAGAACATCACCAGCTTCAACGACGGCATGTCGGTAGTTAAATGGGATAACCACCGCTCTGACGGCCAGCCCACTCACGACGCTACCGAATATCCCGACGTAGACATTCCGCTGCTGCGCTTCGCCGAGGCTTATCTGATACGTGCCGAGGCTTCATGGCGATTGGGCAACAACTCGCAGGCAATGGCTGACCTCAACGTGCTGCGCGCACGTGCCAACACAAGGCTGTTCAACGAGAACGAAATCAACGAGACCAACATTCTCGACGAATGGAGCCGCGAGTTCTACTTAGAGGGACGTCGCCGCAGCGACCTCGTCCGTTTCGGCTGCTTCTCCGGTTCTAAATATGTATGGGACTGGAAGGGCGGAACTGCCAACGGCACATCTATTGACTCTCACTTTAACGTTTATCCGATACCTTACACGGATATAAACAACAACAGTAACCTTACTCAGAATCCGGGATATTAAAAAGGTACAGCAGCTAAGAGCCGGGGCGGCAATGCCTCACCGCTTGCGCAACGGCCGCTTAGCCCTGTCAAACGAACAATTTAAACGACAATAGACATGAAAAATATAATCAAAAGCCTGTTGGCTCTGGTGCTGGCGCTGGCGGTGATGCCGCTGATGACATCGTGCGACACCGACACCGACAGCAACCCGACATTGCAGCAGCCGACAACGTTCGTGCTGAACACTCCGCCTTACAGCGGCAATGTTTATGATTTGGCAAATTCGTCTACCGTGAACTTCACGACGTCGCAGCCCGATTACGGTTTCCCCGTGGTCACCACTTACGAGGTGCAGGTTTCTCTTGACGAGAGACTGGCTTCGGTAGCGTCGGTAGAGGTGCCCGACGACATCGCCTACATCACGCTTGAACCCGACGAGCAAGGCCATCAGGCCAAAATCGGCGTTGACGCGGTTGCCTTCAACAACGCTGTCGTGAACATGTATCAGCGTGCAAACAACGGCGCAGACCCGTCAGGCAAAGAGATTGACATCTACGTGCGCCTCGTAGCCCACGTTGCCGGCGACACCGCAGACTTCGGCTGGTGCTATTCCAACACAATCAAGATGAGCGTGGTGGTTTCTTACGTTGCCACGCTGCCTACCGAGATATTCGTTGCCGGACCATCTATCCACGGCGGAGCCGATGCCAAGGAGCTTGGAGCGGTTTACGACATGGCGGGCGAATTCTACGGAATGGTATATATATCTGCCGGCGCCAACCTGACATGGGGCGATGCTTCTGATAACGTAACCAACGGTTACTCTGCCACGACATCAGTCGTAGATGAGGCAAACGCAGGTCTGTCAGGCACCGACAACATCACGTTCGCTAACGCCGGATGGTACGCCCTGCACCTGAAGACCGCTATCGAGGACAACAGCGTCAGGTCAACCCTCACCGTTTATCCCGGCATAGCATACGTCACGGGCGCGGTCGCAGGTGATGTATGGAACGACCCGAACACCGGTTGGGAACTTACTCCTCCTGCCGATGCAAGCGGCGAGTGGGTATCTCCCGCATTTGCCGGAAGCGGCGAGCTGCGCGCGTTCATCAAGATACCCGGACTTGACTGGTGGCGCACGGAGTTCACCCTCTACAACGGCGCACTCTACTGGCGCGACGCCAACATCGTAAGCAGCTGGGCTGAAAACGTAGGCTCGGCCTACTCGGTAAGCTGTACGACAGGACAGAGACTCTATGTAGACTTCGACCACGACCGTGGCGAGGTAAGAGATAACTAACTATTACAAGGTAGCCAGGCCGTGACGAGACATCCGACCGTGCCGGAAGCCCGTCAGGGCACGGCATGACGCGGACATCAGCACGACCTGACCACCGCCTGAACAACTAACCAAAAATAGAATCATCATGAAAAAGATATTGTTTTTCGGAGGATTGCTGCTTTCAGCCATGACTTTCGTCGCTTGCAGTGACGAGGACTACACCGACTGGGCCAACCCGCAGAGCAATCCGCAAGAAGAGGCCGTCACCCTGCCTGGCTTTACCGCGTCAAGCGAGACCGCCTCTGCCGCAATAGACCTCGCCGCCGAGGCAGGTGACAGCGTAAAGATACTCAGCCTGTCAGAGGCCAGTCTGCCCGCCGGAGCGGTGATAGGCAACACCGTCGCGAAACTTTTGCCCGCCGACAATCAGGACGTTGCGGCCGTCACGCTCAACGTGAGCAACAGCGGCTACGTGGCTAAAAGCGACCTTCAGACAGCCGTCGAGACATTCTACGGCAAACGTCCCACGGAACGCACGCTGACAGGAGCCGTCACATCTAACATCATCAGCGGCAACACATCGTTCTATGTAAACGCCGGCACGATAAAGGTACGTGTAACACCCGAGGCTCCGTTCATCGCAGAGGCATATTATCTCGTCGGCGACTTCACAAGCTGGGCCGACGGCGAGCCTATCAAGTTCAGCCACTCAGGCACTGACGTGTATGAAGACCCGGTATTTACCGTAACCTTCAACGCCGCCGCAGGCAACTGCTGGCAGATTATCCCGCAGAACAACATCGACAGCGGCGACTTCTGGCACAAGGGAGCCGACGGCGTGGTAGGAGTTGCGACAGACGGCGACACATCACTTAGCGGCACACTCGTAGCCACTGAAGGCGTAGGCGCAGGCAAGATAGAGAACGAGGGCACTTACAGGATGACCATCAACATGTTAGACTACACCTACACCATCGAGCAGCTTGTCAGCACAAACTACTACCTGGTAGGTTCACTGCAGGGATGGAAACCCAACGGAACCGAATGGGATACAGAAGACAACACCTGCGTAATGTACCCGCAGTCAGCAACCGTTTACAGCTACACCACACAGTGGACAGGCACCGGCGAGTTCAAGTTCATGAGCGACATTAGCAACTGGGACAGCGCTTACGGAGCAGCCGCAACTGACGGTTCTGTGAGCGGCAGTCTGCTTGGCAACAATAATGGAGCACAAAACATCAAGACTCCAGCCATAGGCGAATACTACACGTTCACCGCAGACCTCGGCACCATGACCTACAACTGGACACGCCTTGACAGCCAGACACCTGCCGAATACGCCACAATCGGCATCATCGGCGGCTTCAACAACTGGGGCGACGACATCGACATGACACAGGTAACGCCACACAACTGGCACATCACCTACACGTTCAGCGCAGACACAGAATTCAAGTTCCGTGCCAATGACGCTTGGGATTACAGCTGGGGCGGCGCGGTAAACATCGGCGAGCAGAGCTTCGGCGTATCCGAAATGGGCGGTGCCAACATGACCGTTCCCGCAGGCACCTACGACATCTACCTCAACGACATAACCAATGAATATGTCTTTGTAGCAAAATAAGGATGTTTGTTTTTGTTGAATCTATCAACCGTCCGTGGCAACCCCGCGGGCGGTTTCTTATTTTTATTGCGGCTGCTCCGGCAATCCGCGGCATCACGGCAATCATGATATACGACAAAAGCGGCAGAAAGACACGTCTTTCTGCCGCTTTTGTCGGGATTACTGGACTCGAACCAGCGACCCCTACGTCCCGAACGTAGTGCGCTACCAACTGCGCTAAATCCCGAATTGCGGGTGCAAAGATACTGTATTTTTTTGGAATAAACGCATTTTCAGGAAGAATTTTTCTTCAAAATTTGCAGGTTCAACAAAAAAGCTCTATCTTTGCACCCGCAAAACAGAAAACGTTGGTGCCATAGCTCAGTTGGTAGAGCAAAGGACTGAAAATCCTTGTGT
>C._urophasianus_4_cecum__coassemble_15_pt1 | contig 10796 bp, 7 predicted proteins | sample C__urophasianus_4_cecum__metabat2_high_PE_002 | metagenome-assembled genome bin C
CTCGATGTCAATCTGTGCGGGCAGGTTGCAGCGTGTGTTCACCTCCTCGTACATTGAGAGCGGAGCGTTCTGCGAGTAGCGCAGGTTTTCCTCGGTGTAGGTCTTGTAGACACCTTTCGACAGAGCCTCCTCGTCGCAGAAGCCTGTCCACACCTGTTGCCCTTTCTCGCCGTGGATTATCGCCGTGCCCGTGTCCTGGCAGAAAGGCAGCTTGCCCTTGCATGCCACCTCGGCGTTGCGCAGGAAGGTCAGCGCCACGTACTTGTCGTTGTCGCTTGCTTCAGGGTCGGTCAGTATCTTGGCCACCTGCTCGTTGTGAGAGCGGCGCAGCAGGAAGTTGACATCGCGGAAAGCGGTGTTGGCCAGCATGGTCAGAGCCTCGGGACTTACTTTTAAGATGGGTTTCCCCTCAAATTCGCTAACAGACACGCCGTCTTTGGTCAAGAGATAATACTCCGTGTCGTCTTTGCCCAACTGGAACATTGGGGCGTACTTGAATTCCGGTGTTGCCATAATGTTTTGTTGTTTATTGGATTTAAGCGGGAGCATGGCGCACGCACGTGGCGCACGTTCCCGTTATACCATATTTTTATTGATTATTCATCTGCAAAGTTATACAAAAAAATCAAATTTCAGAGCCTTTCAGATGTTAATTTAGTGTCTGTCATTAGACTTTGAGACTGATACGGAGCGATGCGCCATATCTCCGACAGTCCAAATCTTTAACCGTGGAATCTCCGCTGATGCGGGATTCCCTGATTTAATACCACTGTACGGCGTTGCTGAAACCGCTTCGCTTGTCGTATTTCAGCGCGTCTGTCAGTGTCGCGGCATTACATCTGAACGAGAAGTTGTAAGACGTGTACGGCGCGAGCACTACCGAACAGCTCATGTTGAAGCAGTGCAGGTCACGTTGAAGCGATGCCGTTGTCATTGACATTTCATGATTCTGGAAGTCGTAGCCTGACGAGAAACTGATGTTCCAGCCGTCGCTGATGCGTATGTTGCCGCTGAAGTTGAGCGTCTGGGTGAATTTATAGGGATAACGCATCCTCTTGGTGTTGAACTTACCCTGCCTGTTTTCCGTCATGGAGATACCGTATCCCACGGTCAGAGACCACGGCATGGAGAACCGCATATATCCGTCATCGTCGGTTTCGGCCAGTCCCGCGTTGTCCTTTTCCGCTCCGTACTGTCCTCGTACAAGGTCATCGTCGACGTTTGACTCTATGTCCGTGTTGTCATATTCATCCTCATCGTCATCATCTTCTTCGTCTTCATCATCCTTTCCGCCAAACCATTTCTTCAGTTTTTCAGGCGTAAGAGTGAACGAGAAGTTCTGTGACATGCCTTGGAAGCGGCCGAAACGTCCCTTGCTGTACTCTGTATGGTTGCTCTCGTATGGCGTTCCGTTCTCGTCAAGTTCGTAAGCGTATGTGGCGAACACGGCGTTCATGTTGAACGTATAGTTCTTCCACCACTTCAGACGGATTCTCATCGTGAGGTCGCTCCACGGCTTTTCCTTTGCGGCCATGTTGTAACCCATGTTGAATCCCAGTTCGTCGATGATGCTTAGTTTCTTGAATCCGGTCGAATCCTTGTCTGATTTGACCTTCATCTCGATGTTGTTCGACACGTCGAAGTTTATGCTTCCGGTGCGTCCACGTGAAGGAACGCCGAACAGCTGGTTGGCGAACGGAGAGTATTCAACCAGTTCCACGCTGCCGTCAGGATTGGTTCTCTGGTAAGTCTCGTAATATCTTGAGCCGTTGTCGGGCGCGTAACTGAATGACACCTGCGGCGTTATGACGTGCCTTATGGCCTGTATCTTGTCTCCGAAAATCTTGCGTGAGGGCACCCAGAAGCCATATAACTTGGTAGATGCGCTTATGCTCATGTTCCAGTCGTACACGTTGTAGAAGCCGTAAGTAGTGTCGGCCACGGCCTCTTGGGATGCCTCATCCCACGACTGCATCACCTTGTTGGTATACATCCGGTCGGTGAAGTTGAACTGCGGGTTGATGTTTATGTAGTTGAACAGGGTGAAGTTGGCCTGTATCGGGATATTGTGCTGGAATCCGTTGCGCCAGTCTTTGATGAGGTTCGACTTGAAAAGAAGGCTCTCCTTGGTGTCAATCTGGTTGCGGAACTGTCCCGTATAGCTCATCGAAATCTTCTCGTACCAGCGCTGTTTACCTGTGGAGTGCTTGCGTTTGAATGGATAGAATCGGCTTAGCGATATGTTGAGGTCGGGCAGAGTGAGGCTGACAGTAGAGTCAATCATGTTCTGGCTGAGGTTGGCTGTTCCGCTAAGGCTCAGTCCGATGCTTGAGAATGACGAGCTCCAGCTCACACTTGATGTCCTAAGACTCTGTGTGTAGCTCTGCGGGTTATACATACTGCTGAGGTTGTTGCGCTCGTATGAGGTCGACGCGAAGTTGACGCTGGCCGACAGACTGCTGTAAGGATTCGCCTTGGCATCCTGCCTGTGGCTCCACTGCAGCTTGAAACTGGTCTGCTCCATGTAGTCGGGCATGCCCTTGTCGCCGTTCTTTGTGTCCTGATAACTGAAGAAGAAGCTGCCGCTGTACTTGTATCGCTTGCGGTAGTTGCTTGACAACGACACGCCCCACGAGCCTTTGGTATAGATTTCTCCGAGAAGTTTCAAGTCCCATTTGTCGCTCATCGCGAAGTAATAACCTCCGTCACGGAGATAGAATCCGCGTGAGCTCTCGTCGCCGTAGCTCGGCATGATGAATCCGCTCGAATAGCTCTTGGTGAACGGGAAGAATCCGTAGGGGATGGCCAAAGGCAGCGGCACGTCTGCCACAACGAGGTAAGCAGGGCCGAATACTACATCTTTGCCCGGCCGGACCTTTGCCCTTGAGAGGGCTATATAGAAGTCGGGATGCTCTTGGTCACAGGTGGTGTAGCGTCCGTGTTGCAGGTAGAGCACGCCGCTCGAGTCACGTTTTGACAGCTCACTGGTAAGGTAACCGTCCTCCTGAGCCGTGTAGACACTGTTGATGAAACCCTTTTTCGTCTTGAAGTTGAACGACATCGTGTCACTCTCGTAAGTGTCTTTGCCCATAACGAACACGGGCTTTCCTGACAGTACACCTGCCGTGTCGGCAGTTCCGGTGGCATGCACGAGGTTGCTGTCGAGGCTCATCTGTATGCGGTCACTGTTAAGATCCATGTTCTGGTATTTCACCTTTGAGTCACCGAACAGGCGTGCCTGTCTGAAGTTGGCGTCGTAAACGAGCGAGTCTTCAGACGAGAACGTGACCGGCGCGTCAAGTCCGTTAGACTTTCTGCGGTTGATGCTGTCAAGTCTTATGGAGTCGTCTATCTGCTTGTTGTGCTTGTAAATGGCAAGCTGCATCGAGTCCATTTTGGTGGTGTCGGGTTCGTCTGATATTTTTACGGAGTCACTTTTAGCCGAATCCGCGGCCTCAAGCGCTTTCAGAATGGTGTCGGCTGACAATACAGAATCCTCACGCTCGTCACCTTGATTATATGTTTTGGCGAAAAACGGCATGGAGGGTTCTGCCATCACAAAAATGAAAGCAGACAGCAGTATAAATATGACTGTTTTCGTTCTCATTACAATGCAGGGTGCAAATTTACGGAAATAAAACTTAAATGACTACCATATTTTCTTTTTTTCTTTATAATTTAACGTTTAGGGTAGAGGGCTGTCCCTTTACACGCGCTTCGCCGCCTTGCCGTAAGCCGCCGACCGCCTTGCTGGAGCTTGTCTCAGGCGTTGCAAGAGGTCAGCTTTTGTCGTGTAAAAGACCGTCTTTTACACGACAAAAGCTGACCTTTCAGAATGTAAGGAAACACGGCCTGTCTGCTTATACTTCCGCTGCCGCGCCCGCTCCGCAGGCACTATGCTTAATCATAAATGCCGCTTTTCCTTACGGTTTTTGTGCGCCATGTCCCGCGGTCATCAGTTAAGTCGCAGCCGTTGAAAAAAAACTGCGTCAAAAACATTATGAGCAATCCTTCCGTTTATCCGCCAAATTTATTAATTTTGCATACGATTTAGTCTCACATAATATATACGAAAACATCATGACTCCAAAAGAAATACGTAACGTGAAATTAGCGCAGAAGCTGGTGAACAACCTCCGGCGGCGCAACTTTGAGGCCGTTTACTGCCCCACGTCGGCAGAGGCCGTGGAACAAATATCAGCGATGATACCTGACGGCAGCAGCGTGTCATGGGGCGGGTCGATGACTATCCGCGACATGGGGCTTACCGCCGCGCTCCACAAGCGCGACCTGAAACTGCTCGACCGCGACCTTGCCGCCACGCCTGACGAGGCGCAGCGCATATACAGAGAGGCTTTCTCGGCTGATTATTATCTGTCGAGCGTCAACGCGATGAGCGAGGACGGCGTGATAGTAAACATCGACGGCAACGGCAACCGTGTGGCGGCGATAACCTTCGGGCCTAAGAAGGTGATACTTGTTGTCGGCCTTAACAAGGTCGCTCAGGATGTGCAGAGCGCGCTTGCACGTGCCCGCTCTACGGCCAGTCCGATAAATGCCGCGCGGTTTGACATAAAGACACCGTGCCGGACTGACGGCGTATGCCACAACTGCAATTCGCCGGAGAGCATCTGCAACTACATCCACTTCATGCGCAACTCTCATCCCGCCGGCCGCCACACGGTGGTGCTGGTAGGCGAGGACCTGGGATATTGACATGGTGAAAGATTCGTTCTGACGATTCTCAACTCTTGAATTTTAAATTATCAAATGATTGTCTGCATAGCCGAGAAACCGAGCGTAGCTAAAGATATAGCAAGAATACTTGGCGCAACGACCTCACACGACGGGTACATGGAGGGTAACGGGTATCAGGTGACATGGACTTTCGGTCACCTGTGCACCCTGAAAGAGCCTGACGACTATACCCCGATGTGGAAGCGTTGGTCGCTTGGCGCGTTGCCGATGATACCCAAGAGGTTCGGCATAAAGTTGATTGACGACAAGGGAATAATAAAGCAGTTCTCTGTGATAGAGAGACTTATGCAGGCGGCTGACGGCATAATCAACTGCGGCGACGCAGGTCAGGAGGGTGAACTGATACAGCGCTGGGTGATGCAGAAGGCTCACGCCAAGTGCCCTGTCAGGCGTTTGTGGATTTCGTCGATGACCGACGAGGCCATAAGCGAGGGCTTCCGCACGCTGAAAGACCAGCAGGAGTATCAGCCTCTTTATCTTGCGGGGCTTAGCCGCGCCATCGGCGACTGGCTGCTCGGCATGAACGCCACGCGTCTATACACGCTGAAGTACGGGCAAAACCGGCAGGTCCTGTCCATCGGACGTGTGCAGACACCCACTCTCGCGCTGATTGTCAACCGGCAGAAGGAGATTGACAACTTCGAGCCGGAGCCTTATTGGATGCTATCGACGGTATATCGCGGCACGCTGTTCACCGCCACTGCGGGCAAGTTCACAAGCAAGGAGGAAGGCGAGAAGTCGTTTTCCAAGATAGCCGGCAAGCCCTTCACCGTGACCGACGTGCAGAAGAAGGCGGGCAGGGAGGCTCCGCCGCACCTCTACGACCTGACCTCGCTTCAGGTAGACTGCAACCGTAAGTTCTCCATGAGCGCGGAGACCACGCTCAACGTGATACAGTCTCTGTATGAGAAAAAGCTGACGACATATCCCCGTGTGGACACTCAGTATCTCAGCGACGACATCTATCCCAAGTGTCCGGCTACGCTGAAGGGGCTTCGCGGCTACGAGGTCTTCACGGCTCCGCTGGCCGGGGTGAAGCTGGTAAAGAGCAAAAAAGTGTTCGACTCGTCAAAGGTGACCGACCACCACGCCATCATCCCGACAGGCGTTCCTGCTTCGGGACTTACCGACCTTGAGCGTAATGTCTACGACCTTGTTGCCCGCCGCTTTATCAGCGTGTTCTATCCTGACTGTAAGTTCTCCACAACCACCGTCATGGGAAAGGTTGACGACGTTGATTTCAAGGTCAGCGGACGGCAGATAAACGACCCAGGATGGCGTGTGCTCTATGCCAAGGACGCGCAGCAGACCGACTCTGACGGAGGCAAGAATCAGGACGAGGAGCGCACTCTGCCGGCTTTTGTCAGGGGAGAGAGCGGACAGCACGCCCCGACGCTTACCGGGAGGTGGACAACTCCTCCCAAATATTACACCGAAGCGACGCTGTTGCGCGCGATGGAGACCGCCGGAAAGTTTGTCGACGACGAGGAGCTACGTGCCGCCTTGAAAGAGAACGGCATCGGCAGACCATCGTCGCGCGCCAACATCATCGAGACCCTGTTCAAGCGGAGATACATCAGGCGCGAGCGTAAGAATATCGTAGCCACTCCGACAGGCATCGAACTGATTGACACGATAAAGGAAGAGCTGCTGAAAAGCTGTGAGCTTACAGGTATATGGGAGAAGAAACTGCGCGACATCGAGCACCGCAAGTATGACGCGGGGCAGTTTATCGAGGAGCTGAAGCAGCAGATTACTGCCATAGTCAACGACGTGCTGGCTGACAACAGCAACCGCCACGTCACCGTGCTGACCGATGAGGACATGAGGAAAAAGGCCGGGAAGAAGACTGCCAGACCGGAGAAGAAAGCAGAGGTTGCCATGAGCGCGAAGCCGGAGACTGACGTGGAGCCCGGCAAGGCACTGCCCGCCGCCGACCCGATAGTGGGCACGGTGTGCCCCGTATGCGGCAAAGGCCACATCATAAAGGGCAAAACGGCATACGGATGCGACAGATGGCGTGAAGGATGCACATTCCGTTTGCCTTTCAAACAATAAATAACGGTTTTTTAGGTTATCATCTTATGAAAAGTAATAAGACGGCGAGTCCGGCGTGACAGGGCACTGACGGCACTCTGCTGCAGCGCGTCACGGCGCGTGCCGGATGCCGGTTTATCTGAAAGTAAGAAGTGAAAGGTAATATCCATAAATATATAATAATGTTAATGGCGGTGCTGTTGCTGGCATCGTGCGGTGCCGACCATTTTATGAAAAAAGGCGAGAAGTTTCTCGCCATAGGTGAGTATTACGATGCTGCGGCGGAGTTTAAGGTGGCTTACACCAAGACACCGACCAAAGACAGAGACAAGCGCGGCATGCGTGCGCGTAAGCTCGCTTACTGCTACGACCGCATAAACTCAAACGCCAAGGCAATAGCGGCTTACCGCAACGTGATAAGATACAAGAAAGACACTGTCGACACACACCTGTCTCTGGCACGTCTGCTGATGAAGGCGGGCAGCTATAATGAGGCCGCCAAGGAGTACAGGCTGGTGCTCGACTCGCTTCCCGACAACGAACTTGCCAAGACTGGTCTTTCGGCGGCTCTGACGGCGCAGGAAAAGAAGGAAGTCGGCTCGCGGTATATCGTCAAGAAGATGGATATATTCAACTCCCGGCGCTCGGAGTATTCACCGATGCTTTTCGGCGACGAGTACGACCAGCTGTATTTCACTTCTACGCGTAACGAGGCTCAGGGCGACGAGTTGAGCGGAATAACGGGCATGAAGCCTGGTGACATATTTTATGCCCAGAAGGACGAGACGGGTAAATGGCAGCGTCCGGAGACTATCGAGACCGGACTCAACACCGAGTTTGACGAGGGCGCGTGCTGCTTTACGCCTGACCAGAGCATGATGTATCTCACCCAATGCACTACCGACCCTGAATATCCGAGGTTCGCTACCATTGTCACGTCCAACCGCAGTGATGCCGCGTGGGGTAAGGCTTCGCCGCTTGAGATAACGCGCGACACGCTGTCAAGCTATGCCCATCCGGCAGTGTCGCCTGACGGATTGTGGCTGTATTTTACGTCAGACATGCCCGGCGGGAAGGGCGGTCTCGATATATGGCGCGTGCGTCTGACCGCTGCCGGATTAGGCGGAGTGGAGAATCTGGGTGACCCTGTCAACACGCCCGGTAACGAGATGTTCCCTACGTTCAGGCCTAACGGCGACCTGTATTTTTCTTCCGACGGTCACGACGGACTTGGCGGACTTGACATTTACATCGCCAAGGTTGACCCTGACACCCACAGATTCGTGCTTGAACATCCTGGTTATCCGCTCAATTCACAGGGCGATGACTTCGGAATGACCTTCGAGGGCGTACACAACAGAGGCTTCTTCTCGTCTAACAGAGACGATGCCCGCGGCTGGGACCATATATACAGCTTCGAGAATCCTGAAATATTACAGACCGTGAAGGGCTGGGTTTATGAGATTGACGGTTACGAATTGCCTGAAGCCCAGGTGTATATGGTGGGCAGCGACGGCACCAACCTGAAGCTGAACGTCAGGGGTGACGGCTCTTTTACGCAAGTGATAAAGCCCGATGTCGACTATATAATGCTCGCCACGTGTAAAGGTTTCCTCAATCATAAGGAGGAACTTCGTGTGGAGCCGGTCGAGGAGTCAAAGGAATATGTGTTGCAGTTCCCTCTGGCGTCGATACGTGTCCCAGTGCTGATAGACAACATTTTCTATGACTTTGACAAATATACGTTGAGGCCGGAGTCGGAGAAGGCTCTTGACGAACTTGTCAAGCTGCTCAACGAGAATCCGAATGTTACGATAGAGCTTAGTGCACATTGTGACTATAAAGGCAGTGCCGAATATAATAAGGTGTTGTCACAGAGGCGTGCGGAGACTGTCGTCAAATATCTTGTTGACCACGGAATAGCCAGCGACCGCCTTACTCCTGTGGGCTACGGCAAGGAGAAACCGAAGGTGATACGCAAGAAACTCACGGAAAAATATCCCTGGCTGAAGGAAAATGACGTGCTGACGGAGGAGTTTATAAAGAAACTTGACCCTGAAAAACAGGAGATATGCAACCAGCTTAACCGACGTACCGAGTTTGTCGTGCTGCGCATCACTTACGGCATGTTTGACGAAAACGGCAGCCTGAAGAATCCTCCTAAGATAGAGAGTCAGACCGGCGGACAGACTGACGAGGAGGAAATGTACTTTGACTTTGAGTGATTCAGCGGCGTGAACGTTGCCTGCCGGCCTTGATGCGGATAGACGGAAGTGTATGTCCAATTACACAAAAGGCTTAAAGACATTATCCTTCAGCACGTCATTTGTCATCGGTCATGGCTTTATATCCGCCGATAAAGATGATGAACAGCAGCGGATAGAGCAGCAGGATGGGGTAGGTTGAGATGATGCTGTTGCTGAATATGGTGCCGACAATTTCATGGCAAAGAGCCAAGAGTTGGTCTATCCATCCGAAATTCACGATAATCACCGCGCAGACGGCTGTGTAGACGGCTGTCCATATATGGCTGATGCGGCGTGTGCGGTCAGACAGTTGCCGCATGACACGCTGCGTGAAACCGTTGTCTGGAACTTCTTTCTTTTTTTCTTCAAAGAACTTTCTTACAATAAGCTCATCGTTATTTTCCGTCATATCCGTTTCCTTTTAAGTATGTTGCCAGTTTTGATTTGCCGCGGAAGATATTCGATTTCACTGTGCCCGTTGCCATTCCGGTTATCTCGGAAATGCGTTTCAGACTTTGTCCTTCAACCAGTTGCAGCGTGACACATATACGTTCGGCCGGCCGCAGTATCTTCAGACACAGGTATATGTCCATTCTAAGCTCCTCGTCAGCCGTCTTTCCCGTGTCGGCGGCTCTGCACGTGTCGATGTCTTCGGTGTGTTTGCGCGCTCTCGCTTCGTCAAGCAGCACGTGGTAGGCTATGCGGTAAAGCCACGTGGAAAAGCCGGCCAGATTGTGGTATTTGCTGATGTTGGTGTACGCCTTTATGAATGTTTCCTGCTCGAGATCGTCGCTTAGGGCTTGGTTGCCGAGAGTCTGATTGAGGAAGAAGCGGCGCACAGGCGACTGGTATTTCCTGACGAGTGAGTCAAAAGCACGCTTGTCGTTAAACGCTACTACTCTCGCAACCAATGATATGTCGCTTAAAACTTTCATACAGGCGGTTTTTATTATGAGCGGTCACTGTCGGCAGCGCGGACTTATGTATTCCGATGAAGACTGACATAAGACCTGCTGCGCTACGGTTTACGTTGATACTGTTTATATATTGTCGTCACTGATGTCGTTGCCGTTATCATTTTTATCGTTGTTCGTGTCTTCCTTTTTGCGTGAGTTGCGGGCTATTACGGCCTGACCTGCACCGTAAAAGAAAAAGAGAGCCGCTATGCCTGCGATTATTTCTTCTTCGAGAATCATCGCGAACACCATTATGCCCACGCCGATGGAGATGTTTATGATGCCTTTACCCCACAGCCGCTGTGTTCCGCCCCCCCCCTCTTCACGGAATAATTCCTCGGGTATTTTCTGGTTTGTCTCCATCGCTTTCTCGATTAGCCTGTAACGTTGCTTCTTGCGCTTGTAGATGAGATAGAGTATGGCAATTATCAGCAAAAAAGGTGAAAACATGATGAGCAGGGCCATTATCACAAAGAATATTGCCACAATCACGCCGCCTGCACTGACTTGTGTGAGGTATGCTATGAGCTGGAACGGGTCTTTTACTTCGCTGAAATCATGCCGGGTGTGATATTCCCGCGTCTGTGTTGAGGCTGTGTCGGCCGTTGCCGTGCCAGTGCTTGTTGTGTCCGAATACGCCACGATGCTGTCTTTTACGGCACTGTTCACGCTGCTCACGGTCTGCTGTTTCTGTATTTTGTGTGGTGTCTGTGCCTCTGCCGATGCCCATGATATTGCCAATGTCATCAGCGTTACGATTAATTTTATCATTGTATAATTTTTAATCGTTGTATATTTG
>C._urophasianus_4_cecum__coassemble_17_pt1 | contig 10387 bp, 8 predicted proteins | sample C__urophasianus_4_cecum__metabat2_high_PE_002 | metagenome-assembled genome bin C
TGGTTCAAGGTGCGTATCGACGACACAAAGTGCATTGAATGTGGGCTTTGCACCAAGAACTGTAAGGCCTCGGCGATAGATTTCAAGAATCATAAGATTGATTACAGCCGTTGCGTAGTGTGTGGAGACTGCATCGGGAAGTGCCATAAAGGCGCGATAAGTTTTACCAACAAGGCGACAGGAAGCAGTGTCTCGGGCGCAGGCAGCGGTTTGTCAGCGTCAGTAAACAATGCCAACGCCACCGCATCGACAGGCGGAACGGCAAATAAGGGCAAAGCCGACGAGGGCAGACGCTCGTTCCTTCTTGCCGCCGCAATTGCCACGACAGGTGCCGCTTTGGCACAGGAGAAGAAGAAAGTGGACGGCGGGCTGGCTGCCATCGAGGACAAGATAGCGCCAGAAAGACTGACTAAGATTACTCCTCCCGGCTCTATGTCGGCACAGCACTTTGCCCAACATTGCACCGCCTGCCAGCTGTGCGTGTCCAACTGCCCTAACGGAGTGCTGCGTCCGTCAACCGATTTGTCAAAGTTCATGCAGCCCACGATGTCATACGAGCGAGGTTACTGCCGCCCGGAGTGTACCAGATGCTCTGAAGTCTGCCCCACCGGAGCAATCAAACCTATCACACGGGCTGACAAATCGTCAATACAGATAGGTCACGCGGTGTGGATCAAGAAGAACTGCGTGCCTCTGACAGACGGTGTGGAGTGTGGCAATTGCGCCCGTCACTGCCCTGTCGGCGCGATAACAATGATGCCGCTGAATCCCAAAGACGAACATTCGCTGAAGATACCGGCCGTCAACGAGGCTCGCTGTATAGGTTGCGGAGCGTGTGAGAATCTGTGTCCGGCGCGTCCGTTCAGCGCAATCTACGTGGAGGGACACGAGGTACACAGGGAAATATAGACTTTGATTTCCTTGAAAATCCATGACTTTAAAATAAGCGACAATGGCAAAAGATATATCAAGAAGAAACTTCCTGAAGATGCTCGGAGGAGGAGCGGTGGCATCGTCGGCACTGCTTACGGCGTGTAAAGACGACAGTCGGACTGCCGCTAAGCAACAAGTGCCGGAGAAAGGGAAGATGACATACAGGGTGAACCCTAAGACAAAGGAGAAAGTTTCACTGTTAGGCTACGGCATGATGAGGCTTCCTGTCAAGAATGAAAACAAGGTTTCGGCCCGTGAGACAGGAGACGCGCCGATTGACCAGGACATGGTTAACCGTCAGGTTGACTACGCGATAGAACACGGGGTCAATTATTTTGACACGTCTCCGGCATACTGTCAGGGTCTGTCAGAGCGTGCGACAGGCATCGCCTTGAGCCGTCATAAGAGGTCGGAGTATTTCGTTGCCACGAAGCTCTCTAACTTCAATCCGGAGACCTGGACACGTGAAGCGTCTATCGAGATGTTTGAGAACTCGCTGAAAGAACTTCAGGTTGACTATGTAGACTATCTTCTTCTTCACTCTGTCGGGCAGGGCAGCGACGCGCTTGCTACCTTCAACGGCCGTTATATGGACAACGGAATACTCGACTGGCTTGTTGAGCAGCGTGAGAAAGGGCGCATACATAATCTCGGATTCTCTTATCACGGCGACATAAAGATATTCGACATGCTGCTGAAATGGCATGACGAGGGGCGTTATCACTGGGACTTCGTGCAGATAGAGCTGAACTATCTCGACTGGAACTATGCCGACGAGATAAACTCGAGAAACACTGACGCGGTGTATCTGTACGACGAACTGAAGAAGCGGGGCATACCGGCGGTAATCATGGAGCCGCTGCTGGGAGGCCGTCTGGCCAACGTTCCTGACAACATCGTGGCAAAGATGAAGGAGCGTGAGCCTGAGATGAGCGTGGCAAGCTGGGCTTTCCGCTTTGCCGGAACTCCTGAAGGAGTGCTTACCGTATTGTCGGGAATGACCTATATGGAGCACCTTCGCGAGAATCTTTGTACTTATTCACCGCTGAAACCGCTGACGGCTGACGAGGAAAAGTTCCTTATGGAGATTGCCGACGACATCTACAACCTGAAGACTATACCATGTAACGAGTGTAACTATTGCATGCCTTGTCCTTACGGAATTAACATTCCGGGCGTGTTGTCGCACTATAACAGGTGCATAAAGGAGGGCAATCTGCCTAACAAAGGCGCGCAAGACCCTGATTACAGGCGTGCGCGGAGGGCTTTCCTGATAGGCTATGACCGCAGCGTGCCGCGTCTGCGTCAGGCCAGCCACTGCATAGGCTGCGGCCAGTGTAACGAGCATTGCCCGCAGAGCATCGACATTCCGAAGGAGATGCAGCGGATAGACAAGTTTGTAGAATCGCTCAAGCAGAATGTCGGGGCTTGAGACTTTTAATTTCAGTAGATGATTATGATAGACAAGGAACTGATAAAAATGCTTGACAGCGATGACTGCCGGGGTGTGGTCCGTTCGGCTGACGGCAAACTGAAGGTGTTTCACCGGCGCAGCGTGGCTGACCTTTTCCAGCTTGTTACCGATGCTCCCGACTTTCTGCGCGGGGCTTCGGTAGCTGACAGGGTTATCGGCCGTGGCGCTGCACTGCTGATGATAAAGGGCGGAGTGTCAGATGTCTACGCGCGGGTGATAAGCAGCGGCGCTCTGAACGCTTTGCGTGATGCCGGAGTCAGCGTAAGTTTCGGCAGCGAGGTGCCGTACATCATCGACCGTGCGGGCACGGGCGTATGCCCCGTCGAGCAGCTCACGGCAGCCGCTTCGTCGCCCGATGATGCATACACGTTGATTAAGTCTTTTCTTGAAAAAGTCGTTTAATGCCGACACAGACGTTTTTTTATGTTAATACGGGCGGCTGAACATGGCTTATCAGGTATTTTATGATTAATTTTGCACGCGTCATCACTGCTGCCTGATTTTGGGCGCTGTCTGGTCAGGCTGATTTTATTGACAGGTGACGGCTGACTGCTGACAATGAACTTTAAAACATATAGCATAAATGAAAACAACAACTATCTCTGCGGTAAGCTCTCTCAGCTACCGCGAAAGCAAGACTTACATGGCGGCTGCGCTGTTTGTCGTAGGCAACATCGTTCTGCCGCAGCTGTGCCACCTCATCCCTCAGGGCGGACTGGTGTGGCTTCCCATCTACTTCTTCACTCTGATTGCGGCCTATAAATACGGCATCACGGCAGGACTGCTGACAGCCGTTGTGTCGCCGCTTGCCAACAGTATGCTGTTCGGCATGCCTGCCGTTGCTTCGCTGCCGATAATCCTCATCAAGTCGGTACTGCTGGCTGTGGCAGCCGCTTTCATAGCTTCGCGCGTGCGTAGCGTGGCTCTGTGGGCAGTGGCTTTGGCCGTTGTGGCTTATCAGACAATAGGGGGCTTGGCAGAGTGGGGCATGACCGGCTCGCTCACCTCCGCGCTGCAAGACATCCGTCTGGGATGGCCGGGCGTGCTGGTACAGGTGTTCGGCGGTTACGCCGTTATGAAGTGGCTGCTCAGGAAGTAGTCGGCATGACACGGCACGGCTTCTGTAAGCATCCTGCCGGAGTATGTGCCGTCTGACAAAAATTAATATCCGGCATTTCTGCTTTATAGAAAATACGTTCTCGCAAAACAGATTATGCCGGACATGATTCGGGTTTTTGAATGACGGTTGTTCATGTGTAAAGAGCCTTCAGAGAAAATGAGATATTATAAAAGGTCGCCTTTGGCATTGTCAAAGGTGACCTTTTACGTTGCAAAAGCTAACCTTTTATCGCCTAAAAGGTGACCTTTTGCAATCTGGAAGCTAAGCTGTTGTATTTCAGTAATATAGCAGTGATTGAAGCCGGGCTCAAATATCTTTATTCGTCGGTCAGACTGCTGCCTATCTCGTATGCGCGTGCAGCCATGCGGTTGATGATGCTTTCAGCCATGTCGGTGTCAATCTCGCCTATCGAGGGGCAGCGTGTGTACGCTTTCAAGTGCTCGTCTTGGGTCTCGATATGTCCGTTGAGCATGTTCATGAAGTTTCGCTTGTATTCGCTGACCAGTGTCCGGTAAAAGTCGTCAGTCCTGCACGCCAGTCTGACAAGCTCCATGTCTGAGGTGGCGGCGGTGAGCTTCCGGCGCAGTTCCTGCTCTATTCCCTCCTGCTCATAGTTCATGCGCGCCACGGCATAGAACGCCTCACTGTTAAAGTGACGCGAGATATTGCCGTAATGATTCAGCATGGTCATCTTGATGTTCTTCGGCTCAAAGCGTTCCATCACGTCTGTGCCGCTCTGCTTTTCAAGTATTCCTGTGACGTAATATTTGAAAAACGCCCTTACGAGCGCGGCTATCGCTATGTCTTTTTCTATTGTTGTCATCTGGTTGTGAGTTATGTTATGATTTTATTTTTCTGTCGTTTAGTCATGCCGCTCATCGTCATCAGCCGTCGTTCCGGCTCTGCTGTTGGCTCCCATTAGGGCGATGTTCCTCATCAGTCCTTCGTATTTCGCCCTTTTCACGGCACTGCCCTTGAACAGTTTGCGGTATTGTTCCACGCTCAGTTTCAGCCAGTCCTGCCTCGTCATCCTCATCAGTCCGTCAGACGGCTGCAGGTCGGGGTCGTCGGTCGGGGTGGCAAATCTGTTCCACGGACACGCCTCCTGACAGCGGTCGCAGCCGTAAAACATATCGCCCATTCTGGCCGCAATGTCCGGCGGAACAGTTCCACGGTTCTCTATTGTCTGGTACGACAGGCAGCGTGACGAGTCGAAACAGCCGTCAGGCCGCAGCGCCCCGGTGGGGCATGAGTCGGTGCAGGCGTGGCAGTTGCCGCAGCGAGGTGGTATAGGAGAGTCGTATTCAAGCTGAAAGTTGACAAACAGTTCGCCGAGAAAGAACATGCTTCCGGCGTGCGGAATTATGAGCTGGTGGTTACGTCCTGTCCATCCTATTCCGGCTTGAGCCGCCCAATAGCGTTCGAGTACCGGGGCGGTGTCGCAGAAAGCGCGGTATTCCGTTATGCCGAGGCGTGCCGCAAGCGTGTGCAGACGCTGTTTTACGATGTCGTGATAGTCGTGTCCGAGGGCGTAAGAGGCTATCTGCGGCTCGCCGTCAGGCAGGTGTCGTGCGGGCGTGTAGTTGAGAGCCACGCAGACGATGCTTTCCACTCCGGGCACGAGCAGCCGCGGGTCAGTGCGCAGGTCGGTGTTTCTTGCCATGTATTCCATTCCGGCGTGTCCGCCGTTGGCTGTCCATTGTCTCAGCGCATTGGCTGTTGCCGCGCTGACAGGAGCCGCCTTTGCTATGCCGCACGCAAAAAAGCCGAGAGCTTGTGCCTCGGCTTTTATCTGTGTGCTTGTTATCTCATTCAAAGGTCTTGAACTCATATCCCTGTTCTTTCATCCATTTCAGAGCCTCAGGCAGGGCGTAGCGCAGCTTGTCGATGCTTTTCAGCGAGTCGTGAAACGTTATTATCGAGCCGTTGCGGGTATATCTTTTGACGTTCTTCAGCACGTCTTCGGCAGTCAGCCACTTGCTGTAATCGCGGGTCACGAGGTCCCACATGACGATGCGGTATTTACGTTTCAGGCAGATATACTGGTCTAATCTCATCCAGCCGTGCGGCGGACGGAACAGGTGAGTGCCTATCAGCTCGTTGGCTCTCTCCGCGTTTTCGCTGTAAGCCTTTGTCGTATGCTTGAATCCGCTCCAGTGGTTGAATGTGTGGTTGCCCACCTGATGGCCTGCCTCAACGACCTGTCTGAACAGTTCGGGATATTTTCTCACGTTGTCGCCCACCATGAAGAATGTCGCGCGGGCACCGTATTCGGCAAGTGTTTTGAGTATGAATGGAGTTGATTCGGGTATCGGACCGTCGTCGAAAGTGAGGTAAACCACCTTCACGTTCTTGTCCATCCGCCATGTCGCCCGTGGGTAAAGCCAGCGTAGCCATTTTGATGGCTGCTCGATAATCATCTTGTCTCGTCAGTGGTTTAACCGGCAGCGGCGGGGCGGCAGGCTGTGTCGTGCGCCGCCGTTGCAACCCTCGCCTTGTCCGTATTCTTGTTTATGTTGCTGAAAATAATCAGGAGAGAAACGTAAAGTGTCAGCCTTTCGCGGCGTGTCACTTTGTCGGTTCTCTCCTTATCTGTGTCAACCGCTTACGACGGCAGTGCTCCGCCATTGTTTTGGTAAGTGACAATCACGTTGTTGAACTGCGCCTCCATCTTCTTGGCCTGTGCCTCGTTGACCTCGTGCATTACCTCAAGGCTCATGCTCATGATGTATATGTGCATCACGCAGTCTTGCTGTGCCTGTGTGAAGCGGCTGCCTTTCAGCGAGTTGTACCATACCATGTATTGGTAAGAATTGTCAAAGACGGCCTTCACTGCTTCTGCCGCTTTGGCTTTGTTGCCGAGCGCCTTGTATGCCTTCGCTATCTCTATGCCGCCTGACAGATAGTTCAGAGGCACGTTATAGTAAGGTATCACCTTCTCGGCGTATGCCAACACCTTGGCGGCTTTGTCTTTCTTGTTCTCCGCTATGAGGTTGACGGCAAGTTGGGCGAACAGCCTGCGGTGGGTGTAACACATACGCATTACGGTCTCGTCAAGGTATATTCCCTTCTTGTCAAGGCCTCCGAACTTGAAGCGGTGCATCATGTTGTCGTACACGCGCTCGCTGTCGAAGCTCTTTGCGCCTGCCACATTGGTGGTGAACGGAGTGATACGGTTGGCAAGTCCCTCCTGTACGAAGTTGTCGCCAAGGTTCATGTAGTTCTCCTGACCTACTGTCGTAGCCACGTATATCGGGCGTGTCCAGTTACACTGGGCAAGTATCTCAAGCATCATCAGGTCGTTCTTATACAGCGCGTTCTTGCCTTTCAGCGAGATAGCCATGCGGTCGGGTATCGAGTCGGCTGCCATCATCATGCCGCTTCTCTTGACTGCCTCCTTGTCTATCGTGATGTAGAGGGTGTCGGTAGGTATGAGGTGCATGTCCGAGTCTTTAGAGCGTACCCAGTGCTTCATGATGTTCTTCACCTCAAAAGGATTCTCGCCGAACGCGGCTGTCGCTTCCTCATGGTGTTGTTTGTAAAATTCGAGCAGCTGGGCTTTGGCCTGCGGCACCACTTCAACATAATCATTGGTGCCTGAACAGTAGTCGAGGCGCGGCCAGCTGATAGGTAGTGCGGGTGAATCGTAGGCATCACGGCACATCTGGTCTATGTACCAGTCGGTAGCCAGATAGCTTAGGTTGCAGACGCGGGCGTCAGTCCGTATGCCTTCGACATCCTGATTGTACCACAGGGGGAATGTATCGTTGTCGCCGTTGGTGAAGATTATCGGGTTGCCTTTGTCTTGCAGAGACATCAGATAGTTCTGCCCGAAGTCGCGGCAGGTATATCTTCCGCTGCGGTCATGGTCGTCCCAAGTCTGGCTCGCCATCTGTATCGGAACGAGAAGGCACAGTATCGAGACAACCGAAGTCACTGCCAGGCCGCTCAGCTTCAGGTGTTTTCTCAGCAGGTCGATGATTGCAGCGACACCGATGCCGCACCATATAGCGAAAGCATAGAAAGAGCCTGCATAGGCGTAGTCGCGCTCACGCGGCTGCATAGGCGTCTGGTTGAGGTACAGAACGATTGCAAGACCGGTCATGAAGAAAAGGAAGAACACCACCCAGAACTGCCTTATGCCGCGCTGTCCGCGGTAAGCCTGCCAGAAAAGGCCTATGAGCCCGAGCAGCAGGGGCAGACAGTAGAACACGTTGTGACCCTTGTTGTTCTTGAGATCGTCGGGCAGTTTGCTTTGGTCGCCAAGTCTCATGTCGTCGAGGAAGGAAATTCCCGTAATCCAGTTGCCGTGCTCCAGCTCGCCGTTGCCTTGTATGTCGTTCTGCCTTCCGGCAAAGTTCCACATGAAATAGCGCCAATACATGAAGTTGCACTGATAAGAGAGGAAGAACCTGAGGTTCTCTATCATCGTCGGCATCTTCACCATGACGTTCTCGCCGCATCTGTCATAGGGCACGTCTTTGCCGTCAACGCCGCCCATCCAGCTCTCGTAAGCGTCGGCGTGGGCCGCGTCCCACATGCGCGGGAACAGCATGTTCTGCGCGTAGACGTAATCGGTCTTGTGGCTCACGATAAAGTAAGAGTCTTTCTCGTCAGGCGAAGCCTTCTCCTTGCGCTGGTAGATGGGCGCGCCTTGCCTTACGCGTGGCTTGCAGTAGTCACCGTCACGGGTGAACTCAACCTGTGAGGTGTAAGCCTGTCCGTACAGCAGCGGACTGTCGCCGTACTGGTCGCGGCTGAGGTATCTGCCGAGGGTGAAGATGTCTTCGGGCGAGTTCTGATCCATCGGAGGATTGGCCGAAGAGCGTATCACGATGACAGCGTAGCTGGAATAGCCTATCATCAGCATCAGCATGCACAGCAGAGCGGTGTTCTTGATGCGTGCGCTGACGAGCGGTTTGTTGTTGACTTTGCGGTTGACGACAAACCATATAACTGCCAGAACGACAACTCCGATGAAGAAAGCTGACCATCCGTAGCCGTAGAAAGGTATGCCGAGCATGGCTACCGCAAGCACGAACGAGATGTTGGTGAACTTGAAGCTGCGGCTTGTGTGGCTCTCGTAGATTGCCCATATCACGGTGGCAACGAGCAGAGTGATGTAGATTATTACACCCGTATTGAACGGACAGCCGAGTATGTTGACGAACAACAGCTCGAACCAGCCGCCCACTGTGACGATGCCTGGCACTACTCCGTAAAGTATCGCTGCGACAAGCACGAATGAAATGACAAGCGCTATGAGCGAGCCTTTCAGGTTGGCGTTGGGGAATTTACGGTAATAGAACACGAGAACGATGGCCGGAACACAGAGCAGGTTGAGCAGATGGACACCTATGCTGAGGCCGGTCATATACATTATTAATATAATCCAGCGGTCGCTGTGAGGCTCGTCGGCGTGGTCTTCCCACTTCAGTATCAGCCAGAACACCACGGCCGTGAAGGCTGACGAATATGCGTAAACCTCGCCCTCGACAGCACTGAACCAGAATGTATCGCTGAACGTGTAGATGAGAGCGCCCACCAGTCCGCTTGCCTCGATGGCTATCAGCTTCTGGGTGGTAAGGGCGCTCCAGTCTTTCAGTATGAGTTTGCGTGTAAGGTGGGTGATTGTCCAGAACAGGAACATTATACACGTGGCACTGAGCAGCGCGCTCATTGTGTTGACCATGCGTGCCACCTGCGACGGATCACTTGCGAATTGCGAGAACAGGTTGGCGGTAAGCATGAAGAAAGGCGCTCCAGGCGGGTGGCCTATTTCGAGCTTGTAACCGGTGGTAATGAATTCAGGACAGTCCCAAAAGCTGGCTGTCGGTTCAATCGTGCTACAATATACGAAGGCTGCTATCAGAAAAGCCACCCAGCCGACGATATTGTCAACCAATCTAAATTGCTTCATTTAATTATAATAGTTCTGATTTGTAATTGCGATACACTTTGTCAGCATGCAAAGATACAAACTTTGCTTGGTGTATTGTCTTAATTTTTATATTTTAACGTATTTGCCTGCGTGTCAGGCTTTATTTACCTGCTTCGGGCGGCATTTTGGCATGCCGGCGCGTCCGGCGGCACGCTCCCGCCGCGGCTGTCAGAACGAATAGTGCAGCCTGATGTCAACGGCGAACGGCGTGGATGTCTTGAATCCGTTTGGGCGGCTGCCTTTCAGATAGTTGAAAGTGGAGTATCCGGCGGCTGCCGAGCCTGCCACATGCTCGCTGAAGTTGTATCTGTAACCCACGCTGACCTTGTAGGCGAACTGCCTTTTGGGATATTTCAGCACGGTGAAGTCTCCATCGCCGTACTCGTCACGGTTAAGATGCTGGAAGGCGTAGGCGAACTCGTTGCGCAGGAACACCGTGTGGGCGTTGCGCCCGAGCGGCACGTATACTGTCGGAGCTATGAACGGAGCGATGACAAATCCCTTGAGCATTGCCCTCGCGTGCTGATACTCCCGGTAGCCTAAGGTCTGTGAATATTGTCCTGTCCAAAGACCTGCCTCGATGCCGGCAACGGGCAGCACCGGCACCTCGAAGCCTATCGTTGCGCCTATATATTCAGGATAGTTGATGTTGTCTTTTACGCTTTGCCAGTTCATCTGGTAGCTGAATCCGACGTTTATCGCAGTGGTGCCTTGCGCTTTGGCGGCGTGCGGGAGCAGCGACAGCATCGCCGCGGCTACTGCCGTTATAATGTTTGTCCTCATTCTGAAGTCCGTTTTAATGTGGATTTGCGGGTGGGAATAACTTTATGAATGGTACAAAGATAGCAAAAGGCGAGCGCATAACCAAGCGGAAACGGAGTTTTCTGCGTTGGTTATGCCGGGCTGCGCATTATCTTCG
>C._urophasianus_4_cecum__coassemble_18_pt1 | contig 10348 bp, 7 predicted proteins | sample C__urophasianus_4_cecum__metabat2_high_PE_002 | metagenome-assembled genome bin C
TCAGGCTCTTTGACCGACTTGAGCTTTGCGCTTGCATGTATAGGGCGGAGTTCAAACACAGAATCTATTGATTGGCAACTTGCGGACATTCATTTTATCGAATTATTAATCAATGTACAAATGTACGACCATTAACTCACATGGACATCTTCAATTACCGCCGCCGCAACACCCACGAGGTAATGATAGGCGGCACGCCGCTGGGCGGCAACAACCCCGTCAGGGTGCAGTCGATGACGACCACGCCCACCACCGACACCGAGGCGAGCGTAGCTCAGGCCGAACGCATAATCAAAGCGGGAGGAGAATATGTCCGCCTGACCACACAGGGCGTGCGCGAAGCCGAGAACCTGAAGAACATCAACGCACGTCTGAGAGCCGACGGATACATGACCCCGCTCGTGGCCGACGTCCACTTCAACCCTCATGTGGCAGAGGTGGCGGCGCTGTACGCCGAGAAGGTGCGCATAAACCCCGGCAACTATGTCGACCCGGCACGCACTTTCAGGCATCTTGAATACACCGACGAGGAGTATGCCGACGAGCTGCTGAAAATCGAGAAGCAGTTTGTACCCCTGCTGAACATCTGCAAAGAGCACCACACGGCCCTGCGCATAGGTGTCAATCACGGCTCTCTGTCAGACAGGATAATGAGCCGCTACGGCGACACTCCCGAGGGGATAGTGGAGAGCTGCATGGAGTTTCTGCGTATATGCAAGCGCGAACGGTTCGACAACGTTGTCATATCAATCAAGGCGAGCAACACCGTCGTCATGGTGCGGTCGGTCCGCCTGATGGTAAGCGAGATGGAGAAAGAGGGCATGACCTATCCCCTTCACCTCGGAGTGACCGAGGCCGGAGAGGGCGAAGACGGCAGGATAAAGAGCGCGGCGGGAATAGGCGCGCTGCTGGCCGACGGCATCGGCGACACGATACGTGTGTCGCTGAGCGAGGAGCCCGAAGCCGAGATACCCGTGGCACGCCATCTTGTGGAGTACATCTGCCGCCGCGCGGGACACACGCCGATACCCGCGGCAGAGGCTCCGGGCACCGGCTGGCTGCGCCCGGAGCGCCGGAATACGCGCGAGGTGATGAACATAGGCGGCCAGAACGTGCCCGTGGTAATAGCGTCGGCATCCGGCGGAGCCGACCCCTCGGCGCTTTCGGCAGGAGCGGACATGAAGCCCGACTACATATACACAGGCGCGTCACTGCCCGAAAAGAGGGAGGCGGGACAGCGCTACATCGTGGACTTCGGCACATACGCCACGCTGACTGACACCGAGAACGTGTTTCCAATATTCCCGTACAACGCCATGCCCTTCATCGCAAGGGTCAAAGCGCCGCTGAAGTTCCTGGTTCTGCCTTACGGAACTGACGCTGACGAGTACACCGCATGCCTGAAAGCTCACGGCGAGATTGTGGTGGTGAGCGTCAGCAACCACAAGAACCGGCTCGGCGAACAGCGCGCCTTGGTACACGAGATGATGTCGGCGGGACTGACTAATCCTGTCGTTTTCTGCCAGATGTACCGCCATCCGCAGGAGGAAAAGAGCGACTTCCAGATTGAGTCGGCAGCCGACATGGGCGCGCTGATGTTCGACGGACTGACCGACGGCATCTGGCTGATGAACGACGGCACACTGGCGGCGGCCGGCATCACCGCCACCGCCTTCGGCATACTTCAGGCGGCACGTCTGCGCACGTCAAAGACCGAATACATAAGCTGCCCCGGATGCGGCCGCACCCTGTACGACCTGCGCTCGGCGATAGCGCGGATCAAGGAGGCGACAAAGGACATGAAGGGACTGAAAATCGGCATAATGGGATGTATAGTGAACGGTCCGGGCGAGATGGCGGATGCCGACTACGGATACGTGGGCGCCGCCCGAGGCAAGATTTCGCTGTACCGCGGCAAGCAGTGTGTCGGGAAGAACATACCCGAAGACGAGGCCGTGGAGCGGCTGCTGGCACTGATTGAGGCTGACCGCAAGGCCTGAGACGTGACCGGAGACGGCTGCCGCAGCCACCCTTAACGAATAAAAACACAACAAAAATGACTATAAACGAAGCACAAGACGAAGTCATCGAGGAGTTTGCTGACTTCACCGACTGGATGGACAAATACCAGCTGCTGATTGACTTGGGAAACGAGCAGCAGCCGCTGGACGAGAAGTACAAGACCGAGAGCAACCTGATAGACGGCTGCCAGAGCCGCGTGTGGCTGCAGGCGGACTATAAGGACGGCAAGATATACTTCACGGCGGAGAGCGACGCGCTGATAGTGAAGGGCATAATAGCCCTGCTCATCAGGGTGCTGAGCGGCCACACGCCGAAAGAGATACTTGACGCTGACCTGTATTTCATCGACCGCATCGGACTGAAAGACCACCTCTCGCCCACCCGCTCTAACGGTCTGCTGGCCATGATAAAGCAGATCAGGATGTATGCCCTGGGCTATAACCTGAAAGAGAACAACTGACGCGGCGGCAAACTGACTTCAGCCAAGATGAGAAAACTGAAAGTTACAGAGATGAACCGCCTGACGGTGGACGAGTTCAAGACATCCGACAAGATGCCTCTCACGGTGGTTCTCGACGACGTGCGCAGCCTTTACAACGTAGGCTCGGTGTTCCGCTCGTGCGACGCGTTCCGTGTCGAGGCGGTATGGCTGTGCGGAATAACCGCCTGTCCGCCGCATCCCGAAATCCACAAGACAGCCCTCGGCGCGGAGGACAGCGTGGAGTGGCGGCACTTCACTTCGGCTGCCGATGCCGTTGACGGGCTGAAACGCGGCGGTGTCACAGTGCTGGCTGTCGAGCAGTGTGAGGGCAGCACGATGCTTAACGACTTTACCCCTGAGCGCGGACACCGCTACGCGGTCGTGCTGGGCAACGAGGTCAAGGGCGTAAGGCAGGACGTTATAGACCGCTGCGACGGCTGCCTTGAGATACCGCAGTTCGGTACGAAGCACTCGCTCAACGTGTCTGTCACGGCAGGCATCGTGGTGTGGCACTTCGCCCGCTCGCTCGAATTATAACAATCTGGCCGGCAGCACTTTACGGGAGACCGTCTTTCACGCTTGCGAAAGACGGTCTTTTGCGTCGCGACAGCTTACCTTTTACGCGCCGACAGCTTAGCTTTTACAACTCAACAGCTTACCTTTTGGGAAACGCCCGACAACCTGCCGACGCGAGACAGCCTGCCGACGGGCGCTACATGAGCATGCCCGGCGACACGCAAGAACAGCCTTGACGGCATTGCGCATATATCCATACGCAATCCGTCTATATATTCAAGGAGCGGGAAAGTAAAAGATGAAAAAATGATATTTTATTTGTCAGAATCATAGAAACACATTACTTTTGCAACGGAAAATACGCGGGTGACGCAGAAAAGTCAGTTACAGACAGGCATCGGCCACCGTTCGCAGGCACAAACTGATGCCTGTAAAGTAATGTCTCTTACCCCGAGACCCGCACTACACACTGATAACAATCAAACATGAAACGCCGCCGGAAGTCAAAGTGCCCTGCTGCTGAACGGCGCGAATAAAACAACAAGGACACACAATACACGCTCATGAAGAAACATCTAATTTTCACTGCCATGCTTTCAGTTATCGCGGCTGGCAACATCCAAGCACAACAGGGAACCGACTACAAGCTGTACGACTTCAGCTCAACACAGTGGATCGACGCTGACGGTTATCCCAATGACCTCCTTTTAGGAACATTCAACAAGGTGTCTGCCAACGGCGAGTATGCCGTAGGTTACGATGACCAGTATCTTTTGACCTCTTTCATGTGGAAGAGAAGCACGCCAGACGAGATTGAACTTGTAAACAGCAACTATAATTACCGCACACGCTGCCATGACGTCGCCAACGACGGCACGGCGGTAGGCTGCTACGAGGACGCCTCCACTCAAGGCATGCGCCCCGCATACAGGTCAGCGGACGGCGAATGGACACTGCTGCCCGTGCCCGAAGACTACTCTTTAAAAACAGCCCAAGGCGGAATCGGCATCGATGAAGCGGCAGCCGTGACATCCGACGGCAAGTATATCGCCGGACACGTGTACGTCAAGATAGGCGAGAAGGAGACTTCCTTAGGCAAACTTGAGGTAACAAGCCTTCTTCCGGCACTGTGGACAAAGAACGGCTACAACTACGAGCTGACAACCGTATACCGCGACCTCGGCAAAGCCGGAGAAAGCTATCAGTGGAACGGCAGCGAGTTCGAGCTTGTCGCTGACAGCGTGAAATACAACATCTTCTACGTTTACAACATAAGCGATGACGGCCGCACCATCGTCGGCATGAACACGGCTGACTGCGGAGGACAAAACCCCGCCATAATACGTGACGGCAAGCTGATGCAGATTTACAATTGCGACAACCCAGACACATATACTTTCAACGGAGGAATATGCAACAGCATCGACGCGGCCGGCAACATCTACGGCTACTTCGTAGATGATTTCATGAACATGACCAACTTCGTGCTCACATCCGACAACAAGCTGGAGTTCGTTGACGATTGGCTGATTTGCGGAACGGCAGACGGCAGAAGATTCACGCAACAGACTTACAGCCTGCCTTACACTCTCGACTGCAGCGACGACGGCTCTGTCATCGTTGGCGGAAGTATAGCCAGCATGGGATTCGGCCTGGCAAACGCTCCCGCGCTGCTGCTTGCCGACGACACCCCCGCGACAGGAGTTGACCGCATGGACGCTATCCGCAACACCGTCAGCATCAGCTATAAAGGCAACGTACTCTGCGTAAACGGCGAGTACGACAGGGCTGACATATACAACGCCCAGGGCGCTCTCATCGCACAGCTCGGCCAAGGCGTGGCCTACAATCTTGGCGCGCAGCCCGCAGGAGCATACATTGTCAAGGTTACGACAGCCAACGGTGTAAAGACATTCAAGGTGGCACGATAATATAAGACAAGTATGTTGAATATTCATCTTGACAGATTTTTTACAAAGACCGCATGCCTGCTGCTTGCGGTCTTTGTGTTTACACAGGTCTCGGCAGACAGAGAAAGCCTTGAGTTAGGCTACTGCCAAGAGCGCAGCGTGGCGTTCATGCCCGTGACCGACCGCGGCACCGGCGGCTCGGCTCTTTACTTCCCGGAGTCGATGATGCGGGCGTACAAGGGCTGCCGGATAACCGACATACACGTCGGCATCAACGCACCGTCGGGCAAAGACTCGGTAAGGGTGTTCATAACGCGCGGCCTCGACGAGGCTCCGCTGTACGAACAGTATTACACGGCGGAACGTATCAACTGGAACGTGGTGACCCTCGACACGCCGTTTGAGCTTGACGGGGGCGCGATATACATAGGCTACGAGGTCACGGGGCAGTATTATCTGATGTACAGCAACGCCTTCATAAAGGGCGAGGAGTGGATTAAGCAGGACGCGGAAGGCTGGAAACCCTACACCGACATTTACAGCGCGTCGCTCTATGCCACAGTGACGGGCGACAACCTGCCAAGGTCAAGCGTCAGCCTCGGCCACGTGACGATGCCCGCCTACACGGTGGCGGGCGAGAAGATGCACTTCCTCGGCGAGTTCATCAACATGGGAGCTGACGATGTGGACAACCTTACGTTCAACTATATCGTGGACGGCGAGACCGCCGGAAGCGAGACTGTAAGCGTCAGCACCACGGCTTACCGCGAGACGGGAGCCTTTGAGCTGAGCGGATTCAGCTTCGAGCGGAGCGGCCGCCACAGTCTGTCGCTGCAGCTGGCAAAGGTCAACGGCAACGCCGACGCTGACACTACGGACAACAGCTCACGCACTAAGGAGGTGACAAGCATCGACGAGTTCACGCCCCGCAAGATACTTTTCGAGGTGTTCTCGACCGAGCTGTGCACGGCATGTCCCGGCACACACGAGATCATAGCCTCAACTTTCAAGGACGTGACCGACGTTATCGAGGTAGGCCATCATGCCGGATTCTACACCGACGGCCTGACGATACCTGAGAGCACGGAGTACGAATGGTTCTACGGAGGCGGCAGACTTTACGCTCCCGCCATGATGTTCGACCGCACGAGCTTTGCCGACAATCTGCCGACATTCTACACCGAAGCGTCTCCCGTGATAGGCATCAACTCGTACCAGCTGACCTGCACGCACGACGAGGCTGCCTCGATACCCGCCCTCGCGGAAGTCAGCGTCACCCCGCAGCTCGGCACTGACAGCCGCAGGCTTGACCTGACGGTCAGCGGCAGACTGCTCTCGCAGGTCGACAACGCCGACAACCTGCGCCTGTCGGCGTATCTCACCGAAGACAGCATCTACACTACGACACAGGCGGGAGCCTCTGAAGGCTTCTACCACCGCTATGCCGTGCGCCGCAGTCTCACTCCCACATGGGGCGAGGAGGTCGACGCCGAGAGCGGATTCACCAAGACTTACACCACCGAGATACCTGAAGAATGGAACACGGGAACGATGCGCGCGGTGGCGTTCATATCCCACTATGACCCCGAAGACTGCCGCAACTGCGAGGTCCTGAACTCTGCCGAGGCACGGCTGACCGCCGGCGGGAGCGCCGGAATCGGCATCAGCGAGGCTGACGGCAGGGGTATCGAGGTGAGATACGACGGCTGCAACGTCATCGTCAGCGGCAAGTGTGACGCGGTGACGGTGTATAACGCCGCCGGAGCGTGCCTCATCAGCAACACTACGGGCAGCACATTCACCTCGCTGGAACAGCTTCCGCGCGGCACATACGTGGTGAAGGCCGTGGGCGAAGGCACAGTGAAGACTGTCAAGATAATGAGATAAGCGTGTTGTCGGCTGTCTTGCCGTGCCGCAAGACAGCTGACAACACAGCACCTGAAACAGTCACATGCGGAACAGGTGGAGACCCGACGGCGCGCGGCCTGCGGTCTCCACCTGTTCCGTTGTATATGTCCGCCATGACCGGCGGCAGCCCCCGTCAGCAGATGTCGCGGCCGTCAAGCAGACTGATATAAATCTTTATCGCCTCTGAAATCTCGCTAATCCGTATAAATTCGTCAGCCGAATGAGAGCGGGCGGAGTCTCCCGGCCCCAGCTTCAGCGAGGGGAAAGGCATCAGCGCCTGGTCTGACAGCGTGGGCGAGCCGAACGGCTCAAGCCCCATAGCCGCACAACGCCTCACCACGGGATTATCAGCGCTGACGCATGACGAGGACAGACGGAACGAGCGGGCTTTGATTTCGCTCGACAGATGCTTGCGCAGAAACTCGAAAACGTCCTCGTTACGGTAGTGCTCGTTTGTCCTGACGTCAATCGTGAAGCGGCACTCGTCGGGCACTACGTTGTGCTGCGTGCCCGCCGAAATCACCGTGACGGTCATCAGGGTAGGGCCGAGCAGACTGCTGACCTTGCCGAAACGGTAGCCGCGCAGCCACTCTATGTCGTCAAGGGCACGGTAAATGGCGTTGACTCCCTCGCCTCTCGCGGCGTGCCCCGACACGCCGCGAGCCACGGCGTCGACCACCATCAGCCCCTTCTCGGCTATGGCGGGACGCATTGACGTAGGCTCGCCGACTATCGCCATCGTGACACGCGGCAGCAGCGGCAACGCACGGCTCACGCCGTCGCGGCCGGAGATCTCCTCCTCGGCTGACGCCAAGAATACCGTGTTGTACGACTGCCGTCGCGCCGAAAGATGCCTGTAAACCTGAAGAAGGCTTACCAGCCCGCCGCCACAGTCGTTGCTGCCGAGGCCGTAGAGGGTGTCGCCCTCGATGTCGGGAGAAAAGGGGTCGCGCGTCCACGAACCGACAGGCTTCACCGTGTCGATGTGCGCATTGAGCAGCAGCGTAGGCCGCGCGCCGTCATATCCGCCGCAGACGCTCCACACGTTGTCGGCCTCGCGGTGTACGTCAAGGCCGTAACCTCTCATCGTCTCCTCCATTATGTCGGCCGCGCGCGCCTCGCCACGGCTCACCGAAGGAGTGGCAATCAGCCGCCTCAGCAGGCTGACGGCATCGTCAAGATAAACTGAATGTTCCATATCCGGCGGCAAAAATAGCAATAAAAAACGGTTAATCGGCAGTTCAGGGGTATAACATTTGTTTTGAACATAGTAAAAACAGCCGCCCCGCAGCGATGCGGTCAACGCACGGAAACGCCGTTTCTGTGCGTTGGTCTTTCGGTTCTTTGTAAGTCATTGATTATCAAGACGTTTCCGACAGCATATCTTTTGCGTTGCAAAACCTTACCTTTCATCGTGCAATAGCTTACCTTCTAGCTTGTAAAAGGTAAGGCTATTGAAAAAACAACACTTAGCCGGCAAAGGCTGATTGCCGTCACGGCAAACTGTCATGGATTATGAAAAAATAAATCAGCGTTAATGTTGCGGTATTCAATAAATTATATTATTTTTGCAAGTAAGCAATCAAGCTACACCTAAAGCCTCACGACGCATGCTGACAAGATGCCATTTATCTGTGCTCGTACACGAGCAAGCGAAGAAGTACGGCAACAAGACCGCCCTGACATACCGCGACTTCGGCGGCTCCGAATGGAAGCGGGCATCGTGGCGTGACTTCTCACGCAAGGTGAGACACGTGTCGAACGCCCTGCTCAACGTCGGGGTCAAGGTGCAGGAGAACGTGGGAGTGTTCTCGCAGAACTCCGTACAATATCTCTACACCGACTTCGGCCTGTACGGCATAAGAGCCGTCAGCGTGCCCTTCTACGCCACGAGCAGCGAGCTGCAGATACAGTATATCATCAACGACGCACGCATAAGAGTGGTGTTTGTGGGCGAGCAGGAGCAGTACGACAAGGTGCAACGGGTGATAGCCCGCTGCCATACGCTCGAGCGGGTGATAATCTACGACCGGCGCGTGGCAAAGACACCGACCGACAACAGCTCGATTTACTTCGACGAGTTTCTTACTCTCGGAGAGAACAGTCCGCGGCAGTCGGAGGTGGCTCAGCTCTATGCCGAGGCCAAGGACGATGACCTGTGCAACATCCTCTACACAAGCGGCACGACGGGCGAGAGCAAGGGAGTCATGCTGACCTACGGCCAGTATGCCGCCGCCCTGACAGCCAACGACAAGGTGATACCCGTAGGCGAAAACGACAGGATTATGGACTTCCTGCCCTTCACCCACATTTTCGAGCGCGGATGGCTGTTCCTCTGCATCAGCGAGGGCGCGGAGATAATCGTCAACACCTACCCTAAGGACATCCAGCAGTCGATGCGCGAGACCCGTCCCACCTGCATGAGCGCCGTTCCGAGATTCTGGGAGAAGGTGTACGCCGTGGTGAAAGACAAGATAGACAAGTCAAGTCCGGCGCGGCAAAAGATGTTCAGGCACGCGCTGGCGATAGGCCGCCGCCACAACATAGAATACATAGGGCGCGGCAAGAGGCCGCCGCTGGCTCTGCGGCTGGAGTACAGGCTCATCGACCGCACCCTGTTCCGCTTCGTCAGGAGCGTGATAGGTCTTGACCATCCGAACCTCTTTCCCACAGCGGGCGCCACCGTGTCGGCCGAGTTAGAGGAGTTCGTACACTCCGTCGGAATATGCATGATTGTGGGATACGGGCTCACCGAGAGCCTTGCCACAGTGTCGTGCGACCGCAAGGGCAAGCCCTTCACCGTGGGTTCGGTGGGCTTCCCCATCGAGGGACTTAGCATAAAGTTCGGCGAGAACAACGAGATAATGCTCAAAGGCCCTACCATCACCAAGGGCTACTACAAGAGAGAGGAGCTTAACCGTGAGATGTTTGACGAGGAAGGGTACTTCCACACGGGCGACTCCGGCTATATGCGCAACGGCGAGCTATTCCTGAAAGACAGGATAAAAGACCTGTTCAAGACTTCCAACGGCAAGTATATAGCCCCGCAGATGCTTGAGGCGAAACTGTCGGTAGACAAGTTTATCGACCAGATAGTCATCATAGCCGACCGCCGCAAGTTCGTGTCGGCGCTGATAGTGCCCGACTACGCCCTGCTGGAGGAATACGCCCGCGGCCGCGGCATCAGCTTTGACAGTCGCGAGGCACTCTGCGCCGACCCGAAGATTCACGAAATGATGGCAGAGCGCATAGAGACACTGCAGCAGCAGTTTGCCAACTATGAGAAGATAAAACGCTTCACCCTGCTGCCCGAAGCCTTCACTATGGAGCGGGGCGAGCTTACCAACACGCTGAAGATAAGGCGCAAGGTGGTCGACAGGCATTATGGTAAAGAGATAGAAAAAATGTATGAGGGCGAAGAGGCAGAAGGCTGTCACGACGACAGGCTGTAAGCCGCAAGGCAGCCACAGGCGGCATGCCGGTGTCACGTCCTCTGATAAAAACAATACAG
>C._urophasianus_4_cecum__coassemble_19_pt1 | contig 10038 bp, 5 predicted proteins | sample C__urophasianus_4_cecum__metabat2_high_PE_002 | metagenome-assembled genome bin C
AGGACTATCTATGGGAACTGTTACTATCGGCCAAAATTTGATGCGGTTGCCCTGAAGCTGTCGGGCGGTAAAAGGTAAGCTGTCGGGAAAGGGGCGGCGGAGAATAAAAAGACAGACGGACACCGGAGCCGTCGCGGCTCTTGTCCGTCTGCCGTTTGATTGCCGGCCGACCGAAGGCGCATGCCTGTGAGCCTTCCGGCAAAGACAATCTTTCACACTTAAAAAACTACACTTAACTAAAGCAGGTGATTTTACTTATGACTAAGGATTAATTTAACGCAGCACTACGCCCTGTTGACGATGCTGCCCGGCAATACGGGCATAGCGCCGCTCTGGGTGCAGACGTATGCCGACACCTCGACAGCCAGACGGTGAGCTTCCTCGACAGACATGCCGCTGAGTATGCCCGAACAGAAGGCTCCCGTGAAAGAGTCGCCTGCGCCTACGGTGTCCGCCACCTCTACACGGGGTGTCTCCTGGAACGACACGTGACCAGGTGTGAACACATAGCTGCCGTTGACTCCGCACGTCAGAACGAGCATGTCAAGGTCATACTTGCCAAGTATCAGCCAGCACTTGTTGCGCATGTCAAGGCCGGGATAGTCGAACATGCGGCCTATGATTACAAGCTCCTCGTCGTTGATTTTCAGCACGTTGCAGCGGCGGAGAGAGTCGCACAGGATGTCTTTGTTATAGAAATTCTGACGCAGGTTGATGTCAAATATCTTCAGACGGCCGGGCTCGTCGGGCATGGTGTCAAGGAACTTGTGTATCGTCTCGCGGGACACCACGTTGCGCTGGGCCAGCGAGCCGAAGCACACCGCACGGCAAGTCTTGGCTATCTCCTCAAGCTCCGGCGTGAAGGGGATGTTGTCCCACGCCACGTTCTCACGGATGTTGTATGTAGGTATGCCGTTGTCGTCGAGAGTGACCTGCACCGTGCCGGTGGGATAAGGCACGCGTGCCATGAGATACTCAAGCCCCTTCTCGTCGAGCGCGGCCAGTGTCTCGTCGCCCAGTTTGTCTTCTCCGATGGCGCTGATGGCTATCGAGTTGTATCCGAACTGACGTGTATGATAAGCGAAGTTAGCCGGCGCGCCACCGAGCTTCTTGCCCTCTGGCAGCACGTCCCATAATGCCTCGCCGAGACCTACGATTAAGTTTTCCCTGTTGTTCATTGTCGAATGTATTTTTGCGGGAGCCTTCCGGCCTGTCGGTCAGCCGGCTCCCCTGTTGTTGTTAGTTAATGTTTAATGTTTCTGATGTAAGTAAGAAGATATATTACGCCTACCGTCATGACAGCCACAGCTCCAGCCTGGCCTACGGCGTCGCTGGCAAATCCCATGAAGAGAGGGAACACCGTGCCGCCGAACAGACCCATAATCATGAGGCCTGACACCTCGTTCTGCTTGTCAGGCTCTGACAGCAGAGCCTGTGAGTACACCATCGAGAATACGTTGGAGTTGCCGTAGCCCACGAGGGCTATCGCCGTATAGAGCATTGCCGGACTGTTGCCGAAGAACATGCCTATCATGCTCAGCACCATCATTATCACGCTGATGATGAAGAATGTGCGGTTGTTCATGACGCGGAGGAAGAACGAGCCTGTCAGACAGCCTATCGTTCTGAAGATGAAGTAAAGGCTCGTGGCGAAGGCGGCCTCGTTAAGGCTCATGCCGAGACGCTCCATGAGCAGCTTGGGGGCAGTGGTGTTGGTGCCCACGTCGATGCCCACGTGGCACATGATGCCGAGGAACGACAGCAGCACGATGGGCTTGCCCAGCAGACGGAAGCAGTCGCCGAAGCCTGAAGCCTTGCCATCGGGCTTGTCCTCCTCAATGGGAGTGATGAACAGCAGCAGTGCCGACAGCACGCCTATCACGAAGTATATGAGGAACAGCACTTTCCATCCGTAGCCGAACGAAGGCAGCACGGCCGTGGCTCCCCACATCGCCAGATAGGGCGCGAGGAACGAGGCGATGGCCTTGATGAACTGTCCGAAGGTCAGCGTGCTGGCCAGATTGGCGCCTTTAATCATCGTCGAGATGAGCGGGTTGAGTGATGTCTGCATGAGAGCGTTGCCTATTCCGAGCAGACAGAACGACACGAGCATGACGTAGAAGCCGTCGCCGAAAAGCGGCAGGACGAGCGACACCACCGTGACGATGAGCGACAGCAGCACTGTGTTCTTGCGTCCGATGCGGTTCATCAGTATGCCTGTGGGTACAGAGAATATCAGGAACCAGAAGAACACCATAGAGGGGAAGATGTTGGCCACGGTGTCGTCGAGGCCGAGGTCTTCCTTGACATAGTTTGAAGCGATGCCCACAAGGTCGACAAATCCCATTGCGAAGAAGCAGAACATCACCGGAATCAGGTATAAAGCCTTGTTTGATTTCATTTCAGTAAAGTTTTATAATTCGGGAAGAAGTAGGGAGGGAGGCCGCAGACTGTGGCGCTTGAATTACAGAAGGACCACAAGACGTACGGACCGCGCCGGCCAGACGGCAGCCATCCGCTCCTTACCGTTCTCCTCAGCTATATTATTTTATAGGATACACTTTCAGGTTCTTAACCTCAGTAGCCTTGTCGCTCCTCAGCGTGAGGGTGTTGTAAGGCTCGGCGGGCAATACGAGAGTGGTCAGCACAGAGCGTCCGCCGTTGGCGAACACCTCGACGCTGCAGTTGTCGACAAACACGCGCAGCGATGTCAGCTTGCCGTAAACGGGAGCCGTCGTGACAGTGGGGAACCAGTCGCTGAACGAGCCGTTGCCCGCGTCGCGGCGGTCTACGGTCAGCGTCTTGGCCTCGTCGTCGTAGACAACGGCCAGATTCTCGCCCTTGGCGTTGGTCAGGTTAAAGCGTACCAGAGCACCGTCGGCAGGCTCGATGTCCATGTCTATCTCGTAAGCGCCTGTCGGTGTGGCGAACATCTTGCCGTAAGTATTCTCGCCGAGGGTGGCCTTGCCGCTGACGGCAGCCTTGCCGCGTGCCTTCTCAATCTCCTTAGAGGGGGCCGAACCGAGATAGTCCACGCCGTCGGCACGGTAGAGGAAGAGGTCGCGCGCAATAGAGTTGGAGCTTCTGAACTGCTCTGTCGGCACAGCCCCGGCATACTGCCAGTTGCTCATCCATGCTATCGCAACGCGACGGTTGCCGGGAGCGTTGTCGAACGTGACCGTTGCGTAATGGTCCTTGCCGTAGTCCATCCACTTGATAACCTCGGGTTGGGTGTCGCAGGTGAACTTGTGTCCGTCAAACTCGCCTGTGAAATACTGCGTGGCACTGCCGCCGAATGGGCCGCCCGGATTGATGTTGCACAGCAGCACCCACTTCTTCTCGCCGGTGCCTTCGACAGGAAGCTCGAACAGGTCGGGGCACTCCCACACGCCGCCGTGCGCTCCGTAGCCGTGGCCGAAGCTGCTCTCGTAGGTCCAGTCCTTCAGGTTGGCCGAGGAGTAGATGCGCATCTCCTGACCTGCCGCCAGTATCATTATCCAGCGTCCGGTAGCCTCGTGGCGGAACACGTGCGGGTCGCGGAAGTCGGGAACGTCGGCTACGATTATCGGGTTGCCCGTGTATTTGGTGAATGTCTTGCCGTTGTCGGTGCTGTAAGCCATGCTCTGCGTCTGGTTCTCGCCCGCCGAGGTGTAGAACGCTATGACGGCATCCTTGCCGAATCCGGCGGTGTTGTCCTTGTCTACCACGCAGCTGCCGCTGAACACAGAGCCGTGGGCATCAGGCGCAATGGCCATCCCTTCGTGCTGCCAGTGTACGAGGTCACGGCTCGACGAGTGTCCCCATGTCATGTTCTCCCACTGCGTTCCGTAGGGGTTCCACTGATAATAGAGGTGCCACACGCCGTCCTTGTAGAACATGCCGTTGGGGTCGTTCATCCATCCCCACGCCGGAGCGTGGTGGTAAACGGGGCGGTACTTCTCGCCCGGAACCTCGAACGAGCCGGCATATTTCAAGTTGTCCCAGCACACCTGCTTCTTGATGTCGGTGCCGCCGTTGACGTGTATGTCGAGCATCACTGTCTTGCCTTCAAGGTGGGTCAGGTCGAACGGCACGTAGTGGTCAATCTTGTCCACCGCCAGACGCACGTTGATGGTCTGGTCGAGCCTGTTGTCCGCCACCACCTTTATATTGCTCACGGCAGCGCTCTCCTGCACGGGTATCATCAGGTAGCGGCTGCCCGCGTCGGCGCGCACGATGCAGTGGGACGCGCTAAGGAACGAAACGTTGTCGCCCGCGGCGTTAGCCTGAAGCGTCACGGCTCCCAGCAACAGGGCCACAAGTAGTTTTCTTATCTTCATGATTCTTATATGTTAAGTTAGTAAATCCGTCTTTCAGTTTTCAGGTTACAGGGTATCTGTCTTTCAGCTACAAATATACGATTAAATATAAAATTTGGCATTATAAAAACATTTCAAGCCATATAAAAAAACGTTCATGTAACATTTTTCATACGTTTTGAACGATTTTTGCAACCGAAGACAGCCCTGTACGCCCTCTGCCGGCAGCCTCAGGACAGCGCAGGACGGCCGGCGGAGGCCGTGGAGAACAGCGGCGGCGGGCAACGTGAACGGCACCGCCGACGCGAGAGAACATCTTTTCGGTCAAGAGGCACAGCCGGACATTTTCCGGCAGCTTAGCTTCCGGCGCGCAAGAGCTAAGCTTTTACACGGCAAAAGGTCAGCTTTCGCACGGCAAAAGCTGACCTTTCAGATTGAAATATAAAAACTATGTGAACGTTACAGAATGTAATCGGGCGAGAGGCGGCTGACCGCTCTGCCTCACTTCAGCATCAGCTTGCGCCTCACCGTGCCGGCCTGCGTGGTCAGCTCGGCTATGCACAGCCCGCCGCGCGCCACGCCGAGGCTGCCGCCGCGCCCTGCCTTGACACCGACGGCGGCTATCAGGCGGCCCGCGACATCGTAGACGCTAAGGCGGCCGTCGCCGCTGCCTGCTGTCCAGACGACACTGTTGCCGCGGCCGCTGATGGTGGCTCCGCCCGCCGCCGTGTCAGCGGCGGGGCGCGCTATGCCCGAGTCTGTGGCCGCGTCGGGGTCAAGATTCCACGCGCTGAGGCTGTCAACCTGCGTCGCGCCGTCGGCAAACGCCTCTGCGCCCACTGCCGAGGGTGACGTGGCGAACAGGCGGACGGAGCATGCCCACGTGTCGTTGATGAAGATGTCGACTATCGAGTGGTCAACGTAGACGTGCATGCGCATCTCCTCGCCGGCGGCTATGCGCCGGGGCAGCTCGCTGCGGTAGACGCCGTCAAAGGTGCCGCCGTCGTTGACGAGACGGTCAACTGAAGTGACATCGAGCGAGAGCACGTTGGTCAGGGGGTCGTAGCTTAGACGCGCCTGACGGTCGCCGTCTTTATAGAAGTTGAAGCCGAAAGGCGACTGGCCTACGCGGAACTCGCCCAGCAGTTCTATCTGGCGGCCGCTGACGGGGGTGAGCGACAGGCTGCCGTCAAGAGTAAAGCCGCCGCGGGTAAAGCTCTTGGCTGTACGCATGGCGGCAAGTCCTGAATAAGGACGCTGCGCCAGCAGTCCGTCGGCTGTGAGGCTGACCTCGCGCGGCAGACTGTAACAGTGTGCCCAGCCCATGCGGTAGTTGTCGGCAGAGGGCAGTTTGTCGGGCACGATGCCCATTAGCAGCGTCTTGCCGTCATGATTGAAGATGGTCGGCGAGAGCAGACCGTAGCCGTCGTGGCTGAATCCGTCAAGCTCGAGCTTGGCAGGAGCGGTGACGGCAGACGATGTGGGCACGAACCGCCCGTCAGCGTCGATGTCGCCGGTCCAGTAGATTGTCTCGACGCCCTGCGAGGTGTTGAGGGGCGTGGCGGTAAAGAGCCACTTGTCGCCCATAGGTGTTATGTTTGGCATCTCCCAGAACGTGCCAGCCGTAGAGGCTGATGCGCCGCTGAAGAAAGTGCGTCCGTCGTTGCTCCACGTTCCCGTCTGCGGTAAATACTCGTGCAGGGTTGTCGTGCCGATGCCGTTTTTCGACGAGCCGACTATTATGTATTTCTTGCCGCCCGAAGTAAAGAAGTAGGGGTCGCGGAAGTCGTCGCTAAGCCCCTCGGGGCGGCCAGCGATGAGCGGATTGTCGGCAGACTTTGTCCATGTGGTCAAGGTCTCGTCGTCGGGCAGAGCCATGTCTATCGACGCGCGGGCGTTGTCCACGCCGGTGTAGATTATCGCGGGGCGGCCTCCGGTCAGCTCCTCGTCGCTGAACACCGTGCCCGACCAGCATCCCTTGATGTCGTAGGCCTCGCCGGGGGCTATCGCTATGCGGTCTTCATGCCACTTATAGAGGTTCTCGCTGTAAATGTGTCCCCAGTGAAGGCGTGCCATGTAGGGGCCGTTGGCGTTTTTCTGGAAAAACACGTGGTAGCGTCCGTCAGAATAAGCCATGCCGTGACACTCGTTGGTCCACGCCGTTGCGGGCATGCCGTGGAAAGCGGGGCGCAGCAGGTCGGCGGCGTGGCGCGACGCGGGCACGGAGAGGTCGGCGGCATGCCCGGCCTCTGGCAGCGCTGCCTCGGCCTGTGTCAGCACACGGTTGTATATCGTGATGTCGTCAATCAGGCCGTTGAATGTGTTGAGCAGATACTGGTCGAAGGCGCGGTCAGCGGTGCTCTTGCCTATCATGAAGGCGTCGCCGCCCGTGTTGACGGGCGACATGCAGCGGCTCGTCGCCACGGGCTGGCCGTTGCGGTAGAGCGTGGCGGTGCCTCCGTCGGCGTCGATTGTCGCCACAAGGTGGCTCCACTCGTAGCATGGCATCTTGTCAGGCGCGGTCAGGGTGACAGCCCATCCGTCCGTATAGCACTTGAAGCCGTAGTCGCCCTGCGAGGTTATCGTGAAGGCGAAACCAGTGTGCGCGGCCTCGTCCAGATTGCCCGCTATCCACGTCTCGGCGTTCTCGGCCTCGGCGGCGTTCATCATCGGATAAGTCTCCGGCGCGCACCACAGCGACACCGACAGAGCCGACGTGCTTAGGGCGGCGGCGTTGATTGCGGCGCTGACGTAGGTGGAGTAGCCGTCGAGACGCAGAGCCTGACCCGCGGCTCCCGCCACGTTCTCGGGCGCGATGTTGTGGTTTACGGCGAATGTCTGCCCCGTCACGCTCTCGGCTATGGTGTTGTCAGTCGCGAGAGTCATGTCGAAGTTCGCCACGACATCGCTCTGGGCCGCCGCTCCGGTGGCCAGCGCGAGTGAAGCCGCTAAATTAAATAGTCTCGTTTTCATAATCATTTTGTCTCGTTTTGCCGTTTCCGGCATGGTGAAAAATAAAAAAAAAGACACGTCTGGGCAGGCCGCTTATGGTTAAAGTCGTATGCCGCTGCCCCGACGCGTCTTTCGGTTTATTGACTAAGATTTCCGGAAATTACTGTTGCAGATATTCAAGGCTGTTCTTCGTAAGGAGCTTCACGTTGTCCTGATAGTCGTTATCGCCGTCGTTCTTGTTCCACTCGTAGCTGTTGAGACCGATAGCTATGATGCGGCCGAGATAGTCACCGTCGGGGTTAAACTCGATGATTCCGCCGCAGCAATAGTCTTCAACGTGGCTCCATGTTGCAAGTACGGAGCTGTTGGTAGCTTCCTCAAAGCCCTTGACAACGTTGGGAGTGTTAGATATTTCGAGTGATTCGACGTTGAGGTCCCACATGCAGTTGTGGTCTTCACGCCATCCCGGACTCAATATTCCGTAGCCGTCAGGATAGCCGGTGACCGATGTCGGCAGAATCTCCATACCTGAGTAGATAGGGTGAGACTTGTGGTCGTAAGCGTCGGTCTGTCCGCTTCCTATTACAGGGTTTATCGTAAGGATGTCAGTTCCTGTGCTGCCTTCACCTGAACCGAAGAGGTTGGGGGCGCGGTTCTCCGACACACGGCCGATGGCAGCCACGAGTTGTGTGGCGTGCTTGGTAAGCAGCAGGTTGCCGCCGTTGAGCACATAGTTTTTCAAAGCTGCTATCACGTCATCAGATACCAGTTCGGCAGGCAGGTTTTTCCAGCCCTGCGTCAGACCTACACGGTCTACCTGAACCCAGATTTCCCCGTAAACGTCAGGAGTTATGCTGCCTGATGCCATATTAGAGGGTTTAAGCACTGCACCTTTAGGATAAGTATTGCGGAACCACTCGAGAGCGGCGGCCTCGTCGTCGTCGAGCGTGCTCTCGTCAGACGTGGGCAGCAGCATGGCGGGCGGTGTCACCTCGCCGTCGTAACGGGCCTTGACGGTCTGTCCTACCGACACGCGGCCGTCGGCGTAACGTGCCTTGACTGTGAAGTATATGTCGGTGTTCTTGTCGATGTGGCGTGCCAGATACGATGTGTCGGGAGCGTCAACGTTGGTCAGCAGTGAGCCGTTCTTGTCAATCCTGACACCAAGCAGGTCTTCAGCCTGCGGCAAAGTCCAGCCCAGTGTCACGTTGCGGCCCTCTTGGTTCATGGTCAGATTGGTGACCGGCAGAGCTTCTGATGAGCCTGACGCTCCGGTCTCACCGGTTGCGGGCAGCTCTACGTCGGCACACGCGGCAAACGACATGCCGACAAGTGCCAAGGCCATAGCCTTGAATATATTTGTCTTCATTGTTGTAATCGTATGTAATTAATTTTGTTTGTCTGATTAACGGCCGTCAGCCTTTAGTTCTGCGGCTCGTCATATCCGCCGTTAGAGTTGTCGACTTCCTCAAGAGGAACGGGGAAGTAAATCTCGTTGTCGGTGATTGAGTAACCCTTGTAGTAGGTGCGCAGAGAGCTTTCGTTCTGCATGTAGTTGTTTACAACGTCTACGACGGTACCCCAGCGCACGAGGTCGAACCAGCGGTTGCCCTCCATGGCCAGCTCAAGACGGCGCTCCATGCGTACCGCGCGGCGTGCGTAGCCTTGTGTCCAGCCTTCTGCGGGATAGTCTTCAACCTTGTATCTTGCAATCATCGGGTTGAGGTCAGTCGGAGTATAGTTGCTGTCAATGCTGCGGCGTGCCTTCTCACGTACAGAGTTGATGAGCTGGCGAGCTTCTTCAAGATTCTGTTTGGTCTCGATGAGAGCCTCTGCCCTGAGCAGCACTATGTCAGCATAACGGATAAGGCAGAAGTTAAGACCTGAAGCTCCCCACGGTGAGAAACCGAGCTGGATGTTGGGGTCTTCCGGAGCGAGCAGTCCCTTCTTGCCTGAATATTCGCCGTAAAGGTCGTAGGCGCGGCACCAGTTTTGGTTGTATGTGTGACCGCGGAAAGGCATGCCTATACGTCCAACGGTGAAGTCGAGACGCGGGTCAACGTTGCCGGCGTAGTCGGCAGATGTTACGTTTACGCTGTTGTCATTGTCTCCGGATTCGCCGTTGAGGTAAGGCAGACCGTTCTCGTCGGTGCGGAACGCGTTGACAAGATTCTGGCTGCCGAGGAAGAAGTCGTCACCCTGTCCGTAAAGGTTGCCCTCGCTGTAAGTGGTGTTCAGGATGTTGTTGTAGTTGTAGTGGGCACGGTCAGAGGTTACGGAGAACTGGATAGCGAGGATTGACTCGTACTTGTTGTCGAACTCAACCTTGGACATGTCGAGGAAGTTGTTGTAAAGCTGATACTTATTACTGTTGATGACGTAGCCTGAATAGGTGATGACATACTCCCAGTCAGCAGTGAAAGCGCTGACCTTTGCCATAAGCGCGGCAGCCACATACTTGTTGAAGCGGCCTGCGTCTTCCTGTGACTCGGGCAATACATCGTAAGCTTCGATAAGGTCATTCTTTATGAAAGAGAATATCTCATCACGCGAATATTGATAAGGAGAGACGGAGCTTGGGTCAGAGACGGTCTCGTCAAAGTAAGCGATATTCTTGAATACGCGTATCAGGTCGAAGTAGAAGTAGGCGCGGAGCGTCTTCAGCTCGCCCAGCATCGACGCTGCCCCGGGAGTGTCGGGAGCCTCTTCGATGGCGCGCATGGCCTTGTGCACACGGTCGATGGCGTAGTAGTTGTTGCGCCACTTGTCGCGTATGCAAACGTTGTCG
>C._urophasianus_4_cecum__coassemble_20_pt1 | contig 10036 bp, 8 predicted proteins | sample C__urophasianus_4_cecum__metabat2_high_PE_002 | metagenome-assembled genome bin C
GGGATATACTTCTCTATCCTGTCAGAAAAGAATATCACTCCTATCTTGTCGTTGTTCTGTATCGCGCTGAAAGCGAGAGTAGCGGCTATCTCGGTCACTATCTCACGCTTTGTCGCCACCTGTGTGCCCACGTCAAGCGAGCCGCTCACGTCGATAAGCAGCATGACGGTAAGCTCGCGCTCCTCCTCGTACACCTTGACGTAAGGCTTGTGGAAACGGGCCGACACGTTCCAGTCAATATCGCGTATGTCGTCACCGTACTGATACTCGCGTACCTCGCTGAACGCCATACCCCTGCCCCTAAAGGCCGAGTGGTATTGTCCGGCAAAGATGTTGTTGCTCAGTCCGCGCGCCTTTATCTCGATTTTCCTTACCTTCTTCAGTATGTCTTGGGTATCCATCAAGGTACCTCCACCTTATTTATAATATCACTTACAATCTTCTCACTCGTCACGCTGGTGGCCTCTGCCTCGTAAGACAGGCCTATTCTGTGGCGGAGCACATCGTGGGCTACGGCGCGCACATCCTCAGGAATCACGTAGCCGCGGTGCTTGATGAATGCGTAGGCACGCGAAGCCTTGGCAAGATTGATGCTGGCACGCGGACTGCCGCCGAAGGTTATCAGGTCTTTCAGCTGCGGCAGACCGTAGCGGTCAGGATAACGTGTGGCGAACACGATGTCGGCGATATACTGCTCTATCTTCTCGTCGATGTAGACTTGTCTCACCACGCCGCGCGCGTTGACAATCTCGTCGGCTGTTATCACGGGCTTAATCTCAGGCAGAGAGCCTTGCAGATTCTCACGTATGATGAGCTTCTCCTCTTCCAAAGTAGGATAGTCGATTACCACTTTCAGCATGAAACGGTCAACCTGCGCCTCTGGCAGAGGATAGGTACCCTCCTGCTCTATCGGGTTCTGCGTGGCCATTACAAGGAAAGGATTGGGCAGGTCGAACGTAGAGCTGCCGATTGTAACCTGATGCTCCTGCATGGCCTCGAGCAGCGCGCTCTGCACCTTTGCCGGCGCACGGTTGATTTCGTCAGCCAATACGAAGTTGGCGAAGACGGGACCCTTCTTTACCTGAAACCTCTCATCTTTCTGCGAATATATCATTGTACCGGTAACGTCGGCAGGCAACAAGTCGGGCGTGAATTGTATCCGGCTGTATTTCGAATCGATAAGCTGTGCCAACGTCTTGATGGCCAGCGTCTTTGCCAGTCCAGGAACGCCTTCCAACAATATGTGTCCGTCGCTAAGAAGCCCTATCAGCAGAGCCTCAACCAGATGTTTCTGACCGACGATGACACGGTTCATGCCGGCTGTGATGCCCGACACGAAAGAGCTTTTCTGTTCTATCAAGATATTCAGTTCACGGATATCTATAGATTCTGCCATAATTCCTTATTTTATAGTTGCACTTAAATTTTTAGCGCAAAATTACTATATTATGAAATTCTGTGCGAAAAATTGAGACTAAATAATATTAAAAATGACATCAGATACTTTTATTTAACGTGAGTTCAATGAATTTTATAAGTAAAAAAGGATATGTCTGTTCCATCTTATCCGGGTACAGACATGTATCAGGCAAATCACTTAAATACTGACAGCACATTGGGAACAGTAAATCAGCATATCGAGCATAAGATATTGATTATCAGTGATATAAACTTCCGTAAAACTGTTACAGATTCATTAGAAGCCCTTAACAGAGCGGTATATGGACAGAAGCAAGGAGAGAATAAGTGTAAAACAGAACCTTAAATTTTGATATATCCGCAACCGTCTGTAAATCAGCCACTTTCCAAGAGCTGACCTTTTACGCTGCAAAAGGTCAGCTTTCAGAGCGCAAAAGACGGTCTTTCAGAAAGTAAAAGCTAAGCTGTTGCGCGACCCTTGAAAAATGGCCTACGTGGCTTTGGCTTACACGCCGTAAAAGCCTGAACCGAAGTTGCCGTAAGACTGCGGCCAACCGCCGGAACGTATTTTTTCCCCGAAAAACCATACATATTCCTTATTTTTATATAACTTTGCATGAGTACTGGCAAAGCAGCAGGATATGCCGCAAAACCTCTTACGGCAGCCGTTACCGTCAAGACGTGACAGAGCTGACAGCCCGCGGCTGACGGCAGGAACAACAAGAATTTAAGGAAAGGAAAATATATACATGCCATTAAGAATACCAGACAAATTGCCGGCGATAGATGTCCTGAAGCGTGAAAACATATTCGTCATGGACACCTCAAGGGCTCATTCGCAAGACATCAGGCCGCTGAGCATCGTCATACTGAACCTGATGCCGCTGAAGATAACCACCGAGACCGACCTGATAAGGCTGCTGTCGAACACTCCGCTGCAGATGGACGTGACGTTCATGAAGCTGAAAAGCCACACACCGAAGAACACTTCGATAGAGCACATGATGATGTTCTACAAAGACTTTGACGAGCTGAAAAGCCGGAAGTTTGACGGAATGATAATCACGGGGGCACCCGTAGAGATGATGCCATACGAGGAGGTGAACTACTGGGACGAGATGACCACCATCTTTGAATGGGCTAAGAGCCACGCCACCAGTACGCTGTATATATGCTGGGCGGCACAGGCCGGACTGTATTACCACTACGGCATACAGAAACACATCTTGCCGAAAAAGATGTTCGGCATATTCAAGCAGCGTACCATCGACGAGCATCTGCCGATATTCAGAGGCTTCGACGACTTCTTCTACATGCCTCACAGCCGTCATACGGAGATAAGGCGCGACGACATAGCAGTCCACAAAGAGCTGAAACTGATAGCCGAGTCTGACGTGAGCGGTGTCAGCATAGTAATGGCAAGAGGCGGACGAGAGTTTTTCATCACGGGTCACTTGGAATATTCGCCCTACACCCTCGACACCGAATACAGGCGCGACCGCGGCAAGAGAGACGATGTTGACATGCCCGTAAACTATTATGAGGACGACAACCCCGACAACCCGCCCGTCGTGACATGGCGCGCTCACGCCAATCTGTTCTTCAACAACTGGATAAACTACTACGTTTACCAGGAGACTCCGTATGACATTGACAAGATAGAGTAGCAGAGACGGCTCTGCGCGGGACGTGTCGTGAATTTTGATTAGCTTACAATGAGATATTTAGAACTTCTTTCTCCTGCAAAGAATCTTGAGTGCGGAATGGCTGCCATCGAGCATGGTGCCGACGCGGTGTATATCGGAGCCGAACGCTTCGGCGCACGCTCTGCCGCCGGCAACACGGTTGACGACATCGCCACTTTGTGCAGATATGCCCATGCCTACATGGCGAGAGTGTACGTGACGGTCAACACCATCATCTACGACAACGAGCTGGCTGACACCGAGGCCTTGATAAACAGTCTCTACAAGGCAGGGGCTGACGCCATACTCGTGCAGGATATGGGCATACTCGAAATGAGTCTGCCGCCGATAGAGCTGCACGCCAGCACGCAGACCGACAACAGAACTAAGGACAAGGTGGCATGGCTTGCCGCACACGGCTTCAGCCGCGTGGTGCTGGCGAGAGAGCTGTCTCTGCACGAGATTGCGGAAATACACGCGGCGGTGCCCGGTGTCGGGCTTGAGGCATTTGTCCACGGAGCGCTCTGCGTCAGCTATTCGGGTCTGTGCTACGCCTCACAGCACTGCTTCAGGCGCAGTGCCAACCGTGGCGAGTGCGCGCAGTTCTGCCGCCTGAAGTTTGACCTTGAAGACGCTGACGGCAACACCATAATGGCCGACAGACATCTGCTTTCGCTGAAAGACATGTGCCGCATCGACCGTCTGGAGGAAATGGCGGAGGCGGGTGTGTCATCGTTCAAGATTGAGGGAAGGCTCAAAGACATCAATTATGTCAAGAATGTGACCGCCGCTTACAGCCAGTGCCTCGACGAGATTGTAAGACACCACCCTGACAGATACCGCAGGGCATCGCTCGGGCGGTGCAGATACACCTTCACGCCGAGCCTTGCCAAGACGTTCAACCGCGGGTTTACCGACTATTTCCTCTCCGTGGGGAAGTCAGTAGAGGCCGCCGGCGAGCCGTTCGACCGCGGACGCTACGCCGGAATAACATCGTTCGACACGCCTAAAGCCATAGGCGAGCACGTTGGTCACGTCAAAGAGATACGAGGAAACTCTTTCACCGTGGCGGGCACTGCGTCGTTTGCCAACGGCGACGGACTTTGTTTCTTCAACCGTAAAGCTGACCGTGGATCGGCTGACTTGGAAGGTTTCAGGGTGAACAGGGTCGAGGGCAACAGGATATTTCCTCTGAAAATGCCGGCAGGACTGCAACGTGGCACCGAACTTTACCGCAACAACGACCAGGCGTTTGAGAAAGTGCTGTCGCACAAGAGCGCGGAGCGCAAAATCAAGGTAAGGATGTTTCTCAACGCCACTGACGACGGATTCTGCCTGAAAGCCGCAGCCGATGACGTGCCGGAAGCGTCTGTCACGGTAACCGCCGACAGGCAGGAGGCGCAGAAGCCTCAACGTGACAACATCGTAAAGCAATTGTCAAAGCTCGGCAACACGCCGTTTGAGTGTGACGAAGTAGTGTTCTCGCCCGCTGATTTCAACTATTTCATACCGTCAAGCATGCTCGCCGACATGAGAAGACAGGTGGCTTCATCGCTGCAAAAGGGAATTGAAGACAGGCTGACAACGGGAATACACATCGCCGCTGGCAAAGTTTCAGGCAGTAACGCTTCAACAGCACGGATAAAAACGGACAGCAGCTTTGCCGGGAACGTTGCCAACAGACTGGCACGCAAGTTTTATGAAGACGATGGAGCGACCGTAATCCGCGCCGCTTTCGAGATAAAAGAGCCTGAAAACGCGCTGCTTATGCAGTGCCGCCACTGTCTCCGCTTCTCACTCGGACGTTGTGTCAAACATGGCGGCAAGCGTCCCGAATGGCACGAGCCGCTGTTCCTGCGTCTGCCTGGCGGCCGCCGCTTCAGGCTGAAGTTTGACTGTAATGAATGTAAAATGAATGTATATGCTGACAAGTGACATGACGAAACATATCGCCGACAGGTGCCACACACTGGCCACCACACTTATCTTCATGACATGCCTACTCGTGTTTTCAGGCTGCAACAACAAGAAAAACGACCTTGACGAAGCAGCCGATTACACTCAAGAACAGCTTGACTCGATAAGATTCGCCGAGACTCACCACTACTCTGAGAATTATAACTTCGTGGTAAAGGCTGACTCGTTGCTGCTCGTAAAGCAGCAGCCGGAGGAAATCATCAACAGGATGCACACCGACACGCTGGCCATTTACCACCATGACCACATAGCCGTGGCGGAGATAAGGATAATTCCGACCGACTCGGTAGACTCTGTTTGGGTGCAGGTAGCCAGAGACCAGTCCACTTTCGGATGGACTCACGAGGCAGGACTGCTGAAGGCTGTCGTGCCGAGCGACCCCATTTCGCAGTTTATCTCGACGTTTTCCGACGTTCACCTGCTCATTTTCCTGATTATAATCAGCATTATCTCGGTGGCTTATCTGATGCGCACCATCTTCAGGCGCAATGCCAAGATTGTGCATTTCAACGACATCCCGTCGTTCTACCCCACCCTGCTGGCCATCATCGTGGCATCTTCAGCTACGCTTTATTCAAGCATCCAGCTGTTCGCGCCTGACACGTGGCAGCACTTTTACTATCATCCCACACTCAATCCGTTCAACGTTCCGCTGATACTCGGCATATTCCTGACCTCTGTCTGGGCAATGCTCATCATCGGTATTGCCGCCGTCGACGTGGTGCGCAACATTCTTCCTACCGGCGAGGCGATGCTTTACCTTTGCGGATTGGCCGGCGTATGCGCCGTCAACTACATCGTTTTCAGCATCGCCACATTATATTATATCGGCTATGTGATGTTTGCTGCGTATCTTTATTTTGCCATCCGCACATACATCTCACGCTTCAGGTGCGTGTATGTCTGCGGCAACTGCGGCGCAAGGATGAAAAGCAAGGGGCGATGCCCTGTGTGCGGAGCAGAGAACCTGTAACCTCATGTTGTCTTGGAAGCAAAATCCTGAACAACATTATACGTTCAACAATATATCTTAAAAAATCCATATAAATGTGGATTGCCCGTAAAACATATTATCACTACCTTTGCACCATCGTTAAACCAAAGTAAAAAACTGATAATGGGAAACAACGTAGCAACCGCATTTACAGTGTTTACACTGCTCATCGGCACATATATTCAGGCTGATGCCGCAACCGACAACAACTCAACTCCAACAGGCGACGCGCCGACAGGCTATAAAAACATTGCCGACACATCACGTGTGTTCGACCTCGACGAGGTTGTCGTAATATCACAACCTAAAGAGATGTTGAGCCTGCGGCAGCAGCCGCTAAGCTCGACCGTACTTACCGGACGTGACTTGTCTGCCCTCGGTGTGCGCGACCTTACAGACCTTACGGCATACGTGCCGTCGTTCGTCATGCCGGCTTACGGCTCACGGCTCACATCTTCGGTGTATGTGCGCGGCATAGGGTCACGTGTCAACAATCCCGCAGTCGGAATATATGTCGACGGAATACCTCTTGTCAGCAAGAGCTCGTACAACTTCCACACTTACCAGATTGACCGCGCCGACGTGCTGAGAGGACCTCAGGGCACACTGTACGGCATGAACACGGAGGGCGGAATAGTGAGACTATATTCAAAAAGTCCAATGAAATATCAGGGAACTGATGTCCACCTCGGCATCGGAACTCATCTTTACCGCAATGTCGAGATAGCTCATTACCACAAATTCAGCGACAACATTGCACTGTCTGTTGCCGGATTCTACAACGGACAAAACGGTTTCTTCCGCAATTCCACGACAGGACGCCGCGCCGACCTTTCCAACGAAGCCGGCGGAAAGACGCGTCTGATATGGCAACCGAACAGGAATTTCACTGCCGACCTTGTCGCCGACTACCAATATTCATTGCAAAAGTCTTTTCCTTACGGTGTCTTTGACACTGAAAACAACCACATTGCCGCGCCTGCGACCAACCGTAACAACACTTATCGGCGTAACATGGTCAACACAGGACTTGGACTGACATACAACGCTGAAAAAGTGACATTAAGCTCACAGACCAGCTATCAATATCTGGTTGACCGAATGAATATGGATCAGGACTATCTGCCGAAAGACTATATGCACCTGTGCCAGCGCCAGCTTATGAACGCCGTGACGCAAGAACTGACAGTGAAAAGCAACACGGATGCCGCGTGGCAGCACTCGTCAGGCATCTACGGAGCATATCAGTGGTTGAGGACTTCGGCTCCGGTCTACTTTGACAGCGACTTTACCAGCCGCATATCAGGCGGCATCGAGGGAGCCATGCAGTCATCAATCCTCAACGCAATGATAGAACAAATGACTGCCGCAGGCATGCCGCAGGCTGTTGCGGAGAGCATGGCGGCCAACATAATAGAACAGTCGGGAGGCATAAGCGTCGGCATCAACATGTATGTGCCATCGCTGTTCCACACTCCACAGGCCAACATTGGCGTTTTCCATGAATCAAATATCAGGCTGACCCCTGACCTGACGGCCACCATCGGACTGCGATACGACTACAACCGGGTGAGCCTGACATACGACACAAGCGCATCGATGAGCGTCACCGCCAACGTGATGGGCACTGAAGCTACCAACACATTGGCATCGGCTCTGATAAGAAACATACACAACGGTTACAGCCAACTTCTGCCCAAAATAGGTCTGAGCTATACTGTCGACAAGAACGGAAGCAACGTCTATGCCGTAGTAAGCAAGGGCTACCGCGCCGGCGGATACAATATCCAGATGTTTTCAGACATCCTTCAGACAGAACTGACGGCAAACTCGGCTCACGCAATGGGCGGAAGCTATGATGTTCCGCATACTGATGAAGACTATGAGCGCATCAACAAGACCATAACCTACAAGCCGGAAGAAAGCTGGAACTACGAGATAGGCACTCACCTGAATTTGTTTAGCGGAACAGTGCATGCCGACATAGCCGCCTACTGCATGGCTATACGCAACCAGCAGCTTTCGGTAATGGCTGCCGGCTACGGCTTCGGACGCATGATGGTCAATGCCGGACGCAGCCGAAGTCTCGGCCTTGAGGCTGCATTGCGCGGCAGCGCGATAGACAACCGCCTGTCATGGTCAGCCACATACGCATTTACCGATGCCAAGTTCACTGAATATGAGGAGACTGACGACAACGGCAACAGCATAAGCTATGCGGGCAAACGCATACCGTTTATTCCTGCACACACACTTAGTCTGCGTGCCGACATGCGTCTGCCGATAACCGACAAAGCGTCAAGAGCCGTCACCTTCGGAGCTAATCTCACGGCTCAAGGCACGACATACTGGGACGAGGCTAACACTGCCAACCAGCCGTTTTACGCTCTGCTGGGACTCAACGCCGGATTACAGTGGGACAACATTGACCTGAAACTTTGGTGCCGCAACGTCACAAACACTCATTACGCCACATTTGCTTTCAGCAGTGCTGCCTCCGGCAGTGAACTGTGGTTTGCACAAAGAGGAAATCCGATACAGGCGGGAGTTGACATCCGACTAAGTTTCTAACCGCAACGGCCTCTGTCAAGACACACTAAAAGGCGCTGGGAAATTGTCCTGGATAAGACGTTTACAGGCTGACAATACGACAAAACGAAACGTACAATGCCAAGAATAATAGAGATCTCATCGCTTGATGACGACAGAATAAAGATGTTCAGCAGACTTACCGAAGCGCAGCTGCGCAACCGTGCCGATGCCGACAGCGGCATCTTTATCGCCGAAAGTCCGAAAGTGATACGTGTCGCGCTAAACTCCGGATACGAGCCTCTCGCAATAATGTGCGAGCGTAAGCACATAACGGGCGACGCTGCCGACATCATCAGCCGGACAGGAGACATTCAGGTCTACACAGGAGAACGTGAAATGCTGTCGCAACTCACCGGATATACTCTGACACGCGGCGTGCTGTGTGCCATGCGAAGGCCACAACCCAAAAGCGTGAAAGATGTCTGCAACTGAGCAAAACGTATCGTCGTGATTGACGGAGTGGTAGACACGACCAACATCGGAGCAATATTCCGCTCTGCAGCGGCACTTGGCATTGATGCCGTACTGCTGACCCGCAACTCTTGTGACCCTCTCAACCGGCGTGCCGTCAGGGTGTCTATGGGCTCGGTGTTTCTTGTTCCGTGGGCTTGGCTTGACGAGCCTGTAAACAGCCTCAACACACTTGGATTCGCCACGGCGGCAATGGCTCTGACCGACCGCTCCGTGCCTATCGACGACGAGAGACTTTCCGCAGAACCACGACTTGCCATAATCATGGGCACCGAGGGAGACGGACTGCCGCACGAAACCATATCTGAAGCCGGCTATGTGGTACGCATACCGATGTATCACGGCGTTGATTCGCTCAACGTAGCTGCCGCGGCGGCCGTGGCTTTCTGGCAGTTCAGGGCGAGACAGCCCGACTAACAGAGCGCGACATAAGTCTTTTCCTGCTGCGGAAGATGATGTCCTTAACCGCCGGGTATCTCTTACATTGACAATAAACCCGAATCACAACATAAAAGGTGGCCTTTGGAATTACCAAAAAGCCACATTTGCCGTAACCGATTATTTGCTATGTAAAATCTACGGAATATCCATTGCCGCCCTGTTCACAGCCACACACGGCCGCGAACAGCAGCCGTTCACTTAGCCTGAGACGGCACTCCGGCACGCCCACCTATATGGCAGTCGCTCATTTCAACGTCAACCGTGTTGTCAAAGCTGATTGCGTTTTTCGCCTCGCCTATCTCCACGTTGCTGAACAGCACGTCGCGTATCGGCTCGGCCTCGGTGCCCTGCAAGACAAGTCCTGCGGCGGTCGCCTTGCGGCAGGTCAGTCCGTCTACATAGATATGCCCCACACGGGTAAACTTATCGTTGTCAAGACCCTCGCCGGCATACATCG
>C._urophasianus_4_cecum__coassemble_22_pt1 | contig 9747 bp, 4 predicted proteins | sample C__urophasianus_4_cecum__metabat2_high_PE_002 | metagenome-assembled genome bin C
AAATCAAAACTCCTCCCGCAGCTGTGCAGCTGATGGAGGCCGCAAAGATTAAGAGCGGTTCGGCCGAGCCTAACCGTAAGAAGGTGGCTTCTGTAACTTGGGAACAAGTCAAGGCTATTGCTGAAGACAAGATGGCAGACCTTAACTGCTTCACTGTCGAGTCAGCAATGAAACTTGTCGCTGGTACGGCAAGAAGTATGGGCATCACTGTAAAAGGGGACTTCCCTGGTAAATAATTTATAACTTCAAGAAAATGAGTAAACTGACAAAAAATCAAAAATCAGTAGCTGATAAGGTTGAAGTAGGGAAAGCATACTCTTTGAAAGAAGCTGCCGGATTGGTCAAAGAGATCACTACGACCAAATTTGACGCTTCTGTTGATATCGATGTACGCTTGGGCGTTGACCCGCGTAAGGCAAACCAGATGGTCAGAGGCGTTGTCTCTCTGCCTAACGGAACCGGTAAGGTTACCCGCGTGTTGTGTCTTTGTACACCGGATGCTGAAGCTGCTGCAAAAGAAGCAGGTGCTGACTATGTTGGTCTTGACGAGTATATCGAAAAGATCAAAGGCGGATGGACAGACGTTGATGTTATCATCACAATGCCTTCTTGCATGGGTAAAATCGGATCTCTCGGACGTGTCCTCGGTCCCCGTGGCTTGATGCCTAACCCTAAGAGCGGCACTGTGACAATGGATGTCGCGAAGGCCGTTAAGGAAGTAAAACAAGGTAAGATCGACTTCAAGGTTGACAAGACCGGTATCATACATGCTTCTGTAGGTAAGGTGTCTTTCAACGCCGAGCAGATTTATCAGAACGCTAAAGAGTTCATCTCTACTGTGATTAAGCTGAAACCTGCTGCTGCAAAGGGCACATACATCAAGAGTATCTATATTTCGAGCACTATGAGTAAGGGTGTCAAGATTGATCCTAAATCAGTTGAATAACTCTAAAAGTTTTGTAAGATGAAGAAAGAAGTAAAAGATACTATAGTAGTTGACCTCGGCGAGAAGTTGAAGGATTATGCGCATTTCTACCTTGTTGACGTATCGGGTCTTAATGCCGCAGCTACAAGCAAGCTCCGCCGTGAGTGCTTCAAGAATGAAATCAAGATGGTCGTAGTGAAGAATACGCTTCTTCATAAGGCTTTCGAGGCTTCAGACGTTGATTTTGAACCCATGTACGGCTGTTTGAAAGGCAGCACCGCAGTTCTTTTCTGCAACACTGCCAACGTTCCGGCCAAACTCTTGAAGACTTATACAAAAGAGGGTATTCCCGCTCTGAAGGCTGCATACGCAGAAGAAAGCATCTATGTAGGTTCTGACAAACTGGAAGAACTTGCAGCTCTCAAGAGCAAGAACGAGGTTATCGCAGAGATTGTCGCTTTGCTCCAGTCACCCGCGAAGATCGTTGTTTCTGCTCTGCATTCAGGTGCCCACACTATCCATGGTGTACTCACGACCTTGGGCGAGCGTCCTGAATAAAAATCACATCCAAACAATTAACATTTAAAAACATTAAAAATTAAATAAAATGGCAGATATTAAAGCTATTGCTGAAGAATTAGTGAATTTGACAGTTAAGGAAGTTAACGAGTTGGCAACAGTCCTGAAGGACGAGTATGGAATTGAACCAGCTGCTGCAGCTGTTGCTGTTGCTGCTGGTCCTGCTGCTGGCGGTGATGCTGCTGCAGCAGCTGAGGAGAAGACATCTTTCGATGTTGTCCTCGCTGAGGTTGGCGGTGCTAAACTGCAGGTTGTAAAGGCTGTTAAGGAGGCTTGTGGCCTTGGTCTGAAAGAGGCTAAGGATCTCGTAGACAGTGCTCCCTCAACACTGAAGGAAGGTCTGTCAAAGGACGAGGCTGAGAACCTGAAGAAAGCCATCGAAGAGGCTGGCGCTAAGGTTGAGCTGAAATAATTTAATTTGTTAAAATATTAGGGGTTAAGATTCTCCCAGTCGGAGAGTCTTAACCTTTTTGTGTCTTTTAGCGATGCAGTCATCCACCGCTGCATTTATGGCCGTGCAGATAATAATTAATGTGTCGGTCGTGTATTTTGTAAAGGTGGCATTTATAACGGTAACATAAATCTGTAATGGCTTCAAAAATTGTTGATAACAGAGTAAACTTTGCCAGCGTGAAGAATCCGATGCCGTATCCGGATTTCCTCGATGTGCAGTTAAAGTCTTTCAGAGACTTCTTACAGTTGGACACTCCGCCTGAAGAACGCAAGAATGACGGGCTGTATAAGGTTTTCGCAGAGAATTTCCCTATCACCGACACAAGAAACAATTTCGTTCTTGAGTTCTTGGATTACTATATCGACCCGCCTCGTTATACCATTGACGAGTGTCTTGAGCGCGGGCTGACTTATAGTGTGCCCTTGAAGGCTAAGATGAAACTGTATTGCACTGACCCTGACCACGAGGATTTTGGAACTTTTATTCAGGACGTATTCCTTGGCACAATTCCTTATATGACCGATAACGGCACGTTTATCATCAACGGTGCCGAGCGTGTTGTCGTGTCACAGTTGCACAGATCGCCCGGTGTGTTCTTCGGACAGGGTGTTCACGCAAACGGTACGGTGCTTTATTCTGCGCGTATCATTCCGTTCAAGGGCTCGTGGATAGAGTTTGCTACGGACATCAACAATGTGATGTATGCCTACATTGACAGAAAGAAGAAGCTGCCGGTGACAACTCTATTGAGAGCTATCGGTTTCGAGACCGACAAGGACATTCTTCAGATATTCGACTTGGCCGAGGAAGTTAAGGTCAACAAGAAGAACATGAAAGATGTACTTGGCCGCAAGTTGGCTGCGAGGGTGTTGAAAAGTTGGAACGAGGACTTCGTTGACGAGGATACGGGCGAAGTCGTTTCAATCGAGCGTAACGAGGTCATCATGGAGCGTGAGACCGAGATTACGAAAGAAAATATTGATGACATAATAGAAAGCGGCGCTTCTACTATCTTGGTGCACAAGGATGCTGATGCGGCAAACAAGTATTCGATAATCTTCAATACTTTGCAGAAGGATCCCAGCAACTCTGAGAAAGAAGCCGTACTGTTCATATATCGCCAGTTGCGTAATGCTGACCCTGCCGACGACGCAAGTGCGCGTGAGGTTATTCAGAACTTGTTTTTCTCTGACAAGCGTTATGACCTCGGCACGGTTGGACGTTACCGTATTAACAAGAAACTTGGACTTGACACGGATATGGATGTCCGCATCCTGACCAAGGAAGACATTATCGAGATTATAAAATATCTCATTCAGCTGGTTAACTCAAATGCTACGGTCGACGATATTGACCACTTGAGCAACCGCCGTGTGCGTACTGTCGGCGAGCAGTTGAGCAACCAGTTCTCAATCGGTCTGGCACGTATGAGCCGCACGATACGTGAACGCATGAACGTGCGTGACAATGAGGTGTTCACTCCGACAGACCTTATCAATGCCAAGACCATATCAAGCGTTATCAACTCGTTCTTCGGAACCAATCCGCTGTCGCAGTTCATGGATCAGACCAACCCGCTTGCCGAGGTTACTCACAAGCGCCGTCTGTCTGCGCTCGGTCCCGGCGGTTTGTCACGCGAGCGTGCAGGTTTCGAGGTTCGTGACGTACACTATACTCACTACGGACGTCTTTGCCCGATTGAAAGCCCTGAAGGCCCGAACATCGGACTTATCTCGTCTCTCTGCGTCTATGCGAAGATTAACGACCTCGGATTCATCGAGACTCCTTACCGCAAGGTTAAGGATGGTGTCGTTGACCTTGATAATGACCACATCGTATATCTTACGGCAGAGGAGGAGGAATACCACATCATCGGCCAGGGTAACGCGCCGCTTAACGATGACGGAACGTTTATCCGTGATGTCGTGAAGTGCCGTCAGGACGCTGACTTCCCCGTAGTTCCGCCTTCAGAGGTTGACCTTATGGATGTGTCTCCGCAGCAGATTGCTTCTATTGCGGCAGGACTTATCCCGTTCCTTGAGCATGACGATGCTCACCGTGCGTTGATGGGCAGTAACATGATGCGTCAGGCAGTTCCGTTGCTTCACAACGAAGCTCCGATTGTCGGTACAGGCATTGAGCGTCAGGTATGCGTTGACTCACGCACAATGATTACCGCCGAGGGCGACGGTGTGATAGAGTATGTTGACGCTACGACAATACGAATACTTTATGACAGAACCGAAGATGAGGAGTTTGTAAGTTTTGAGCCTGCACTCAAGGAATACAGAATACCCAAGTTCCGTCGTACCAACCAGAATATGACCATCGACCTTCGTCCTATCTGTGACAAGGGTCAGAGAGTGAAGAAAGGTGACATCCTTACAGAGGGATACGCTACTGAGAACGGCGAACTTGCGCTCGGCCGCAACCTGCTCGTGGCTTACATGCCGTGGAAGGGTTACAACTATGAGGACGCTATCGTGCTCAACGAGCGTGTAGTGCGTGAGGACATTCTTACTTCGGTTCATGTAGACGAGTATTCACTTGACGTGCGTGAGACCAAACGAGGAATGGAGGAGTTCACGAGCGATATTCCTAACGTCAGTGAAGAGGCAACAAAAGACCTTGACGATAACGGTATCATACGTGTTGGTGCCCGGGTTGAGCCGGGTGACATCCTTATCGGTAAAATCTCGCCGAAGGGAGAAAGCGATCCTTCACCTGAGGAGAAACTGCTGCGTGCAATCTTCGGAGATAAGGCCGGTGATGTAAAGGATTCTTCTCTGAAAGCCAATCCCTCACTTACCGGTGTCGTGATAGACAAAAAGTTGTTCTCTCGCGCAGTAAAGACCCGTGCTTCAAAGCAGCAGGACAAGGCTATCCTTGCCAAGATTGACGAGGAATATGCAGCCAAGATTGACGACCTTAAAGACATTCTTGTTGACAAGCTCCTTGTGCTGACAAATGACAAGACCTCAATGGGCATCAAGGATTACACGGGTGCCGAGATTATAACAAGAGGCAGCAAGTTCACTATGGCGCAGCTCAAGAATCTTGAGTACGACGGAATACAGTCGAACAACTGGACAAGCGACGACCACACAAACGAGCTGATACAGAAGCTGATCATGAACTTCATAAAGAAGTACAAGCTGCTTGATGCCGAGATGAAGCGCCGCAAGTTTGCCATAACAATCGGTGACGAGCTGCCGTCAGGCATACTTCAGATGGCAAAGGTCTATGTTGCCAAGAAGCGTAAGATTAGTGTCGGTGACAAGCTGGCAGGACGTCACGGTAACAAGGGTATAGTTTCAAAGATTGTGCGTCAGGAGGATATGCCGTTCCTTGAGGACGGCCGTCCCGTCGACCTTGTGCTTAACCCTCTGGGTGTGCCCTCACGTATGAACCTCGGACAGATATTCGAGGCCATTCTCGGAGCAGCAGGAAAGCGCTTGGGTGTTAAGTTTGCTACGCCTATCTTTGACGGCGCGAAACTTGACGACCTTCAGGAGTGGACAGACAAGGCAGGACTTCCTCGTCTGTGCTCTACCCGCCTTTATGACGGTGAGACAGGAGAGCCGTTTGACCAGCCCGCAACTGTCGGCATCACATACTTCCTCAAGCTCGGTCACATGGTTGAGGACAAGATGCACGCCCGCAGCATCGGCCCGTATTCACTCATCACCCAGCAGCCTCTCGGAGGTAAGGCACAGTTCGGTGGCCAGCGTTTCGGAGAGATGGAGGTTTGGGCATTGGAGGCTTTCGGTGCCAGCCACGTGCTTCAAGAGATACTTACAATCAAGTCAGACGACGTGGTAGGCCGTTCAAAGGCTTACGAGGCAATTGTCAAGGGCGAGCCTATGCCCACACCGGGTATTCCTGAGTCGCTTAACGTGCTCCTGCATGAGCTTCGCGGTCTCGGCTTGAGCATCACTCTTGATTAAATAGACAAAAAACTCTTTACATAACAAATACACGATAACGATATATGGCTTTCAAGAAAGATTCAAAGATAAAGAGTAATTTTACGAAGATAACCATCAGCCTTGCATCGCCGGAGGAAATCCTCGAGAATTCCTATGGTGAGGTTACCAAGCCTGAGACTATCAACTACCGTACTTACAAACCCGAGCGTGACGGACTTTTCTGCGAGCGCATCTTCGGTCCTACCAAGGACTACGAGTGTGCCTGCGGCAAGTACAAGCGCATAAGATATAAAGGTATTGTCTGCGACCGTTGCGGCGTGGAGGTTACCGAGAAGAAGGTGCGCCGCGAGCGTACAGGCCACATCGAGCTTGTTGTCCCGGTGGCACACATCTGGTACTTCCGTTCACTGCCCAACAAGATAGGTTATCTGTTGGGAATACCGACAAAGAAACTCGACTCGGTGATATACTATGAGAAGTATATCGTAATCCAGCCAGGCGCGATGGAAGGCAAGAAAGACGCTGAAGGCATTGAGGTGAACGGTTCTCACAAGATGGATCTGCTCACAGAGGACGAGTACATCGACATAATGGACAATCTGCCCGAAGGCAATGAATATCTTGACGACAGCGACCCCAACAAGTTCATCGCCAAGATGGGTGCCGAGGCGATTTACGACCTGCTTGTCAATATCGACCTTGACTCGCTGTCATACGAGCTCCGCGACAGAGCCAACAGCGATTCTTCACAGCAGCGCAAGTCAGAGGCCCTGAAGCGTCTTCAGGTTGTGGAGGCTTTCCGCGGCAGCCGTAACATAAACAAGCCGGAGTGGATGATAATGAAGATTATCCCAGTCACTCCGCCTGAGCTCCGTCCGCTCGTGCCTCTTGACGGAGGACGTTTCGCCACTTCAGACCTTAATGACCTTTACCGTCGTGTCATCATACGAAACAACCGTCTGAAAAGGCTCATGGAGATTAAGGCTCCCGAGGTGATTCTGCGTAACGAGAAGCGTATGTTACAGGAGGCAGTAGACAGCCTTTTCGACAACTCCCGCAAGAGCAGCGCCGTTAAGAGTGAGTCAAACCGTCCGTTGAAGTCTCTCTCTGACTCACTGAAAGGTAAGCAGGGACGTTTCCGTCAGAATCTTCTCGGTAAGCGTGTTGACTATTCAGCGCGTTCGGTTATTGTCGTAGGTCCTGAGCTGAAGATGGGCGAGTGCGGTCTGCCTAAACTGATGGCGGCCGAGCTTTACAAGCCGTTCATCATCCGTAAGCTCATCGAGCGCGGCATCGTCAAGACCGTCAAGAGCGCTAAGAAGATTGTCGACCGTCGCGAGCCGGTAATCTGGGACATCCTTGAGAACGTGATGAAGGGTCACCCCGTATTGCTCAACCGTGCGCCGACGCTTCACCGTCTTGGTATTCAGGCTTTCCAGCCGAAACTTATCGAGGGTAAGGCTATCCAGCTGCACCCGTTGGCATGTACGGCGTTCAACGCCGACTTCGACGGTGACCAGATGGCTGTTCACCTCCCGTTGAGCAACGAGGCAGTGCTTGAGGCACAGATACTGATGCTTCAGAGCCATAACATCCTTAACCCTGCCAACGGTGCTCCTATCACGGTGCCTTCGCAGGATATGGTGCTCGGACTTTATTATATTACAAAGATACGTCCGGGCGCGAAGGGTGAGGGACTTACATTCTACGGCCCTGAAGAAGCCATCATAGCGCACAACGAAGGCAAGTGCGACCTGCACGCACAGGTTAAGGTTATAGTAAAAGACGTTGACAAAGACGGCAACTATTACAGCCACATGGTTGAGACGTCTGTCGGCCGTGTCATTGTCAACGGCATCATACCTGACGAGATAGGCTTCGTCAACAAGATTATATCTAAGAAGAGTCTGCGTGACATCATCGCCGATGTCATCAAGGCTGTGGGCTTCGCACGCGCTTGCGAGTTCCTCGACGGTATCAAGAACCTCGGTTACCGCATGGCATATCTCGCCGGTCTGTCGTTCAACCTTGACGACATCATCATACCGAATGAGAAGGCTGACCTCGTGGCCAAAGGCAACGAGGAGGTGCGCCAGATTACCGACAACTATAACATGGGATTCATCACCGATAACGAACGTTACAATCAGGTTATCGACGCGTGGACTCATGTGAACAATGAGCTGGGCGATGTACTGATGAAGGAGATGACCGAGGCTGACCAAGGCTTCAACGCAGTCTACATGATGCTTGACTCTGGTGCCCGTGGTTCTAAGGACCAGATTCGCCAGTTGGCAGGTATGCGTGGACTTATGGCGAAGCCGCAGAAGGCCGGAGCAGAGGGCGCGCAGATTATTGAGAACCCGATTCTTTCTAACTTCAAGGAAGGAATGAGCGTGCTCGAATACTTCATCTCTACTCACGGTGCGCGTAAGGGTCTTGCTGACACCGCTATGAAGACTGCCGACGCAGGTTACCTTACACGTCGTCTTGTCGATGTCTCTCACGATGTGATTATCACAGAGGAGGACTGCGGCACGCTGCGCGGTCTTGTCTGCACGGCTCTGAAGAACGGTGACGAGGTAATATCTTCACTCTATGAGCGTATTCTCGGACGTGTGTCAGTGCACGACATCATCCATCCTACCACCGGAGAGCTTATCGTTGCGGCAGGTGAGGAGATAACAGAGCCTATCGCGCAGATAATAGAAGACAGCCCGATTGAGAGTGTCGAGATACGCTCGGTGCTCACTTGCGAGAGCAAGAAGGGTGTCTGCATGAAGTGTTACGGCCGCAACCTTGCCACCAGCCGCATGGTGCAGAAAGGCGAGGCTGTCGGTGTCATCGCCGCGCAGGCTATCGGTGAGCCGGGTACACAGCTTACATTGCGTACGTTCCACGCCGGTGGTGTGGCTGCCAACGCCGCTGCCAACGCTTCTATCGTGGCTAAGAACGACAGCCGCATCGAGTTCGACGAGCTTCGCACCGTTCCTTTTGTAGAGAACGGAGAAGAAGGAGAAGTACAGTGTGAGATGGTTGTCAGCCGTCTTGCCGAAATCCGTTTCGTTGATTCAAATACAGGCATCGTGTTGTCAACCCTCAACGTGCCTTACGGAAGTTCTCTCTACTTCAAGGGCGGTTCATTGGTGAAGAAGGGCGATGTCATCGCCCGTTGGGACCCGTTCAACGCTGTCATCGTCACCGAATACGCAGGTACGCTGAAGTTCCGCGATGTAATTGACGGCGTGACATTCCACTCCGAGACCGACGACACCACAGGACTTACCGAGAAGATCATCACCGAGTCGAAAGACAAGAGCAAGGTTCCTACCTGCGACATCCTCGACGAGAACGGCGATGTGACAGGTACTTACAACTTCCCTGTGGGCGGACACGTTGTTGTCGAGGACGGTCAGATAGTCAAGACCGGTGCAACCCTTGTCAAGATTCCCCGTACTGTCGGCAAGGCAGGTGACATCACCGGAGGTCTTCCCCGTGTCACCGAGCTGTTCGAGGCTCGTAATCCGTCCAATCCGGCTGTTGTCAGCGAGATTGACGGTGAGGTTACGATGGGTAAGGTCAAGCGCGGTAACCGTGAGATTATCGTCACCTCAAAGACAGGCGAGCAGCGCAAGTATCTCGTGTCACTGTCAAAGCAGATTCTTGTGCAGGAGCACGATGCCGTGCGCGCAGGCACACCGCTGTCTGACGGCGTAATCACGCCTAACGACATTCTGGCCATCAAAGGTCCTACCGCCGTTCAGGAGTACATCGTCAACGAGGTTCAGGATGTCTACCGCTTGCAGGGTGTTAAGATTAACGACAAGCACTTCGAGATTATCGTGCGCCAGATGATGCGC
>C._urophasianus_4_cecum__coassemble_23_pt1 | contig 9733 bp, 6 predicted proteins | sample C__urophasianus_4_cecum__metabat2_high_PE_002 | metagenome-assembled genome bin C
CAGCAGCTTGTAGAGAAGGCAGGTGACGCAGAGACTGTCATCTTCGTAGGCGGAATATCTCCGAGCCTTGAGCGTGAGGAGGCGAAGGTGAACGAACCGGGATTTGACGACGGCGACCGTACAAGCATCGAACTGCCGCAGGCTCAGCGCGACATCATCAAGGCTCTGCACGAGGCGGGCAAGAAGGTGATACTGGTGAACTGCAGCGGCAGCGCTGTGGCACTGACACCCGAACTTCAGACCTGCGATGCCATCCTTCAGGCATGGTATCCGGGCGAGCAGGGCGGAAACGCCGTTGCCGACGTGCTTTTCGGCGACTACAACCCCGCAGGAAAACTGCCCGTCACATTCTATAAGGACGACAGCCAGCTGCCTCCGTTTGACGATTACAGCATGAATGGACGCACTTACCGCTACTTCCGCGGCGAGCCTCTGTTCCCCTTCGGCTACGGACTCAGCTACACAACATTCACTGTCGGCGAGCCGGCTTACGACGGACAGACAGGCAAAATCACCGTCAACGTTACCAATACAGGCAAGCGCGACGGCGTAGAGGTGGTACAGGCGTATGTACGCAACGTGGCTGACACCGAAGGCCCGTCTAAGTCATTGCGCGGCTTCGCACGTGTAGACCTGAAGGCCGGAGAGAGCAAGACCGTCACGATTGACTTCCCGCGCAAGAGTTTCGAGGGCTGGGACGCACAGACAAACACTGTCCGTGTGGTGCCAGGCAACTACGAGATAATGGTGGGAACATCGAGTGCCGACAAGGATCTGAAGAAGATCAACGTAACAATTTGATATGTTTCATGGTTGCAGAGGCAACTTCCTCGGTTGGGGCGGGCTTTCATGTCCGCCCTTTTTCTTATCCCGATATGTGAAGCCGATACATCCGTATCATCTAAAGACATCATCTCCAGATGTGCAAAAGGCAGTATTTTACCGTGTAAAAGGTCAGCTTTTATAAGCAGAGAACTGACCTTTTAGATTTGCATAATTACTATAACAGAAATTGTATTTACCTCCCTTCATCCTTCACGGCAATGAGAAACGGCCTGATAATGAAAAACATTAGTCCGTGAAAGAGAAAGAATCTCGCTCATTCACAGCATTCACCGAATATGGATGACGACAGCGGACAGCGGCAAAATACCGCAATGACAGGAAACACAAGACCGTGAATGACATGAAGAAAGAATGAATACGACATTCACATCGTAAACGTCTGATTATCAAGCGATAAGACTATATGGTGAAGAAATGAAGGAGAAAACGGATAAAATCTTCTGTTCAGGTGTATGGCATCAGGATATAAGACTGCGATAAGCACTTTATTTAACGGCATGATTGCGGCCGGCAACAATATGATATGCAACAAAAAGGTGACAGGCCTTGACCCGTCACCTTTATTCTTGCTTTTAACGACAGATTACTTGTTAAGATACTTCTTGCCGCTTCGTATTACAATACCCTTGGTGTCCTTGCTTACGCGCTGACCTGCGAGGTTGTAAACAGGAGCATTTTCGTTTTCAACAACCTTATCAACCACTGCGTCAGCAATGCCGGTAGCGGTGTCGCTTTCTACATACAGGTAAGGCAGAAGGCCTGTTCCGGCATCTGCATAGCTGCCGAACGATGAATACTGCTCGCTGAACTGAACTGTCTTGTTCACGCTGATGTTGGTGATGGTGAACGTGCTGTCCTCGTTTGCGCTGATTGTCCACAATGAGTTGTCAGTAATCTCATCGCTTACGTTGAAGCTGTCGTAAGTGCCGGTCTGATAGAGACTGCGGCCGTCGCTTTGTGTGATTACATAGCTTGCCGGATCACCTGCTTCTCTTTCTGTTATTGTGAATATGTTTGCATTGTCTGAAAGCATTTCGATAGAGCCGTCAGCACCGGCAGTACACTCACTGACATAGAGATAGCCATAGTTAGAAGTTATAGGCTTAGCAACCTGCAAAGCTCCGTCAACGTCAGCAACGATAAGATACCTCTTGCCGCTCTCTACTGATGTTGCCTTTACGAACTTAACGTTCTCGGCAGGAACAGGTGCCGCTCCGTCAAGATAAACCGTAAGAGAATGAAGCTGTGTGTTGCCACCGATAGAGAGCACTACACTGTTTGACTCTCCTGTCCACGTTGCAAGGTCGTTTCCTTGGTCTGCAATCTCTCCTTTGTCGACGGTGGTGTTGGCGTTCCATTTACCGTAATTAAACTCAATGGTTGTGAGATTGCTGCCTTCGGGAGCAGTAATGGTAAGCGTGCCGCTATACATACGCAAACGGGGAGTACTGCTCCAGATGCGGTTGGCGCTGTTGTTGTCAGGGTCTTTAGCCGACACTGTTACTGACACACCGTCCAGCGTGCAGGTTGTAGCCTCATTGAAGTCACCGTCACCGCTTTCATTAGTTGATGTTCCGGGCAGAGAGGGGAACAACGTAGCGTAATCATTGTCAAAGTCGAATGTGGTTTGCGCGAAAGCCGTTGAACAAACAGCCAACAACAAACTCAAAAATGAAAAACGTAGAAATTTTTTCATAATCGTAGGTTTTAATTGTTAATAATATGTGTTACACTGAACTTCTGCAAATATAGTCTTTTTATCTGAACGACAAAATAAAATGCGATTAAAATGTTGTTAATCTTTATTTTACGGACAACAACGCCTGTCCGCAATCTGTCAGTATATATTTTCAAAGGCTTTGATAAGCAGAAAGAATTATCCTATGCAAAGCTCTGAAAAGCTGCGGAAAAACAAATAACAGACATCAAGAAAAGCCGTGTTTTTCTTAATTCTTAATTTAAATTCTCAATTCTTATGATTCGCCGTTCTTGAATATTCCCGCCTTTTCCGTACATTTGTACCCGCTTACGTCGCCGGCTTGTGACTGAAGTCGAGACTGAAGCGTATAATCATTAATAAATAAAAAGCGAAAAGACATGAAGAAGTTGTTTATTTCACTGTGCATGGCGGGCATGCTGACCGGCATTGCCTCGTGTGGAACATCTCGTGAGGCATCTTCCATAAAAACGCTTGACGGCGAATGGAGGGTAGTAGAAGTAGCAGGACATCCAGTAAAGCACGTTCCGGGTGAGAAAGAAGCGTTTATAGGACTGAATGTCAAGGAGAAGCGCCTGTATGGGAATACAAGCTGCAACAATCTGACTGGCGGATTTGAGGCTGATGCCAAGAATGGTAAAATATCTTTCGGACAAGCCGGCAGCACACGGATGATGTGCCATGACATGGAGACAGAACGAAAAGTGCTCGATGCCATCAACAAGACGGCATCGTTCGAGATGCAGGGCAAGGGCAAGATGCTGTTTAAGTCAGCCGACGGCAGACAGCTGATGAAACTGGAAAAGAAATAAGCTCAATCACTAAAATGTGACCGGAAGCGCCAGGCAAGTTAAAGTCCCAAAGTGCTTGATATGTTGCCACTTGGTACAGATTAATCCGAGACTTGGCTTGCTTGGCGCATATAACCTCTCAAAAAATCCTGTTTTCTTTTGCCAACACGCAAAAAAAGTGTATTTTTGCAATCATGAATTTCACATTATTATATAATAACTATGAATCTTAAAATCATCGTACTTGCAAAACAAGTACCCGACACAAGAAATGTCGGAAAGGACGCGATGACCGCCGAAGGAACGGTCAACCGAGCTGCCCTGCCCGCCATTTTCAATCCAGAAGACCTAAACGCGCTCGAACAGGCACTACGCTTAAAAGAACAGAATCCCGGATCTGCCGTAGGTATTCTTACGATGGGGCCTCCCCGCGCGGCAGAAATCATCCGACAAGGCCTTTACCGCGGAGCCGACACCGGCTGGCTGCTCACCGACCGTCTGTTTGCCGGAGCTGACACACTGGCCACATCTTACGCCCTTGCCACTGCGATAAAACACATCGGCGGCGCCGACATCATCATCGGCGGACGCCAGGCTATCGACGGTGACACGGCACAGGTAGGACCTCAAGTGGCGCAGAAGCTCGGACTGTCACAGGTCACATACGCCGAGGAAATATTAAAATGCGAAGAAGGCAAGCTGACAATACGCCGCCATATCGACGGCGGCGTGGAGACTGTCGAGGCATCTATGCCTATCGTAATAACCGTAAACGGCAGCGCAGCGCCTTGCCGCCCGTGCAACGCCAAACTTGTAATGAAATACAAGCACGCTACCGTACCTCTTGAGCGCACTGCCGACATGCCTTACGCTGACCTGTATGAGACACGCCCCTACCTCACCCTCAACCAGTGGCCGGTTGCCGACATTGACGGCGACCCGCAGCAATGCGGACTGGCAGGCTCACCTACGAAGGTAAAGACTGTCAAGAACATCGTTTTCCAGGCAAAGGAAAGCAAGACTCTCACCAGCAGCGATGCCGACATAGAAGGAATGATTAAGGAACTGCTTGAAGAGAAAATAATCGGATAAAGAAGAAGTTGAAGGAGTTATAGAGACAGAAACGTTATAGTCATTCATCTTTTCCAGACAATCGCCAGCACAGCGGATGACTATAACCGCTATAACTTCTTTGAATTCTATAAATTCTAAAGAAAAAATGAACAACGTATTCGTATATTGCGAGATAGAAGGCACTACCGTGGCCGAAGTATCTCAAGAATTGCTCACCAAAGGCCGTAAGCTCGCCAACCAGCTTGGCGTAGAGCTGCACGCCGTGGTTGCCGGCACAGGCATCAAGGGCAAAGTTGAAAGCCAGATATTACCTTACGGTGTCGACAAGCTGTTCGTATTCGACGCGGAAGGCCTGTTCCCCTACACGTCAGCACCGCACACGTCAATCATGGTAAACCTTTTCACGGAGGAAAAGCCGCAGATTTGCCTCATGGGAGCTACCGTCATAGGCCGCGACCTCGGCCCCCGTGTATCGTCGTCACTGACCAGCGGACTTACCGCCGACTGCACACAGCTTGAAATCGGAGACTATGACGACAAGAAATCAGGCGCACATTACGAGAATCTTCTTTACCAGATACGTCCTGCTTTCGGAGGTAATATCGTTGCGACAATCGTCAACCCCGACCACAGACCTCAGATGGCGACAGTGCGCAGCGGAGTGATGCAGAAAGCACTCTACGACGGCGAGGCGAAGAACGAAGTGGTATATCCAGACGCAAGCAAATATACTGACCCGTCAGACTTTATCGTAAAAGTGCTCGACCGCCACGTAGAGGCAGCAAAGCACAACCTAAAAGGCGCTCCGATAGTTGTCGCCGGAGGTTACGGAGTAGGCAGCAAAGAAGGCTTTGACCAGCTGTTCCAGCTTGCGAAAGAGCTGCACGGAGAAGTCGGCGCAAGCCGTGCCGCAGTAGACGCGGGATTCGTTGACCACGACAGACAAATCGGACAGACCGGCGTTACCGTTCATCCGAAAGTCTACATCGCCTGCGGTATCTCAGGACAGATACAGCATATAGCAGGTATGCAGGACTCGGGCATCATCATCTCGATAAACAGCGACCCCGACGCTCCTATCAACAAGATAGCCGACTACGTTATTGTCGGCACGGTTGAAGATGTCGTTCCCAAGCTCATCAAGTATTACAAGCAGAACAGCAAATAACAATATTAATTAGGAGTGACGATGACAAGACATGAGAATGTCGGCCATAGCCGCCGAGACAGACAGACTAATTATCTGTAAAAGAAACATTACGGCGATATGCCCGGCACGTGACGACTGACGCGAAAAGCGTCTTGCTCATGTCCGCTCACGACAACTCCATAAAATAAAAAGAAACAATGGCAAACTATTATACCGATCATCCTGAGTTTGAGTTTCACCTCAACCATCCTCTGATGAAAAGGATTGTCGAGCTGAAGGAACGTAACTTTGCCGACAAGGATGAATATGCAGACGCGCCGGTCGACTATAACGACGCGATAGAGAATTATAAGAGGCTGCTGGAAATTACCGGCGACATTGCCGCCAACGTACTCGAGCCCAACAGCGAAGAAGTAGACCTGGAAGGTCCACACCTCGTCGACGGCCGCATGCACTACGCTTTAAAAACCTACGAAAACCTTGACGCCACACGCAAGGCAGGACTTTGGGGCGTATCGATGCCCCGCAGATACGGCGGACTCAATATGCCTGTGACTCCTTACTCAATGGCTTCAGAGATTGTGGCTGCCGCCGATGCCGGATTCCAGAACATCTGGAGCCTGCAAGACTGCATCGAGACCCTCTATGAGTTCGGCAGCGAGGAACAGCGACAGAAGTATATTCCACGCGTATGTGCAGGTGAGACAATGAGTATGGATCTCACCGAGCCTGACGCAGGTTCTGACCTTCAACGTGTGATGCTGAAGGCTACTTACAGCGAGGAACAGGGCAGCTGGCTGCTCAACGGCGTGAAGCGCTTTATCACCAACGGTGACTCTGACATACATCTTGTCCTTGCACGCAGCGAGGCCGGCACACACGACGGCCGCGGACTGTCAATGTTCATCTACGACAAGAGGAACGGCGGAGTGACAGTGCGCCACATTGAGCACAAACTCGGTATTCACGGCTCTCCCACCTGCGAACTGGTGTTCAAAAACGCCAAGGCCGAGCTTTGCGGAAGCACCCGTCTGGGTCTTATCAAATACGTGATGGCTCTGATGAACGGTGCCCGTCTGGGTATAGCCGCACAGAGCGTAGGCGTAAGCCAAGCGGCTTACAACGAGGCTCTGGCATACGCCAAAGACCGCAAACAGTTCGACAAGGCCATCATAAACTTCCCAGCTGTGTACGACATGCTGTCGAAAATGAAGGCGAAACTTGACGCAGGGCGCAGCATACTGTATATGACTGCACGTTATGTCGACATTTACAAGGCACTCGAAGACATTTCGCGAGAGCGCAAACTGACAGCCGAGGAACGTCAGGAACTGAAGAAATACACCAAACTGGCTGACGCTTTCACGCCTCTGGCAAAGGGTATGAACTCTGAATATGTAAACCAGAACACTTACGACGCTATACAGGTTCACGGTGGTTCGGGCTTCATTATGGAGTACAAGTGCCAGCGCCTGTACCGCGACGCACGCATATTCTCAATCTATGAGGGTACGACACAGCTGCAGGTGGTAGCAGCAATACGCTACATCACCAACGGAACTTACCTCGGCATAATAAAAGAAATGCTTGAAAACGAGGTTGCCGAAGAGCTGATGCCGCTGAAAGAGCGTGTTAAGAAGATGGTTGAGCTGTACGAACTGGCAGTGAACTACACCAAGGAAATGGGCAATCAGGAGGCTCACGACTTCCTTGCCCGCCGCCTATACGACATGACCGGCGACATCGTTATGTCACTGTTGATTCTCGACGACGCAACCCGCGCGCCCGAACTCTTCAGCAAGAGTGCCAACGTCTACGTGCGCATGGCTGAAGAAGAGGTGGCAGGACACTATACATACATCAACAGCTTTATAGCCGAAGACCTTGTAAACTTCCGCGCAGCGGAGGCAGAGGCCGAGTAAAAGGCTTGCTGACAACACACTGACAGCCGTCAGGCATAGCGTGAGAAACAATCCGCCGCGCCTTGACGGCTGTCTGCGTATAGCATGATTACAACATTATTATCATTCTCTTATTACCAGATAAAACAATAACATGACCTTATTCTCAAGCAAAAAGCATAAATACAGCAACGTTAGAAGTCTGCTTCTCACCGCCGTGCTGCTGTTGTTCATGGCTCCGTCTGCCACCATCCTTGCATCGTGCGATGACAATACGCAAGGCGTGACAGTGGCTGAATACATACCCGAAGCGCCTGATTATGATGACCAGACGATGTGGTTCACTCAGGAAAACGACAATAGCGGCACAGGAGCAGACGTGTTTTATATTGTCTCGACATGGATTTCCGACTGGACAACGGCCGACGGCCGCCCCAGCCGCTACGCCGATGTGCATGATACCGACAACCGCGCCGACATGGCCAAGGAAATCAGCCGAATCGCCGGATACATGGGCATAGGCAACAACTTCTATTCACCTTATTACCGCCACATGTCCATCAATATATGGGCGACACAAAACGAAGACACCATCAACAACCGTTTCCGCCTCGCCATGAGTGATGTGCGCGCGGCTTTCAGCCACTTTCTGCAGCACCGCGACTCATCGCGGCCTTTCGTGCTCGCTGGTTTCAGTCAGGGAGGCAAGGCAGTAGTAGAGCTGCTGAAGGAAATGCCGGCTGACGTTTACAGCCACCTCGTGGCGGCATACGTGCTCGGCTACAAAGTAACGCCTGACGACACGGCTGCCACGAGCAACATACGCGCCGCCCGACAAGCCGACGACACCGGAGTAACGATATGCTACAACTCCGTCTCTGACGTGGACTACATCAAACCTGTGATAAGCGCGCCATGCGCGATGTGCATCAATCCCGTAAACTGGCGTACCGACGACACTCCGGCAACACTTGCCGACACCATCACCGTAACCGTGTCGCCCGAACATCATGTGCTTGTAGTCAAAGGTTACAGCGGAGCCGAATACCAGCCGATACTCGGCTTTCTCAACGTCGGCGACTTTCACAGCGCGGAGCCTTGGCTCTATCAGGACTGTCTGAAAGACAACATCCAACTACGCATACGCAAGTATCGTGAATCTCACTGAACCCCGTCCGCTTCATAAAAACGGGCTTATCCGCTGTCCAGAAGTATAACGGTCGGGGCATGAATTTACGATGAGCACACCCGACAGCAGCATGATTTGTCATGCCAGATTGCCCCGCGAAAGCAAACATCATCAACATATATTGCTGAAAATAAGTGCTTTACGGAATTTTCCGGCATAACAAATCATATCTCCGCGATAGGGTGTGCTTGCCCTATTCCATAATTATGACCTTTTTCTTATTCATTCCTTCACAATACCGGTTTATTCTCCGATAATCAAACATTTACGCCGCGAAGGTCATATTCATTCCGTCTTCACAACGTTCACGACATTTCATTTCCTTTCATTGCTGTATTTTTGCCGCGATTAACAGCTGTCATCCGTACCAGGTGAATGACGTGAATGAGCGAAAGATTTGCTTCTTCACAAGCTAATGTCCTCATAATCAGACAGTTCTTCCCGTTGTGAAGGATGAACAACAAAAACATCACTGATTATATATGAGAATGATACAAATCCGAAAGGTTATCTTTCAGCTTGTAAAAGCTAAGCTCTTGCACGCTAAAAGACCAGCTTTTGCAGGCCGAAAGCTAACCTTTTGCCGTTTCCTAAAACAGTGCGGTGTCTTTCATGCAAAATAATCTTAATGAATTGTTTACCGACAATATTTATTCCCGTCTGACAGACGGGCAGGTCACCACATGACGATGCTTTTACGGACGGCAAAGAGCCTCGCAGACGCGGTCTTGGAAGCGGCGGCCTGCCGAGGCATGGCGTATGCCCATGTTGATAATCGAGAAACACAGGGTGTGGCCGTTTGCCGCAGTACAATAGCCGGCAAGCCCGCTGACACCTGTCACGGTGCCGGTCTTGGCATGCACATTGCCACGGGCATAGCCGCCGCGCATGCGGTCGTCAAGCGTTCCGTCCTCGCCGGCGACAGGCATCGAGGTGTAAAGCGGCACATAGATGTTGTCATCGTGAAAGGCGTATTTGAGAAAAGCCACCTCAAGTTCGGGCGAGACATAATTGTAGAGCGACAGTCCGCTGCCGTCAGCTATATAATATTCCGACGGCCTGTAC
>C._urophasianus_4_cecum__coassemble_26_pt1 | contig 9242 bp, 8 predicted proteins | sample C__urophasianus_4_cecum__metabat2_high_PE_002 | metagenome-assembled genome bin C
GGCAAACATAGACAAGGTGAGGGTGGACAGCTGCTCGTACCGCAGTCCCGACATCGTGCTGATAATCGGAGAGAGCTATAACCGCCACCACGCAAGCCTCTACGGCTACGACATGCCCACCACGCCGCGGCAGGAAGAGCGCGCCAAGAGGGGCAGACTGGTGGCCTTCAGCGACGTTGTGGCTCCGTGGAACCTCACGAGCTTTGTCTTCAAATATCTGTTCTCACTCTATGCCGTGGGCGACAAGGGCGAGTGGTGCGACTATCCGCTCTTCCCCGAACTGTTCCGCAAGGCGGGCTATCACGTCACTTTCCTGACCAACCAGTTCCTGCCGCAGGCAAAAGAGGCGGTGTACGACTTCAGCGGCGGCTTCTTCCTCAACAATCCGCAGCTCAGCCGAGCCATGTTCGACACCCGCAACAAGAGCCTTTTTCGCTTCGACGAGAGCATGCTCGACCAGTATGACAGGCTGAAGAAGGAGAACAAGGACAACAACCTGATAATATTCCACCTGAAGGGGCAGCACGTCGACTACCGAACAAGATTCCCGCGCGACCGCCGTCACTTCAACCCGGAAGACTATGACCGCCCCGGCCTCAGGCGCCGCGAGCTGCGGGTGGTGGCAGATTACGACAACGCCATACTCTACAACGACTCTGTCGTAGACCAGATTATCAGCCGGTTCGAGGACGACAACGCCATCGTAATCTACGTGCCTGACCACGGCGAGGAGTGTTACGGGCCGGGAGTACACTTCTACGGGCGCATGCACTCTGCGGAGATTACAGCCCGACTGGCACGCGAGGAGTTTGAGATACCTTTCTGGATATGGTGCTCGCACAAGTACATGGTGAGCCACCCCGGCATCTACCGCGACATAATGAAGGCGCGCGACAAGCGGTATATGACCGACGCGCTGCCTCATCTGCTGCTGTATCTCGCCGGAATAAGCTCGCCCCACTACCGCGACGACCTGAATATACTTAGTCCGGGATATAACGAAGCCCGGCCGAGAATACTGAAGAACACGACCGACTACGACAAGCTGGAGCGCGACGACTGACCCGCAGCCCTGCCGCCGGACGTGAACAACAGGCTAAACAACATGACAACAATGAAAAAAGACTTACTGTCGCTGACCGAGTCGAAGGCCTTACGGGGCATTGCGATACTCGGAATAATGCTGCACAACTACTGCCACTTCCTCGGCTTCGCCGTCAAGGAGAACGAGTACACTTTCACGCCGGCCAAGCCTATGCAACTGCTTGACAGGCTGCTCGCGCCCGACGCTTACCTGCCGGTACACCTGCTGTCGTTCTTCGGCCACTACGGCGTGCCGGTGTTCCTGTTCATCAGCGGCTTCGGACTTGTCTGCAAATACGAGCAGTCGGCAACAGAGAGGATGCGCCCCCTGCCCTTCGTAGGCTACCACTATCTCAAGCTGCTGCGCCTGATGTTTCTCGGCTACATCGCGTTCGCCGTCGTCAGCTATCTTCACCCCCACGGCTACCACGGCTACACGGTGGGCAGAGTGGTGGCGCAGATGCTCATGTATATCAACATACTGCCTGACCCCGACCACATCATCAAGCCCGGGCCTTACTGGTTCTTCGGCCTCATGCTTCAGCTTTACATCGTCTACCGCCTCATTATCTACCGCAGGAGCACGGCTGACGTCGTCGCGCTGATAGCCGTATGCTGGCTGGCACAGGCCGTATTCACACCCGCCAACGACCCTGGAGGCGAGATTCTCAACCGCATACGCTACAACTTCATCGGCGGCATGCTGCCATTCGGCGCGGGAGTGCTCTACGCCCGCTACGGCAGATGCCTGTCGCCGCGGGCTTATCTGGCAGTGGCGGCGGTGTCGGCGGCGGCAGTCTTCGCCGGCAGCTACGCTTTCCAGTCGTGGCTGTGGGTGCCGCTGTTCGTGGTTACGGGCGCTGTCGCCACGGTGAGACTTATTCCCGAGAAGGCTCTCGGCCCGTGCGTGTGGTTCGGAGCAATATCCTCCGCCCTGTTCGTGGTTCATCCGATAACGCGCGAAATCATAATAAAGATGTCGTACCGGGAGCAGGTCTACACCGGGCTTGCTGTCTACATAGCCGCCTCGATACTGCTGGCGTGGATATTCAAGCTGGCTTTCCGCTATATTCCAAAACCTAAGCTGCGCTCATGAAACGACCCATAGAACTGACTGACATAAGCCGCTACCGCGGCGAACTTATGGGACTGGCGATGATTTTCGTCATGCTGTTCCACGTATGGATGCCCAAAAGCAACCCTATGTACGGCCTCGTGCGCTGCGGCAACGTGGGTGTCGACATCTTCCTGTTCCTCAGCGGCATCGGCTTATGGTACTCTTGGACAAAGAATCCGTCGCCGAAGCACTTCTTCAAGAGACGCTACGCGAGGGTGTACCCTGCGTGGCTGATTATAGCCTGTCTGTTCTACATCCCCAATTACCTCAACACTCCGGGCGGCGGATACAGCCCCGACGTGCCCAACCTGATAGCCAACATCCTGATAGGATGGAGCTTCTGGCGCATTGACGACCTCACGTTCTGGTTCGTTCCGTCGATAATGATGCTCTATACGTTCGCCCCGGCGTACATGACACTTATACAGCGGTGTCCCGCTTACCGCTGGACGGCGGTGGCGGCGATGGTGCTCGCCGTCATGGTACAGTATTATCCGCCCGTACACGGCACAGTGGGGCATCTTGAGATATTCTTCAGCCGCATACCGATATTCCTCATCGGAATCAACTGCGGGGCAATGGTGAAAGAGCGGCGCACGGCCGACGGCTCGTCGATATGGCTGATAGCGCTGGTATTCGTGATGAGTCTCATGATGTGCGTGGAGTTCGAGCAGTCTTGGAGAGGACGCTTCCCGCTGTTTCTCGAGCGCATGGTCTACATCCCGCTGACCGTCACTTGCATACTGCTGCTTGTCCAGGCGCTGCGCCACACGCCGCCGGCTGTCAGACGGGCACTGGCGTTCCTGGGCACAATCAGCCTCGAAATGTACCTCATACACATACAGTTCGTGCTGAAATACGTGGCCGCGTACAAGCTGGGATATTGCCTCACGGCGCTGATTATGATAGCCGTGTCGACGGTGCTGGCATGGATTATCTACAAGCTCACTTCGGTTATAAAGGTCAAATGAGTACGCGGCGGCACGCAGCTGACTGCCGGACATGCCGCAAAGGCGCGCCGCCTGACTGCCGTTTAACGCTAAATATAGGATTATGAACAGACCTATCTTCAAACTGATACGCCCGCAACAGTGGCTGAAAAACGTATTCGTGATGATTCCGATGTTTTTCGGCGGCAGCCTGCTCGACCCCGCCGACATCAGCGCGTCACTGCTGACGTTTCTCGCTTTCAGCTTCACGGCATCGTCAATCTACTGCTTCAACGACATCAACGACGTCGAGGCTGACCGCCGCCATCCCGTGAAGTGCAAGCGGCCGCTGGCCTCCGGCGCGATAAGCATCGGCGCGGCGTGGGGTCTGATGGCGCTGATGGCCCTGCTGGCGGCCATTACGACGGCGTTCATAGGTGACCATACGCATGCCATAAAGGTGGGCGTGATACTGGTGTTATACTACATAATGAACCTCTGCTACTGTGCCAAGCTGAAGCAATATGCCATCGTCGACGTGTGCGTCATTGCTTTCGGATTCGTGCTGAGAGTGCTTTCGGGCGGCTACGCCACCGACATAGTGCCGAGCAAATGGCTGGTGCTGATGACATTCCTGCTCACCCTTTTCCTGTCGTTCGCCAAGCGCAGGGACGACGTGCTGCGGATGAACGAGACAGGAGAGCCGCCCCGCAAGAACACGATACGCTACAACCTGACGTTCATCAACCAAGCCATCACGGTGTCGGCGGCGGTGACTTTGGTGTGCTATATCATGTATACGGTGTCGCCGGAGGTCACCACGCGCCTCAACTCCGACCTGCTCTACCTCACCTCGGTGTACGTGTTGCTCGGCCTGTTGCGCTACATGCAGATAACCGTTGTCGACAAGAAAAGCGGCGACCCCACGAAGATGATGCTGCACGACAGGTTCACGCAGATTGTCGTAGTGATGTGGGCACTGACCTTCCTCGTGCTGATTTACGTCAAATAACAGGTCTGCGGCAGGCCGCCTGCCGACCGATTAAAGAATGAATATGAGTGAAACAACAGAATATCCGTTAGGAAATATTTACGCGTTCGACTTCGACGGCACTCTCACCCGCCGCGACTCGCTGCTTGAGTTCATACGCTTTGCCAAGGGCGGAAAGGGATTTGCCCTGTGCATGCTGCGCTTCCTGCCCCTGCTGGTGTGGATGAAAGCAGGGTTTTACCCCAACTGGAAGGCCAAGCAAAAGGTATTCTCTTACTGCTTCAAGGGCATGACGGCGGAGCGGTTCAACGCCCTCTGCGACGGCTTCGCCAAGGCGCGCCCGCGCCTGCTGCGCCCAAAAGGGGTGAAAAAGCTGCGCGAGGTGACAGCCGAAGGCGGCAAGGCGGTGATTGTAAGCGCAAGTATAAACAACTGGGTGGAGCCTTTCTTCGCCGGAATGTCCGAGGTGTATGTCGTCGGGACGATGATTGAACAGCGCGAAGGGGTGCTGACAGGGCGCTTCCTGACCAAGAACTGCTACGGCGAGGAGAAGGTGGTGAGGCTGCTGCAGCTGTTCCCCGAGCGCACCGAATACCGCCTGACGGCATACGGAGACAGCCGCGGCGACTTTGAGCTGCTCGACTTCGCCGACGAGAGTCACTACAAACCTTTCAGATGAAACTAACGAAGAACAATAAGGAGGCAAGGATATGAGATACCTGAGACTGTTCAGACTTAGGCGCGAGGAGCTGCTGCCGTCGGCTGTCATGCTGGCGGCGCTGGCGGCGCTGCACGCCCTCATGATAGCGCGCGACTATGACCTGTTCACGCAGACACGGCTGGGGCACTGGAACGTGTTTATCAACAACTTCACCGTGTCGGGCTTCGACCCCATCACTTACTCGGTGGTGACCTACTGGGAGGCCAACTACAACGTCTACCGCCACCCGCTGCTGTCGTTCATGGTGTGGCCGCTGTCGGTGCTCGACAAGTGGCTTGCCGGCGTGACGGGTCTTAATCTTGTGCAGTTTATCGTAGCCGTGCCGCTGCTGCTGTGCGCCTTTTACACGTTCATATTCATGCTCAGGATATTCAGAGACGTAATCAGGCTGTGCCGTTTCGAGTCTACGGTGCTCTCGGTGATGCTCTTCTCGTTCGCTTACATCATGGTGGCGACGGTGGTTCCCGACCACTTCTGCGTCTCGATGTTCCTCCTTGTCTTCACGCTCTACGTCTCGGGCATGAAGATACAGGCCGGCACGCAGTTCAAGATATGGCAGACGGTGCTGCTGTTCTTCGTCACCGCCGGCGTCACGCTTAGCAACGGCATCAAGACTTTCATATATTCGCTCGCCACAAACGGCAGAAAATTCTTCCGCCTGAAGTATTTTCTGCTCGCCGTACTGCTGCCTTCGGCGCTGATATGGGGCTTCGCCCGATGGGAATACCGCACATTCGTACACCCCAAGGAGACAGCCCGCAAGGAGGCGCAGGCGAAGAAGAACGCCGAGAAAACCAGGAAAATGTACGAGCTGTTCAAGGACACGACGAGCATAACCGACCCCGAGGAGGCGCGCAGGGCCTTCAACGCCGAGACGCAGCGCCGCGCCCAGGAGAAGAAGATACAGGACAGCAAGAAGGCGTGGAACAGGCACACGGGCAAGCCTATGGGCAACGGAGAGTTCAGCAAGTGGACCGACGTGTCGACACCGCGCGGCATGACCATCGTCGAAAACCTGTTCGGCGAGTCAATACAGCTGCATCCCGACCACCTGCTGGAGGACACTCTGCGCAGCAGACCGGTGATACTGAACTACCGCCGGGCGATAAACTACATCGTCGAGGTGCTGCTCGTGGCGCTGTTTGCCGCCGGAATATGGTCCGGCAGACGGCAGAGACTGCTCTGGGCTGCGCTCGGCGGCTTCGCCTTCGACATGGCGATACACCTCGGACTGGGCTTCGGCATCAACGAAGTGTATATCATGGGCGCCCACTGGCTGTTCGTAATGCCGATAGCAATGGGCTTTGCCGTCAAGGCGGCGGAGGGCAGCCGTTGGGCTGTCTGGCTGCGCTGGCTGCTCGTAGCGCTGACGGCGTGGCTGCTGATATACAACGCCGTGCTGTTCGTGGGCTTCCTTCTGAACTGACAAATACCGTAAAAGAATGACAGTATCGATACTTGTCCCGATATATAACGTGGAGAAATACATCGGCAGATGCGCCGAGTCGCTGTTCAGCCAGACGTACAGAGACATCGAATATGTCTTTGTCGACGACTGCACGCCTGACGGCTCGGTCGGCGTATTGCGCTCGGTGATGGCGCGATACCCCGGACGTGAGGCGCAGGTGAGGATTATCCGCAACGAGCGGAACAGCGGAATAGGCGCGGTGAGGCAGCGGCTGATCGACGAGAGCACGGGCGGCTGCGTCACGTTTGTCGACAGCGACGACTATCTGCCGCCACGTGCGGTCGAACTGATGTGCGCCGAAATGGAGCGCGGCGGTGCCGACATAGTGGACGGAGCCTGGCAGAGAGCCACGCGCGAGGGTGTCTCCGCCGTCAACCTGCCTTATCAGGGGCGTGACGAGAATACATATCTGCGGCTGATGCTGTGCCAGAACATCGTGTCAAACCGCATGTGGGGGCGGCTCTACCGCCGCTCTCTGTTCACCGCGAACAACATCCGGCTGGTGGCGGGCATCGACTTCGGCGAGGACTATTCGGTAATGACGCGGCTGATGTTTTACGCCCGCCGCTCGTTCATCAACGAGCCTGTGTACTTTTACAGCAACGAGAACTCATCGTCATACACCCACAACATATCGCCCTGCCACGTGCGCTCGTATCTCATGGCATGCCGCGTGGTGCTCGACTTCTTCACCGCCAACGACACCGCCGGCAGTTACCTCACAGCCACGCAACTGGGCATGACCAACGCGCTGCGCACCATGCGCCGCCTCGGCTGCGGCTTCACGGATGTCGACACCCTGCTCGGCTACAAGCCGAAGGGCGCTGTATTCACCATGCTCACCGCCATGCTGCGCGGCAAATGTCCGTTCAGACTGGCTGACACGGCTTATCTCGCGGTGAGAAAGCTATACACCGTAATAGCCGGAGGCGGCAACCGCGGCGAGGCTTTGTAGCCTACGTCACGGCATTTTGCGGCATAGCGCTATCTCACTGATAATCAATAATATACACAAGGACGGCATCTTGCGTTGCAAGATGCCGTCTTTTATGTTGTAAAAGGTAAGCTGTCAGACTGTAAAAGGTCAGCTTTCGCGCCGCAAAAGGTAACCTTTTGAAAAACAGGCGATAAACAGACGTGAAACAGACGACGGTCTGCCACGTCGCCACAGGCCGTTGACTCACTGCCGCTTCTCTATCAGCGCCACTGCGTATGCGCTCATTCCCTCCTCTCGCCCGGTGTAACCGAGGCGCTCGGTTGTGGTCGCCTTTATCGAGATACGGTCTTCGTCTACGTCCATCACCCCGGCGAGGCACGCCTTCATGGCGGGCACGTGCGGATTAATCTTAGGCCTCTCGGCACACACCGTAGCGTCGATGTTGCCCACGGTGTAGCCTTTCGTGGCGATAAGCTCCACCGTCTTGCGCAGCAGTATCTTGCTGTCGACGTTCAGAGTGTCGGCCGACGTGTCGGGAAAGTGATAACCTATGTCGCGCATGTCGGCAGCTCCGAGCAGCGCGTCGCATATCGCGTGAATCAGCACGTCTGCGTCGCTGTGCCCCAACAGGCCGAGCGAGTGCTCAATCTTGATGCCTCCGAGCCACAGCTCACGCCCCTCCACAAGGCGGTGAACGTCAAAGCCGAGGCCGACACGGATGTCTGTATTCATTGCTGTAAATGTTATTCGGATGATTATTCGATGATGCGTGCCCCTTCAGCTTATCTTCTGAAAAGGTCTTTGATGCCGTCCATGTCAAAGCCGAGGGTGAAGCGCAGGGTCTGGTCCAGCGGGTTACTCTTGGCCGTTGCCCAAACGTAGCCGCAGTCAAGAGAGAACGCGCTCATGCGGAAACCTGCTCCGAAGGTGAAATATTTACGGTTACCCTTGCTCTCAGACTCGTGGTGATAACCCGCGCGCAGCGAGAACTTGTCGTTGTAGACATATTCCGCGCCGATGCTCCAGCGTATCTCCTGAAGCTCTTCCTTAAAGCCGCCGGGGGCATCGCCGAAGCTCTTGAATATGCCGGCGATGCTCGATATGTCGTAATAATCTTTCTGCACACGCTGCTGGTAAGCCTCGCTCGACTCGTCATCGCCCTGCACGGGATATGTGGGAACGAGCATCTTGTTGGCATCGGCTGCTATGGTGAAGCGGTTATACTCGTCGATGGGCACCATGAGGGCGGCTCCGAGGCGCATATTGGCAGGTATGAACTCGCTGTTCTCGTCACCTCCGAAGGTTATCTTGCTACCTATGTTGCTGATGTTGAGACCTATTCCGAGCTGGCACTCACGCTCGCCCATCATTATGTAGTTGTTGTAGTAAAAGGCGATGTCTGCCGCGAAGGCGCTTCCGGGCGTGGTATCGTCGGTGTAGTCGTAGGTAAGATCGGAGTAAATCCAGCGCACCGCGGCGGCGATAGAGAACTTCTCACTGAGCATCAGCGAGTAAGCCACGTCGACAGATATCTCATACGGACTGATGGTCATTCCCGCGTCGTCGTCCATTATCACCTCTCCGAGCGAGAAATAGCGCAGCGAAGCCGACACCGCGCTGTAATCGCCGATGCGGTAATAGCCCGCTACGTAAGCCAGGTCCATGTCGTTGACAAGCTGGCGGAGCCACGGAGTGTAGTTGACGGCTACTCCGGCGCGGCTTATACAGAAAGGATACTTTGCCGGATTCCAGTATTGCGAGTTCACGTCAGGGTCGGTCGCGGCTCCCACGTCACCCATACCGGCCGCACGCGCGTCAGGCGCTATGGTCTGTGACGTAACCGAATTGTGCTCAGGATTGAATATCTCGGTCTTCTCTTGGGCAGATACTCCGGCAGAGAAGATAACAAGCAGCAGTGCAGCCGCTGTTTTACGAAAGCTGTTTATCATTGTATAATTTTTAATCGTTGTATATTTGCATAAACTTACAACATCAA
>C._urophasianus_4_cecum__coassemble_27_pt1 | contig 9065 bp, 3 predicted proteins | sample C__urophasianus_4_cecum__metabat2_high_PE_002 | metagenome-assembled genome bin C
TCGCCGCGCAGACCCGCCATTACGCCCAGCTTGCCGAACTTCATCGATGCCGTGGCGTACAGGGCGTGGAGATCCATGTTGTAGATGAAGCGGTTGTAATACCCGGTGTCCTCCTGCCGGTCGGCTCCGCTCCAGCTGGTCTCGTCGATGTAAGATTCCTGCGGAGAGTTCTCCCTGCTGAAGTTGCCCTGATAGCCCGCCTGAATCGTCACCTTGTCGCTGACGGGGTTCTCGTAGTCGAGCTTCACCTCCCACGAGTGGTTGCGCATGCGCATCGGGCGGTACTGATAGTCGTATCCGGTGGGCTGCGGACTGTCAAAGTACGTGGTGCTGTCCTGATAGATGTTGTCCTGATTCATGCGCCAGTTGTTGTAGTCGACGGTGAAGTCGAGATAGTGGCGGCCGGTGAAGTTGTGGCGGTAGTTGAACTCGCCGTAGAACATGCGCATGTGGTTCTCGCCCGTAGAGTTGCGCAGCATGACGTAGCTGTCTGACGGCGCGCCTATCGTGCCGTAGTGGTAGGGCGTCACTCCGCCGTTGTCGTGCGCTCCGACCATCGTCATGCCGCTCAGCGAGAAGGCATCCTTGTCGGTGGCGTTGAACGTAAGTCCGGCGCGGGCGAACAGGTTGTCGCCGCTGCGGTCGTTGTCGGTCTTGTATGACTGGTACTGGTTTGTGTTGAGATACTCCTGATAGCTTATTGAGCCGCCGCCGTTGTTGCGGTGACGGTAGCCTATGTTGGCGTAGCCTTCCCACTTGCCGATGTTGAAGTTGATGTTGCCGCTGGCGTTGGCTCCGCCGTCGGTGCGTCCGCCGCCCTGCACCGAACCGTAGTAGCCCGCGGCGCGGTCTTTCTTCAGCACGATGTTAATTATTCCGGCGCTGCCCTCGGCGCTGTATTTTGCCGACGGGTTGTCGATTACCTCTATCCTGTCGATGCTCTCGGCGGGCAGCTGCTGCAGTATCTCGGCGCGGTTGTCGCTGGTCAGTCCGCTGGCCTTGCCGTTGATCCACACCTCCACGCTTGAGTTGCCGCGCAGCGAGACGTTGCCGTCCGCGTCCACCTCTACCGATGGGATGTTCTCAAGCACGTCGCTGGCGGCTCCGCCGGCGTTGCTGATGTCCTGCGTCACGTCAAACGACTTGCGGTCAACCTCAAGCCTCATGGCGGGGCGCTGCGCCGTCACCGTGACCTCCTCGAGCGTCTGGCTGTCCTCCGACAGGTGAACCAGCTTCAGGTTGGCGCGGCGGCGGTCGCTGTCTACGGCAAAGTCTTTGGTCACGTCAGTGTAGCCTATGTAAGACAGCTTCACCGTGTACTCGCCGTAAGGCAGACCGGTTATGTTGAACAGACCCTTCTCGTCTGAAACCGCACCCTTTATGAACTTCTGTGTGGCCTTGTCGTAGACGGCAATGTTGACAAACGGCATCGGCCCGCCCGTAGACGTGTCCGACACTTTTCCCATGACGCTGCCCTGTGCGTGACAAAGGGCTGCGCAGAATATCAGCAGGCTGAAAATGATAAATTTCTTCATGACACTTAATGTGATTACAGTAACCTCAAAAAGTTTAATCGTTTACATGTTTTTTAGCAAATAATTTGGATTTACCGCATAATCTGACTACCTTTGCATCCGCAGCGGTCTCATAGTTCAATGGATAGAACAAGTCTCTCCTAAAGATTAGATCCGAGTTCGATTCTCGGTGAGACCACTTCCGCAAGCCGCCCGACAGCTGACATCCAGTCGTCGGGCGGCTTTTTCGTACCCGCATGGCAAGACAGCGGTTCACCGGCGGCAGCCCACGGCACGCGCCGCGGCAGTCGGCTGCAACATGACGTATGCGGGATGACGATGTGACTAATCACCGTGCCGGATTAACACAGATTAAAGACATACAGCCATTTTTTAAGGACTGAACAACGGGCAATACGCCTCGGCAAATCAGAAAAAGAAGTGCGGCGGCGCAGAAGTTTTCTGTCGGCAGTGTAAAAGGTAAGCTCTTGCACGCTAAAAGACGGTCTTTTAGCGTGCAAGAGCTTACCTTTTACACACTAAAAGATATTACATTGATTATCAACGGCTTAGCAACACATATAAAATCATTCGCCCGACAAATAGACGGCGGAACCTGTCGGCAGCCGTCACTGTGGCGGGAAATAATCCGCAAAAACACCGCTGCCGCCGCCATGCAAAATACCTACATTTAAGTATTGCGGTTTTCTAATCCGCATACTACCTTTGCAGCCGCAAACCCAAAAGACCAAATCACATATCATGTTTAAGGTAAAAAGATCAGAGACAACGCTTTTTGCAACACTGTTAATGCTATTCGTGTCACTATGCGCGCATGCCGACGGCGACGGAATAATATCGGGACGCATAATATCCGCCGACAAGAGCGCGGTAAGCTACGCCACGGTGCAGCTGAAAGGCACCGGCTACGGCAGCGCGACCAACGGCGATGGCATCTATCACATCAAGGCTCCCGCAGGGCATTACAGGCTCGCCGTGAGCGCCGTGGGATATGAGACGGTGGAGAAAGAGGTCACCCTGAAGACGGGCGGACGCATGAAACTGAACGTACACATACGCGAGACCTCAATACAGTTGGGCGAGGTATCGGTGGTGTCGGCAGGCGTGAGCCGCGTCAAGAACTCGGCCTACAACGCCGTGGCGGTTGACACCCGCGACATGCTAAACACCGCGAAGACGCTCAGCGACGCGCTCGCCAAGGCTCCCGGACTGAAGCTGCGCGAGAGCGGCGGAGTAGGCTCTGACATGAACCTGATGCTCGACGGCTTCAGCGGCAAGCACGTCAAGGTGTTCATCGACGGTGTGCCGCAGGATGGTGTGGGCAGCTCGTTCGGGCTAAACAACATCCCGGTGAACTTTGCCGACAGGATTGAGGTGTATAAAGGGGTGGTGCCCGTGGGCTTCGGCACCGACGCGATAGGCGGCGTAATCAACATCGTGACCAACAGGAAGCGCCGCCAGTGGTTTCTCGACGCGGCTTACTCATACGGCTCGTTCAACACCCACAAGTCGCACGCGAACTTCGGACAGACGCTCAAGAACGGCTTTACCTACGAGATAAACGCCTTCCAGAACTATTCTGACAACGACTACCACGTCGACGCTCCCGTGTTCGACTTCACCACGAACAGCCTCGACACCAAGACCCTGCACCGTGTAAAGCGGTTCAACGACACGTACCACAACGAGGCGGTGGTGGCTAAGGCGGGACTGACGGGCAAGCCGTGGGCTGACCGCCTGATGCTCGGCTTCACCTACTCTCATGCCTACAAGGACATACAGACAGGCGTAAGGCAGAAGACTGTCTTCGGTCAGAAGCACCGCCACGGCTACTCCCTGATGCCGTCGCTCGAATACTCGAAGCGCGACCTGCTGATTAAGGGGCTCAGCGTGGTGGCGACCGCCAACTACAACCGTAACTCGACGACCAACGTCGACACTGCCACCTACGAGTATAACTGGCTGGGAGAGCGGCGCAAAATCAGCTCGCCGGGCGAGCAGTCGTACCAGCTGATGCGCTCGCTGAACGACAACTGGAGCGCGACAGCCACCATAAACTACCGCATATCACGCTCGCACACGCTGACGTTCAACAACGTTTTCAACGCCTTCAGGCGTGAGAACACGTCACTGCTCTATGGCACCGAGACCACCGGCCCCATTGCCAAAGAGAGCCGCAAGGACATCGCGGGACTGTCGTACAGGTTCATGCCGTCAGAGAAGTGGAACCTCTCGGTGTTCGGAAAATACTATAACCTCTACGTGGCAGGTCCCGTGGCGGTCGACGAGAACGCCTCCGACTATGTGAGACGCTCACGCTCGCTCGACTCTTGGGGCTACGGCGCGGCGGGCACTTACTACATACTGCCCGGCCTTCAGGCAAAGGTGTCTTACGAGAAGGCTTACCGTCTGCCCACCATCGAGGAGATGTTCGGCGACGAGGACCTTGAGACGGGCAGCGTGATGCTGCGCCCGGAGAACAGCGACAACGTGAACGTGAACCTGAGTTACCAGAAGTCGCTCGGCCGGCACTCGTTCTACGTCGAGGGCGGATTCATCTACCGCGACACCAAGGACTACATCCAGCGCTCAATAGCCTCGCTCAGCGGCAACCGCGAGGGCGCTTACTACGAGAACTACGGCAAGGTGAAGACCACAGGATTCAACGTCTCCGCACGCTACAACCTGGGCCGCTGGCTCAGCATAGGCGGCAACTTCACCCGCATGGACGTGAAGGACAACGAGCGGATGATGGTAGGCTCGACATCGGTGGAGAACCCCGTGTACGGCTCGCGCATGCCCAACGTGCCCTATCAGTTTGCCGACAGCGACGTAAACTTCTACTGGCACGGGCTTGGCGGAGAAGCCAACACGCTCACGCTGACCTACGACAACCAGTATCTGCACAGCTTCTGCTACTACTCCGAGGGCGTACAGGCGGTCAACATGAGCGACTACATGGTGCCGACGCAGTTCTCCCACAACCTCACTCTGACTTACAGCATCGGCAACGGGCGGTATAACTTCGCCGTGGAGTGCCGCAACTTCACCGACGAGAACCTCTACGACAACTTCAGTCTGCAGAAGGCCGGACGCGCGTTTTACGCCAATGTCAGGGTAAACCTCGGCAACTGACGACATGGCAGATTACACTCACAGGCATTATCACCAATTACCAAAATAACAATAAAATGAAGAAATCCTATCTTTTGACCGGACTGCTTGCCGCGGCACTTCCCGGCATGTTCTTTACTTCTTGTTCCGGCGACGACAGCAACGGCAGCGGAAACGGCGGCGACAACGGCATAGCACAGCCTTACGTGATAGCCGCCACGGTGTCAGGCTCTAACGCCACCACCAACATACTTACCACGGCGGCTGCCCTCGAGGGTGACATCACCGCGCGCGGACTGGTCAACGACGGCGCCACCTACTGGGTGTTCCACAGCAACAGGTATCTCTACGCGCTCAACTATCATCAGGGCCAGAGCGGCACCACTTACTCGTATGTGCGCAACGCCTCGACAGGCGAGCTGGAGCAGCGCGCCAAAGAATACTTCGTCACACGGTTCACCACCTACGGACTGTACGACGACGAAATCATAACGGCCTCGAGCGGCGATGGCGACCCTGCCTGGGCTGACCCCGAGACCAACTATATTCCTTACGCCTTCAAGGTGTCTTATCTCGACGTTGTTAACGAGACGCTCACGTCCAACGTGGCGACAGACGCCGAAGGAGAGGAGCAGGTGGGCAGCAGAGACTACATCTGCGAGAACTTCCTGGGCAACGGCGAGTACGTTACTCTTGCCGGACTCGAGCAGGTAGGCAGCCGGATATACAGCGCGGCAGTGCCGATGGGTCTGTCGCCATACGGATGCAAGCAGTACACCGACGACGCAAAGACGCAATATAAATATGTACGCGCGGGCTATGAGGACCTTATCAAGACCGAAGACGGCGGCTCCAACAGCAGCAAATACTACAAAGACCAGCTGCAGTGGACGCAGTGGCCGGACGAGTGTTGGGTGGCCATATTCTCCGACAAGACGCTTACGGGCAAGAAACTGCTGAAGACTGACAGGATAAGCTATGCCTGCGGACGCATGAAGTCGCAGTATTACCAGATGATATGGGCAACCGACGACGGCCGCTACGTCTACGTCATATCGCCCAGCTACGCCAAGACTATGGCTGACGCAAGGCAGCAGACCACTCTGCCGGCGGGTGTCGTGCGCATAGACACTCAGACTGATGAGTTTGACGACTATTACTGCAACCTTGAGTCGCTGTCGCCCGACGGACTGCTGCGCAGCTGGTACATCGGCGGCGACAACTTCCTGTTCCTGATGTACGACGCTCCCATCACCTCGGCGGACAAGACTGCCAACCGGCTCGCCATATTCAACGCTACGGCAAAGACGCTCACAAATGTCAGCGGACTGCCCTCTGACGTGTCAGGATTCGGCAACGCGCCCTACTTCGAGGACGGTGTGGCATACGTCTCGGTGAACACCGAGAGCGGCTATCCCTCGATTTACCGCATCGAGCCGTCAACGGGCGTGGCGCTGAAGACGCTCACCGTAAACGGCGCGACAACCCTGACAGGAATAGGGAAATTAGACTAAATACCACGGCGGACAGACCGGCAGACGGTAAACATACCTCCGTCTGCCGCCTGTTGTTTATTCAGTATACCGGCTGACGACGGCCGATATTCCCACTTTTTTGAAACAATGAAAATACTTCTCCGTAACATTCATCTTTGGTTATCGGTGCCGCTGGGCATTATAATCACTTTAGTGTGCTTCTCGGGCGCGGCGCTTGTGCTCGAGGACGAGATTACGCGACTGTCTGACCCGCGCCTTTACCGCGCCGGACCGTCGGGGCGCGCGCCGCTGACGGTGGACAGCGTGGCGGCGACAGTTGCCCGCACGCTGCCCGAGGGGGTGCATGTGACGGGCGTGACCGCCAGCGATGACCCCACAGAGGCTTACCGCGTCAGCCTGTCGAAACCTAAGCGCGCCGCCATATACGTCAACCAATACACGGGCGAGATAAACGGCACAGCCGTGCGCAAACCGTTTTTCACGGCGATGTTCAGGCTTCACCGCTGGCTGATGGACACAGGACGGCCCGATGGGCGGCCTGCATGGGGCAAGATAACGGTGGGCGTGTCGACGCTGCTGTTTGTCCTCGCGCTGCTGTCGGGAGTGGCCGTGTGGTGGCCCCGCAACGGCAAGGCACTGCGCAACAGTCTGAAGCTGACGCTGCACAAGGGCAGATTCCGTCTGTGGCACAGCCTGCACGTGGCGGGCGGCATGTATGCCCTGATAATCCTGCTTGTCATGGCTCTTACCGGACTTACCTGGTCGTTCGCGTGGTACCGCAACGCCTTCTACGCCGCCTTCGGCGTGAAGCAGGAGGCAAGAGGCGGCTCTCACGGCGACAGCAGCGGCAAGGCGAGGAGCGGCAGGGGGCACGGCGACAAAGCCGGACACGGGCAGAAAGCCGCCGCCGGACATGACGTGTGGCAGAAAGTGTACGACAAGCTGCGCGCCGAAAACCCCTCGTCACACGCCATAACGGTGGGCGACGGCACCGCGTCGGTAAGTCTCGGCACAACGGGCAACGGCCGCGCGTCAGACAAATACACGTTTGACAGGCGGTCGGGGCGCATCACATCGGCCACGCCCTACGCCCAGTCGTCGCCTTCGGACAAGCTGCGCGGCTGGATATACGCCGTACACACTGGCTCGTTCGTCGGCATCATCACCCGCATACTGTGGTTTCTCGCCGCCCTGCTCGGTGCCGCTCTGCCGCTGACGGGATATTATCTGTGGTTTAAACGGCTGTCAAGAAAAAGGTAAAAACAACCGGAAACTACTTCCAAACGTCATCGCTCACCCACGTGCAGGGACATAATTTATCATGTCAGCAAGTTTCGTAAGAAGCTTATTATCAATAAGTTAAGTGTGTATGTTTGCCTCTGCGAGGCAAGCGGACATTATGAATAATATCCCTACACGTGGGTGAGCGATGACGCAAGCGGATGTTTACCGCAGACTCATGCGACAACCGTTATACATCCGAACTGCGGATGCGCATGCAAAACGCGGCGTTTCGCACGGCAGGAGGTTATCTTTTAACACACAAAAGGTTACCTTTCAGCGGGTGAAAGGTAACCTTTTGCAAGCCGTTCCGCCACGCCTGCGTAAGGTGCTGACGGTCAGGCATATATGGCCATACCAAGCATCAGACCCGCGGCGAGTGCCGTCACGCCTTGTCGGGAGCGTCGCCGTTGAGGTCTTCGCCCCAGTGGGTCACCGCCTCGCGCGCCTCACGCTCAATCACCTCCTTGGCTTTCTTGGGATAGAATATCATCCGTAGCGACTGGTTGTAGTTAAAGTAGTTCCACATCCAGTTGAGCATGACCACCACCTTGTTCCTTACTCCGAGGATTGAGCGCAGATGAACAACAAGCCACATCACCCATGCCACAAAGCCGCTCATCTTCACGCTGGAGAACTCCGCCACAGCCTTGTTGCGCCCTACGGTGGCCATCGAGCCGAGATTCTTGTACTTGAACGGGCGCATCTCCTTGCCCTTCTCAAGCCGCCTGATGTTGCGGGCGAGGTTGACACCCTGCTGTATGGCCACCTGAGCCAGCTGCGGATGGCCGTCGGGATAGTCTTCATCGCCCTGCACGATGCACTGGTCGCCGATGCAGAACACCGAGTCCATGCCCTCCACCTGATTGAACCTGTCGACCTTGACGCGGCGGCCGCGGCCGAGATGCCCGGGAGTGATGCCGCCCACGGGTGTGCCTGCCACGCCGCTCACCCAGATAAAGGTACGCGTGGCTATCGAACTGCCGTCGGCAAGTATCACCTTGTGGTCTTTAAAGTCGGTCACCATCTTGTTTAGCAGCACGTTGACACCCATCTTGCGCAGGAAGTTGGCAACGGCATCTGAAGACTCCGGCGACATGCCCGAAAGCAGACGGTTGCCCGCCTCTATCAGATAGATGTTCATCAGACTGGCGTCGAGGTCGGGATAGTCGTGAGGCAGCACGGTGCGCTTCATCTCCGACAGCACTCCCGCCACCTCAACGCCGGTGGCTCCGCCGCCCACTATCACCACGTTGAGCAGCTCCTGCTGCTCCAGCTTGGTGGCGCAGGTTATCGAGCGCTCGATGTTTGACAGTATGGCGTTCTGCAGACCCATCGCCTCCGACACCGTTTTCATCGGCATGGCCTCCGCCTCTACGTTCTTGTTGCCGTAGAAGTTGGTCGTCGTTCCGGCGGCAAGCACGAGATAGTCGTAGTCCACCTTGCCGATGGAAGTCTGTATGATTTTCTTTTCTGGATAAACGGCGCGCAGCTCGGCCATTCTGAAATAAACGTTCTTACAGTGCTGGAATATCTTTCGGAAAGGGAATGATATTGAGCTTGGCTCCATGCCAGCCGATGCCACCTGATAGATAAGAGGCGGGAACTGGTGGTAATTGTTCCTGTCGATGAGGACCAC
>C._urophasianus_4_cecum__coassemble_28_pt1 | contig 8699 bp, 7 predicted proteins | sample C__urophasianus_4_cecum__metabat2_high_PE_002 | metagenome-assembled genome bin C
ACAGCAAGTAACCTTTCTGCGCCATATATGTCTCCCAACTGCGGCTCGCATAGTGCCAGCGGGCCTCAACGTTGCGCAATCCGGGACCGCCGTAGACGTAAACCACCGTGGGATATTTCTTCGCGGGGTCAAAGCCGACAGGCTTCACCATGCGGTAATACAGGTCAGTAACTCCGTCGGCTGCCTTTATCGTGCCGCACGAGTATTCAGGCACATTGTAACCCGTCCACGGGTCACCGGCCTTGAAATAGCTGAAAGACTTTACATTCTCAACGTCGATAATATCAATGTTGCGCGGAACATCAGGCTCTGTGTAAATATCAAAGAGATAACGCCCTGAGGCTGACAAAGCAGCGGAGTGGCTTCCGCCTGCGCCGACAGTGTTGACGTGGCATCCTCTGCCGTTGTCGAGCAGCTGACGGCTGCCGGTGGCAATGTCTACAGAGTAGACATTGTTCTGTATCGGACTGTTTTCCGTCGACAGGATAATCGCTTTCTTTGCCCTTGAGTCAAAGCCCATAAGGTCGAGCACAATCCATTTGCCGCTCGTTATCTGCTTCAGCTGTTCGCCCTTAATATTAAAAAGGTACAGATGGTTGTAACCGTCTTTCTCGCTTTGCAGGATAAACTTGTCATCGTCCCACGGCAGGAAAGTGATTGGATGGACAGGATGCACGTACTTGTCGTCATGTTCCTTATAAAGAGTTGCAATGCGGTCGCCTGTGGCGGCATCATAGCTGACAAGCTCCATATCGGTCTGGTCGCGGTTAAGCTCTATCATATAGACAGTCTTGCCGTCAGGACTCCAAGCCACATTGGTAAAATACCGGTCAGTCGGGTCACCGGCTTTCAGATATACGGTGCTGCCTGTTTTCAGGTCATACACACCCACTGTAACCTTATGGCTGGTTTCTCCCGCCATCGGATATTTTGTCGGAATCTCGGTTGCTATGCGGGTGTCAATATCCACGAGCGGATAATCCGTCACCATACTCTGATCCATACGGTAGAAAGCCAGTTTCTGCCCGTCAGGGCTCCAGAAAGTTCCTTTATATATGCCGAACTCGTCCCGGTGTACGCTCTGCCCGTAAACAATGTCGTGACTGCCGTCAGTGGAAAGCTGGCGGGTCTTGCCTCCGGCATCGGTTACATACAGATTGTCGTCCTTGACGAAAGCGACGGCACGCGAAGCGGGACACCATTCCTCGTTGGTCTCTCCCACAGTAGTCTGTCTCCAGACGGTTCTCCCGGCCTTAAAGTCGATGAGCAGACGCTCCCTGCCAGTGCTGACGAGCACCAGCGGTTTGTCGGCATAAGGGAAAGAGGCGTAAAACAGGTGGTAAACCTTGTTGCTGTCGTTAGCCACTCCGCCCCATCCGTTAATGTCATCGACAGTGAACAGGACTTTCTCTTTGCCTGTTTTCTTGTCTACCGTGAGACATTCCTCTACGTCAAGCCTCACCAGACGGTCGCCCCACCACGTAAGATAACGCGTCTTGGGCACCATGTTGTGATAGTTGTTGCCGCCGAAATTGAGGTCTTCCAGCGTAAACTGTTTAAGTTGTGCCTCTGCCGTCATAACTGTAAACATTGCGAGCAGCGCGACAGCCAGCCGCAGCGCGCCTGTATGCAACTTGCCGAAAACACTGTCAGTCATCATATCGTCTGCCTTTCTTTCCATAATCTTTCCTGTCCCAACCGCCTTTATTTGACCTGTCGCCACGGCGGTCGTAACGGTCGCCGCGCCATTCCGCACCGCCACGGCGGTTGCCCGAACTGCGGCGGCGGTCGTCACCGTCGCGCCTGTCGAAGTCTGAACGGCGGCGGTCGCGCCTGTCGTTGTCACGGCTCTTGAAGTCGATGCGGTGGAACTTGAATGTGCGTATGTCGCCTTCCTCGTTTTCTTCTTCCTCCTCAAGACGCTTCTTGAACTCGCGATTCTGCTTGAAACGATGCTTCTCCGCCATCATCTTCTTTTCTTCATCGGTCTTGAGGATGTTGCCTTCGCCGCGAAAATCCTTCAGCTTACCTTCAAATATCTGGTACTTGCGGAACTCACATTCAAGCGAACCGTTGTAAAGCGGAATCTTGATAGACGGCTTCAGGCCTATCTGGTCGAAACATTCCTCACGGTAGCTGAGCACCCATGCGTCGTTGTTCTTAAACTGATGCTTCAGCGTCTCGCCGATCATGCGGTAAGTGCCGAGCAGATCCGGAGTGGAAATACGTTCTCCGTAAGGAGGATTGGTCACCATGATAGCCTTGCCGGACGGCTGACTGAAGTTCTTAAAGTCAGCCTGTCCGATGGTGATGTCTTTGGTCAGTCCGGCAGCCTTGACGTTCAGGCGTGCCTTCTGTACGGCAGCCATGTCGATGTCATAGCCGTAAACATGGTGGCTGAACTCACGCTCCTGCGAATCGTCATTGTATATGCGGTCAAACAGTTCAGAGTCAAAGTCGGGCCACTTCTCAAAGGCATATTCCTTGCGGAACACTCCCGGAGCCATGTTGCGGGCTATCAGCGCAGCCTCAATCAGCAGTGTGCCCGAGCCGCACATGGGGTCGATGAAATCGGTGTCGCCATTCCATCCCGTCATGAGAATCATGCCTGCGGCAAGCACCTCGTTGAGGGGAGCCTCGACCGACTCCTGCCTGTAACCGCGGCGGTGCAGGCTCTCGCCGCTTGAATCGAGAGAGAGAGTACACTTATCCTCGGCGATGTGCATGTTAAGACGTATGTCAGGATTAGCCACCGAGATATTGGGACGCTGACCGGTATTCTCTCTGAACTGGTCAACGATGGCGTCTTTCACCTTATAAGACACGAATTTGGAATGGCGGAACTCGTCCGAGAACACCACGGAGTCAACGGCGAAGCTCTTTTTCAGGTCAAGATACCGACTCCAGTCTATCTTCTTGACCTCCTCATACACGTCGTCGGCCGATTGAGCCTTAAAATGCCTGATAGGCTTGATTATCCTTATCGCGGTGTGCAGCTGGAAGTTGGCGCGGTACATCAGTTCCTTGTCGCCCGTAAACGACACCATGCGCCTTCCTATCTGCACGTTGTTTGCACCCAGCTGAGTAAGCTCTTGTGCCAAGACGGGTTCCAGTCCCATAAACGTCTTGGCGATGAGTTCAAATTCTTGTTCCATTTTTTTATTTTTGATTATACGGTTCGCAGGTCTGTCGGCTGTTCTCCCGTTTTCCCGCACGGCGTTGCCTTATGCCGCCTATGCCTGTGCCCACGCGGCGGAGCCACGGCCACCGTGAGCAGAAGCGGAGAGCAGCCTTATACCCTCACAACCTTTTCCGTCTTTGTTTTTTAATTATTAATCCATCACAAACCCTGACCCGCGTCACGCCCGCAGATACCCCGACACAGGCACACGGAGACGTGAACGGCAGACACACGAAAAACCGCGGCGTCAACTGTCTCAAACCATACAGACTGAAGCCTGAATAGTCGCAGTCGCCGTCGTGATGTCCTCCTGACAGTCTTTTCAACGACTTGCAACGTGACAATACATCGATTGTCTCGTCAATAAATTGCATAAAGCTGTCAGTGCTCATCCGTCCGATTGTCAATATTTCTTGCAAAAATAACTCTTTTATCGTTATACACCAAATTTTTTTGAGTTTTATTCGGTATGATTTATTCGCTTCCGTTTTCCCGCAACCGTATATCGCCCGCCGTCAACAGCATAATCAGCTCAACGCCCGACTTGATTACACTATTTCCGAAAGTTTCGCAAGGAACCAGCTTCAACAGTTTTTGCCGGTTGCTCCACCTGATACAATAAAACAACAAGAATCCCCTTCATTCCTTCACCATGCTGCGTTATCAACTGATAATCAGGATTTTACGGCGTGAATATATCCGTCATACCTGCTTTCATTCATTCACGGCCGTGTCAACGCTCACCTCCGCAGCCTCATATACCTGTCGGTCTGTTATTATCTTGATGAATGTCGTGAAGGAACTGTTTTTCTTTCATTCACTGTCTAACATCTTAATAATCAGGCAGTTCCGCCGTATTATAAAGAAATAAACGACAACAAGCACAGTAACTGATTAATGACATAAAGCCGAACTTATATCAACAACGCACACGCCAAAAAGCAACGCTCCTACAATAGCTTATCTATTACGCCGCAAAAGGTCAGCTTTCAGGACGCAAAAGATAAGCTATTGCAAAGCGAAAGCTAAGCTGTTGTGTAAACACCTGGTAATCAATACTGTTATGAATACTAAAGACATCACATAAAAACACTGTACGAAGTGTTGCCGCAGACTGTCACGCCATCGCCCGACATTCAGAATATTACCGCAGATTGCTGTAATTCATTCTTTTTATGTATCTTTGCCGTAAACTGCGGGAGGCATATCTGACAGCAGGCGGAGCTTCAGATGCCACGAAAAAAACGACATACCATAAATAAAGACAATGCGTAACGACTACGAAATAATAATGTTGGGCACAGGGGATGCCCACGCCATAAAGTGCTACAACACGTGTTTCATACTGAAAGACCGCAACGACCTGCTGCTGACCGACGCCGGAGGAGGCAACGGTGTGCTGACACAAATTGAAAAAGCGGACATCTGTCTGAACTACATTCACGACATGTATCTCACTCACGCGCACACCGACCACGTGCTGGGGGCTGTGTGGATGGTGAGGTTTGTTGCCGAGAAGCAGCTCAACGGCTCTTACCACGGCACGATGAGGGTGTACGGCCATAGCCGCGTGCTGCGCATACTGGAGAGCATCTGCCGGATGACGCTTTCGGCAAAGGCGCTTGGTCAGATAGGCAAAGGCGTGCTGCTGACCGAAGTAGGCAACGGTGACACACTCCACGTGGGAGGCATGAGGATAGAGTGCTTTGACATATTCTCGGCCAAAGAAAAGCAGTTCGGCTACCGCGCAAGCCTGTCGTGCGGACAAACGGTGGTGTGCCTCGGCGACGAGCCTTACAACAGACTGTGCCGCGGCTATGCCGAGCATGCCGACTGGCTGATGAGCGAGGCGTTCTGCCTTTACCGCGACCGTGACGTATTCAAGCCTTACGAGAAAAGCCACAGCACCGCACTTGAGGCGGGAGCCGCCGCTGAAGAGCTCGGCGCAAGGCATCTGATAATATACCACACCGAAGACAGCAATCTTGCCGAGCGCCGCCGGCTATACACCGAGGATGCACGGACACGCTTCGGCGGCGACATTATCGTGCCCGACGACCTTGAGACAATACGCCTCGCATGACCGTATCAGCGGCATCAGCCGTGGCTTGCCGTCGCCGTGCTAAAGCCGCGGCAGACACATCGGCGGTCACACGTATTTTAACATACGCCGTTTGTTTTTATCATATACATTCCGTATTTTTGCAAAAGGATAATTTTAAGGTAAAATGGATTTTGTTAAAGAAATAATAACAGACAATAATTTCCCCGCTCTGACAGCTTTCCTGCTCGGCCTGATAGTAGCAATCCACCCCTGTCCTCTCGCCGCCAACATAGCCGCAATGGGCTATATCGCCAAAGATACGGCAGACCGCAGGCGGGTGTTCATCAAGGGCATGGTATATACGGCAGGACGACTGATAGTCTATTCGCTGCTCGGCGTGATGCTGCTCGGCGTGTTCAGAAGCAGCGTAGACGCTGAGGCGGCGGGGCGTTGGTTCGCCTCGTGGGGCGAGACCATGCTCGGTCCTGTGCTGATAGCCGTAGGCCTGTACTTCATCTTGGAACATTTCATCCACCGTAACGAGCATTGTCCCGACGTGTCGGCACATGCCCGCAGGCTGCATGGGGTGTGGGGCAGCTTCCTGCTGGGCGCATTGCTGGCGCTGTCGTTTTGTCCGGAGAGCGCGATAGTGTATTTCGGCATGCTGATGCCGATGTCGGCACAGTCGCAGTCGGGCTATCTGCTGCCCGTGATTTTCTCGGTGGCAACGTCGCTGCCTACGGTGATTCTCGCGTGGATAGTGGCTTACGGCATAAGCGGAACGTCAGCCGTAAGGCAGAGGGTGCAGGTTCTCGAGAAGTGGGTCAACACTGTCGTAGGCGTTATTTTCATAGCCGCCGGAGTGTTCTGCCTTGTCAACTGAAGCGACGGAGGCCGCCGTCAGCGGCTGAATCTGACAATAACCGTGCCGAAACCCATCGCCCTGAACATGCTGTGAAACTGGCGCGAGGCATTTTCAGAAGCACTTTTCAGATTCTCTTTGGTCAGGCACCGCTGCTTCATCTTTTCCTTGGCGCGGTGATACATCTCATCACGCACCTTGTCACTCCACGAGCCCGACTCGAAAAACGACTGCGTCTTAGCCTCGTCGATAAACTCCTCGTCAAGCAGTTTGACGGGCGGCAGTATCACGGTAAGCGTATCATCAGACACCGTAATCCAGTCGTCTCCGGCCTCGCCGAGGTCTATTCCGAGGCGCAGAGTGCCTGTATAGATGCGCACCAGCTCATCATCCTTGAACAGCCCTTTCCTCACCGTGTCAATCATTTCCTCATCCTCGATTGACAGAAACTCCCATTCGCCGATGTTCTTCATCGCCGTCAGCTGTGTCGGAGTTATGTTTATCCTGTCGTCAACATAGGCTGTGATGCTGTTATCGCGGCACGAACGCACGAGATAAGCTGCCGAGACAACCACTATCACGGCAATTACGGCTATGGCATACATCCTGAACCGCTCGATAAAAGCCCCCAGCCCGGCAACGATGCCGCGGCCTTTCTTATTGTTGTTGTCTGAGTTTCCCATTTTCAATTGTGTTGTTTTCAAGTATCAGCGGCAGGTCGCTTGACGTGAAGTTCTTACGGAAGGTTATCGTGATGTTCTCCTCCTTGAACCCCATCTGCGACAATATCGGCACGAGGGCATGAGCCGCGCTCTCCTTCGCCGTCTCTATTATGCCGAGCCTCGGTATGCTTTTCACTATCGCCTCACGGCCCTGCTGCTCGTAGGCGGTCATTTCCGCGTCGGTAAAGTCAGAACGTATTATTGACACGTGCTTCTTGATGTCGTCGTGGACGATGCGGCTCGAGGTCATTTCAATCTTGGGGTCAGGCAGCGTTATCTCTACTCTGTCGCCGTCGACACAGACGTTCTTCTCTGAAAATCCCCCGAAGTCGACATACGCTTTCAGCTTGGCTTCGATGGGAATGGCGATTTTACGTGCCGACATCGGCACGGGAATATTGAACTTCTGACGGAAGAACGAGCCTTTAAGCTCTACCTTGTCGTCATGCGTCACTATCTTATGCACCCGATATTCGGCAGTGTAGAGCCTGGAGCATTTCCTTATCTGCATCACCATCACGGGTATGGTGTCGACAGGGGCGGCATCAGTGCCGCTGCCGCCGCCTCCCTTACACGCCGCAAGCAGAAGCAGGAAAGGTAATATATAAAGCAGATTTTTCTTCATAAGTTGTCACAAATATACAACGAAACCGACCAATATCAAAATAAAAAAGGCCTGAAATGACAATTTATTTTGAAATTCAGCTGATTTGTATTATTTTTGCGTCGAAATACGAAAAAAACAGAAAATGAAAACTATAACGACCCTGTTGCTCACGGCAGCCGCTACCTTTGCCGTCACCGCTTGCAGCGACAAGAAACCCAGCAATGACATAATAACAAGCAAACAGGTAGAAAAGGCGCCTGCCTCGCCTGTGAAAATGCAAGACTCCGACCAAAAGAGCAAGGTTGAATGGACAGGCAAAGACTACACCGTAGACATCAGCCGGAAGAGCGACACCGCGCTGCCAATCATCACGGACGAGAGCGGAACAAAATACTATGACAACAGGATAACCGTCAAGGTGACACGTCCCGACGGCACGCTGTTTTTCAACAAGGTGTTCACAAAGAACGACTTTGCCGACATTACCGGTGAGAACTACCTGAAGAAGACCGCCCTGCTGGGCATCGTGGTTGACAGCGCGGAGGACGGCAGCCTGAATCTGGCGGCGAGCGTGGGTGCTCCTGACGTGCTGAGCGACGACTACATACCGATGATTATCAGCATTTCGCGCATGGGAGACATCAGCATCAAGAAAGACGAAAGAGCCGAATTCGACATTGACGAGTAGCCAGGACGGCAGCGACAGCCGCTAATCATACAGGGAAAAAACAACGCCCCGCAGCGTCAGGCGACATGATATATGTCGCCTGACGCTGCGGGGCGTATCATTACACGCCGCCTCTGCCGCCGGGCCCAAACACGGAGAGCCGGCACGGCGGCTGATAACAGCTTCGGGTTAGACCTGCGGCAGACGGCGGTAAGACTGCATTATACATCCCGCGCCTATGAAAACCGGCATGCCGCCCTCAACGTCACGGTCAATCAGACTGACTGTCAGGCCAGCACTGCCCTGCCGCACATATCCTATGCGCACATCTTCCATGATATAGGGGACATCGTGACGATGTATGTCTTTCACCTGTTCATGCCCCTGCCTCACCATTGCCACGTCACGGCCTACTATACGCGCGTCGCCTGACATCCGGCTGCCGCAGGCTGTCTTGATTTCAGTGAACGGGAAACGCTCCGGATTAATGATTCCTATATATGATTATGATTTAAGTCGGTAATGTCAGACGGCTGACCGTCTGACGGTATGCAAAAATACAATATGAATGTCCGCAAGTTGCCAATCAATAGATTCTGTGCTTGAACTCTGCCCT
>C._urophasianus_4_cecum__coassemble_29_pt1 | contig 8690 bp, 7 predicted proteins | sample C__urophasianus_4_cecum__metabat2_high_PE_002 | metagenome-assembled genome bin C
CAAACTCTCTATGATATTTGAGATATTTTTTGCGTGCCTCATCTATCTCATGTTTAAGTTTCAGCCGTTTAAAAGCCTGTTCAATGGCACCGATACCACTGAAACAGGTCGCCAAACGCACCGTCCTGTCCGGAAAGCTGAACTTCCTGTCTTTCCAGCTTGCCTCAAGATTTGTAAATATATTATTTTCAGAAAAGATATTATTGTCTGACATTCACTTTAATGCATTAAGCGTTAAGATCTTTATCTTAAACCTCTGTAACTTTTCATTTCTTTGACTTCCGATGACAAAATCACAGCCACTTCTTGTAGCAGCGGCGACGCTTGTGCAGTTTCGGGTCAAGATACTGCCATTGGCTCTGCACGTTCTCGTTGGTCTCCATCTCAACCTGGCTCTCGCCCCACTTGAAGCCGTATGCCTGATAGCGCGGAATGAGGTCAGAGAACATCAGGGCGTTGGCTCCCTTCATGCGGTACTCCGGCAGAACGCCGAGCAGGAGAAGGTCTACGCCCTCGGTCTTGTGCGCCTTCAGAGCTCGCAGGATGTGCCACCAGCCGAATGGGAACAGGCGTCCGCGGCGGCACTTCTGCAGCGCGCGTGAGAGCGACGGGATAGTGATGCCCACGGCAACGGGCTTTTTCTCTGCGTTCCAGTCCTCTACGACGGTTATCAGGCTGAGGTCGGCCAGCGGGAAGTACATGCCGATGTACTGCCTTATCTGCCTGTCTGACAGCTCCGAATAGCCGTACAGGTCTTTGAAGCAGGTGTTTATCAGGTCAAACATCTTCTTGCCGTAACCTCCCTCGAACACGTCTTTCTTTGTCAGCTTGCGCACGTGCAGGTTGTAGCGCTTCTGTATCATTTCGGCTATCTTGGTGTATTTCTCGGGCACGGTGTCGGGCACCATCATCTTGAACTCAACGTAGTCGTTGTCTTTCTCGAAGCCTCCGAGACGTTCCATATGCTCCGGATAGTACGGATAGTTGTATATCGTGGGCATCGTCCCGAGCTGGTCGAAGCCCCATGTCAGCATGCCTTCGGGGTCAAGGTCGGTGAATCCCAGCGGGCCTATCATCTCGTCCATGCCCTTGGAACGGCCGTAGTCCTCGACGGCCTTGAACAGCGCGCCCGACACCTCGATGTCGTCGACGAAGTCTATCCAGCCGAAGCGCACGCACTTCCTGCCCCACCGCGTGTTGGCGCGGTGGTTGATGATGGCCGCCACGCGCCCCGCCATGCGCCCGCCGGGGTAAAACGCCATGAAATACTCCGCCTCGCAGAACTCGAACGCGGCGTTCTTGGTCTTGTCGAGAGTCTTCATCTCGTCACTGAAAAGGTTGGGCACATCCTGCGCGCAGCCTTCGTAAAGGTCGTAGTGAAAGTCGACGAAGCGCTCAAGGTCACGCCTGCCGTTCACTTTCCTTATCTGTATAGATGCCATTTTAACTGATGTTGTTATGACTACTTGAACGTGCAAAAATAATATTTTTACGTGAGATACGGAAAATTTCAGTGTTAAAGTAACATTCGGTCACCGCTCATGGCGACGGCCTGCCGGGCTAATCGGCCCTATCAGGCCTATCAGGCTAATCGGCCTCATCAGGCTGATCGGGCTGATTGGCCCAACAGGCCTGATTAGCCAGATTAGCCGACAAACTGCGGGAGCTTGGCTTTTGCGGGGCAAAAGCCAAGCTCTCAGAGGCTGAAAGACAAGCTGTTGCACGCTGAAAGCTAAGCTATTGCAACTCATTGATACACAGCTTATTATCACGCATACGCAGACGCGGCGGCCCGCAGGCGGGATGTAACCGCTTTGTAACCTCTTGTTAAAACAAAAAACAAGACGGCGTAACACCGCTGTAACATCAAAGTCAGAAGCTCGGGAACGACGGCGTCACCGTGCGCCTTGTATTCACCGGCACCACTCCGCTGATTGACAAATACCGCAAGGACACCGGGAAGCTGGTGCTGCACCTCATCGGCAAAGACGGCAACGTGGTATACACTGTCAGCAAGAACAAATAACCGCGACCGCCATCAAAGCAATACGGCTGATTGGGCTAACAGGGCTTATTTGCCACATTGCCCAATATTCATGAAAAACGAAATCATCATAAAAACTTGCGGGTTATCGCCAAAAATGATACTTTTGCTGAAAAATTGCACAGCAGATGAGATTATTACTGATGACCGCCATGCTCGCGGCAGCCACCATGACACCCGCCGCGGCGCAGAAGCCGACAGAAAAGAGCAAGACCGAACTGTCGATGGAACGGCAGGGCATGGTCGACATTCACACCAAAGACAAGTCCGTCAGGGTCAGCCTGATGTACTCGAGGGCTGACAACTTCACCGGCAGCGTGCTCTACACCGACCTGAGCCGCGCCTATCTGCACCCAAGGGCCGCGGCGGCGCTCGCCAAGGCGCAGCGCAGACTGAAGCAGCTGCGCCCCGACCTCTGCCTGAAGGTGTACGACGCGGCACGCCCCATGAGCATACAGCAGAAGATGTGGGACAAAGTGAAGAACACGAAGAAATACTTTTACGTGAGCAACCCCGCGCGCGGCGGCGGCCTCCACAACTACGGCATGGCTGTCGACATCACGCTGTGCACGCCCGACGGCGACACGCTCGACATGGGCACGAAGATTGACTACATGGGGGCGGCGGCTCACATAGACAAGGAGGAGCAGCTGGTAAGGAGCGGCAGGATAAGCCGCAAGGCTCTCGACAACCGCCGGCTGCTGCGCGAGGTGATGCGCTACGCCGGGTTCCGGCCGCTGCGCACCGAGTGGTGGCACTTCAACCTCATCTCGCGCGCCACGGCGAAGAAATACTATAAAGTGATAAGATGACGGCGGAGCGCCCTGCCCCGCCCCGACATTACCCTACGGAACGACGACACCTGACACGATGACTGCCGAAGAATTCATATCCGAAAACGCCCGCGCCGACATCAGGACGCTGGCCCTGAAATACGCCGGACGCACCGACTTTGACCTGAACTATGCCCTCGACCAGATCGGCGGACGGCAGAGGGCGCGGCTGAAGCTGCCCTCGTGGGCCGCCACCGACGGCATAATATACCCGCCTCACCTGTCGCTTGAGCAGTGCTCGTCGGAGCTTACGGCTCTATACAAGGCGGAGACGGCGGCGCGGCTGACCGCCCGTATATGGCAGGACGACAAGGAGCGGGGGCGCGGCGGACCGTCGATGGCCGACCTGACGGGCGGCTTCGGCGTGGACTTCTCTTACATGGCGCGCCGCTTCGGGCGCGCCGTCTATGTCGAGAGGCAGCCCGACCTGTGCGCCATAGCCCGCCGCAACATGGCTCTGCTGGGGCTTGACAGGGCGGAGATAGTATGCGGCGACGGCGCTGAATATATCCGCCGGGCAGGTCACTTCTCGCTCGTCTACGCCGACCCGGCAAGGCGCGACGGCCACGGAGGCCGCACATTCGCCATAAGCGACTGCACCCCTGACGTGACGGAGCTTAAGGACATGATGCTCAACAAGGCGGACTTCGTGATGATAAAGCTGTCGCCCATGCTCGACTGGCGCAAGGCCGCGGCCGACATGGGGCGGCAGGTGAGCGAGGTACACATAGTGTCGGCGGGCAACGAGTGCAAGGAGCTGCTGCTCGTCATGTCGGCCGGGGCCGTGGGGCAGCTCATGATATACTGCGCCAATGACGGCGCGACGGTGGCCATGACGGCGGAGGAGGCGGCGCAGAACCCTACGGCGGGGCTTTGCGCCGACGAACTGACGGCGGCGGCTGGCACGGCCGGCGGCGCGCGGCGGCTGTACCTCTACGAGCCTGACGCCTCGCTGATGAAGGCAGGATGCTACGGCGTGATAGAGCGGCGGTACGGCGTAAGCCAGATAGGCGCGATGAGCCACGTCTTCGTCTCGCGGCAGAGGGTGGAGCCTTTCCCCGGCCGCCGCTTCACAGTCAGCGCCGTCACGACAATGAACAGGCGTGAGCTGAAGCGGGCGCTGGCGGGCATCGGCCGGGCCAACATCAGCGTGAGAAACTTTCCGCTGTCGGCTGACAGCCTGCGCAAGAGGCTCCGCATGAGGGACGGGGGCGACACTTACATCTTCGGCACGACATCCGCCGACGGCTGCCACCTGCTGATGGTGTGCGCGAAAGACTGACGGCGGCGCCGCCGCACGCCGGCGGACGGGGCGGCGTAGACTGCCAAACAGTGTTAAATTATTACGGTTTGCATAATCACAACGCCACAAAACGGAAATTTATCCGTATATTGGCGGCATATAATCAAAACATAATCTTAAACCTTAAAGACACAGACCATGTTAAAGTTGATTTCACTTCTTGCTCTTGTCATGATTCTTGAGACATGCTGGAGCTTCTCAAACAAGAACATGCCGCACACCAACAGCCGGCTGATGAGGCTGGTAAAGGCCGTAAGCATACTGGCAATGGCGACAATAGTGGTAAACAACTACGGCAACGAGGATGTCATGACATACGTCATAGCCATGATTGTGCTGGCCCTATGCACGACGTACCATCTGTATTCGGTTGTGCGCTACCGCCCCACTTGGCCTGAAGACGTAAGCAAGTGGCTGCTCGTCAACAGTATGGCGGCAATCGTGCTGAAGACCGTGCTCGTGGTCATGACCGGCATATACGCCTTCGCACAGGCGCAGACCGTAGCCTGACGGCATCACGAAAGACAAGCGACATACGGCATGACCGCCGGAAACGATAAACCGACAACTACTATGAATCTAAAGCGTTTGAAAATAACTCATGCGATAATCGCAATCGGCGTGAGCACTTCTGCTTATTTTAATAACAAGGGATATTTAAGCGACAGCATCGATACGCCAATAACAATAATAGGCGCAGTCTTTTTTATATGGTTCGTGACAGCAGACATCATCATACTGCGGCGCTGCAAGACTATATGGGAAGGTGACGAGCTGAAACTGATTAGAAAAAAATACGCAAAGCAATTGGCATGGGATATTTTCTGCATGACAGTATTAGTTTTAAGTGTTTTCTTCAGAGCCGTTCCCGAAGAAAAACTTAAAGAAATGGGATTAGCCTAATGATTGAGATACGACAGACAACGATGACGGACAGCACACCTTATCTTCCGCGCGGCAAGAGGTAAGCTCCCGCGCTGCAAAAGACCGTCTTTAGCGCGGCAAAAGACGGCCTTTCAGTATGAAACAGAACCGCTGCCGCAGGTAACGGAATAAAACCGCGCGGACTGTCATCACGGCTGCATGAAACATGAACACGCCGATTAATCATGAAAATTGACGTTTACTCACAGTTTTTATTTTGCATTTTGTCAGACTTGCACTATATTTGCAAATAAAAGGAGACATCATCATGGACAATAATTACATCCGTTTTGACTGGGCGATGAAAAGACTGCTCAGAGACAAGAGCAACTATGTGGTGCTGGAAGGATTCCTCTCGACCCTGCTCGGCGAGGATATGAAGATATGCAGGTTCCTCGAAAGCGAGGCGAACCGGGAGGACGCCACCGACAAGTTCAACCGCGCCGACATGCTCGTAGAGGACAGCAAGGGGCGGCTGCTTATCATCGGGGTGCAGAACAACCGCGAGCTGGACTACTTCCACCGCATGCTCTACGGCGTGTCGAAGACCATCCCGGAGTACATCAACATCGGCGACGACTACGACAAGGTGAGGAAGATGTACTCGATAAACATCGTCTACTTCGACCTCGGCCAGGGCAAGGACTACGTCTACCACGGCAAGACCGTGTTCAGAGGACTGCATAATCCCGACGACGTGCTTAAACTGTCAGTCAGGCAGCAGGAGATTTTCGTAGGAAAGGACGCCGGAGACATCTTCCCCGAGTATTACGTGCTGCGCGTCAACGACTTTGACAAGGTGGCTAAGACACCCCTCGACGAGTGGATAAAGTTCCTCAAGACAGGCGAAATAGACAAGACCGCCACGGCTAAAGGACTGCCCGAGGCACGCGAGCGCCTGCGTGTGGACGCGCTGCCGGACAAGGAGAAGCACGCATACTACCGCGACATGGAGGCCATCAGATACCAGCGCAGCGTGATACGCTCCGGCTGGATTGAGGGACACGCTGACGGAAAGGCAGAAGGTATTGCCGAAGGCAGAATTGAAGGAAGAGCCGAGGGAATTGCGGAAGGACGCGCGGAAAGCTCAAAAGAGATTGCGGCAAAGATGAAGGCGACGGGCATGCCGGAAGAAACCATCAGGCAGTGCACCGGACTGACGGCGGAGGAAATAAGAATGTTGTAAAGGAAAGAGGAAAGAAGAAACGGGGGTCACTGCCACACTGCAGCGACCCCCTGACAATTTAGCTATACGAGATGCTTAATAAAGCCAAATTGATAAAAACCGACTACGCTTCAAGAAAACGGAAGCGTGACACACGGATTAATCTTTATTGATTAACGTATGTGCACTCGTTGTTTTTCGAAGCAGGTGTTGTGCCGGGTTTCTTCTCAACGTGTACTGACACCTTGATGTACGGCGTATCACCTAAGCCGTAGTCTTTGTCGAAGTAACCGTTCGCGTCAACAGGTCTGCCGCTCAAGCCACGGTAAATATTGTAGCGGACGAGAAGGCCGCACTGCTTAACCTCCGATGGATTGTTGTTATTCTCGAAGAAATTATCACCGCTACAGTCGTTGGCTTTCCAATAAGCCGCAGACAAGTCAACACCGGGCTCGTCGTCAATACTATAACCATTTTTTCCAATCCAAGCAAGTTTGTCTTCCCAAGTGAACAGTTCGCCGTAAGCTCCTGTACCGTCACCCAGGAGCTTCTTGTTCTCAATCCAAAGATAGAACTCGAATGTGCAATCATTGTAACTTTCAAACGAAAGCGCATCAAGATTCTTTACAGCCACTTTCAAATCTTCTTCAACCATCTGGATTGTTTCACACTCATATCCGGTAGGCCTGATGTCAGTTGAATACACACCGTCGTGACGGATTACAAAGTCGTCAGCTTTAAGTTTGTATTCACCGAAACCTTTCAAGACATCAACATTCTTGTCGCCAAGTTTGTTGAGATCGATGCAAAAGTTTACATGATTTCCTACTGATTCTTCTCCTGCACGTGTAGCGTCGCCGTCAAGATCGCCTATTTCGACAGACACACCGTTGGTGAACTCTACATTTACAGAAGAAACATACTCTGTGTCATCAGGCGTGGGAACGCCGGCTCCGCCACCCGATGTCATCTCATTGAGTTCGTCTGACGAACATGAGGCAAGCAGCGCTGCGGCTGCGAAAAGGAAAAATAATTTTTTCATAATCTTTTAATCGTTTTAAGTTGTTATTAATTTAGTTCAGCATCTCTCTAATCCACGTATAAGCCTTGTTTCAGGCCTGCATGAGCCGTGCCGTGGCACGGAGCGGCGTCCTCCGTGCCGTGGCGCGCGGTGCGGCGGACATCGCTGTGAGCGGTCATTCAGCCGTGGGATATACTCCTACGGCGGTGTCTGCGGGCGCGTTCACGTTCTTACGGACGTGTATAGACACCTTGATGTAGGGCGTGTCGCCCAGTCCTGTGGTCTTGTCGACGTGTCCGCTGAGTCCTCGGTAGACGTTGTAGCGGACTTCATAGCCTTCGGGTGAGGTCACGCTCTGTACCTGCTCCGTGCAGTCTACGCCTGCCTCATAGCCGGGCGAGGTGTAGTCTACGGGCAGCCCGGTATCAGCGTCCAAACCTATCCAGCGCAGATAATCCCCGGTAGAGAACAGCGGGCCGTAAGAGCCTGTGCCGTCGTTGAGCAGCTTCTTGTTGCTTACCCACATCCAGATTTCGTAAGTGTAGTCGGTGTCGTCAAGGATGTTGTCGTAGCTGAGGCCTGACACTGTGACTGCAAGACGGTCGTCGATAATCTTTATCAGCCCGTTGAGCGAGGCCGTGTCGCCGCTGACCTTGATGTCCTCGACGTATTCGCCGTCAACACGGATTGCGAAGTCGTCAGCTCTCAGATGAAGCCCGTAATCGTCGAATATTCCGTTCGGCAGCTCCATAACTATGTCGCCCCCGCCGCCGGGTTCAGGCGTGAAGCCAGGACTGCAATCAGCTAAGATGCCGTCTTTGATTGTAGCGGCGTTATGCTTTGTGGTGTCAGCGGGCATCTGATTGTCAAAGGCAGTGATTTCACCGTAATTGACATAAAGCGCCGGGGCAAACACATCATCCCACTTTATTTTGTCTTCAACTGTAATATTATCTGCTTCCACAAGAGCATCCGCAGCTTCTTTGTACGGAAGAATCTTACTGTTGCCAACTATCAGCTTTTTAACATCTATCACGCCTTGGTCCGGTAGATAAACTTTAGGTGCGTCACCAGCTTCTCCTCCTGACACATGCAACAGCGGTCCTTCAACGTAAGAAGCGCAAAGAGTTGCTCCGTTGGTGATGTTGAATGATGAATTTCTTTCATCCAAAGCAACCAGCTTACAGTCTGCATGAACACATGCGCCGGCACTTGCTGTAAGAGTACGGACAAACATACCGCCCTCTACGCAGATGCCGGCATTGTTACGCAGTGTCAAGTCAGCGTCAGCATAAGGCTCTCCGGTGCCATCGGCATATTCCGGCGTTCCGTTCAACGAGCCAAGTACATGTATCTGTGCTCCGTCAGTTTCTGAAACAATATTCTTAAACGTCATATTG
>C._urophasianus_4_cecum__coassemble_30_pt1 | contig 8604 bp, 7 predicted proteins | sample C__urophasianus_4_cecum__metabat2_high_PE_002 | metagenome-assembled genome bin C
ATTACAGATAAACCTGATGATGTCGCACGCCTGCGGCACAGGCGAACGTGTGCCTAACGAGATTGTGAAGATAATGCTGCTGCTGAAAATACAGTCGTTAAGCTACGGCTACTCCGGCTGCAAGCTCGACACAGTGGAACGTCTTATCGACTTCTTCAATAACGGCGTTTATCCCGTTGTCTACATGCAAGGCTCGCTCGGAGCTTCCGGCGACCTCGTTCCGCTGGCTCATCTGTGTCTGCCGCTTGTCGGCTTGGGCGAGGCCGAATATAAAGGAAAGGTGATGACAGGAGCGGACGTGTTAAGGAAGAACGGATGGAAGCCGATACAACTTGCCTCGAAAGAGGGACTCGCGCTGCTTAACGGCACGCAGAACATGAGCGCTTTCGCCGTGTGGACTATCCTTAACAGCCGCCGTCTGGGACGTTGGGCTGACAGGATAGCGGCTATGTCGCTTGACGCTTACTGCGGACTGGTCGAGCCTTTTACCGATGCGGTGCATCAGGTGCGCCCTCACAAAGGACAGATTGACACCGCCGCCAACATGCGCAAACTGCTTGAAGGCAGCGAAATCATAGCAAAGCCGAAAGAATATGTGCAAGACCCATATTCGTTCCGCTGTATTCCGCAGGTTCACGGAGCGTTCAAAGACACGCTGGAATATGTAAGTTCGGTGATTGACACCGAGATAAACTCTGCCACAGACAATCCTACCGTATGTCCTGGCGAAGACCTTATCATATCGGCCGGCAACTTCCACGGCGAGCCGATAGCGCTGCCGATAGACTTTCTCGCCATCGCCGTAAGCGAGCTTGCCGACATTTCGGAGCGCCGCATCTATAAACTTGTATCAGGAACACGAGGTCTGCCAAGTTTCCTCGTTGCCAATCCGGGTGTAAACAGCGGCTTCATGATAACCCAATACACTGCCGCGTCGGTAGTAAGCCTGAACAAGAGTCTGTGTACCCCTTCTTCAGTTGACAGCATACCCTCAAGTCAGGGGCAGGAAGACCACGTAAGCATGGGCGCCAACGCTGCCCTGAAACTGTATAAAGTGGTGCTGAACACCGAGCGGGTGCTTGCCATCGAACTGTTCAACGCCGCACAGGCTCTCGACTTCCGCCGTCCTCTCAAATCGTCGGAAGCCATCGAGAAGATATACGACGAATACCGAAAGGTGGTGCCGTTCATCGTCAACGATGAAGTGATGTACCCTCACATAAAAAGCTCTATCGAGTTTTTAAGAAACGAATAACAACTCTGCAAAGCCGCCGCTCCGCTGTATGAGCGGCGGTTCTAATCATCCCCCGATGATGATTGGATATTCTACAATCACGCCGAAACAATAAAAACGTCTTGCGGACAGACATCAATTAATTTGTCCGCAATAAGCCGAAGAACGCGCTTTACCGATATACGACGATACAAAGGCTTTCGAGTATACCGGCAGACGAGCTGAATCAGCCGAATGTAAAAGCATCCGTTTCTGCTTAATCAGATTCTTATCACAATAAAACTCAGCATAAATTTAATCTCATGAGACTTCTTATCACCAACATACACTCTCTCGTCGGAGTGAGAGACGACGACAAACCGCGTCTTCAAGGCAAAGAAATGGCTTGCCTACGACAGATTGACAACGCGTGGCTGCTCGTTGAAGACGGCCGCTTCAAGTCATTCGGCACAATGGATGAGCTGACACCTGAAACGGCGAAAGCCGACTGCATGATTGATGCCGGCGGACGAATGGTTATGTCGGCATGGTGTGACCCCCACACACACATAGTCTACGCAGGCAGCCGCGAAGGAGAGTTTGTCGACAAGATACTCGGCCTGAGCTACGCCGAAATAGCCCGACGGGGCGGCGGAATACTAAACTCCGCCGACCTGCTGCACACTCTCAGCGAGGACGAACTCTACCGACAGGCCATGAGCAGAGCCGTGGAGATAATGCGCAAGGGCACCGGATGCGTCGAGATAAAGAGCGGATACGGACTTAACACGGCAGATGAAATGAAGATGCTGCACATAATCCGCAGAATCAGCGAGGACGTGCCGATGCGTGTGGTGTCGACATTTCTCGGAGCTCACGCCATCGGCCGTCAATACGGTCACGACGAATATGTAAGTCTAATAATAAATGAAATGCTGCCGGAGGTCGGGCGTGAGAGGCTGGCAGACTATGTGGACGTGTTCTGCGATGAAGGTTTCTTCACGCCTGAAGACACTGACCGCATACTTGAGGCCGCCGCGAAATGGGGCATGAGACCAAAGATTCACGTCGATGAACTTGCCGCCACAGGCGGTCTTGAGGTAGGAGTAAGACACGGCGCAATGTCAGTCGACCATCTGGAAAACATGCCCGAAAGCGAGTTCGACATTCTCCGCGCGAGCGACACCATGCCGACCGTGCTGCCCGGCACGTCGTTCTTCCTCAACATGCCATACGCTCCAGCACGCAAGATGATAGACGCGGGTCTCGGCGTAGCCGTGGCGAGCGACTATAATCCTGGGTCAACGCCGTCAGGCGACATGAAGTTCGTGGTGTCGCTGGCCTGCATCAAGATGCGCCTTTTGCCGGCAGAGGCCATCAACGCCGCCACCATCAACGCCGCATACGCAATGGGGCTGTCGGGCGACTACGGCTCTATCTCGGCGGGCAAGGCAGCCAACTTCTTCATCACCTCACAGATTCCTTCTGTCGACTTCCTACCTTACGCATACACATCCCCCACGGTCAGCCGCGTGTTCATCAACGGCAGTGAGGTGTAACAAGCCTGTATTAAAACCGTTACGGCAGAGCTTTTGCCGACCGTTCCGAAGCACCGCCGCAACAGTCTGACATTCAACACCTTGCAACAGCTTATCTTTTGCGTTGTAAAACATGGTCTTTTAGCCTGCAACAGCTTACCTTTTACGAAGCAAAAGATAAGCTGTTGCTTTTTCAACGGATGCAAGCCGCGGCATCACGCCTGACATTCAGACCGCGGTGTCATCAACAGTCATGCTCACGCCAAATACGGCCCGCAACGCTTCTGACCTGCACACACAAAGTGTCTGAAATGAAAATAAAACCTAATTTCATTTGATTTTTATTCCACTTTCGCCCGACTTACACTATCTTTGCAGCGAGAAAACAAATAAGTGATGAGCCGATTATACCCGATTTTGAAATATATCAGCCGCAAGAAATACCTTATCGTCTCCGTTCTGGGATTTCTTCTGATTGGCTTTGTCGGTGAGAACAGCATATTGAAACATGTGCAGAACCGCATGCTCGTGCGTGATATGAAGAAAGAAATCGACGCGTACAACACGCAATACGAGAAAGACCAACAGATGCTGAGAGAGCTTCAGCGCAACCCGAAGGCAATAACGAAGATAGCAAGAGAGCAATATTTCATGAAGGCTGACGACGAAGACATATTCGTTCTCAGTGACGACCAACAGCCTGAAACAGAAGAAAATGAAGCAACTGAGTAATTTACAAAGCATAACGATGCTCGTAGGAGCGGGGCTGATGGTGCTCGGCGCGGGGCTATACGTTATCGGAATACAGAGTTTTTCGCCGCCCATGTTCGCCATAGGAGCCGTGGCCTTCGCCGCAATCCAGCTGCAACAGACATATGAGGGGCTCAACATCACCATAAAGCGGCTGAGGCGCATCATGACCGTGGGCGACATTTTGTTCATACTTTCGGCCATGTTCATGCTCGAGGACTCTTACCATTTCCTGCTCCCGTTGTTCACAAGTTACATCACTGACGGTTATTACCAATATGTCACTTACATACACAACAACTGGGTTCTGCTGCTGCTCGTGGCCGCCATACTTGAGATTTACACCACTCACAGAATATCACACGAGCTGAATAAGGAACAAAACGCTCGACAAAAGGAATAAAACCGACATCGCGCATAGCCTCAGCAGCCGTCACGACAGGCAGCATACACCGTGACATAAGGCTTTGCCGTGGCTTACAACTTCAAATAAAAAAACTATAAAAGACGGAGCATTTGTTTTAAATTGAATAAATTTATTTCCGTACATCGATAATAGATTGTACTTTTGTGCCTGCATTATAAATACATATTTATGACAAAGATTCTTTACGCTCTGTTAACTTTGCTGACGCTTGCGTCATGCGCTAACACGTACAACATACAAGGTTCTTCCGGTGTTCCGACGCTTGACGGCAGGATGCTTTTCTTGAAATCATACGACGGTACAGACATGAAGAATATCGACTCGTGTGATATTGTGCACGGAGAGTTTCATTTCACCGGACCGCTTGACTCCACAAAGCTCGTCACCCTGTTCATGGACGACGAGGGACTGATGCCCGTAGTCCTCGAAAGCGGCGAGATTTCAATCAAGATAGACAACACACAGCAGAAGGTAAGCGGAACTCCGCTCAACGAAAAGCTGTTTGAGTTCATAGACAAATACAAAAGGCTGGAGAGCGAAGTCAACGAACTCGGACATCAGCAGAGTCAGGCAATAATGGACGGCAAAGACCTTAACGCCGTAAACATGAAACTCATGGAGAAGGCAAACCAGATCGCAGCGCGTGAAGACAAACTCATAACATCGTTCATTGTCGATAATTTCGACAACGTGTTAGGCCCTGCCGTGTTCTTCATGGTTACCGCCAGCCACCGTTATCCTGAACTTTCGCCTTGGATAGAAGACATCATGAGCAAAGCCACGGACAAATTCAAGAACGACCCGTATGTGAGCGACTACTACCGCAAGGCACAGCAGAATCAGGCCATTATGAACGGTACTGCCGTGCCCGATGACATCAATACGCCAGCAGCGGCTGTTCCGACACCCAACCAGATGGCCGCGCCCAGCGTGGCGGCGGGCGACTCCGCGACGGCTCTCGGCGGCAACTGACGCCACGACAAGAAGCAAACAGACACATTAATCATTATGAAGACACTGATAAAAAACGCCTCAATAGTCAACGAATGTAGAACTTACAAGGGCTCTCTCGTGATTGAAGGCGACAGCATAGCTGAAATACTTAACGGCAGCGAGACACCCCGTGGGCATTACGACAACATTGTCGATGCCGCGGGATGTTTCGTTTTGCCAGGCATTATAGATGATCATGTCCACTTCAGAGAACCCGGCATGACAGCGAAAGCCGACATCGAGAGCGAAAGCAGGGCAGCCGCTTACGGCGGAGTGACGACATATTTCGACATGCCTAACACCAACCCGCAGACCACCACGATAGAGGCTCTCGACGATAAGTTCGCTCTTGCCGCCGTGAAAAGCCACGTCAACTACTCTTTCTTCTTCGGTGCGACAAACACAAACGTTGGTCTGTTCAGTCAGCTTGACATACACAGAATACCCGGAATCAAGCTGTTCATGGGCTCATCAACCGGCAACATGCTCGTCGACCGTGAAGAGGCGCTCGAGAAAATCTTTGCCACCGCACCGCTGCCGATAATGGCTCACTGTGAATACACTGCCATAATAAACGGCAACATGTCAAAAGCCAAGGCACTGTACGGTGATGACCCTGACGTGATTCACCACATGGAGATACGCAGCGAAGAGGCCTGTTACAGGTCAACATTACAGGCCGTAACACTTGCACGCAAACATAACGCACGGCTGCACGTGGCACACGTCACCACCGCACGCGAGCTGTCACTGTTTGAACCGTGGACCGGCTCACGGCCTGACATCACCGCAGAGGCCGTGATAGCTCATCTTACGTTCTGCGACAAAGACTATCCGAAACTTGGAACGATGATAAAATGCAACCCTGCAATCAAGACAGAGGCAGACTGTGAGGCACTGCGCAAGTCGCTTACCGACGGCCGCATATCAGTAATCGGAACTGACCACGCGCCGCATTGTCTTGCCGACAAACAGGGCGGATGTGCCAAAGCGGCGTCAGGCATGCCGATGATACAGTTCTCACTCGTAGCCATGCTTGAGCTGGTGGATAAGGGAATACTGACAATAGAACGTGCGGTTGAACTTATGTGCCACCGTCCGGCACTGCTGTTTGATGTCTGCAGCCGCGGATTCATTCGCCGCGGATACAAGGCAGACCTGACAATCGTCAGGCCGGAGTCGCCTTGGACCGTGACCGAAGAGAACATACAGAGCAAGTGCGGATGGAGTCCGATGACAGGGCACACGTTCAACTGGCAGGTGGAACACACCTTCTGCAACGGCAACCACATACTTGACAACGGACATTTCGACACCTCAAGCCGCGGCGAAGAAGTGAGCTTCAGATGAATAAAGCCACAGACGCGCAACAAAACAACCGTATTTAAAAATCACAACAGCAACAAATGATAGCCCGTATCTGCATTTATCTGATTCTTGTCATTACCTTGCCGGACTGGTATCTCGACCGTCGTTTCCTCAGAAAGCGCACCCGTTACCTGTGGTGGCAGCGCGTCTTATGGTGGCTTCCAGGAGCGTTTTTGTTTGTATATACCATCATTCTATCGACAAGCCGCAACTTTGCGCCCGAAAGCATAACTGTGCTTAACATCTATCTGCTGCTTTTCGGCATCATCGCCATACCCAAATTCATCTTCGCCCTATGCTCTTTTCTCGGCTGGGCGCACTGCCGTTACCACCACACACGCAACAACTGGGGCAACGTGGTGGGACCTGCCTTGAGCCTGATATTCATCATAATCACAATATACGGCGGCACTTTCGGCTTCAACAAGTTTGAGATAAGGCACGAGACATTCTATTCCAAAGACCTGCCGGCTGCTTTCGACGGCTATAAGATAGTGCAGTTCAGCGACGCTCACGTGGGCACTTACGCCGGAGGACACGCCCGGCTGCTGGAAGAAATCATTGACAGCATCAACTCACAGGATGCCGACATGGTGGCATTTACCGGCGACCTGCAGAACATGGAGCCGAAAGAGCTGTATGACCTCATGCCTATACTGGGACGGATAACTGCCAAAGACGGCATATTCTCCGTACTCGGCAATCATGATTATTCAGGATATATCAAGGCAAGCAGCGCGACCAAGGTGGCAAACGAGCGCGAACTGATAAGCATAGAGCGGCAACTTGGCTGGGATTTGCTGATAAACGGGCACGACGTTATAAGGCGCGGAGGTGACTCGATTGTGATAGCCGGAATGGAGAATGACGGCGGCAAGCGTTTCCCGCAGAAAGGAGACGTAAGGAAAACCCTTGCCGGAGTGAAGGATAATGCCTTTGTAATAATGCTTGAACACGACCCTACGTCATGGCGTAAGAAAATCTTACCGCAGAGCAAGGTGCAGCTGACGTTGAGCGGACACACACATGCTGGACAGATAGACATATTCGGACTGTCGCCCGCAGCTGTCAACTATGACGAGTGGTACGGAATGTACGCCGAAGGAGACCGTGCCCTCAACGTCACATCAGGCATGGGAGCGCTTGTTCCCTTCAGGCTCGGAGCAAGCAACGAGATAGTAGTAATCACGCTGCTCACAAAGCGATAACACGCCAAGACAATACGAAAGCCGGCGGAAAGACGCTGATGTCAGCTCTATATCTGATAAATGCTGACTGTCGGTAAGTGTCTTTCCGCCGGCTTTCGTGCTGTCTGCGGAATTATGTTCAAATCACTTATACTTCTCTACAAGCCCCGAATGGATAGCCTCGAAACTCTCGTCCATGAGGCGCTTTATATTCTCAGCCCCCTGTGACTGCGGATAGACGGGAGCATGAATGGTAAGGGTGAGCTTGCGGCGGTGAACCCAATACCACTTGCTGGTGCGCGGCATGACATCAAACGAGCCGTTGATTGTCAGCGGGACGACGGGCAACTGCAGCTCATCTGCCAGCATGAAAGCTCCGCGCTTGAACGTTCCGATATGTCCGTCATAAGTGCGCGACCCTTCAGGAAACACCACCACGCTCATGCCGTCTTTCAAAGTGTGGCGCGCCTTGTCGTAAGTCTCCTTGACCTTGCTCGGTCCGCGCTTGTCGACAAATATCTGGTGAGACTTCTCGCAGGCGTAACCGACGAATGGAATCTTGCGCAGCTGGCGCTTCATCATCCACTTGAAGTTGCGGTGGAGATGGCCGAAGATGAGGAAGATGTCGAACGCTCCCTGATGATTGCTCACGAAAACGTAAGACTCTCCGTGCTTCAGATTCTCGCGTCCGGTGACCTCAACGGGCAGCAACAGCACCTTGAGCACCCACGTAGACCATATCACGGGCGGATAATAGCCCCAGAAATGGCCGTTGCCAAGCGCGCAACCTATGCTCGTAACCACTGAAGTGAGTATCGTCAGGACGATAATTATCGGCAAGGCGATACAGATTTGGTAAATGCGATACAGGTAATTCATAATGAAAAGTTCATGACTTTATTTTAGGATACTTTCTCATCCATCCGTCCCAGCGCAGCCTCATCACTCCGAAGAAAGCCTCACCGAAGATACCTCCGCTCATCTTTGACACTCCCTCGCGGCGGTTTACGAAGATAACCGGCACTTCCTTAATCCTGAAACCGATTTTATAGGCCGTGTATTTCATCTCAATCTGGAAGCCGTAGCCCTTGAAACGAATCTTGTCAAGCTCGATGGTCTCAAGCACAC
>C._urophasianus_4_cecum__coassemble_31_pt1 | contig 8578 bp, 4 predicted proteins | sample C__urophasianus_4_cecum__metabat2_high_PE_002 | metagenome-assembled genome bin C
CTCCCAAGCCATTGTCTATCCTTACGATGACGAGACGATAAGACGCTGCGTGGCCGCGCTTGACTATAACGGCAGGCATATATCATGGTCGATGAGCGACAAATCAGCTTTCCTATATATTAATAATGTGGAGAAAAGCGGCATAACGACCACCGTTACCTATACCTACGACAGCAAACAGGGGCGTTACACACTGCCTTTCATCGACGAGGCATCAGTCGCAAACTCGGTCACTTGCGTCGCCGTGGCACTTTATCTCGGACTTGACGCTGACCGCATTGCCGAACGCATGGCTGTTCTCGAGCCTGTCGCCATGCGTCTGGAGGTAAAACAGGGACAGCACGGATGTACCCTCATCAACGACTCTTACAACTCTGACGTGAACTCGCTCGACATCGCTCTTGACTTCATGAGCCGCCGCCCCGACCATGCCGGACGCAAGCGCACGCTGATATTGAGTGACATTTACCAGAGCGGGAAAAACGGCGAGGCTTTGTATAAAGAGGTGTCAGACCTTGCCCGCAAGCGCGGTGTAAACAAGTTTATCGGCATAGGCCCTGAACTTTGCGCAAACGCGGAGGTTATTGATTTACCCGAGAAATACTTTTTCGACAACTGTGACGACTTCGCGTCAAGTCAGGTGTTCTCCTCTATGCACGATGAGGTGATACTGCTGAAGGGCGCACGCCGCTTCAGTTTTGACCGGCTGACCGAACTGCTCGAACAGAAAGTACACGAAACGATACTTGAGGTAAATCTCAACGCCGTGGTGAAGAATCTTAATTATTACCGTTCGTTCATGCTGCCTACTACCAAACTGGTGTGCATGGTCAAGGCTGATGCCTACGGAGCGGGAGCTGTGGAGGTGGCAAAAACCCTGCAAGACCACCGTGTAGACTATCTCGCTGTGGCTGTCGCCGATGAAGGTGTCACGTTGAGGAAAAACGGAATAACATCGAACATAATGATAATGAACCCCGAAATGACGGCGTTCAAGACGATGTTCGACTACGACCTTGAGCCAGAGGTTTACAGTTTCCGCCTGCTCGACGCCCTTGTCAAGGCGGCGCAAAGAGAGGGAGTGACAGGTTTCCCCGTGCATATCAAGCTCGACACAGGCATGCACCGCCTCGGATTCAACCCCGAGACTGAAATCGACGAACTGATAAAGCGTCTGAAATCGCAGAACTCCGTGATACCGCGCTCCGTGTTCTCACACTTCGTAGGGTCAGACAGCGATGACTTCGACAACTTCTCCGCCCGTCAGTTCAGCCTGTTCAAAACCGGCAGCGAGAAACTTCAGGCGGCGTTCAGCCACAAGATTCTGCGCCACATGGACAACTCCGCGGGCATCGAGCACTTCCCCGAAAGGCAGCTCGACATGTGCCGCCTCGGACTCGGACTTTACGGCATAGACAGCCGTGACAACTCCATAATAAACAATGTATGCACCCTGAAGACCACCATTCTTCAGATTCACAACGTGCCGAAAGAAGAAACCGTGGGTTACAGCCGTAAAGGCATACTGACGCGCGACAGCAGGATAGGAGCCATACCTATCGGTTACGCCGACGGACTCAACCGTATTCTCGGGTGCGGACGCTGCTATTGTCTTGTCAACGGCAAGAAAGCACCGTATGTCGGCAACATCTGCATGGACGTGGCAATGATTGACGTGACCGACATAGACTGTAAGGAGGGTGACTCGGTAGAGATTTTCGGCGACAATCTGCCCGTCACTGTGCTTTCTGACGTTATGGGCACAATACCCTACGAGGTGCTCACAAGCATCAGCAACAGGGTAAAAAGAGTGTACTTCCAAGACTGACAACCGTCAGGAAAATATATTCGGAACCGGGAAATCATAATTTACTTGATGTGCAGTGATTATGATTTCCAGGTTCTCATTTTGACCTCAATCGGTCATTAGACTTTGAATCGCTTTATGATTTATGTTGTTAAGACGGCTGCGTACTTCGCCGCAGGCTTAGCGGGCTAAGCCAAAACGGAGAACGCGGACAGATGGGCAACAGAAAGCGTAAAGAGGCAAAGAGCCGTCCCGACGGTCTAATGAACGTTTGGATTTAACTTCCCAACATCATACGGCTCTGCGTCATTCTGTAAGACATAACCTTTTGACTTGTAAAAGACGGTCTTTTAGCGTGCAATAGGTTAGCTTTTACATCGCGAAAGATAACCTTTCAGACATGACATGACCTTGACTGACTATCTGTTACACCGAAAGGAGCAATCAGCCGCCCCTTCTTTCTCACCTTAACTTCCTGAATATCAACTTTAATTTTTGCCGAAAAGGCTTATCAGCCTATCAGATTAAAATAAATTAACAAGTAAGGATGAGATTTTTAATGAAAAAACAGTAACTTTGCGGAAAACTTACTTAAACAAAATACTATAATCAAAATAATAAAGAATGAATCCTATTCAAACTACCAAAATGACCAACTTTCGTTGGGTAATCTGTGCATTGCTTTTCTGCGCGACGACGGTGAACTACCTCGACAGGCAGGTTCTCTCGCTCACGTGGAAAGACTTTATCGCACCTGAGTTCCACTGGAATGATGCCCATTACGGCATGATTACCGGTTTCTTCTCGATTTTCTATGCGGTTGCCTGCTTGTTCGCAGGTAAGTTTGTTGACTGGATGGGCATAAAGAAAGGCTACGTCTGGGCTATCTTCATCTGGTCATTGGGCGCATGTCTGCACGCAGGTTGCGGATGGGTTACAATGGAAATTGAGGGTCTTGACTCTGTGGCAGCGCTCCGTGCGGTTAAGGCCGGCAGCGCAATGGCTGTGGCAATAGCGACTCTCAGCGTGTGGCTCTTCCTCGTGTGCCGTGCCATCCTCGCTCTCGGTGAGGCAGGAAACTTCCCCGCTGCCATAAAGGTTACAGCAGAATACTTCCCGAAGAAAGACCGCGCGTTTGCCACTTCAATCTTCAACTCGGGAGCTTCGGTAGGAGCGTTGGCAGCACCTCTCACCATTCCTATCCTTGCAAAGCACTTCGGTTGGGAAATGGCGTTCATCATCATCGGTGTCATCGGTTTCATTTGGATGTTCTTCTGGGCACACCTGTATGAAAGACCTGACAAGTCAAAGCATGTAAACAAGGCCGAGTTAATCTACATCAACCAGGATGAGGAAGAAGAGCCTCAGGCTGCAGAAGCTGCTAAAGAGGAGAAGACAATTCCCTTCATACAGTGCTTCAAGTACAAGCAGACATGGTCATTCGTTGTCGGCAAGTTCTTCACCGACGGTGTGTGGTGGTTCTATCTGTTCTGGGCTCCAGCTTACTTCTCTGACCAGTTCGGCTACGAGTCATCGTCTCACATGGGTATGGCGCTTATCTTCGTGCTCTATCTTATCGTGACGGTGCTGTCTATTTACGGAGGCTATCTGCCCAAGCTCTTTGTCGAGAAGAAAGGCATGGGTCCTTATTCTGGCCGTATGCTCGCAATGCTTATCTTCGCGTTCTTCCCGCTGTTCGCGCTGTTCGCACAGCCTTTAGGCGCATACTCTGTATGGTTTCCCGCAATAATCATCGGTCTTGCTGGTGCAGGACATCAGGCATGGTCAGCCAACCTGTTCTCGACAATCGGTGACATGTTCCCCAAATCAACCATCGCAACCATCACAGGTATCGGTGCTATGGCAGGTGGTATAGGCTCACTGCTCATCAACCTCGGCGCAGGCGAACTGTTCACTTACGCGGAGACAATGGGTTCGGCGTTCTCATTCCTTGGTTTCGAGGGCAAGCCGGCAGGTTACATGATAATCTTCTGCATCTGTGCGGTGGCTTATCTGTTGGCTTGGATCATCATGAAGTCACTTGTTCCCAAGTACAAACCAATCGTTGTTGAATAACTAACTTATTATTTTCAAATATCAAGACAGGGTGTCCGCATTATACGGATGCTCTGTTTTTTATACCGGACATTGAGTAATGGCAAAACAAAGAGATTAGAAATGGATTCTCAACCTTTTTAATTACCTTTGCAGACGGTTTTCCAAAAGAAGGCAAACGATTAATCATTACGTTATAACTTTTTATGAACAAAACAGTTTTCAACAAGCGCGAGAGCTTCAAGTTCAGGCATTTCAGCCGCAAAGAGTACGCCCTTTTCGCCTGTCTCGGACGTGAAGTGCTCATCGGAACGCTAAGCGTAGCCACGCTGACCCATGCCAAGGCTGACGGCATAAGCGTGCGCACAGACAAGGCCGACACAGGCATTGCCGACACGCTGCGCACCGTAAGGCTCGGCGAAGTGGCCGTGACGGCATCGCGCGCACCGCTGGCGGGAGGCCGGGTGCCGAGAATTGTAACTGTGCTCGACCGCGACGCTATCGCCGCCGCACCTGCACAAAGTGTCAACGACCTGCTCAAGTATGCTGCCGGAGTGGATGTCAGACAACGTGGCCCGATAGGGGCGCAGACCGACATCAGCATACGCGGAGGCACGAGCGAGCATATAGCGATATTGCTCGACGGAATAAACATCTGTGACCCGCAGACCAGTCACAACGCCTTCGACCTGCCGGTGGACATAGACGACATTGAGAGGATGGAAGTAATAGAAGGCCCGGCGGGACGCATCTTCGGCACATCATCACTGCTCGGAGCCGTAAACATCGTGACAAAGCGCAGCAGCGACAGCCACGCAGAGGCAAGAGCCGAGGGCGGTTCTTACGGATATGCCGCCGCAAGCGCACGTATCAGCCTGTCGAAAGGCAATTGGGGCAACGCCATTAGCGGCAGTTACAGCCGCAGCGACGGTTACAGCCGCAGCAAAAGCGGCAGCCTGAACGCCGACTATGACGGCGCAAAGGCGTTCTACAAAGGCTGTTACGACAGCGACGGACTAAGCGTCAGCTGGCATGCGGGCATCAGCGACAGGAGCTGGGGCAGCAATACATTTTACAGCACGCTGTCAGACGAGCAGTATGAACAAACAACCAAGATTTATACAGCTGCAAAGGCTGAGACGAAAGGAAGCCGGTTCCGCTTCGTTCCGTCTGTTTATTGGAACAGAAGTCAAGACAGATACGAGTTTTACAGGGGTGCGCCTGACCGCTCACCGTATAATTATCACCGCACCGACGTTATCGGCATGAACCTGAACAGCTGGTTCGACTGGGCGGCGGGACGCACCGCCGTGGGCACCGAACTGCGCAACGAGAACATCATCAGCACAACTCTCGGCGAACCGCTGAGCTCGCCTGTCCACATCCACGGCACCGACAGAGACTACACCGTAGGGCTTAACCGCACCAACATGAGCTTCTACCTTGAGCACAACGTCATATTGAGACGCCTCACCGTGTCGGCAGGAGCCACCGCGGTAAAGAACACCCAGAGCGATATGCCTTTCAGATTTTATCCCGGCATAGACGCAAGTGTCGCGCTGAATGCAACCTTCAAGGTGTACGCCTCTTTCAACATGTCGCTGCGCATGCCGTCGTTCACAGAGCTGTATTACTCCGTAAACGGATATAAGGCTGACAAACACCTGAAGCCGGAAGAAATGAGCGCAGCAGAAGCCGGAGTAAGATACACTGCAAAGGGCATCAGCGCAACGCTGTCGGTTTACCGCCACTGGGGGCGCAACATGATAGACTGGATAATGGACACCTCGCTCGGCGAGGCGGCGGAGTGGACATCGGTCAACCACGCACGGATAAACTCAACGGGAGTGGAGGCCGCAGCCGAGTTCGACTTTACCACCCTGCTGCCCGGCCAGCACGTACTGAACACACTGCACATAGCCTATTCGCATATAGACCAGAACCAGCGCAGGGAGGAAGGGGTGCAGTCGCTCTACGCACTGGAATATCTCCGCCACAAGCTGGTTGCCCGTATCGGACTGCGCATATTGCCGTTGCTAAGGCTTGACGCAACCTACCGCTACCAGAACCGTGTAGGCTCGTACACCAACACCGAGGGGGTGAACCGCAACTACCGCCCGTATTCGCTGGTCGACGCACGGATGTCGTGGGACAAACCTACATACTCGGTCTACTTAGAGGGCAACAACATTCTTGGCGCACGCTATGTCGACTACGGCAACGTGCCGCAGCCCGGAGCATGGATAATGGCAGGAGCCAAGGTATCTGTTAATCTGTAACAACGGCGAGCCTCTTACTTACAGTTTAAGACGGCTTAGCCAAGACAAAAATGAACGCAAAAGGAGACCTTAATCAAGCGACCTTAATCAAGGCAACATCACACCGACATTGCTGCGGTTCACGCTTCCGATGATTGCAGGAGCCATGCTACAACAATGCTACTACATAGCGGACACGCTGATAGTAGGCCGCTTTGTATGGCCGGAGGCTCTCGCCGCAGTGGGTTCGGCATACACGCTGATGGTGTTCATCACGTCTATACTGCCTGGACTCAGCATGGGCGGCGGCACAGTGTTCTCGCTGAAGTTCGGCGGAGGCGACCTCGACGGCATGCGCAAGAGCATCAGCGCCGCCTTAATAGTAATAGGTGCGGCCACCGTGGTGCTTACCGCCGCCTCGTTCGCGCTCATTGACGAGATACTATGGCTGCTGCAAGTACCCGGCGATGTATATACGCCGATGCGCACATACCTGTGGATTATATTTTTTGACATTGTATTCACGTTCCTTTACAACTTCTACGCCTCTCTGCTGCGGTCGGTGACTCGGTCAGGCCTCTGTGGTTTCTCGCCGTATCGGCTGTGCTCAACATCGCGCTCGACCTCTTATTTATCCTCGGCTTTGACCGGGGCGTGGCAAGCGCAATGGCCATATCGGGAGCGTTTTCGGTCGTGGTGTCAGCCCTTGTGTTCGTGTTCGCCGCGCCGCTGACGGGCATCTTTGTCGACCCGGGCGAGACCAGAATCGTTTCACTCGGAGTCGACTATCTGCATATCGAAGGCTCGTTTTATGTCGGCATAGGTCTGCTCTTTCTCCTCTACGGATATTACCGAACCATACGCATGCCAGCAATGTCGGTTGTCCTCACCGCCGTCCAGCTCGGTCTGCGCGTGGCTCTCGCCTACTGGCTGGCCTCGGTTCCCGCCATCGACGTAAACTGAATATGGTGGTCGGCGCCCATCAGATGGTTCATAGCAGATTTGGTCGGCGTGGTCTACTACTTCAAGACGAGAAACAACGTAAAGAGAGCGGGAACAGTAAACAGCTGTAAATAAGGACCATACACATAACTTGCGCATTTCCGGCAACTTATCTGAGAATAGCAGTTCACCAAAACAGCGCACCGCAGAAGCATGATTGACACACCAATCAGGACAATCTTACAGGCATATTATCACGACTGATTTTATTTCTTGTCACACAAAATCGCTTAACCATTTACAGACAACAATTTACACATTTAAAAACAAAAAGTTTTCCGTTTTGGTAAACTTTTACGGGAAAAATTAGCCAAAAGATATTCCGTAAAGTATTTCCTTTTATCAGAAAATGTTTGTATCTTTGCACCAGAAATCAGATCTACAATCATGGACAATAGACAAACTTATTCTTTTGAGGAAGCGTATATGGCTTCGCTGGCCTATTTCGACGGAGACGAACTGGCCGCCCGCGTATGGGTAAACAAGTATGCGTTAAAAGACAGCTACGGCAACATCTTCGAGAAGTCGCCGGCAGACATGCACTGGCGCATAGCAAACGAGGTGGCACGCATCGAGCGCAACTATGCCAACCCGCTAAGTGCCGAAGAAGTGTTCGAGCTGCTTGACCACTTCAGATACATCGTTCCGGCAGGAAGTCCTATGACAGGCATCGGCAACAACTATCAGGTGGCATCACTGTCAAACTGCTTCGTAATCGGTCTTGACGGCGACGCTGACTCTTACGGAGCGATACTCCGCATAGACGAGGAACAGGTACAGCTGATGAAACGCCGCGGCGGCGTAGGCCATGACTTGTCTCACCTGCGTCCGAAAGGCTCCCCGGTGAACAACTCCGCCCTCACCTCCACCGGTCTTGTGCCGTTTATGGAGCGTTACAGCAACTCTACCCGCGAGGTGGCGCAAGACGGGCGCCGCGGCGCACTGATGCTGTCGGTGAGCATTAAGCACCCCGACAGTGAGGCGTTCATCGACGCCAAGATGACCGAGGGCAAGATTACCGGCGCTAACGTGTCCGTGAAAATCGACGATGAGTTCATGCACTGTGCCATGGAGGATAAGGAATATATCCAGCAATTCCCGATAGACAGCGACACGCCGATGACAAGCAATACCATCAGCGCAAAGAAACTGTGGGAGAAGATTGTCCACAACGCATGGAAAAGCGCCGAGCCTGGAGTGCTGTTCTGGGACACCATCATCCGCGAGAGCATACCAGACTGCTACGCCGACCTCGGTTTCCGCACAGTGTCCACAAATCCGTGCGGCGAGATTCCGCTGTGTCCTTACGACTCATGCCGTCTGTTGTCCATCAACCTTTACTCATACGTGGTCAATCCGTTTACAGACAACGCTTATTTTGACTACGACCTTTTCCGCAAGCATGTCGGCAATAAACTTACGCAATACCCACATACGGTCGAGCGTGAGCTTATCC
>C._urophasianus_4_cecum__coassemble_32_pt1 | contig 8547 bp, 5 predicted proteins | sample C__urophasianus_4_cecum__metabat2_high_PE_002 | metagenome-assembled genome bin C
GGATGATCCGTTAATCATCACTAACGGCGAGAACGTCACGATTGACAACTCAAGCTCTGACGTTTATTTGGAGTTTACCGCGCCTGCGGACGGAACTCTTTCCTTAAGCCGTACTGACGGATTTGTGAGCCAGACAATGTTTCTGTACGAGAATGGTACGGAGATGGGCACAGGTGTCAGCTATGATTTCGCGACAGGTTCCGTCAACTTCCCTGACGAACTTGAAAGCGGAAAGACTTACACCATTTATGTTAAGTATAACGCTATAATGGGTGGCGCTTCAATCTCTTATGACGTTGTATTCACCGAGACAGGCGGAGCTACGCTCAATATCGCAGGGGCTGATCCGGCTGACGGTTCTGCAATAGCTGAGATTTCGGTTGACCATCCTGTTGTAGTAACTCTCGACAAGGGTGTTTCTCTGCTTGAGGCACGTCTCGACGGCGAGATTAACGGATATGTAAGCCAGATTCTCGCTACCCCCGACAGCACGACCGCAGAGCCTGTGTATGACGAGAACGGCGAGCCGGTAATCTTCGTTAACCGCAGCAACCCCGAGGACACTTATCCGCTGATGACTTACACGAGGTGGATTATCGCTCCTGACATAAGCACATGGACACTCTACGAGGGCGACACCTACACTCTGAAACTTACTTCATTCTACGACCTGAACGGCTGGTACGACGTTAATCCGCTGGCAGAAGCTACATTGACTTACACCGGAACAACGCCTTCTATCGTATATTCTGACGCTCACATCGTAAGCGTCACACCTTCACCTGACGCTACCGATCCCAACGAAATGATTAACTTCGCCACAGGTGATACACAGGTTAAGGTGACATTCTCCGAGCCTGTACGTGTCAGCACGGTAGCTGCCGCCCTCGGACAGGGCGCGGGTCTCATTTCCGCAGGAGAGTGGTCAATGAACAGCGACAGCACGGAGCTTACCCTGAACGTTGACGATTACTTCAAGAACGAGTTTTCAATGACACTCTACATCGACCTTACCGACCTTCAGGGCAACCCGCTGAACGACACCACAGGCGACTTCAGCGCATACTTCAACAACAGCTCTTACAGCATTACCATGCCTATTGCTGACGGAAGAGTGGCTGACATGAGCCTTATTTACTACAAACTTGACCCGGCTGAGGGCAGCTATGTAAAAAGCCTTGACAGCGTAAGCTTCACAGTTGCAGGCGGCACCGACACTGACGGCGTGTACAAGGCTACTCCGAAAGCCAACGCCAAGGTTTATGACGCTGAAGGCAACGCTGTGGCTGACGTGCTGCTGACAGTCACCACCGGCGGTTACGGTACTTCGACAGGCTCTGTTGTCGCTACGGTATGCGCGCTCGGCTCTGTTGACGCAGAGACAGGCGAGGGCACTCCGGCAGCCATCACCGAGCCGGGTGCTTACACCATGGTTATCGACTCTCTGTCAATCGGCGACGGCAACTTCGACCCGTATTATCCCTGGCTGGCAGGCAACACAGGCGTAGGCCGCTGCAACCCGACATGGAGATGGACATTCAACGTGGTTGACAAGATGATCACCGTTACCGACGTTGACCCCGCTCCTTACAGCGTGACCGGCGTTTACGACGAGGAGATACCTTCAGAGGTTACAATCACTTTCAGCGACCCTGACTTCATAGTCAGCAGCGCTTTCCTGCGCTACGGCATGAACACACGTCTGCCTATCGGCTACACTCAGGACGGCAACACGCTGACACTCAACATCGGCGACGCTGTTGCTGACCAAAACAGCGTATCAATAATCGTCAGCGCGACAGCTTCTAACGGTTCACCGATAGTCTACGGCGCTACTGCTGACGACGGCAACTTAATCATCCTGACTTACCAGAAGCCTCGCAACGTATTCGTACCGACAGAGGTTGACCCGGCTGACAACAGCACTGTCGAGAGCCTTGATGTTATCAGACTTACATTGCCGAGCGAAATCGGTTCTTACAATCCTGCCAGGGAGATTCTGCTGACCGACAGCGAGGGCGAGGTTGTGGCACGCGGAGCTTTCGACTATGACTGGGATTACTGGAATGTCGGTATAATCACGCTCAGCGACGTTATCACAGCTGAAGGCACTTACACTCTGACAATACCTGAGAAGACATTCTATGACAATGAAGAGAACCTGTTCAACCCGGAACTGGTTTACACTTACCACATCAGCACAGGTACAGGCATCAGCGGTGTCACTGCTGGCGCTGAAGACAATGTCAAGGTTTACACCATCGACGGCGTATATGTAGGCGGTGGCAAGGCTGCCGACGTGCTCGGCAAGCTGGCCAAGGGCGTCTACATCGTAAACGGAACAAAGGTTTCTATAAAGTAAAACGCCTGTAAAAGGTCATCGGGGACATGACGCGCGGAGGCGTCGAGGATTGTGCGGCAGCCCGCAAGTGACGGTCTGCACGTTGCCGGCGGGCGGCCCGCACTCCTCAACGCCTATGCTCATGGCCCCGTTACCTTTTAATGGAAAAATATTAAAACTTAACATCGAGACAATGAAAAAATTACTGTTCACACTCGTGGCTGCCCTTATGTGCGTGATGCAGGCGCAGGCTCAGGACTTCACCGAAGTGGTGATGGACGACAGCGGCAGAGCCGAATTAGAGCTGCACACAGGCCAGAATTATTTTCAGCACACAGCCGTCAGGAGCGGCGAGCTGCGCATCAACGTTGGCTTCTACGGCACTATATTCTACCAGTGCGAGCGCGACGGCGTGGCGTTTGACAGTCCGCTGCCTCTCAGCCGCACGGATGCGGGCAACGAATACAAGATTACAGTAGAGGAGGGCCGTACCTACTACTTCACCACAAGCAGCGTGACCGAGACGCATACGGCGACGTTCTATTACAGCGACGGCGACAACTCGATACAGATTTCCTCAAACTATGAGGACGGCGCGGTGGTGAGCACCACCGACCGCAACCTCGAGCTGACCTTCGACCGCGCCGTCACCTGCACCCCGTATGTGGCCTGCGGCGACAACCCCCGCGAGGAAATACCCTCATCATACATCAACTCGATATTTGGCAGCGGCCAGTATTTCTACTCAATCACGCTTAGCCAGCTCATCGGCTACCTGATTGACGGCGGCAAACTGAACGTAGGCGACAGCTTCACAATCACTCTCGAGGACATCACCGACACCAATAATCCCGACCTGATCTACGGTGATGACGGCACCTACTCCATCACCTTCGAGCTGGGCGAGATGCCCGCCACGCTTGTCGGAGTAGACCCCGCCGACGGCTCGACAATCTACACCTACTACCCGGTCGACGGCGAGGAAGGACTGGTGACGTTCACCTTCTCCGACCCCATCAGCACCGACACCAGGGGCTTTAACGTCACAGTGTCTTACGGCGACATGGAGGCAGGCTCCTACACAGTATTCAATCCCCCCTACACCGTCAGCGGCAACGACGTTATAGTGGACATCCGCGGCATACGTTTCCCCGAGACCGTGTCAGGCGGACGCGGCGGCTCTACCGGGCAGCCTACCATGGTCAGCTTATCGCTGTCAGGACTCACCACCGCCGACGGCCGTCCCGTATCGACCAACTATCCCAACGCCGGCACGTCGGCCGTATTGGCCTTCTTCACCGTCGTAAAGCAGGAAATCAGCTTCATCTATGACTTCATGCCGCAGAGCGGCACCGACGAGCCTCTCGACAACTACGACGAGATACTCATCTGGCTGAACAACCCGATAATGTACGACGGCATCACCCAGACATGGTACAACGCCCGCGGCCAGCAGATGTCGCGCACGCTGACACCCGAGCGTGTTCCCTTCGAGTGGGACGACCTCTACGAGGGCTACGTGGCCCACGTGCCTGTGTCGGACATCTCTTACAACAACAGCCCCGTCACGCTGACCGTCGACAACGCCTACCTGATGAACGGCGACCCCGTCACCATCACCGGCACGTTCAACAACGTCGGGTCAGCCGGCATCACGTCAGTCACGGCTGACGGCGACGGCGGCGGGACAGAGGTCTACACCGTCGGCGGCACTCTTGTGCGCAAGGGCGCTGCCTCGCAGGCTCTCGACGGCCTGCCGCAAGGCCTCTACATCGTCAACGGAAAGAAGTACGTTGCAAGATGACGCGAGACCGCATGATTCTCAATACATTGTATTCTGCCCTCTGAAAGGCAGGATATTGTAAGGCAAAAGGTCAGCTGCGGCGCCGCCGCAGCTGACCTTTCTGTATGATGCTGATTGCCAGACACTTGCCGCAGCGCGTTTTTCCGGCTCTCTGACGCTTCGGCGGCGGCAGTGCGGACAGATGTCGGCCGGCACGCCGGAAGCCCCTCACGCCGCGCGGAAACGTGGCTGAACGTGATTGCTGTTTTGTTCCGGTTAACCTGTTTTTTCAACCACTTGTGCCGCCGCCGTAGCCGTTTGTGCCTTATGCGGCTTTCCGGCTGTTGCTTCGTATATGAAAATTGAGTAAATTTGCGGTGAACAAATCATAATGAAGCTATGAGAAAGATTTTGATTGTTTTTATGTCGGCGGTTATTCTCACGTTTATTTCTTGCAAGGAGGAGAAGAAATACAGCGTCCCTGATGTTGACAGGCCGTCACCCGCTTACACAGTCGGCGGTGGCGGCAGTGACGGTCATGAAGATGATGAAAGCCATGAGGCATCTTCAGGGGAAGAAGTGATGGAAGTGTGTCCTTTCTGCGGAGGCAACGGTTCCGACTGCGGATTCTGCGGCGGTCGTGGCGAGGTATCGGCCGCGATGGCGGCTCAGGCGCGCCACGTGATAGGCGGCGGCTCGGTCAGCGATTTCTATCCTGTGGGCGGCGGCTCGTCAGACGGCTACGGCAGTCAGCCGGGCAGCGGCAGACGCGACAGGATGTGCCCCGCCTGTGACGGCAGAGGCACGTGTCCGGTGTGCCGCGGCACGGGTGAGGTGACCAACTACGGCTACACCAGCGTATGTGATTACTGTTACAGCAGCGGGCGTTGCCCGAAGTGCATGGGCAACGGCCTGATACCCGATTGACGGATTATAGAGCCTGATAAGCCCCTCACACCAGCTCTGAGTAGACATCGAGCACCTTCTTGGCTACGTCGTTGTTCTCGAAGCGTGCTACATATTGCAGGCCGGCGGCTATGCGCTCGTCCCTGCCCTCTGCCCCCTTGAGCACCTTGGTTATGGCTTCGGCGGCGCCGTATACGTCGTCAGGGTCGACGTATAGCGTGGCGTTGCCGCCCGCCTCCTCAAGACAGCTGCCCGTGCATGCCACCACGGGCAGTCCGCTCTGTATGGCCTCGATTACGGGCAGTCCGAATCCCTCGTAGCGCGAGGGGCACACGCACGCCTCCGCCATCTGGTAGATGGCGGGCAGGTCGTCGGCGGGCACGTCGTGAAGGAAGGTCACGCGGCGGCCAAGACCGTTGGCCTCGGCGTACAGCCTCACTTTGTTGGCGTATGGCGTGAGCCTGCCCACCACAACGAGACTTATGTCCCCGGGCAGATGGCGCAGAGCCTTCACCGCGAGGATGATGTTCTTGCGCTCCTCCACTGCCCCCACGCTTACGACGTACCGCTCGGGCAGCATGTACGCGGTGTGTACCTCCTGCAGCTTCTTCTCGCTCTCGCGCAGCTTGAAGCGCGTGCCGCAGCTCTGGTGGATTACGTCTATCCTGGCCGCCTCCACGTCGCCGTAGAGCATCACGTCGCGCTTGGTGCACTCGCTGATGGCTATTATGCGGTCGGCCTCGCGGCAGGTGGTGCGGAACTTCCATTCGGCCAGCTTCCTGTCAATCCACCCGTACCACTCTGGATGCCGCATGAATGTGATGTCGTGTATGGTTACCACGGTGCGTATGCCGGCCTCGCGTATGCCTGCCGGCAGATAGCCCGACAGGCCGTGGAACAGGCGCACGCCGTCGCGCTTGAGCGTGTCCACTATGCCGTGCATGCGCCACAGGGCGCGCGACAGCGGAGCTATCGCCCCGTCGGGATATACAAACCTGACGTTGCCCCGCGGCGTGACTTGCCGCCTGAGGCCGTCGTCGCCCCTCGATGGGGCATAAAGATTGAGCATCGTGTTGGGCGTAACGGCTGTGGCGAGGTCGTTTATCATGGTTCTGCCATAGCTGCCCAGTCCGGTGTTGTCACTGACAATGCTCTTAGCGTCGTATCCTATTGTCATAGTTTATATAAAGGCTGTCGCCGCGATGCCGCGCTCATGGCGTTGCCGCGGGCTCGGAGCGGCGCTGTCGCCTTTGTTTCTGTTTGTTTTCATTGTTGTTTCCAGCCATGCCGGCCGTCCCCGCCGCAGGCCGCCGCGGGCTGCCCGTCCGTCAGCCCATCTGCATGTCGTTCAGCTTCTTGTAATATCCGCCGAGGGCTATCAGCTCGTCGTGAGTGCCCCGCTCCACTATCTGCCCCTCGTGCACGACGCATATCTCGTCGGCGTTCCTGATGGTCGACAGGCGGTGGGCTATAGCCACCGTGGTGCGCGTCTTCATCAGCCGCTCTAGAGCCTGCTGCACCAGCCGCTCGCTCTCGGTGTCGAGCGCCGACGTGGCCTCGTCGAGAATCAGTATCGGCGGGTTCTTCAGTATGGCGCGGGCTATGCTCACACGCTGCCTCTGCCCGCCCGACAGGCGGCTTCCGCGGTCGCCTATGCTGGTGTCGTATCCGTGCTCCGACGCCGTTATGAAGCCGTGGGCGTTGGCTATCCTGGCAGCCCTCTCTATCTCTTCCTGCGTGGCGTCGTCAACGCCGAAGGCTATGTTGTTGCGGAACGAGTCGTTGAACAGTATCGCCTCCTGGTTCACGTTGCCGATGAGCTGCCGCAGGTCGTGTATCGCCATGTCCTTCACGTTCACGCCGTCGATGAGCACCTCGCCCTCCTGCACGTCATAGTAGCGCGGTATCAGGTCTACCAGAGTGGACTTGCCGCCGCCGCTCTGACCCACGAGAGCCACCGTCTTGCCCTTCTCTATCACGAGGCTGACGTGGCGCAGCACCCACTTCTCGCCGTAGCGGAACGACACGTCGCGGAACTCTATCGAGCTTTTGAAGTCGGTCACGTGTACCGGGCCGGCCTTCTCCCTGATGTCGCTCTCCGCCATCAGTATCTTGTCGATGCGCTCCATCGAGGCAAGACCCTTCGGGATGTTGTACCCCGCCTTCGAGAACTCCTTGAGCGGGTTGATTATGCTGTAAAGTATCACCATGTAGTAGATGAACGTAGGCCCGCTGAGAGAGTTGCCCCCGAGCACGAGCATGCCGCCGAACCACAGCACTATCACTATCATCACCGTGCCCAGGAACTCGCTCATCGGGTGAGCCATCTGCTGCCGCGTGTTCACCCGGCGGATGTTCTCGCGGTAGGCGGAGTTAATCTTGTCAAACCTCCTGTTCATCTTCTCCTCGGCGCAGAAGGCCTTGATGATGCGCAGTCCGCCGAGAGTCTCCTCCACCTGGCTCATCGTGTCGCTCCACAGCGACTGCGCCTTGATTGACTTCTGCTTCAGCCTGCGCCCCACCGTGCCCATTATCCAGCCCATCACGGGCACGAACACGAGCGTGAACAGAGTGAGCTGCCAGCTGACTATGAGCATCGTGGTGAAGTAGAATACGATGAATACCGGATTCTTGAACAGCATGTCGAGCGACGACATTATCGAGCTTTCCACCTCCTGCACGTCACCGCTCATGCGCGCTATGATGTCGCCCTTGCGCTCCTCCGAGAAGAAGCCCAGCGGCAGCGACGTAATCTTGCGGTACAGCTGGTTGCGTATGTCGCGCACCACGCCCGTGCGTATCGGTATGATGGTGGCCGACGAGAGGAAGTAAGCCCCCGTCTTGAGGAACGTCATGAACGCCAGGAACAGTCCCACGATCAGCAGGGTGTTCTCCGCGCCGACGCTCCCGATGAGCTGTCCGACGTAGTACCGCGCGTTGTTCATGAATACATCCTTCGCGTCGCTCCAGCTCCACTCCATCAGCGAGGTCACCGCCGCGGCGTCGCCCGTCTTGAAGATGATCTGCAGTATGGGCACTATCGCCATGAACGAGAATATGTTGAGCACGGCCGACAGTATGTTGAATACAACGGTCAGCGCAAGGTATTTCTTGTAGGGCGGCACGAACCGGCGCAGCACTTGCAGAAATTCTTTCATCTGTCTAAAATTCTATTTTGGTTGTAGTCTGTAAGTCCCGTCCCGCCGCTCCGTCATGCCGTGCGTCCGCGGTTCAGGTTGTTGCGCCTGCAAAGATAATGTTTTTATGTATAACGGCAAAGGCCGCGGGGGTTAAAACGTAGAAATGCGGTGGCACCGCGGCCTTTACGCGGCCTTGCGGAAAAATAAATCCGGAGCGGAAACCGCCCCGGATTATCATTGTATTACAACCTGTTTTCCGGTGAAAATCAAGATGAATACATGTCCGGATGATTTGTAAGATACAAATTGGTGTCCGCCAAACCTGTGTGGCATGACATTCTGACTTTGCCCGTCTGAGCCTGTCATGGCGTCTTCCG
>C._urophasianus_4_cecum__coassemble_33_pt1 | contig 8526 bp, 4 predicted proteins | sample C__urophasianus_4_cecum__metabat2_high_PE_002 | metagenome-assembled genome bin C
CTGTCACGGGCAGTCCGGCCACCGCCTGAAGGAACAGGCGCGAGCCGTTGAGCTTGTCGAGCGAGTTGGTGCCCTTCAGTATCTCGTCGAGTATTATCAGCGTGTGCCTCTGCCGGCGGCAGTAAGCCAGCAGCTGCTTCAGCCGCAGCAGTTCGGCGTTGAAGTAACTGATGCCCTGGCTGAGATCGTCAGACGTGCGCATGCTGCTGAACAGGCTGAACACCGACACCTTGAGGCTGTCGGCAAACACTGGCATACCGTTCATCGCGAGCACGTAGTTTACGCCGACCGAGCGCAGAAAGGTGCTCTTGCCCGCCATGTTGGCTCCTGTCACGATGTAGTAGTTGTCGTCGCTGATGATGAAATCGTTGCTCACGGCCTTGTCGCCGAGGAAAGGATGATAAAGTCCGCGCCCCTCGAAAGTCACGCCGTCGCCGTCGTCGACGGCAGCGTCGGTGGCTTTCGGCTCGTTGTAGCGGAAAGTGGCTGCCGACACAAGCGCGTCTGTCCGGCTCACGCAGTCTATCCATCCGGCGATGCTCATGAGGTGAAGCCGCTGCCACTTCAGAAATCTGCGCACGAGGAAAAAGTCGCTCAGGGCAAACATGTTGAATAATATCAGGCCGATGAAGTTGCCTCTGCGGTCGAGGCTTTTCAGTATTTCAGACAGCTCTCCGAACGATTCCGCCGCCCCGCCGCCGTATTCCGTCAGTCCGGCGCGCAGTTTTTTCAGTTTGTCACATCGGAATCCTGCGCCGTCGATAAGCCTTATCAGGGCGATGTATCTGTGCAGGTCGGCGTGCAGCCGCTCCACGGCGCGGCTGATTTTGCGCATCGACTTGGCGTTGGTGCCTATCACGACAAACATCTGCGCCACGCCCCACAGGGCGGCGATGGTGCCCGGCACGAAGTTCGCGGCTGACAGAATAATCAGCGCGGCGAAGCAAGCCAGCGCGATGATGCCCGCCGCCAGCGCGGCACGTGAACCCGCCCGGGGAGCTATGTTCATTCTGCCGACATCCCCGACAGCCGACAATATTACGCTTGAGTCAATCATACGTGCCTCGGCTCCGCCGCCCCGTGTGACCTGCATGCCCGCCGCCATGAAATCGGCGCGCCATCCGCTCATGGCCGCCAGCTCGGCTATGGCCTGACGGCGCTCCTCCACCGCCGCTGCCGACGGCAGCAGACTGCCCAGCCACGAGGCCAGGGTGTCGGCACCGCCGGAGGTCACCGTGCGGTTGACGCGGCAGAAAAGAGAGTCGCGCCCGAAGATGTCCATGTCGTAAGTGAAGGCATGGTCGGGGTCGGCATACCGCCGTCCGTCGTCAAGGCGTGAGAAGTCGCCGTCGAGATACATCAGCTCGCGCTCTGCCACGGCTCTTAGCCGCGTCTCGTGCTCTATTCGGTTGCTGTTGCGCACGTCGAGCACGCGCACTGCGGCGTATGCCGCCAGCAGAGCCGCGGCAGCCGCTATCCACGACCATCCGAAGCCGCCGGAGCACCATGCCACTGTTGCCGCCACAGCCAGACAGAAGGTTGTCAGCTCGAGCGTCACGTAGATGCGGTTGTTACGCTTCAGCGCAGCCGTCACCATGTTTCTGCTTCTTACCTGCGCCGAATATTCCTTTATCAGTTCATCCCTGTCGCGGGGCGTTGTCGTCATTTCCGTTCTTGATTGTTGTTAGGAGCTGCAAAGATAGCGTGTTGCCGCGGTATGGCGTGTGGCGGCGAACCTAAAAAAGGTTAAACCTGTGGCTGTCTGCCGTCAGTCGGCGCAAGTTTTGCGGCGCAGAGTGATTTATTAGCAGTACGGCTGAGGGCGTTTCTGCCGTCAGCCGATAAGCTGCCGTCATGCGCCAGAACAGCGGACTGCAAGAGCTTAGCTTTCGGCTTGTAAAAGGTTAGCTTTCAGCACCTGAAAGACAGTCTTTTGCAATGTAAAAGATAAGCTATTGCAAACTCATTGATAATCAATGCTTTGCAAGAGGGCTGGCGGACGGTCTGCTTCTGCCGCACTTCAGTTCACGCGGATGTGTCCGGATGCTGCCGGCATGGCTGTGTAGTGCGCTGATAATAACGGCGGTGCGCCGTTTTATGCCTTAATTGAGGTAAAATGGACAGTTGTATAATGTTTTTCAAATAAAATATGTTATCTTTGCAACAATTTTGGGATTTTTAAGTTATATACTAAGACGATAAGGAATAGTGAACAACGTAGTTAGCGAAGAGATGGACAACGTCGGAAGCAGTCGCGACGCCATGAACGCCACGCAGCGGGCAATTAAGAGATTGTTCGATGTAGTGGCAGCGTCAGTATGCCTCGTGGCGTTGTCTCCATTGTTTCTCGTAATATACGTGATGCTGAAAAGACAGAAGAACGGGCCCGCCATATTCTCGCAGGAGCGGATAGGATACAGGGGCAGGCCGTTCACCATATATAAGTTCAGGACACTGAGCGAGGCCGAGACCGTGCCTCGTCTGATAGCGAAAGCCGACGAGACCAACTCGACAAGGACAGAGCGCTTCCTGCGTGAGCATCATCTTGACGAGCTGCCACAGCTGTGGAACGTGCTGCGGGGCGACATGTCGTTTGTGGGCCCGAGGCCGGAGCGCAAATACTATATTGACAAGATAATGTCGGTAGACCCTGACTACGTGCTGATTTACAGCATGAGGCCGGGGCTTACGTCGGAGGCCACTCTCTATAACGGATACACCGACAGCATGGAGAAGATGTTGAGGCGGCTGCGGATGGACATACACTATCTTGAGACACGCTCTCTGGCGCTCGACTTCAGCATAATGACCCGCACGGCGCTGAGCATCGTCAGCGGAAAGAAATTCTAAGAAACACTACTTATTATATATGAAAATGAGAAAGTTCTTCATATTGTTTTTGCTTGCCGTACTGCTGCCTGTCGGCGTTGCCGCACAGACCGGCATGACGGACGAGGAGGTGATGGAGTTTGTCGTGAAGGAGCATCAGGCAGGCACGTCACAGGCGCAAATCGTGACACAGCTGATGCAGCGCGGAGTTAACGTCGAACAGATACGCCGCGTCAGGCAGAAGTACGAGCGGCTGGCGAAAGGGCAGGGGCTGGGCACAACGGATGTCGACGGCAAAGGTGACAAGGACTCGCGCCTGCGCACGAACAACGCCAAGAACAAGAAAAAGAAACTGACCGGGGACACTGAGAAGGAGACCTCACGCCCGTCGTACCGCCTGAAAGACGGTCGCGACGACGGCAAGACATATAGAAATAATGTGTATGACGAGACAAACGAGGACTGGCTCGACATGCAGGACGAGCTTGACCTGTTTGTCCCCGACACTGCCGCGCTGCTGAAAAAGCTGATGGCGAAGAAGAAGAAAATCAAGGTGTTCGGCCGCGACATCTTCAACAACAAGGAGCTGACGTTCGAGCCTGACATGAACATCGCCACACCGAAGGATTACCGGCTGGGGCCGGGCGACGCCGTGTATATAGACATCTACGGCGCGTCGCAGAAGACGATAGAGAGCACCGTGTCGCCTGACGGCACCGTGACCGTCGAGGATTACGGGCCTATAACCATCGGCGGACTGACCGTAGACGAGGCTAACGCAAGGCTGCGCTCCACCCTCGGTGCGCGTTACAGCAGCTCGAAGATAAGACTGACCGTAGGACAGACACGCACGATAGTCATCAACGTGATGGGCGAGGTCGAGAATCCGGGCACTTACACGCTGCCGGCCTTCGCCACGGTGTTCCACGCCCTCTACATGGCGGGCGGCACCAACGACCTCGGTACGCTGCGTAACATCAAGGTCTACCGCAACAACAGGCTCGTCTCAACGGTTGACATCTACGACTATATCCTCAACGGCAAGCTGACCGGAAACATCCATCTTGCCGACAACGACGTAATATCCGTGGGCACGTATGACTGTCTTGTCAACATCACCGGAAAGGTGAAGCGCCCTATGTTCTACGAGATGAAGAAGACCGAGAGCGTGGCCACGCTGCTCAAATACGCCGGCGGATTCACCGGCGACGCTTATAAGAAGTCGGTGAGACTGGTGCGCAAGGCTGGCAAGGAGTATTCGGTCTACAACATCGACGAGTTCGACATGAGCGCGTTCCAGCTTGCCGATGCCGACTCGGTCAGCGTTGACTCCATCCTTCCGCGCTATTCCAATATGGCGGAGCTGAAGGGAGCCGTGTTCCGCCCCGGCATGTATCAGGTCGGCGGAGACATCAACAGCGTGCGCACCCTTATCGAGCATGCCGACGGACTTAAAGAGGAGGCCTTCACGGCGCGTGCCGTCATGCACCGCATGAAGCCCGACCGCACGCTTGAGGTCATCCCCGTTGACGTTGACGGCATACTGGCCGGACGTGTGCCCGACATCCCGATACAGAACAACGACGTACTGTTCATCCCCACCAAGCAGGAAATGATGGAGGAACAGACCATCACCATACATGGCGAAGTGTTCTACCCCGGCGTGTATAAGTATGCCGACAACGAGACGCTTGAGGACTTCGTGCTTCAGGCGGGAGGTCTGAAACAGACCGCTTCGACCGTCAAGGTGGACGTGTCGCGCCGCATGGTCAACCCCAAAGCCGTGACTACAGACTCCGTGATAGCGCGCACTTACTCGTTCGCGCTTAAAGACGGATTCGTGATTGACGGCGAGCCGGGCTTCAAGCTGATGCCTTTCGACGAGGTTTACGTCCGCAAGAGCCCCGGATTCTACAAGCAGCAGAACGTCGCCGTAGAAGGTGAGGTGATGTTCAGCGGCACCTACACGCTGTCGAAGAAGAACCTGAGACTGAGCGACCTGATAAAGAGCGCGGGCGGAGTGAACGACCGTGCCTATGTCGCCGGCGCGCGCCTTGAGCGCAAGGTCAACGAGAGCGAGCGGGCGCGCATGGAGGCTGCCCTGAAGACGGCCCGTGAGCAGATGGAGAACATGAAGCTCGAGGCTGCCGCGCAGAACAAGCAGCTCGACCTAGGCGAGAACAGCGAGAAGATAAAGAAGTATGAGATACCCTCGACTTACTCTGTCGGTATCGAGCTTGACAAGGCTCTCGCGTCGCCCGGATGCGATGCCGATATAGTGCTGCGTGAGGGCGACCGCCTCATAGTGCCGCAGTATTCGGCCACCGTGAAGATTAACGGCGAGGTGATGTACCCCAACACCGTGGGCTACCAGAAGGGCAAGAAGGCAAGCTATTACATCGAGCAGGCCGGCGGTTACAGCAGCCGCGCCAAGAAGAAACAGACGTACATCATCTACATGAACGGCACCATCGCCATGGTAAGCAAGGGCGCTAAGCCCATGCCTGGATGTGAGATTGTCGTTCCTGAGAAGAAGATTAACACCATGTCGATTGCCGAGAAGATGTCTCTCGGAACGACCGCCGCGTCAATCGCTACGATGATCGCGACCTTGGTTAACATATTGCAGTAAGATAAATATATAAGAATCGTGGAAAATAAAGGGTTGAGACTGCGTGAGATAGACCTGGGCAAGTGGCTTGACAAAATCCTTAAACGCAAGAAGCTGTTTATCATCAACGTGTCGGTTGCTTTTGTCTTAAGCGCTTTCATCATATTGTGCGTGCCGAGATATTATATCTGTGAGGTGAAGCTCGCTCCCGAGACCAACACTCCGAGTGTGGACGGTCTGGGCGCGTTGGCGTCGAGTTTCGGCATCAATATGTCAAACATGATGAATCAGGATGCCATCATTCCTGAACTGTATCCTGACCTGGTGGAGTCTGTCGACTTCCAGGCGAGCATGTTTCCGATAAAGGTCAGGACGCTCGACGGCGACGTTGAGGCCACCTATTACGACTATCTGCACAAGTATCAGAAGGCCGCGTGGTGGGATGTTATCATAAACTTCATAAAGGAAACGTTCAAGAAGAAAGACGCTGCGGGCAGCGGCAATGGCAGCATCAATCCGTTTATGATGACCAAGACACAGAGCGACATCGCCAAGATAATTGCCGGAAAGATTAAATGCAACGTAGACAAGAAGACAAGTGTGATTTCGATCAGCGTTGAGGATCAGGACCCGCTGGTGTGCGCCACGATGGCTGACTCGGTGCGTGTAAGGCTGCAGCAGTTTATCATAAAGTACCGTACCAACAAGGCGAGGATAGACCTTGACTATACGAAGAAGCTCTACGCCGAGGCGAAGCACCGTTACGACAAGGCGCGCCAGCTGTATGCGGCATATTCGGACGCCAACCAGGGACTGGTGCTCGAGAGCTTTAAGGCCAAGTTAGAGGACTTGGAGAACGAAATGCAGTTACAGTATAACAACTATCAGCAGATAAGCCAGCAGCTGCAACTTGCAAGAGCGAAACTGCAGGAGCGCACTCCGGCGTTCACGACGCTGCAGTCGGCCACTGTGCCTGTCAAGCCGGCAGGTCCCAAACGCATGATTTTCGTGGCCTTTTGTATGTTCGCAACTTTCGTAGGAACCGCACTTTATGTCTATAAAAAAGATATTTGATGGAGACAGACGTTCTTCACTTGTCAAGAAGAATATAGCCGGCTCGTTGGTGATAAAGGGTTGGAGCTGTGTCGTGCAGCTGCTGCTCGTGCCCGCCACGCTGAACTGTCTCAATCAGTATGAATATGGAATATGGCTTACGATAAGTTCGATATTGCTGTGGATAGACCAGTTTGACATCGGTCTTGGCAACGGATTGAGGAACAAGCTGGCAGAGGCTGTCGCCAAGGATGAGAAAGAACGTGCCCGCCGTCTGGTAAGTACGACGTTCGCGATGCTTGTCGTAATCATCATTCCCCTTGTCTTGCTGGCGCAGCTTGTCATATATAATGCTGACCTGTATTCGTTCCTCAACGTCAATTCCGACAGCGTCTCGGACATCAACGGCATCTTGGGCGTGTCGGTGGCCTTTGTCGGCGCCACTTTCGTATTCAAGTTTATAGGTAATGTTTACTTGGGACTTCAGCTTCCGGCGATAAACAACCTGCTCGTCGTAGGCGGCCAGACACTGTCGCTGATAGCGATTTTCGTGCTCTCGCTGTTTTCCCGTCTGTCGCTGATGGATGTCGCGTGTGTATACACGGCCTCGCCTCTGATTGTCTATCTGTTGTCATATCCTTTCACGTTCACCCGTTACAGGTATTTGCGACCCTCGTTCTTCCTGTTTGACAAGAAAGAGCTTGACGGTCTGTTCGCTTTGGGACTGAAGTTCTTTCTGGTGCAGATAGCGGGACTTGTGATATTCGCCAGCTCAAACATATTGATTACACGGATACTTTCTCCAGCAGACGTCACTCCGTATCAGATAGCTTACAAGTATTTCAGTCTTGCCATAATGCTGTTCACGCTGATAGCCGCTCCGCTGTGGTCGGCCACGACCGACGCCTACACAAAGGGTGACTGGGCATGGATAAACAGGATGATGGGCAAGATGAGGAAGGTGATGCTGCTGTTCTTTCTGATGCTTCTGGTGATGCTTGCGGTGTCAGACATCGTGTATAAGATATGGATTGGCGGCAGCGTCAGGATAGACATTGTGCTGTCGGCACTGATGGCTGTGTATATGGCGGTTCTGATATTCAGCACTTGTTATTCAAATGTTCTGTTCGGAATAGGCAAGATACGGGTCATAACAGTTGCCACGGTGATTGAGGCCGTGGTGTATATTCCGTTGGCATTGCTGCTCGGCAGGGCTTTCGGCCTTTACGGAATAGTGTCGGCGTTGCTGCTGGTCAATCTGCTGTGCGCCGTGTGCAACAAGGTGCAGTTCGGCATGTTGTCGGCCGGGACGGCGCGTGGAATATGGAATAAATAAAGTTGTTACGTGATGCTGACGGGTATAATAATAATTACGATAGTCTTTGCGGTGGTGCTGGCGGTATTTCTTCTGTCGCCACGCTTCTGCCCGTATATGCCTGAACGCCAGATATTCTCGCCTTGGAACACAACTCTTATCGTCTGGATAATCATTCTCTCTCTTTACGTTCTTGTCCACAAGGAGCTTTACGCCGTGTCTTCCCAGTTCGTCTTGGGCATATCTATATGGGTGTTCACTTTCATCTTGTCGGCCGTCATAGCGTTTATCCTGACTCCGGGATATAAGGGCGACGCTTGGGAAGTGTGCGAGAAGAATGTCGACATAATAACGGTTCTCGCGGTTGTCCTTGTTCCTTTCGCGGTGTATAAGGCCATACAGCACGCTTTCCTGATGGGTTCTCCCGAAGATCTGTTCTTCACTTTGAGAGAGCAGGCCATTGACCCGGAGGAGAATCAGCTTGGAGTGGTCAAGTATTTTGTGTATGTCATCAACGTGCTTCTTATGATTGAGGTCAGCAGGACGAAAATCCGCAAGTGGCGTCTGGCACTTGTTGTCTGCCTTTGTCTTTTGTTCTTCGTGGCCACGATGGGCAAGATGACCCTTTTCATGTATATCTTCACGAGCCTTTATCTGTTGTATGACAGCAGGAAAATCTCATTGAAACCTATCTTCTACATGGCTTTGTTTTTTGTCA
>C._urophasianus_4_cecum__coassemble_34_pt1 | contig 8431 bp, 9 predicted proteins | sample C__urophasianus_4_cecum__metabat2_high_PE_002 | metagenome-assembled genome bin C
TCGTCGGTAGGGTCTATCCCGTGAGCCTTCGCTATCACCTCTCTCATCCTGGGCGCGATGCTGCTCATCGTCACTCCGGGCTTGCCCGTGACGCACATCAGGTGAACGCTGTCGCCGAGGTTGTACGCCCGCTGCATCATCGTAAGCGGCACCGTGACCGACTGGTCGGCTCTGCCGTTGACTTTGATGTTGCCCGCGCTGTAATCGACACCTACCACCTCATAATATATGCCGTCGATGCAGAGGCGCTCGCCGCAGGGGTCTCCGCCGCCCGGGAACAGGTCGTTGTAGACCCGTTTGCCGATGACGCACACCTTGCGGTTCAGGCTCACGTCCATGTCGTTTATGTAGCGGCCGTAATATATCTGCGGCGGCTCCACCTTACAGTAATCGGGCAGCAGCCCCTTCATTGTGCAGGTTGTCTTCTTGTCGCCGTAAACGGCGTTGCCGCCCCAGTGTGACAGCACGGGGGAGACGACATCCAGCCCGGGCACCTGCCGCTTCAGGCGCTCCACGTCGCCGTAGACCATGCTCCACTTGCGCTCCTTCCTGAAGCCGTCATACGGCTTGGTGGTTGGCTGCGCGAAGATGATGGCGGCGTTGGTGGCGAAGCCTTCAAAGTTGTTCTGCAACATCTCCTTGAGCCCCTGCCCGCCTCCGAGCAGCGCGACAAGCATGAACACTCCCCAGAATACACCGAATCCGGTAAGGAAACTGCGGCTCTTGTTTCTCGACAGGGTGTCGAGTATCTCGTGAAAACGGTCTATGTCAAATCTCATTTTGCCTTGGATTATTGGTTATTGGGCCAATCAGCCTGACAGGCGTCACTCTGCCCGCAGCGCCTCAATCGGCCTTATGCGCGCCGCCTTGCGTGCCGGTATCAGTCCGGCGAGCGTGCCTGCCAGTATCATCACCGCCGTGGCGGCCACGCATACGTCGATGCCGACAGTGGGGTTGTAGAACATCGTGGCCTCAAACAGTCCGCTGCTGACCTTCATCTGCCCTATCGTGGCGTCCATATACTCGTTTGCCGCCACGCCAGCCACCATGCCGATGTAGCCGAAGAACGTGGTTATCACGATGCTCTCGATTATTATCAGGCGCAGTATCGACGAGGGCTTGGCGCCGATGGCCTTGCGTATGCCGAACTCGCGGGTGCGCTCCTTGACGGTTATCAGCATGATGTTGCTGACGCCCACTATGCCGCTGAGCAGCGTGAACAGGCCTACCACCCACAGGGCGGTGCGGATGATGCCTATGCCGGTGTCCATCTGCATGTTCTGGGTAAAGCGGTTCCATATCCACACCGAGCCTCCGTCGTCGGGGGCGGCACGGTGGTTTGAGTTGATGCGCGCCCTGTACTGCGTCTCGAAGGCTTCGTTGTCGGCCTCGGTGTCAAGTCCCTTGAACGAGAACAGTATCGTGCCGATGTCTGTGCCCTTATCATATATGGTGCGCAGGGTGGTGAACGCGGTGTATGATGACGAGTTCATGCCGCTGCGGTCGGCCTTGTAGACACCCACCACACGGAAGGCCGTGCTGTCGACACTGACGTATTGCCCCACGATGCGCTCCGTACCGCGGGGCATCAGCTCTTTCGCGTCGTCCTCGCCCAGCACTATCACCTTGCGCTTCTGCTCTATGTCGATGTCGTTGACAAAGCGGCCGTAGAGCATCTCCTTCTTGTTTATCTTGATTTCGTTGGGATACACTCCGCTCAGACTGCCGCTGACATAGTTCGCGCCGAGGCTTACCGTGAGCCCGCTGACATCGCACGTGCCGCCTGTCTCGTCGACATTGGCGGGGAAGTTGCTGCCGGCCACGGCCATGTCTCTGTCGTCGAGGGTTATCTGCCGCCCTTCCTTCAGGCCGTCGTAGGGCTTCGAGGTATATCCGCCGCCCACCATCATCGAGTTGTCGAGAAACCTGTCGCTCTGCAGCAGCATGGCGTTGATAAGGCCGTTGCCCGCCCCGAGCAGGAATATCAGCATGAAGATGCCCCACGCCACGGCAAATCCGGTGAGCGTGGTGCGCAGCTTGTTGCGCCGCACGGTGCTCCATATTTCAGTTATAATGTCCCTCATTTTATGTCGTTTCGTAAGTCGTTGACTGTCAGGATAATATCTTTCACCTTGCAAAAGACCGTCTTTTACCCTGCAAAAGGTTGTCTTTTACTCTGCAAAAGGTGACCTTTCACGAAGCCAAAGACCGTCTCCTGTCCTGCGTCACTTCATCACGCCGCCCGCGCCGAACGGCGAGGCGTGGTGGTCGAAGTTGGCCTCGATGTTGCCTATCACGCCGTCCTTGATGTGTACTATCTTGTTGGTCTCGTTGGCTACGCCGCTCTCGTGGGTCACCACGACTATCGTCATGCCGTCGTCCTCGTTAAGCTGCTTCAGCAGACGCATCACCTCCACGCTGGTCTTAGAGTCGAGAGCGCCCGTAGGCTCGTCGGCCAATATTATCTGCGGACGGGTTATCAGCGCGCGTGCTATCGCCACGCGCTGCTTCTGTCCGCCGGACATCTCGTTGGGATAATGCCCGGCCCAGTCTTTCAGCCCCAGCCGCTCGAGATACTCCATGGCCATTGCGTGGCGACGGCGGCGGCTCACTCCCTGGTAAAACAGCGGCAGCTCGACGTTCTCGACAGCCGTCTTGAACGAAATCAGGTTGAACGACTGGAAGATGAAGCCTATCATGCGGTTGCGGTATTCGGCAGCCCTCGTCTCCGAGAGATTCTTTATCAGGGTGCCGTTGAGCGTGTATTCGCCCGAGTCATAGTTGTCGAGAATACCCAGGATGTTGAGTAACGTCGACTTGCCCGAGCCTGACGCGCCCATGATTGACACGAACTCGCCCTCGCTGATGTCGAGGCTGATGCCCTTGAGCACGTGCAGCGGCTGTCCGTTGTCGTAAGTCTTGTTGATGTCTTTCAGATGAATCATTGTATCGTTGTAGGTTTACCGGCGGGCACACGGCAGCCGCGCCCGCCGTCACTGTCTGTGTCACTGCTGCCGCTGCCAGGCCTTGTCTACGTCGCCGATGCCTATTCCGAGCAGCCTCATGCTGCGGAACATCTCGGGCAACTTCTGTTCCATGAACTCGCGCCGCCGCTCGTCAAGTATGCGCTGCTTTGCGCCCGCGGTGACAAAGTAGCCCAGTCCGCGCCTGTTGTATATTATGCCCTGCGACGCCAGCAGGTCGTATGACTTCACGGTGGTGTTGGCGTTGACCTCAAGCAGCACCGCATACTCGCGCACCGAGGGGATGCGCTCGTCGTCGCCGTACTTCCCCGCCAGTATCTCGTCACACAGGCGGTCGGCTATCTGCACGTATATCGCTTTCTCGGTAGTAAAATTCATACGCAAATCCATTTGTTGTTAATCACCTGACCGCGTCTGAACAGCAGGTAGCACAGCCGGTAGTTGAGCACGGCCAGAGCCGCGGCGGCAGCCGCGAATACATACACCTGCACCATGTAACGGCTGTCGAGAAGCATCGACTTGAAGTCGTCGGTGACGCAGGACATCACCGCCCCGAATACGACGAGCAGCAGGACGTGTACCGCCGTAGTAACCGCGAACCGGTAACGGCGCAGCAGCGTGCTGCCGAGAGCATAGAGTGAATGTGCCCAGATGAGCCACATCACACAGGCTACGCAGACGTGGAAGGGGTAATGAAGCGTCTTGCCGCCCGCCAGCAGGTTGCCATCGTGGTTGAGACAGAGTATCTCAAGATAGTCAGGCATGGCGAGTCTTATATAGCCGACACCCGCCGTCAGGCTGACCGCCACACGCAGAAGGTCGGCAAGGAAGAAAGCCAGCATGCACCACACGAGCACGCCCACGGTAACCGTAAGCAGGCGCACGGCGAACTTCTCAAGGTCTGACGCTGGCAGCATCCTTACCGTTATGCGCCTCTCCTTGGTGTCCATGTCGATGAAAAGCCAAGAGCCGCTTATCACGAATATCACCACGCAGCTTATGGCGCATATATATTCCCAGCGTGTCAGGTCGCTTGCGGTGAAAGCGCCGCCGTCCATCAGCACCGGCCAGAGATATGCCAGACAGATTAGAAGATAGCCTAAGGTGAGTCCGACAAGGAACGCTGTCACCTTGGGATAGTACATCCTGAGATACCACAGGGCAACCTGCGACAGCCGTTTTATATTTAAACTTTCCATATCTGAAGTCAAAGATTTATCCATTTGTTATTGATTACCTGCATGCGGCGGAATATCCTGTAAGACAGCCACCAGTTGAACACGCCCACGGCGACGGTCAGCGCGAAGAATGTCCACAGCCATACGTCTATCATCAAGATAACGGTCGCCTTGTCGGTGCCGTCAAGCACATTGAAAAGGAGCAGCATGCCGAGCAGTCCGATGACAGAATATACGACGGAGGTCATCACGAACTGATGGCGGCGGAACAGCGTGCCGCCGAGTATATAGAGTGAGTATACCCAGAAAATGAAACCGTAAACCGAGGCTTTAACCGCTGTGTCAGGTAGAACATCGCCAAACCTGACGCCGCCGACATTGCCCGCGTTGAAGCTGAAAATGCTGGAGAGAAGCTCGGGAATGAGGCATTTCACCACGTCGACACCCGTAATCAAGCATATCAGCATGCGCAGAAGGTCGGCCATGCAGAAAGCCACGACCGCCATGCACCACCACACCAGCGTGACGTAAAGCGCGCGGACAACAAACTTCTCAAGGTCTGACGCGGGCAGCGTCTTGAACATTACGCGCTGCTCTTTTGTCTTCATGTTGCTGAAAATCCAGCTTCCGCCGATGGCGGCGATTACTATGAAGATAGTCTGATTGGTAATGAAGGCGACAAGAAGGCTGTCAGCCAGGCTCTCGTCAGTGGCGTTGTAGCCTGAAAGCAGGTGGATGACGAATGGCACCATGAAAGCGAAGAACATGGCGGCGGTCTTCGACAATATCTCCTTATACATTGTCGCCGCCTCCCATCTGATAATCTTGCCGAAGCGGGATATGCTGAAATCTGTCATGTTTTCTGATGTTTTTAGGGGTTATTTGTCATGTTTTCCGGCTCGCCGGACTTACGGGCGCGCGTCCGCCGATTATCTGCCGATGGTCAGCGCGCGCTTTGTCAGGGCGTTGAACAGCAGTTCGAGGTTGAGCGTAGTGTCTCCGTCGCCGGGCCGCTTGCGTGTAATGACGGCGCTGCCCTGCACCGACGGCTCGGCATAGAGCACGCCGTCCTGCGGCTCTCCCAACGAACGGAAGCCGAAGCTGTACCTGTCGCAGATGTCGCTGACCGACGCGTCGAGCAGAATCTCCGAGTTGTCGAGCATCACGACGTGGTCGAGCAGCGACTCGACATCATGCACCTGATGTGTCGAGATTATCATCGTGCGGTCGTCGCTCATGTTGTTTGCCACGACACGGCGGAACTGGCTCTTCGACGGAATGTCGAGACCGTTGGTCGGTTCGTCCATCAGCAGCAGACGGGTGTTGGCCGCGAGGGCGAAGCTCATGTAGACTTTCTTCTTCTGTCCCATGGAAAGCTCCTTCAGATGGATGTCGGGTGTCAGCTCAAAGTCGCGCAGACAGCTGTCGAGCACCTCACGGCTGAAGCGTGGATAAAACGGCCGGCTGGCTCTGACATACTTGTCGAGGGTGAGCTGCGGCAGGTCGAACTCCTCGGGCACGAGGAAGATTCCCGCCAGCGTGTCTGCCCTGTGCTCCGACGACTCCACGCCGTCGACGGTTATCGAGCCTGCCGTCTTGCGCAGCAGTCCGCTGATAAGATATAGCAGAGTAGACTTTCCCGTGCCGTTCTTGCCCAGCAGTCCGTAGATGTTATTGTCGCTGAAGCCGAGGCTGAAGCCGTCGAACACGTAGTGCCCGGTACCCTGATATTTGTATTTCAAATTGCTTATCTGTATCATATTCTTGTCGTTTTTGTTTTCAGATGTAATTTCAAATTTAAAGAAGTTGTGGAGGCTGAGAGACCACGGGGCACAGGCGGCATCGTGTGTGATAATGGAGAGTAATCGTGTTCGGGCTATCCCGGAAAGCCGCAGCCCCTTTCACTATGCCCGCGGCATGGCCGTCTCCCCGGCTTCCGCAACTCCCTTGGTTATCAGAACTCCGCCGCCATGCCTCCGTCGGCGGGCACTATGGCCATGAATCTGTCGGCCGGCGTAGCGTCAGAGCCGCAGCCGCGCAGCCCGTAGGCCGACACCGAGACGAGTCCCGTGCCCTCCGCGCGGTAGTCGGTGCGGCTGTCCGCCGGGGCGAAACAGCCTCTCAGCCTGTCCCATCGGCTGTGCGTCAGACTGTAACCGTCAGCCGTATAGCGGTAGTCGTAGTGACTCACAGGCTCCATCATGCCGTTGCCGGCGCTGACGGCGTACACCACCCTGACCGTTACACGCCCCTGACCGTCGTAGGCGTAGCGGTATTCCATCTTGCCGCTAAGGCTTTCGCCCTGCCTGTCATACACGTACATTGTCGTCACTTTGCCGTTCTCTATGTCGGCGTTGTAAAAATACCGCGAGTTCATGTTTCCCGCTAAGTTAAGATAAAGCGCCATTATCGTGGCGGCTGTGATTAAAGTTCCCATAATTGTCAAAGTCAATAATTGTCAATATTCTTATCTGTCGTTCTTCTGGCTATTAGTGTACTATTGTTGTAGTACACTGCAAATATAGTGTTGTTATTATTCTCCCGCAAGTTTTCCGGCAAGAAAATGCACGTGAAACCATCATTTTTAACTTCACTTTACAATAGAGACACAATATCCATTATTTATAAACGGATTTTAACTGACAGACATATCACCCCGCCCCCGCACGCGTATTAATAATGAAGTGAATAAGCAATGCAGCAAGACAACTGGGCGGATAAACCGCAACAGCTTAGCTTTCAGGATGTAAAAGACGGTCTTTTACCGCCTGAAAGCTAAGCTGTTGCAAGCCAAAAGATAAGCTGTCGGCAAACGGCTGACTGCCAGCCACTTACAAAAGCGCAGGGAACGGTGTCAGTCTTTGCCGCCGTAGCAGAGGTCGCCGGCATCGCCGAAGCCCGGCACGATGTACTTATGCTCGTTCATTCCTGGGTCGATGGCGGCGCACCACACGGTGGTGTTGCCGTCGGGCAGCGACTGCCTGACATGCTCAAGACCCTCGGGGGTGGCGATGACGCACGCCACGTCGATGCGCGCGGGCATGCCTTTGGCGAGGAACGCCTTGTAGCCCAGCTCCATCGAGCCGCCCGTGGCAAGCATGGGGTCTGCTATGATGAGCGTCGTGCCGTCAAGGCGCGGGGTGGCGAGATACTCCACATGGATGCCCACCTCGGTGTGGCTGTCGTCGGTGTACTCACGGTAGGCGCTGACGAAGGCGTTGCCCGCATGGTCGAACACGTTGAGAAAGCCGTTGTGGAAAGGCAGTCCTGCCCGCAGGATGGTGGCGAGAGTGATGCTGTCGGCCGGCACGCTGACGTGCGCCGTGCCGAGCGGCGTGGTGACGGCGCGCGTCTCGTAAGTCAGCGTCTTGCTGATTTCATAAGCCATCATCTCGCCTATGCGCGTGATGTTGTTGCGGAACAGCAGGCGGTTCTGCTGGTAATCCCTGTCGCGTATCTCCGCCATGTACTGATTGATGATTGAATTTTGTCTGCTAAGGTCTATTATTTTCATATCTGTCTGTTTTTGTTTAAAAAAGTAATGAAAGGCGGGCGCGGAGCAAAACGGGAACAGCGTTTCCGGCTTTTGCCGTGCCGGGCCGCACCTTATCTTCGTGAATGCAAAGATAAAGAAAATCCGGCACAGCGCCAAACTTTGCCCGATGTAAGGCTTCCGTTTGCTTAATATTCTGCCGGAGACCGTCCTTTGTCACGCTTTTCCGCCGATTCCGGCGACAAAAAGACAGCGGCACGGCAAGCCGCCGCCGGATGCCCTGCGGCACGGGGCTGACAGCGCGCCGTGGCGGCGGAAAAACACGGCGTGGCAGGAAATACCCACGTTTTTTTTGTAATGTGCAAATTGCAAAAGCATTGAGGGCATTTTAAAATTTCAATACTTTAACCTAAAAAGACTTTACAACGACGTTTTTATACGTCCGGCCACTTGCTTTTAAGACAAAAAAATGCTACCTTTGCAGCCGATTTAAGGTGACATCTTTAATATTTAAGGTATCACCTCAGGAACAAAACATTTCACTTATTTAATACATAAATAAAATGGCAAAGTTTGATAAGTCAGTTTTAGAGAAGTACGGAATCACGGGTACAACCGAAGTTCTTTACAATCCTTCGTACGAGACATTGTTCGAGGAGGAGACAAAGAGCGACCTTACAGGTTTCGACAAAGGTCAGGTAACTGAGCTTGGCGCAGTAAACGTAATGACAGGCGTCTACACAGGCCGCTCACCTAAGGACAAGTTCATCGTAATG
>C._urophasianus_4_cecum__coassemble_36_pt1 | contig 8297 bp, 7 predicted proteins | sample C__urophasianus_4_cecum__metabat2_high_PE_002 | metagenome-assembled genome bin C
CAATCTTCTGGCGTATCTGCTTGGGATGCGTGCGCCAAGGTATGTGCGTAAGCCGTTGTGACTTCGTGCAGATGATGTTGAGCAGGTTCAGTCTGAAAATCTCGTATCTGTCAGCCAGCAGCAGTGTTTCCATCTTGTCGATGCAGATGAAGCTGCAGTCGGTCGCTGTCTCGACAGTCCGTGTGTAGCGTTGTGTCAGTCCGAAAATCCTGTCAGGCTGCAGTATCTCGGGCGCGGTGAATGTCTCGGTTACGGAATATCCGTTGTCGTCAGCAAACCCCGTGACGCTTATCGTCCCTTTTATCAGGAAGTACAGTCTGTCGCAGGTGTCGCCGTCGTTTATCACCGTCTTGCCCTTGGCAAACGACAAGTCCGCGAACCGTATCGAGGCGATGACCTCCTCAAGGTCGCCGCGGCTCATGCCCTGAAACAGGGGCAGCTCGAGCAGACGTTCGTGCAGTTTGGGATTTGTCATCAGTAGCGGGCTAATCTGTTATCTTGTCTCTCATTGTCGGTGAATACCACACGGCGTTGTTACCATTGTTGTCGGAATATATGAAGTATGCCAGAAGCTCGGGGTGACGTTGCAGAACGGTTTTCGCTTTCTCAAGTCCCATCACCATGAAGGCCGTCGCGTAGGCGTCAGCCGTGGCGCAGTCGTCGGCCAGTACGGTTGCCGACAGGATGTTGTGCTGCACCGGATAGCCTGTCTTGGGGTCAATCGTGTGCGCGTATTTCTTGCCGTTCTTGTAGTAAAAGTTACGGTAGTTGCCGCTTGTCGCCATCGCCTTGTTGGTCACGTTGAGTGTGGTCTGCAGTTCCTGGTCGGTGTTCAGCGAGTCGTCGACAGGCTTTGTGACTCCGATTTTCCACGGCAGCCGTTTGCTGTTGATGCCTCTCGTTACTATCTCTCCGCCTATCTCGACCATGTAATTCTCAACTCCGTTGTCTTTCAGGAACTTTGATATTACGTCACAGCCGTAGCCTTTGGCTATCGCGCTGCAGTCGAGCATTATGCGCGGGTCACTTTTTATCACTCTCCTTTCCGGCGACATGGAGATTTTGCTGTAACCTACAATCTGCTTCAGGCTGTCTATGGCGTGCTGTGTGGGGCGGGTGTCATTCTTGAATCCGAATCCCCATGCGTTGACCAGCGGGGCTACCGTTATGTCGAAAGCCCCCTTGGTGTATTCTGATATTTCTTGTGCAAGTGTGAACACGTCGGTGAACATCTTGTCAGCCTCAATGTTCTCGTTGCGGTTGATTTTAGATATTACCGACTGCTTGTTGAACGGCGACAGCGAGAAGTCGACTTTCTTCAGCTCCGCCTCAATGCCGCTTTTCAGGCTCTTCTCGCTTTGATAGGTTATGTTGTATGTCGTTCCGAATACGAATCCTGTGTCATGCCGGTACGGTGTGGCGCGTTGTTGCCTTACGATGATTATCGTTATGGCGATAATCAGCACCAGTAATCCTGACTGCAGCAGTATCTTTTTCTTGGTTCTCATTGTTTTAGAATATTTTTGTTTCAAGGTTGTCTCATGTCTTTCTTATAGTCTGACGGCCGTGTATGGCAAGCGGCTGACGGTTTGCGGGCATCAGGCCGCGCCGTCAGTATATTATATGTCGATGATGAAATTGAACGTTCCGCCGATGTTCGAGCCGCCCGTCTTGCCGAATCCAGGCACGTACCATGATTTGCCCAGCGGCCCTTCGTCGTGCGACAGACGGCTGCGGTATCTCACGCTCCATCCCAGATGCAGCGGTCCCCATATCTTTGCGTCAACGCCGATAACGGCCTCAATCCACTGGTAAGAGCATTTCACGCCGTTGACGTTGTATTCAGCCAATCCGCCCCAGACGGGGTCTGTTATGTCAGGATGCGACAGGTCATATTCATAAGAGGTAAAGGCGTATCTTGCTCCGACGTACAGGCGGTAGATGTCATGCTTGTTTTTCAGTACGTTGAAGTCGACTCCTATTTTCGCATACGGCGCGCTTGTCTTGTAAGAAATGTCGGTAAGGTCGTTGTTGTGGTCAGCCTTGCCGATGCCAAGTTCCACAATCGGGAAATACCTGTCTCTCAGATTGATGCGCAAAGCCGCCTCGTATTGCCCGTAATCGCTCAGCAGCATCTGCACCGGGCCGGCCAAGTCAACCGACACGGCAATGCCGTTGAATAGCGGAACTGTGTCGTTCTCCGCCTTCGTATTTCCTTTCTTAGCCAGTGAGGTGCACGGGAACAGCAGCAGCAACAGGCTAACGGCGATGCTTGAAATATATGTTGAAATGTTTTCTTGAAGTGTCATAGTCAACGTCGGGGTGAATTATTACGACCGAGTCAATGGCGTTATGCGTGCAGCTGACACCTGTCAGGGTGTGGAAAAACGTAGGAGAACAGTCAACCGACTCAAAGTGAGGCGTGTTCTCCTTGGTCACGGTGATGGTGTCAAGTGTCGGCCGTCTGGTCAGAGTGTCGGTCGTCTCGATGTAGAAGATGTCCTGCGTGCCGGTGTAGCTTATCGGCAGAGAGAACTCCGTCACATTGATGTCACGGTTGATCAGCACCGAGTCAGAGCCGTCAGTCCTGACGGTCGATACGGTCAGAGTGTCTCTCAGGGTGTCGACGGCTCCCGCGGCGTTGCGCAGCTGATACTGTGTGTAGACGAGGGTGTTCATCGGACAGTCTATCGACGAGCACGAGACGGTTGTCAGTATGATGACCGTCAGGGCGTAAAAAGTGAAGTGTCGCATTATCTTTGTCACACTCTTATTTTTTCTTCTATTTGATAGTCGTTACGGTTTGACGAGTTGCGGCTTATCAGGTCGCCGAGGAATCCGGCAAGAAACAGCTGCGTGCCTATCATCATCATTGTCAGGGAGATGTAGAAGTAGGGAGAGTCTGTGACCAGACGCTGCGGTATTCCGTTGGCGAGCGAGTGGAGCTTGTCGATGCCTATGATGGCTGCTGATATGAAACCGATGAGAAACATTATCGTGCCCAAGAAGCCGAACACGTGCATCGGCTTACGTCCGAAGCCGCTCAGAAACCACAGGGTAATCAGGTCGAGATAGCCGTTGAAGAAGCGGTTGAGGCCGAATTTCGACTTGCCGTACTTGCGTGCCTGGTGGTGAACCACCTTCTCGCCAATCTTGTCAAAGCCCGCGTTCTTGGCGAGATACGGTATATAGCGGTGCATCTCGCCGTAGACCTCGATGTTCTTCACCACGTCACGGCGGTAGGCCTTCAGTCCGCAGTTGAAGTCATGCAGGTTCTTTATTCCGCTGATTCTGCGTGCCGTCGCGTTGAAAAGTTTGGTGGGGATAGTCTTCGACAGAGGGTCGTAGCGCTTCTGCTTATACCCGGACACGAGGTCATATTTGTCCTCTGTTATCATCCTGTAAAGTTCGGGAATCTCGTCGGGCGAGTCTTGCAGGTCAGCGTCCATCGTTATGACCACATCGCCCTGCGCCGCGTTGAATCCGCAGTATAGGGCAGGGCTCTTGCCGTAGTTGCGGCGGAACTTTATGCCCTTCACACATTCATTCTTCTCGCTCAGCTTGCTTATCACGTCCCAAGAGTGGTCGGTAGAGCCGTCGTTGATGAATATCACCTCGTATGTGAATCCGTTGGCTTTCATGACACGCTCTATCCAAGCGTAGAGCTCGGGCAACGATTCCTCCTCATTATATAAAGGTATGATGACTGATATGTCCATGTTCTTTTCCTTTTTGTTTTTATAGAAGTAAGAGCTGTTCATTAATATGGCGTGTGATGCCGTCCGCGGCCTCTGGCGCTGCCGTCTGTGCCCTCATGCTTCCGCTGCCGGCGGTTTACGCCGTCAGGCGTGGCGGCGTGGGCATGGGCGGTTTGCGGATGCCGTCACGGTCGGTGAATGTCTTTCAGAATCTTCTCTTGTATTTTGACTTTATCATCGCGGCCATAGGCAGACTGACGGCGAAGCCGAGAATGATGTTCGTCGTAAGAAACTGCAGTGCTATGTCGATGGGGCGCAGCGCGCCCAGATTGTCCATTGCCATCTGCATTTCGTCAGGCCTTATGCCGTAGGCGTTGAGCAAGGTCTTGAATTCAGGCCTGCCGGTCATTTCCGCGTATTGTGACAGCATGAAGCCTTGGTCGATGAACTGGAAATAGATAAACTGGCCGGCCGCCATTATCAGCGCCGCGTAAAAATAAGTAAGCATGCTGTAAACCAAAGCCCTGCGGAATGAGATAACGCCGTCAAGCACGTTGTCTCTGAACCTGCGCAGGCGCAGCGCCGCGAAAACTATCGAGGCTGTGCCTGCGACTATTGACACAATCCCCAGTATAGGCATATGAAATTCGCCGATAAAGAAAGCGAAACTCAGTATCCACATACAGCCTACCAGCGCTCCGTCTATACGTGCGAAAGCCTTTAGCTGTTCATATTCCTCGCGTGTTGCCATTTCTTCTTATTGTCTCCGGTAAGTGTGCCGCTGTTCAGGCACGGCCGTGACAATGGCGTCACGACCGTGCAAAATTACTTATTTTCTGCCACATACGGTTGCGGCGGCTCTATTTTTTTAATTTTTTATGCTTGTAGCGGCCTTGCGTCAGAGTGTCAATAGAAGAACTGTATTTTGGGTAATCAGTTTCTGCTGCCCGTCAGTATCGCCAGTAATCTGGGAGTAAATCTTTCCATCAGGACAAAAACTATAAAGCAAGCGGAAATTTTCAATGCAGGTACAAGGAAATAGACCAAAGTCTTTACCAGCTCATTACTGTTGTTGAAAAAGTCCATCCACATTCCGCCGAAGTAATAACCTATTATATGCAGGCAGTGGAAAGCGTAAATGAAGAAAACCGATTTTGTAAGCATCGGGTATCTTACATGGCCTTTATTGCGCAGTCTTAGTGCTATGCAGAATGAAGCGAGAACACCCGATATGCGGAAAAACGGATGCACCAAGTTGCCGATTCCCGTGTCGGGACCGCCCAGATAAAGGTCTGCGGCAATCAGAAGAACTGTTATAATGTAGATAAGAGTCTCATATTTCGCGAATACGGATATAGATATTTTGTTGATTCCCATATACGCGCCGCAGCTGAAAAAGAATATTGCCGGTATTGAAAATCCGTCAACCAGAGGCCATACTTTTGACACAAACGCCAGTCCCAATACTGTAATGAATAGCAGTCCGCATCGTTTTATCAACCAATATATTATCGGTGTAAGTACCGTTACAACAATTAAGTCGCGCAAGAACCATAACGGAAGATCAATAGGGCCTGACGAACGCTGCGGATTCCCGAGCCAATCGACAGCACTTTCGCCCCATACACTGCAATTCCAAAACAAACCAGGCAGCCCTCCGTTGTCGTTAAACCATGACGTAATATCTTCGGCGCCGGACATTCCCAACAGCCATTTCAGTATGAGCTTCCCACATGTCGCCGCGATGAAAATAACGTTCCAAAGGATGTAAGGCACTAATAAGGTTCTGACCCTTTTCCTCATTTTTGTTAGCCATGAACTCTTGTCGAGCTTTTGAATGTTCAGGAAAAACAGGTAGCCTGAAATAAAATAAAAACACGGTACGGCTGAATGTGTAATCACACGGGAAAACAATACTCTTATAATGTCGTAAATATCATTTCCCGACAAACTTGTCCAGTCAATCAATGTCATATCCACGGGCTCACCGAAACTGTGGATAAATACGACGCAGACAATCAAAGGGAAGCGCAGCCATTCTATGGCGGCACTGTCGTTTCTGTAAACTTCTCTGCTTATCATAATTTGAATAAAAGTTGTTTACTACTTCGGCAGGTATGAGGATGTGCCAAAATAAGACGTGTCTTGTTATGACACATCCTCACGACCGACAGGGTTAAGGCGAAACGGATTATTCAAAAAACGAAAGCATACCGGCAAATACCTAAAAACGTGGACACCTAACTTATCCACGTTCCTTAGGTACTTGCCGGAAACCTATGACTGCCAGATAAGTTAAACGTCCACGATACCATGGACGCTTACTTATTCTATTCCAGCAGTCATTCTTTCAACCGGCAAGTTTCAGGAACGTCTTGAATAAAACAGTAAACGCTATTTTAATAATATGTCCGGCGCGAGACAGTTACTGTCTGTTGCCGTTGCAAAATTACGCAAAAACTATTAAATACAGAAATAAAAGTTCTTTTTCTTTGACCAATGCGCTTTTTAAAGCGAAACGGTGAAGCGCATATCCCCGATACGGCATGTCTGGTCAGGGCGTTAAAGGTTTACGGCCGGGCAAGAATGAGAGTTGCCGCGACAAGATGTTGTTTTATTTGTCACCTTTGCCGTTCTCAGCCTTTGCCGGCAGCGGAGTGACGGTGTAGCCAAGATTCTTTATCGCTCCTTTCAGCTTGTCGGGCGATGTATTGTCCTTGCGGTATTCTATTGTTACCGTTTTCTGCGGCAGGTCGACATCAAGTCCTGTTACGCCTTTCTCGAAAGATATGTTGTCTTCGATGCGTTTCTGGCATTTCTCGCAAGTCATCGAGACGAGGAATCTCACTGTGTCTTTCTTGTTGTCCTTGACATCCTTTGCCGATGCCGGCATTGACATTCCAAGTGCCAGCAGAGCTGTCATTACTAATGCTTTTGTTTTCATTGTCTTGAATATTTATGGTTCTGAATCTTTAAATTTTCGGGATGTTGTAGCGTATTCCCGCGTATATCTTGTAACCCATCGTGGGTCCCCACACCATTGTGGCGTCGAAGTCAGCCCCATACGGGTTGTCGGCAGCCACTATCGGGTTGGTCTGTTTATAGTTTGTCAGGTTCTCGCCGCCCGCATATATGCTGAATCTGCGGAATCGCCGTGTAACCTGTGCGCTGAGCTGGAAGTATGACGGATAAGACGCAGACCAGAGATGGTTCTCTCTGTCAGGGGTAGGCATGCGCCCGCCGCCGTTAAACTGCGCCGTCAGGTCTATCTGCCATTTCTTCAGCTTGGTCTCATACGATGCCGTGACCAGTCCCTTGTAGCGTGCGGTCAGCGGTTTGCGCATGGTCAGTCCGTCGTAAGTGCATACCACGTCCATCCATCTGTACGCCCCAAGCAGGGTGAAACCCTTGAACAGTTCGTAACTTGCGTCAATCTGTATCACGTTTGACGTTGAGCGGCCGTTCAGGTTATAGAAGTACACCGCGTGTGCGTCGCGGTCCATGTCAGCCACCACCTGATTGCTGAATCTGGTGTAATACCACTCCGCGTTGACGGTAAGCTCCCTGCCGCCGATGGGGATATACAGAGACGCGCTTAGTCCGTAGTTCCACGCGCTCTCCTGTCTCAGGTCATCGGCTATGTGCAGGGTGCGGCTGCTCGCCAGCAGATAGCTGTTCTCGGGCAGTACGAATGTGGTGCGGTAGCCCTTTCCTGCCGAGGCGCGCAGGTCGAGCCACCGCGCTGGCGCGTACTTTATGTGCAGGCGCGGCGTGGCAAACCATCCGTGCATCGAACTGTGGTCGCCGCGCAGACCCGCCATCACGGTAAGCTGTCCGGTTGGTGTCCATGTATATTCGGCATACGCTCCGGCGGCTGTCTCGCCGGCGTTGCGCCACCAAGGGCAGTATTCCTCCACGACGTTGCCCCGCTGTATATACTTGTCCCGGTTAAGGTTGAGTCCCGCAGCCAGCTTGTGCCGCTTGCCGAACTCACTCTCGTAGAGCATCGAGGCGTAGACGTTTGACTCGTAGACGTTGTAAGTCTTTCCGGCAAATCCCGACTGCTGGTCGTGGTACGAGCCTGCCACTATCAGGGCGACGCTCTCGTTGCGGCCGGCGTTAAGTATGAGACCGTTTTTGGAGAAAGCCTCCACGCGGTCGGCTCCGTTGTGTATCGAATACGGCGTGGCGCTCCCTATGCCGCCCGATGTGTGTGCCGTCTGCCCGCTGGCGCGCCTGTCGTAGATGAACTTTACCCCTGACTGCGACACGAACCGGGGTGTCTGGTAGTGCCATCGGTTCATTATGCTGAACGCCTCGGTCTGCGGCATGTCGAGGAAGGTGTCGCCGTTCTTGTCGTGCTCCTGTTTCTCGTTGTAATAGTTTACGAAGAGAGCGGTCGACAGGCGGTCGTTAAGCTCAATCGCTCCGATGGCGTTACCCTCGTACCGCCCTGCGCTGCTGGCAAACAGATTGACAAATAGCGGGTCGGCAATTTTGGGCTTCTTGTACTCCACGTTTATCTGTCCTGTCACCGACTCGTAGCCGTTCTTGACCGAAGCCGCGCCCTTAGACACCTGTATGCTCTGCATCCACGGC
>C._urophasianus_4_cecum__coassemble_38_pt1 | contig 8137 bp, 6 predicted proteins | sample C__urophasianus_4_cecum__metabat2_high_PE_002 | metagenome-assembled genome bin C
AAGGTGATATGTACCCGAAAACGCAAAAACGGGTACACGTCACAGGCGATATGTACCCGAAAACGGCAAAACGGGTACATATTGACACCTTTCTCCCCTACCCTCACGCAATATCCGGCAGAAATCAGACAGGCGGCATCTCCCGTTACGGGATGCCGCCTTTTATACGCTCATCCGCCGCCTTTCACACACCGAAAGACGACAAAACGCAAGTCATTGAAAAACAAGATGCTGCGAAGACGGCAAAAAATATCCGGCAATTATTCACCGACCGGAATTTCCGTGTTTGACACAACCGTAGCCCTTGCACTATGTCCTTCAGTCAAAACAGCCTTTGTGCCAGGTATAAAGATACACGGCCAAACGACCAGAGCAGTTACCACAGCTAACGCAGTGCGGTTTTTACCTGCAACATGGACACTGCCTGACAACGGTACAATTGTTCCGTCGCCAAGAATAATATTCCTTAACTGTACCGAAAGCAGACCTTTAGTACCGGCCACTGTTGATTTTCTGGCATCAGAAACAACACCGTATGCAAGCGTTCCGGCAGGAACAAGCACCAGGCCATCTTGCTTAACATCACTTACCACGGTAAACCTCACACCGTCACCAACTTCTACTTTACGGGCATAAACAGTTTCTGCCGACCTAAGCTCAACAACCGTACCGGCCTTCAATTCTGCCTTTTTCGCCTGAGCAAAAATACATGTCGGAGACATCGCAAGCATTAAAACAAGAGCTAACTTCAAGAAATGCTTTTTCATTATAATAAGATTTGCGGTGCCGCAGTCCCCAAAGCACCTATATACGTTGAAGCGTGGAACTGCTATGCCCACATCCCAACCGGAGGCCCTAGGAAAGCCCATGTACACAGATGCAATGACAGCAGCCCACGCCATAGCGTGAGAACCATCATGCTTACACCGTGTACATTGGGGGAAATTTCCTAGGTTTCCGATTGTACTATAAGCACAACGCTTCTTTATATCAAAAAATACGGCACGCACAAACAGCAACGCACCGGTACAAAGGTAAATGTTTATTGCCGGATCTGCAAATCAGACAGGCTTATAATTTTAAAAAAAACTATAAATATGACGTTTTTTTCATACGATAAAGAAATTTCAATACCTTTGCACACTCCACATACTCCATAAAACAAGCAAATAAAAATACACGGCATCAACAATAAAACTGCTTTTAATAAAACAATAAATAATAACGGACAAAAAACAACTGAAAAAGATGAACAACTTTGACTGAGCTGAGGGAATGAACTGCGCCGTAACTGTATGCGACGCTGAAGCCAGAATTGTGTATATGAACAGGAAGTCGCGCGAGACGTTCGCCAAGCACGGAGACCTGATTGGGAAGAACCTGATGGACTGCCACAACGAGCACTCGCGCGAGATCATACGCGGGCTGCTGGCGTCGGGCGGAACCAACGCGTACACCATCGAGAAGCACGGAGTAAGGAAAATGATTTACCAGACGGCTTACACTAACGGCGGAAAGGTGGCAGGACTGGTTGAAATATCAATGGTGATTCCCGACGAGATGCCGCATTACGTGAGGGGCTGACTATGATACGCCGCACCGCGGGGGCGCATATCGCGGCGCACGACTGGTTCAGACCTGTTATGAAATTGATTCAGACCTATCATAAAAAATCCCGGAGAACCGCCTGGTTCTTCGGGATTTTCTTGTTCATCGGTGCAGGCTGCCGCCTCGTGCGGCAGTCTGACATTCATCAATCAGTACAGACTTGTCTTGCCGGCCAGCGTGTCGCAGTTGTTGTTGAGGCCGATCCGGTCAATCTTGACCTTGGTGCTGATGCCGTTGATATACTTCCCGATGTCGGTGTATCCGTCGCCTGTGCCGTCGCCGGCGGGGGTTTGAGGGGCGTACGCCCTGCCCTGCCCCGCCCCGTGCGGCGGCCTGCCGTCAGATGGCGGCGTTGACTCCGAAGGCGCCGAGTATTGCCGACGCCACGGCGATTACGATTTTCAGTATCAGCGACAGATTCTGCTTTCCCTTTGTTCCCATTTTGTTTCAGTGTCAGTGTGTGTTTCCGGATAATTGAAGATACGTGAGAGGAGGCGGCAGAGCCGCGCGCCATGCCCTGCCGCCGTTGTGTATTTCATGGTCAGCCGGGGGCACTTACTCGCCCGTCTCAGCGCCGTCGAGGGCGGTCTCCACGGCGTTGCGGGGCAGCTCTTTCACCTTGCATCCCGTCAGCAGCGCCTTCACGCGGGTCCTGTCCTTCTCTATCTTGGTCTCGGGCTGGAAGAGCACGTGTACCGACTTGACGTTGCCGCTGGCGGTAAAGTCCTTGGCTGTCAGCGCGGGCGACGTGCTCATGCCTATCTTGAACGTGCCGAGACGGTTGAGCCTGACGCGGTGCGACTGTTGCAGGTGACGCTTCATGGTGACCACCAGCTCGCTGATTACCGCCACGATGTCGGCGCGCTTCACGGTGCAGTTGGCCTCCATCTCCTCGGCAAGGTCGTCGATGTCGACAGTGCCCGTATGCACAGCGCGTCCGTACCACTGGTCCTTAAATCTTGAGCTCATTCTCTTTTCCTGATAAAGTTTATAAAATACTGCCATAGTTTTTAATGTTTTAAAGATTAGTTTTTAAATGTCTGTTCTCGAAATCGTTTTTTGTTTGTTTTGCTGTTAAGACGTCTTACGGGTGCAAAGATACGGCGGATTGGCGGCGCAGCAAAATCTCACCGCTGTATATCGTGCGAGTAAAAGGAGAGTGACGCGTGAGCCTGACACGGCGCGTAACATCCCCCGTCAGTCGGGTGTCAGCTTTCGCGGCGCGGAAGGCGGTCTTTTGCACCGCGAAAGGTCACGTTTAGCGGCGCAAAAGGCAAGTTCCTGCAAACGGCTGGCTTACAGGCAGTTACACGGGCAGCCGGGACGGGCTGGACAGGGGAGCCTCCGCCGTGTTTGCATTTTTTATGAAACCGGCGGCGACAATATACATAATTGCGAACAGATTGTGCGCAGACAACCTGTAACTTTGCGCCCTGAAGAAGTCGCGCGACGCGACACCCACATTAACAAATCAACCTAATAACACAAAACATTAAAAAAAGGAATTATGACAATTGACATGTTTACCAACGAGAGACACACAACCGAGTACGCGGACACTCTGACCCGCGAGCAGTGCCGCCACGCCATGAACGAGATGGCGCGCCAGTTCGCCGAACTGCTGGCGCACTCTCCGGCAGAGAATCTGTACTGGATGGAGAGCAAGACCGACCTGATGGACCTGTCGCACGAGGTCTACCTCAGCGAGAAGCTCGTGGACGGGCAGGGCAGGCCTTACAGCTTCGGCCGTCTGGTGCAGCGCGCCTGTGCCGTGCTGCACGTGCCCCTGCCCGCCAATCCCTACTCGATGGCCTTCAACGCCCGCAACCGCAAGGGCGTGAAGCAGACATCACTGTTCAGCCGCTACTGCTGGCTGATGTTCACGAAGAAGTCGAGCCACCCGCTAAACGGAATGGTCAGGAGAATGAAAGATAACGACATCTCGTAAAAGATAACATCGACCTGACTGGGCCAATAAGTCTGATCAGGCCGATAACACCCCTCAACGCCGCCCCGGCTCATCAGCCACATTACTCCCATCAGCCCCAGTCCCCCAACAAAAAATCCCCCTCAAATATTTTCTATGCAATCTTTTTTTAGTAATTTTGCACGAATCAACAACATCCGCGGCGATTGCCGCCACGGCGTATTACGCCGTCTCACCCAAACCCTTCGACACTGAATATGGCCAAAAAAGACAACGAGCTGACACCGATGATGAAGCAGTTTTTCTCGTTCAAGGCACAGCATCCCGACGCGTTGCTGCTGTTCCGCTGCGGCGACTTCTACGAGACCTACCTGCAAGACGCCGTCGATGCCAGCCGCATACTCGGCATCACCCTCACCAAGCGCGGCAACGGCTCGACGCAGGGCACTCCCACCGAAATGGCGGGATTCCCCCACCACGCGCTCGACACCTACCTGCCGAAGCTCGTCAGGGCGGGCCGCCGCGTGGCCATCTGCGACCAGCTGGAAGACCCCAAGCTGACCAAGAAGCTCGTCAAGAGGGGCATCACCGAACTCGTTACGCCGGGCGTGGCCATGAGCGACAACGTGCTCGACTACCGCGAGAACAACTTTCTCGCCGCCGTCAACTTCGGGTGTCCGGCGTGCGGAGTGGCTTTCCTTGACATATCGACGGGCGAGTTCCTCACGGGCGAAGGCTCTTACGACTACGTTGAGAAGCTGCTCGTCAACTTCTCGCCCAAGGAGGTGCTCTACGAGCGCGGCAAGCGGGAGGAGTTCGAGCGCCGCTTCGGCAACAAATACTTCACCTTCGAGCTTGACGACTGGGTATTCACGCTCCAGACGGCACGGCAGAAGCTGCTGCGCCACTTCGGGGTCAAGTCGCTCAAGGGCTTCGGTGTAGACCACCTCGAAAGCGGCGTCACCGCCAGCGGGGCGATAATGCAGTATCTCGAAATGACCCAGCACACCCACATCGGACACATCACGTCGCTGGCAAGAATAGAGGAGGAGAGGTATGTAAGGCTCGACAAGTTCACCATACGCTCGCTCGAGCTGCTCCACCCGATGCAGGAAGACGGCTCGTCGCTGCTCGACGTAATCGACGACACCGTGACACCGATGGGCGCGCGGCTGCTGCGGCGCTGGATAGTGTTCCCCCTGCGCGACGCGAAGGCCGTCAACAACCGCCTCGACGTGGTAGACACGTTCTTCCGCCGGCCCGGCCTCCGTCAGCTTGCCGACGAGCAGCTGCACCGCATGGGCGACCTTGAGCGCATCATATCGAAGGCCGCCGTGGGCAGGGTTTCGCCGCGTGAGGTGGTGCAGCTGAAAACCGCCCTTCAGGCGCTCGTGCCCGTGAAGTCGGCCTGCATGTCGTCAGACAACGACGAGCTGCGCAGCATCGGCGAGAACATCAGCCTGTGCGAGAGCCTTCGCGACCGCATAGGGCGCGAGATAAACGAGGACTCGCCGCAGCTGGTAAGCAAGGGCGGGGTAATCAAGAGCGGGGTCAACGCCGAGCTTGACGAGCTGCGCGGCATATCGTCGGGCGGCAAGGAATACCTCCTGAAGATACAGGAGAGAGAGAGCGAGGCCACAGGCATAGCCTCGCTTAAAATCGGATACAACAACGTTTTCGGCTATTATCTCGAGGTGCGCAACGTCTACAAGGACAAGGTTCCCGCGGGATGGGTGCGCAAGCAGACCCTGGCGCAGGCCGAACGCTACATCACCGAGGAGCTGAAAGAGTACGAGGAGAAGATTCTCGGGGCAGAGGACAAGATACTGTCGCTCGAGACAAAGCTCTTCAACGACCTCGTGCTGGCCATGCAGGAGTACATCCCCACGATACAGACCGACGCGATGCTGGCCGCCAAGATTGACTGTCTGCTGTCGTTCGCCAAGACCGCGGAGAAGCGCCGCTACGTCAGGCCGGCGGTAGAGGCCGGCGACGTGGTGACCGACATCAGGCAGGGGCGGCACGCCGTCATAGAGACACAGCTGCCGGCGGGCGAGACCTACGTGCCCAACGACGTGTACCTGGACGACCGGAAGCAGCAGATAATGATGATAACAGGCCCCAACATGGCGGGCAAGTCGGCGCTGCTGAGGCAGACGGCACTCATCGTACTGATGGCGCAGATCGGCAGTTTCGTGCCCGCCGAAAGTGCCCGCATAGGCATGGTGGACAAGATTTTCACCCGCGTAGGCGCATCCGACAACATCTCTCTGGGAGAGTCTACATTCATGGTCGAGATGACCGAGGCAGCCAACATCCTCAACAACGTCACCCCGCACTCGCTGGTGCTGTTCGACGAGCTTGGCCGGGGCACTTCCACCTACGACGGAATAAGCATAGCGTGGGCCATCGTCGAGTATCTGCACGAGCACCCCAAGGCACGCGCCCGCACGCTCTTCGCCACTCATTACCACGAACTTAACGAGATGGAGAAGCACTTCAGCCGCATCAAGAACTACAACGTCAGCGTGCGCGAGGTGGGGGGCAAGGTGGTCTTCCTGCGCAAACTGGAGCGCGGCGGCTCGGAGCACTCGTTCGGAATACACGTAGCCCAGATAGCCGGCATGCCCAAAAGCATCGTAAAGAGGGCAGAGACCATACTGAAACAGCTCGAGGCCGACAACTCCCGGGTGGGAGCGGCGGCAAAGCCGGACACCGCCCGAATCAGCCACAGGAACGGGGGCGTGCAGCTCAGCTTCTTCCAGCTTGACGACCCGGTGCTCGGTCAGGTGCGCGACGAGATACTTGGTCTCGACATCGACAACCTGACCCCCGTAGAGGCTCTCAACAAGCTCAACGAGATAAAGAAGATTGTCACGGGCAGGTGAGCGGCGGCACCACGGCACGTGACGGGGCGGCAGCGGCGGCGCTGACGCAAGATTGTGATTTCAGGAAAGATTATTAATCATTTAATTTATGTCAGACATCAACAGCAGAAAATTCATCACACGGCGTTACATCTTATTCTTCATCTCAGTATTCATCAATGCCTACGGCATAAGTTTCATCACCAAGGCGATGCTCGGCACGTCGCCTGTCACGAGCGTAAACTACGTGCTAAGCATGTTCACGGCACTTACAATGGGACAATGGACAATAATAGTGAACCTGCTTTTTCTTGTTCTCGAACTGTTCTTCATGACCCGCTCACAGTTCAGGTCAGACCTGCGGGTGTTCCTTCTTCAAATCCCCATAACGCTCTGCTTCGGCACATTCATCGACATCTCGATGTCGTCGCTGTCGTGGCTCAACCCCTCCGGCTACGCCGCCCAGGCCCTCAGCGTGGCAGCCGGGTGCGTAATCCTCGCCCTGGGCATAGCCCTCGAGGTCAAGGCTGACGTGGCGATGGTGGCGGGAGAGTTCTTCGTCCGCACCATAGCACGCCGCATACACGGCGACTTCGGCTACGTCAAGCTGGGCTTCGACATCGCCAACGTGCTGATAGCCTGTGCCTTGTCGCTGATATTCCTGTCGGCCGTACGGGGTGTCGGACCGGGCACCGTGGCCGCGGCGTTTCTCGTAGGGCCGATAGTCCACGTGCTTACGCCGTGGTGCAGGGTGCTCGACGGCGTGCTCGGCTACAACCTCACGGCTGCCGCCGCACATGCCGCAGCGCAGCCGTATGCCCACACCATATACACCATAGCCCGCGAATACGGCAGCGGGGGCAGACTGCTGGCGGAGAAGCTGGCCAGGAGGCTCGGCGTGAAAGTCTACGACCGCGAGTTCATCAAGCTGGCGGCCATGAACAGCGGAATGACCGAGGAGTATATAATGAAGAACGAGCAGACCATCCCGTCGTTCTGGCTGAAGTGCATGCTGACACAGGGCTACGGCACGCAGGCAGGCCGCGGCCTGTCGGCCGACGACGTGCTGTTCATCGCCGAGAGCAAGACCATCAAGGAGATAGCCGACCGTGAGCCGTGCGTCATTCTGGGTCGCTGCGCCGACTTCGTGCTCGGCGGCGGCAGCAACGTGGTGAGAGTGTTCTGCTACACCGACGAGGCGAGCGCCGTAGACCGCTGCGTCAACCGGTACGGCCTCGACAGAGACAAGGCGCTGCCGGAGATAAGGCGCGTCAACCACGCGCGTGCCAACCACTACGAGTATTACACAGGCCGCCGATGGGGCGACCCGCACAACTACGACCTGACCGTGAACACGGGGCGGATGAGCCTTGACACGGCATGCGAGATAATAGCGAAGATAAGGGGTGACAACCCCGCGGAATCATAAAAAAACACATACACGGACATGGAAATAAGGAAAGTGGAAAGCGGCGACGTGGCGCGGATAACCCGTCTGTATAACGGCTACGTCACCGGAGGAGTTGAGACGTTTGAGACAGAGCCGCTGACGACGGAGCAGATGGCCGGCAGGATAGCCGCGGCGGAGGCCGCGGGCTGGCCTTGTCTCGTGGCTTACGACGGCGACCGGCTTGCCGGATTCTGCTACGCCCACAGGTGGAAAGAGCGCGCCGCCTACCGCCACACGCTCGAGACGACAATCTATCTCGACCCTGCCGCCCGCCGCCGGGGCACG
>C._urophasianus_4_cecum__coassemble_39_pt1 | contig 8122 bp, 7 predicted proteins | sample C__urophasianus_4_cecum__metabat2_high_PE_002 | metagenome-assembled genome bin C
ATGTAATTTATCTTTGATTATACCCTTTCGGGTATATTAAAATACCAAAAGTTTAGTGATATAACCTTAACGCCGGCACCTGCCTACGGCATCGGCGTAAGCCGCTGACAGTGTCCGCAAGGCACGCACGGGCAGCATACACCAAAGCCGTATCAAAAATCAAAGGCCGCAAAAGGTGGCCTTTTACGGTGCAAAAGGTTACCTTTCACAACGCAAAAGACCGTCTTCTGAAGCGTAAAAGACGGTCTTTTAGAAAGCCGGAGATAAAGCGTTGACTGTCAACGACTTGACTTCGTATCAAAAATCACGGTTCAGCGGCTCAGCCGAGGGCGCAGGATTACGGCTCAACCCCTCGCCCTGACCGGTTCGACAGCCTCCTTACCTGTCATCCGCTCAACGTCAATCCTCACCATAAGGAGACGGTCAAATCCCCTGTCTGTTTCTTCCCTGCGGCGTAAAGTCTCACCCGGAGCGTACTTTTCCGCAAGCAGATTGAGCGAGTACAGCTTCTCCTCACGGTCAGTCACCACAGTTGCCGTGCCGGAAGCGATTACGCTGCGGAAGTAAGTGGCAGGTGTTCTTATTATTAAATTATTATCCATAACGGCAAATAATTTGGCGATTTATCGGATTTTTTATAATTTTGCTGCCCGATAAGAAAAAGTTTTTAAAATGATGACAGCTAACGAAATCCGTGAATCTTTCAAGAGTTTTTTTGAATCGAAAGGACACAAGATAGTACCGTCGGCACCGATGGTAATAAAAGACGACCCCACGCTGATGTTCACCAACGCAGGAATGAACCAGTGGAAAGACATCATCTTGGGCACACGCGACCCCGAGCCGCGCCGCCGTGCCGACTCGCAGAAGTGCCTCCGCGTGAGCGGCAAGCACAACGACCTTGAGGAGGTGGGACACGACACTTACCACCACACCATGTTCGAGATGCTCGGCAACTGGAGCTTCGGCGACTACTTTAAAGAGGGGGCGATAGACTACGCTTGGGAATATCTCGTCGACGTGCTTCACCTTAACCCCGAATACCTCTACGTCACAGTGTTTGAAGGCTCTGCCGAGGAGGGACTTGAGCGTGACGACGAGGCTGCCGGGTATTGGGCAAAGCACGTTCCCGCCGACCATATCATCAACGGCAACAAGCACGACAACTTCTGGGAAATGGGCGACACAGGCCCCTGCGGCCCTTGTTCGGAAATCCATCTCGACTCGCGCACTCCCGAAGAAAAGGCCAAAGTGCCGGGACGTGAACTGGTGAATAAGGACGACCCGCAGGTGATTGAAATCTGGAACCTTGTATTCATGCAGTTCAACCGCAAGGCTGACGGCTCTCTTGAGAAGCTGTCGATGAACGTTATCGATACCGGAATGGGCTTCGAGCGACTCGTCCGCGCGCTTCAGGGCAAACATTCAAACTACGACACTGACATATTCCAGCCAATCATAAAGGAAATATCACGCCTCTCAGGCCTTGAATACGGAAAGGATGAGCAGGTGGACGTGGCAATGCGCGTTGTCGCCGACCATCTGCGCGCCGTGGCTTTCTCAATAGCCGACGGCCAGCTGCCTGGCAACGCCAAGGCAGGATACGTCATCCGAAGGATATTGAGACGCGCCGTGCGCTACGCATACACCTTCCTCGGACAGAAAGAGGCCTTCCTGTTCCGCCTCGTTCCCACGCTGATACAGGAGATGGGCGGGGCTTATCCCGAACTGACGGCACAGCGCGAGCTTATCATGCGCGTGATGAAAGAGGAGGAAGACTCGTTCCTGCGCACTCTGTCCAACGGCATCAGCATGCTCAACGAAGCGATGGAGGAAGTCAAGAACGAGGGCAAGACCGAGCTTGACGGCATAAAGGCGTTCCGTCTGTTCGACACTTACGGATTCCCGCTCGACCTTACCGAGCTTATATGCCGTGAGAACGGACTGACCGTTGACGAGAAACAGTTTGACGAGGAAATGCAGAAGCAGAAAGCAAGGGCACGCAACGCGGCTGCCGTGGAGAGCAGCGACTGGACAGAACTGCTGCCCGGCGAGCAGACTTTCGTGGGTTACGACTATACTGAATACGAGTGCCGCATACTGCGTTACCGCAAGGTGACACAGAAAAAAAACACATTCTACGAGCTTGTGCTTGACAATACGCCTTTCTACGGAGAAATGGGCGGTCAGGTAGGCGACTGCGGCGTGCTGGTAAGCGAGAACGAGACAGTCAACGTAATCGACACTAAACGCGAGAACGGACAGACGGTACACATCGTGAAAGAACTGCCCAAGCACCCCGAAGCCGGCTTCATGGCGTGCGTAGACACCGACAAGCGCGAGGCAAGCGCAGCCAACCACACCGCCACCCACCTGCTCGACTACGCGCTGAAGCAGGTTCTCGGCAACCATGTAGAGCAGAAAGGCTCTTACGTCTCGCCTGACACGCTGCGCTTCGACTTCTCGCATTTCCAGAAAGTCACTGACGAAGAAATACGCAAGGTTGAGCGTATCGTCAACGACATGATACGTCAGGACATCCCCCTCGACGAGCATCGTGACACTCCGATAGAAGAAGCCAAGAAGATGGGAGCCGTCGCCCTGTTCGGCGAAAAGTACGGCGACAAGGTCCGTGTGGTAAAGTTCGGCCCCAGCGTGGAGTTCTGCGGCGGTATTCACGCCAAGTCGACAGGACGCATCGGCATGATAAAGATTATATCGGAGAGCAGCGTCGCAGCCGGCATCAGGCGCATCGAGGCCAAGACCGGCAAAAGCTGTGAGCAGATGATGTACGACCTTGAGGACGCCGTAAAAGCCATAAGGGCATTGTTCAACAACGCCAAAGACCTGCAAGGCGTAATCGAGAAATACATCGAGGAGCACGACAGCATGAAGAAACGCATAGAGCATTTCCAGGCTGAAGCCGTCGAGCGCACCAAGGAGAAGCTGCTCTCGCTGGCACGCACGGTGAAAGGAGTAAACATCGTGTCGGCTGTCATCCCGATGAAACAGGAACTCGCAAAGGATCTTGTGTTCAAGATTATCGCCGCACGGCCAGAGCATACGCTTTGCGTTGTCGGCAGCGTCTACGACAACCGTCCTACGCTGAGCGTCATGATAAGCGACGACCTCGTGAAAGACCATAACCTCGACGCGGGCAAGATGGTAAGAGAGGCGGCGAAACTGATACAGGGCGGAGGCGGCGGACAGCCTCACTTCGCGACAGCGGGCGGCAAGAACGCCGACGGAATATCGGCTGCCGTTGACAAGGTAGTGGAACTTGCCGACATCTAAGGCGGCACACCGACAGCAATAAGGGCAGACAATACGGCATGACGGATAACGCTCACAGCCACCTTGTCTGCCCTTACTGCGTCATGACACAGCCGTATCACATCACTGTGAGCAGCGGCTCACACAACAATTTTTTACCAGACAAGCACAAAAACAGACCACTTAAACACAACAGCAAGCAGATTGCGCCATACGGACGGAAGCACCGTTTGCATCTGTCGACAAATAAATATATCTTTGCACTGATTAAACAAGCGTCATACATGTCCTTACAAATGGCTGAAACGCAAAGCATACAGGCACAAGAATAAACGAGAAAAAATCTAATCATATCATGAAAGGGCGGACAACGGCAAAGCGCAACACCGTAGGAACTGATATAGGCAAGGCTATAAAAGCAAAACTGAAGACAAACAACATCACGGTAGTGAGGTTTGCCGAGCAGTTAGGATGCAGCAGAACCAATGTTTACAAGATATTCAATAAACACTCAATCGACACAGAAGAACTATTAACAATCTCAAGAATACTGGACTTCGATTTTTTTAAACTGTACAGCGATAAACTATATTCAAAGAAAGAATAAAAGGACTTCTTAAACTTTCAGATAACAACCAACACTTACTATATCTTACCGTTCCTGCAGACGTGAGTCAGCGGGAACGCATTTTATATGCAAGACGGCAACCGGTGCAACCACGGAAAACCCGTATGGCAATCAAAGAGCTTAGCTTTTAGCTTGCAAAAGGTTAGCTTTCATCGTGCAAGAGGTCAGCTTTTAGAGCCTAAAAGGTCAGCTTTTACAAACCGAGATATGAGCTTCAGCGCATACAGTCTTAGCGTGTGTCAGTTTTTGGGCAGACGAAGCTCGGTCATGCCGGCAAGCAAACGCTCGTAAACGTCAGCCTCAACGACACGCCCGCGGGGAGTTCTCACAACGGGATATTCGGCAAAATAATCATCTGCCGACACGTGCCATGAGAACGAGGACACATCGCCTGATGCCCTCATAATACGGTCTATCGCCATGACATGGCGCGGACTGACAACCGAAAACACGTGCTTCCCCTGACGGGTGACGACAGCCAGCACCACCCTCGCCCTGCGGCGTGCGGGCCGCGCCTTTGGCACGCCATTCATTCTGGCTGACACGCTTATCCTCCAACCGTCTGAATTGATGCGACGCATGTGCTCGCGGAATATCGCTCCGTGGGGCGATGTGTCGCGCAGACCTTTGTAAACGATGTAGATATGAATCATCTCGTGCAGCAAGACGCTCTTGAAGGTTATCTCGTCGGCATCGTAATAATTGCTGATGCGTATGCCATAGGCGGTAACGCGCCTGAACATACGCCCCTCTTTACGCCACGTCATCGAGCCGAGACGTGTGCGGGACATGCCTGTGGAGATAACCGGCACAGGCAGTCGGCCGCCAAAATATCTGGCGTTGAAGTCTGTAAACCAAGCCGTCAGACTGTCAACATCTACACGCATACAAAGATTCTGTTTGGTGATCGGAAACGTACAAGCGGGCAGAAAGACACTGCCCGGAATGAAAAAGACAGCCTGTTGTGCCCCACCAGACCGCATGACAGCGGCAGACAAGACAGGGCACAACAGGCTGACTACGGTCTAAAGCGAGTTCTTATCCGATATGGCCTGCATTATCTGAGCCTCTATCTCCTCGCAAAGTTCCGGATTATCCTTCAGCAAAGTCTTGGTGGCGTCACGTCCCTGAGCAAGCCGGCTGCCCTGATAAGAGTACCACGAGCCGCTTTTCTGTATGATGTCATACTCTACTCCGAGGTCTACAATCTCGCCGACCTTTGATATTCCCTCGCCGAAAGTTATCTCAAACTCCGCCTTGCGGAAAGGCGGGGCCACCTTGTTCTTGACCACCTTAACGCGCACCTGATTGCCGATGACCTGATCGCCGTCCTTTATGCTGGTGACGCGGCGTATGTCAAGGCGCACGCTGGCATAGAACTTGAGGGCGTTGCCGCCTGTGGTAGTCTCGGGATTGCCGAACATCACGCCGATTTTCTCTCGCAGCTGGTTGATGAATATGCAGGTGGTGTTGGTCTTGCTGATGGTCGATGTCAGCTTACGCAGCGCCTGACTCATCAGCCGCGCCTGAAGTCCGACATTGTTATCACCCATGTCGCCATCTATCTCCTTTTTGGGAGTAAGAGCCGCGACAGAATCGACCACGATGATGTCGATGGCCGACGAGCGTATCAACTGGTCGGCTATCTCAAGCGCCTGCTCGCCGTTGTCGGGCTGCGAGATTAACAGATTGTCGATGTCGACACCCAGTTTGGCGGCATAGAACCGGTCGAAGGCATGCTCAGCGTCGATAAACGCGGCTATGCCGCCCGCCTTCTGCGCCTCGGCTATGGCGTGTATCGCCAGCGTTGTCTTGCCGCTGCTCTCGGGGCCGTATATCTCTATTATCCTGCCACGCGGATAACCGCCCACGCCCAGCGCGGCGTTAAGGCCGATGCTGCCCGTGGGTATCACGTCTACCTGCTCGATATTCTCGTCGCCGAGCTTCATTATCGAGCCTTTGCCGAAATCTTTCTCAATCTTCGCCATCGCCGCCTGAAGGGCTTTCAGCTTGCCCTCCTGCGCGCTTTGGTCTACTGTATTATCCTTATCTTTTGCCATTATGATTCTTTATTAACGGTTTTACACACAACAAGCTGACAGCCATGCGCCGCTGCCGGCCCGCCGCAGCCTGTTTACAGCTCAAGGTCTCCGCCGAACACCTCATGCCAAGGCAGACCCTGTATGTTAAGCTGCTCCATGAAAGGATCGGGGTCAAACTCCTCGACATTCCACACTCCTGGCTTACGCCACAGACCCTTGAAGAACATCATCGCGCCAATCATGGCGGGCACGCCCGTGGTATAGCTTACGCCCTGCATGCCTGTCTCCTTGTAAGCCTCCTGATGCGAGCAGTTGTTGTATATATAATAGGTCAGTTCCTTGCCGTCTTTCAGTCCGCGTATGCGGCATCCGATGCTCGTCTCTCCGTCGTAGTTCTGCCCCAAGTCCTGCGGGTTGGGCAGCACGGCCTTGAGGAACTGCAGCGGCACGATTCTGACTTTGGCGGTCTTGCCCGAGCCGTCAGCCAGAGGAGCCTCATACTCTATCTCATCGATTCTTGACATTCCGATGTTCTGGATTACGTCGAGATAGGTAAGATACTGCTGTCCGAAGGTCATCCAGAAGCGTGCCTGCCTGATGGTAGGATAGTTCTTTACGAGGCTTTCCAGCTCCTCGTGGTGCATCAGATAGCTCTCACGCGGGCCTATGTTGGGGTATGTCAGTGCCTTATGTATCTCGAGCGGCTCGGTCTCAATCCACTGTCCGTCCTTATAGTAAAGACCCTTCTGCGTGATTTCGCGTATGTTTATCTCGGGGTTGAAGTTGGTGGCGAACGCCTTATGATGGTTTCCGGCGTTGCAGTCAACGATGTCAAGATACTGTATTTCGTCAAAGTGGTGCTTGGCGGCGTAGGCCGTATATATTCCGCTCACGCCCGGATCGAATCCGCAACCGAGAATTGCCGTCAGTCCGGCTTTCTCGAAACGGTCTTTGTAAGCCCACTGCCAAGAGTATTCGAAGTGTGCCTCGTCCTTCGGCTCATAGTTTGCCGTGTCGAGATAATTGCATCCGCACGCAAGGCAAGCGTCCATGATAGTAAGATCCTGATACGGCAGCGCGAGGTTTATCACAAGCTCAGGCTTATAGCTGTTGAAGAGCGTATTCAGCTGCTCCACGTCGTCAGCGTCGACCTGCGCGGTCTTAATGTCCATGTCCAACCCTGCCTTGTGGATGGCATCAACTATCTGGTCGCACTTCTCCTTGCGACGACTTGCGATCATGAACTCTGTGAATACGTCAGCGTTCTTTGCTATCTTGAACGCTGCCACGGTAGCGACGCCGCCGGCGCCAATCATTAAAACTCTTCCCATTTGACTGTATTTGTTGTTTTCTGAATATTCTTCTGTCACGTCAAGCGACGGCTTCCGCCCGCTCACTTTATCTCGTCGGCTCTTATTCCGAGCGCGCTTATCAGCGAATAGCCGAGTATCTCCTGCCTGAAGTTGCCTCCCTGCATGGGCTGCATGGCAAACACGGTGACGCGCTTGTCCTCGTCCACGCCGCGCAGGGCATGTCGCACGGTGTCGTACATGCGCTCCGCGTCTGGCACTATCATGACGCGCTTCACCTCCTTGCGTCCGCAGACAATCTCCACAGTCTCGGCGAAGAAGTCCTCCTTGCTGACGATGTTCTCCACCGGATACGCCGAGATGACAAACTCGCCGAGGTTGTCACTGAAGGCTTTGCCGTCGAGTTCGCCGTCATACACCGCCGGCCTGAAGTTCTCCAGCCTGTCGTTCTTCCTGTCATGTATCAGCACCACCTGCGTGTCGTTGCAGCCCTCGCGCAGTCCGCCGTCAAGGGCCACGCAGTCAATCCACCTCGCCATGTCGGCAGGCGGTATGCGCCGCTCAATCATCCGCTCAAAGTTGACAATCAGGCCAAACGCCACCTTATCTATATAGTCGGTGTCTACAATCATCACGTTCTCGCGCCATTCGAGGGCGTTCGTCAAGTTGTTGTTCATGTATGCAAACTTACACAAAATCTTCCGAATAAACGAACAAAAGCGGCAAAATACTGAAAAGATTGCAAACAATCGCCTCCGGCGTGCCGTTTTAAGTAGGCCGCGGCAGCCCGCGCCACCCGCGGAAACGCGTCAGCAGACCTCCGCAGACGCAACAGCTGGTTCATCCGCAGTTTAGGTGTATGTAAAATA
>C._urophasianus_4_cecum__coassemble_40_pt1 | contig 8093 bp, 6 predicted proteins | sample C__urophasianus_4_cecum__metabat2_high_PE_002 | metagenome-assembled genome bin C
GAAAAGACTGCACAACCGGAACTTTTCTAATGATTCTTTAACCCGAACTCGCGTATACATTGTTGATTGTCGGGTTAATGTTGACAGCTACAAATCTAATGCTTTTTTGTATGTTACCTTATTTTGTGTCATGAAAAATCAAAAAACGCGCGATAGCTTGTCTTTTACGTTGCAGGTGCTTACCTTTCGCGATGCAATATCTTACCTTTTGCACGGCAAAAGGTAAACTCCACGCAAACTGTTGAATGTCAGCAGTTTACGGATGTCTTGCGGAATAAGATGAGGAAAACCTTACGTCAGGGCGGCGTGGCTAAAGATAGAGGACGCTCTCGTTGCCCATGTTGAAGAGCAGGTCAAGTATGCTGAGGTTGGGTTTGAAGCCGTGCTTGCGCTCATACACCTGATAATAACGCCTGGGAGTGAAGCCGGGGTCGGGCAGGGGATGCTTCGGGCGGATAACATCGCGCAGGTCTGCCGTCGAGGCCAGTGAACTGTCGTCGGCGGGTATGTATTCTGCCGTGCGGCTGATGTCAGGCTCTATGCCGAGCAGCTCGCACATCTTGGCGCATATCTCCATGTCGAAGTCGTAGAGGAAAGTCCACTGACGCTCGAAGAAAGGGCGCAGGTCGTCGGCATAGTATTCAAAAAACGGCGACTCGCCGTATGCGCTCGCAAGCGCGTTCCAGTGCAGATGACGCCAGTTGCCGTGGTTGCTTATGCGCACGTCTTTCATCATACATTTAGCCTGAGCCGTGCTGCCGCCGGCCGTCAGGGCTGCGTCTGCGCGCCCGACGGGCACCGTTAGCACCTGGACACCGTTGGTCGTGGCTATCACGCAGCGGTTACGGTAAGTCTGTTTGATGAAGCTGTCGCGGCACTCCACCTGTATCTTGTCATACCGGTAGAGCTTCTGATACCACTGTACGGGGCCGAAATATGTCGCTGAAAGAAGTGCTTGGGTCATTGTGTAAGTAAGTGTTGCGGGTGTGTCAGGCCACGGTCAGCCGCGTGCCGGTCATTATTCCGCGCTTGCGCCGGAGTCTTTTCTTATCACCAGCATCCAGCGGTCAGGGCGCAGGCGGAACTTCAGCCGCAGCTCGCTGTCGACCGAATACAGCAGCAGCGCCACCTTGCCTATCACGTGGTATTCAGGCACGAATCCGAAATATCTTGAGTCAGCCGCCGCTCCGGCGTGCCCCGCGCTGAACCAGTAATAGTCGTTGGCGAACATGGCGCAGCCCGTCTCAACGCCGTCAACCATCAGTCTGCCGCCGCTCACGGTGGCCTCGCGCCCCTCGTAGTTGTTGTAGATGAAGCTAAGCATACTCATGTTGTCAGCCGTCACCTTGACGGGCTTCTGCCTGCCGGGCACGGCCATCTGCACGCCGGCTACCGTAACGGTGTCTCCCGGCACAGCCGTGCAGTACAGGGCGGACATGTCTCCACACACAGAGTGCCGCCGCACGGCCAGCGGATTGTCTATCACGGCGAGGTCGCCCCTCTCGACCGGCGAGCCGAACCATCGCGTATATCTGAACAGGTGGCCGTCACCCGTGCGCAGGCCATAGCTCCAGCGGTTCACCAATATACGGTCGCCGTCGATGAGGCACGGCTCAAGAGCCGTGCCTTTGACCGTATATACGGTGAACATCAATGCGCGGAAAGCCAACATCAGCAAGATTGTGACTATCAACGCTATCACAAACCTGAGCGCACCTTTCATGTTATCGGTTGTCGAGTGACTTCCGGAGAGTCTTCACGCCGTGTCCGGCCGTGCGGCCGGTTGCGGGCGCGGGGCTGTCCGGCCGGGGGTGACAGGCAGACGGACGGCGGGCAGCGTGCGTATTATTTGATGTTGTCCACCATCCTGAACAGCCTGTTCCAGCGTATGCCGGACAGTCCGCCGCGGTCAGGGTCGCTGCTCCACCAGATGAAGATAGGCTTGCCCACGATGTGGTCTTCAGGCACGAAGCCCCAGTAACGCGAGTCGGCAGAGTTGTGCCGGTTGTCGCCCATCATCCAGTAATAGTCCATTTTGAATGTATATTTGTCGGTCTGCTTGCCGTTGATGAATATCTTTCCGTCCTTCACCAGCAGTTCGTTGCCCTCGTATGCACGTATCGGGCGCTCGTAAACGGCGATGTTGTCCAAGGTCAGACTGATGGTCTCGCCCTTCTTCGGAATCCATACGGGGCCGTAGTTGTCGCGTGTCCATCCCGTGTTGGCATTGAGGGGATAGATGTCTCCGGTAACCGCGTCGGTGTTGAGGGTGATGCTCTGCACGATGTCCTTGCGTCTTGAGAGAGCCTTGACGGCACGTCCGGTCAGCGGCATGTAGCCGTTCTCGTTGAGGCTTGTCAGGTCTTCCATGCTTATTCCCAGCTCTTTCATCATGTCGTCGGGTATCGGCTGCGCCAGCTTGACGTAGTAGGTGTACTGCACGTTGTCAGGCTCCTTGTTGGGTTTGCCGTCGAGATACACTATGCGGTCTTTTATCTGAATGGTCTGTCCAGGCAGTCCGACGCAGCGTTTCACGTAGTTCTCGCGGCGGTCGGTAGGCCTCGTGGTAATCTTTCCGTAGGTCTGCGGGTTGTCGCAGATGTATTGCCGCCCGATGCTGTATATCGTTCCGTACCAGTCGTACTGCTGTTGCGGCGTCATTCTTGACATGTCCGGGTGCAGCGTGGTGAGCTGATGGCCGAACGAGTAGCACATCTGGTAGAAGTCGGCGGCCTGATATTGCTCGTTGCTGACGAGGGTGTCGCCCGCCGGATAGTTGAATACAACGATGTCGTTAAGCTCCACGTTGCCGAGTCCCTTTACCCTGCGGTAGTCCCAGTGGGGCCATTCCAGGTACGACTTGCAGCCCAGCACGGGCAGCGTGTGCTGTGTAAGGGGCATGGTGAGGGGGGTCTGCGGTATGCGCGGGCCGTAGCTTACCTTGCTGACAAAGAGGTAGTCGCCCGTGAGCAGTGACTTCTCGAGCGACGACGAGGGAATGACGTAGTTCTGGAAGAAGAACTGGTTGATGAAGTAAACTGCCACGAGGGCGAACACTATGGCGTCAACCCACGACATGACGAAGCGCACCGGCGGCTCGGAGTTTTTCCACCACTGCCAGTGAATCTTTTTCGTGATATACACGTCGAATATGAACGGGACGACTATCAGTCCCCACCAGCTCTTTACCCAAAGCAGGAACAGCAGGTAGAGTACGGTCACTATGATGAACTTTGCCCACTGCCGCTTCATGTTGAGCTGTCGTCTTTGTTTGTTTTCCATTGTTTACGTTGGGATAGGGTTTGAGAAGCCGGCCGGCCAGTGCCTGCGGCCTGTGTGCCGTCACGGCTGCGTAGTGTCTGTGCCCTCTGTCATCTTGTTTGAGAATGATGGGTAAGCGGGTCAGAACCTGAACATGTCGCTGATGGTCAGCAGTCCGCTGTGGTCTTTGGTGTATTCGGCTGCGAGCACCGCTCCGAGCGCGAATCCCTTGCGCGAGTGCGCGTTGTGGGTAATCGTGATGCAGTCGGCCTCAGAGTCATACTTTATCGTATGTATGCCCGGCACTTCTCCGCGGCGCACGCTGCTTATGGCTATCTGGTCAGCCCCGCAGCCGTTGCTGCCGCTCACGCTGCCGTCGGCTGCGAGATGAAGTCCCTTCACCCAGCCCGTCTTGCGGTCAAGATTGCCGATGATGTCTTCAGCCAGAGTGATGGCGGTGCCGCTCGGAGCGTCGAGCTTATGCACGTGGTGGGTCTCCTCCATGCTGACTTCATACTGCGGAAAACCGTTCATTATCTTCGCCAGATAGCGGTTTACGGCTGAGAATATGGCGACACCGACGCTGAAGTTTGACGCCCAGAACAGCGTGTGCCCCTCTTTCCCGCACATGCGCTTCACGTCGTCGCCGTGGTCTTTCATCCATCCTGTCGAGCCTGACACTACCTTTACGCCCTTTGCGAAGGCTTTAAGATAGTTGCCGTAGGCGGCGGTAGGGTTGGTGAACTCTATGGCTACGTCGGCCGACGCGAATCCGGGCGAGTCGAAGTCCTGTTGGTTGTCGATGTCAATTATGCTTACGATGTCGTGGCCGCGGCCTCGGGCTATCTGTTCAATCATTTTCCCCATCTTGCCGTAGCCTATGAGTGCTATTTTCATTTTAAAGTAGATTTAAATCTGTGTGCAAAGATAATGCAAATCGGGCGAAATGCAAAATAAAAGCGAGTGAAACGAGTTTTTATTTTCATTTCCGGGAAATCCGCGCGCTAATCTGCGGCGGACATCCTTTGTAGGGGCATGATTGGCTTAACGCCGGACTTAGTTTTATTATGTCCGCTTGCCTCGAAGAGGCAAATATACACACATAACTCATTGATAAAAAGTTTCTTACGAAACTTGCGGGCATAATGAAACGAAGTCCGGCGTTAAGCCATTATGTTCATACAGCGGGTGATTAATGTCCATACAGATGGTAATCAGCCCCTGTCCGCTAAGTCGTTGCTTTCCAACAGCTTACCTTTTACACGCCGAAAGGTAAGCTGTTGCAACGCAAAAGGTCATCTTTCGCATTGCAAAAGATGACCTTTTAGAAAGCGGCTGATTGTCAGCGGGTTACGCCGCGGCTGACAAACGCGCGGTGTTATTTGGCGTCAATCTCTTTGAGCAGACGGTCGGCGTGTCCCCACTTGTCCATCATGTAGAGCACGTAGCGGATGTCCACGCCGATGCAGCGTGCGAGATTCTTCTCAAAGTAGATGTCGCTCGAGAGGCTGTCCCAGTTCCCGTCGAAGGCGAGACCTATCAGTTCGCCGCGTCCGTTGAACATCGGCGAGCCGCTGTTGCCGCCCGTTATGTCGTTGTTGGTCAGGAAGCATAGCTGCATCTTGCCCGTTGCCTTGTCCTGATACTTGCCGAAGTCTTTTGCCGAGAGCAGCTCTTTCATTATCGGCTCGGCAAAATATTCGGGTATGTTGTCGCTCATGTTCATCTTCTCGACGATGCTCTCAGCCGTTGTGTAGTAGCCCGATGGCGAGCCGTTGATGGTGAATCCGCCCACACGGCCGTAGCTTAGGCGCATCGTCATGTTGGCGTCGCTGTAATGAGGCATGTCCTGCTCCATGCGCAGTTTTGCCGCGCAGAGATACTTCTCCTGAACGTCGATTGAGTCGGTGAGCGGATTCAGAGCCTCGCTCCACGCCGCAGTCGTTCTTAAACTTCTTCTTGTTGAAGTAGAGCTTCTTGCCGCTCTTCATGAGGATTGATTTCTTGTAAAGATGGTTGACGTAGGCAGCGTAGTCGCCGCCGAAGTCCTTGTCGATGGTCTCGTAGACTGACGGCAGATACTTCGCCTGAACGTGCTCGCGGTAGTTTTTCAGCAGTGCCGCGAACACCTCTTTGTCGAGAGCCTCGTCCCATTCCTCACTGTTGTCCTCAAACTCGATATACTGCTTCTTGGGGTTGCTCTCCGAGCCTTTCACCTCCATTCCGTTGCCGGCTCTCATGGCGCGGGTTACGAGCTCGCTCGTTCCGCGGAAGGTCTCATACCAGTAATAGAACGCCCTCATGCGCTCGAAACGCTCGGCGTAGAGCTTCGACATGAGGTCGAAGTCGAGCTTGCCCTTCAGATACCCCGTGGTGTCCTGCCAGTGGCGCAGGCGCAGCTCGTAAGCATTCTTCTGCCCGATGATGCCGATTGAGTCGATACATTTGTTCATTCCCATCGAGTTTTTCCAGTAGTTCGCGCTCTGCGCGTACTTCGAGTCATACTTTATTCTTACCGCCTCGTCAGCGTCCATGTGGCGTTTCATTATCTCCTGCTTCACCCCGCGCACCTGCACGCGCGGCGTGTTGCTTGCGTCGCGCATTTCCTTGATGCCGTAGGAAGACAGATAACGCTCGGTGCTTCCAGGATAACCTACGGTCATGGCGAAGTCGCCGTCCTTGTACCCCTGAAGCGACACCGGCGCCCACACTTTCGGACGGTAAGGCACGTTGTTCTCCGAATATTCGGCGGGGGCGTTTGTCTTTGGGTCGGCGTATATGCGGAACACGCTGAAGTCACATGTCTGGCGCGGCCACATCCAGTTGTCGGTCTCGCCGCCGAACTTTCCCATCGACTTCGGCACTGCGAAGACGAGGCGCACGTCAGGGAAAAGCCGGTACGTGGTGGCATAATACTGATTGCCCTCATAGTAGGGGTCGATCTCCACGTGGAGTGTTTTCTCGATGTTCTTTACCGAGTCTGTCATGATGGCCGCCAGCGAGTCGATCAGCGCTCCCTGCCCGTCGGCGGGCAGATTGTCTATGCCCATGGCCTGGAGACGTGACGTAACGTCCTGCTGGTCAATCATGAAGCTGACAAAAAGGTTCTCGTTCGGCAGCTCGTCCTTGTAGTCCTTGGCGCAGAAGCCGTTAAGCATGTAGTCGTTCTCTACGGTGGAGTGACTGCGGATAGCCTCGAAACCGCAGTGGTGGTTGGTGAATACGAGACCGTCGGGCGACACTACCACGCCCGAGCAGAACCCTCCGAAAAGCACCACCGACTTCCTGATGGCGTTGTCGCTGCTGTAAAGATTCTCGTAAGGCAGGGCGAAGCCGTAAGCCTTCATCTGGTCGTACACCGCCTGAGGCAGGTTATACAGGGGCCACATGCCTTCGTCGGCTTTCACCGGCAAGAGGGTGAGCAGTCCCAGGAAAGACATAAATAATTTTTTCATCGCGTTTTTATTTTATTTGGTTTTATGGTCGTAAGGATGTCATACGCGGTGTCATGGCGCCGCGCGGTGCCGTCTCCGGCGGCATCGTGGATTGCGGGCGGCGGTCAGCCGAGGCCCGTCCCGCGCGCCGCCGTTTACTTTTTTCTGAAATATTTGCCCACCACGGGCAGATTGCCCAACGGGAAGTCACGCTTCACTATCATTGCCGCGAACAGCGCGATGAGCAGAGTGTTCACCGCGAGAGCCGCCCACACGGGCAGCTGGCGGTTGGCTGCCGACATGCCGGCGGTCATCACCAGCGCCACGGCGACATATATCATGATTTCACGCACAGGGTAATTGATGGGGTAGTGCTTCTGTCCGGCGAAGTAAGACAGCAGCATCGCCGTGCCGTAACCTGCGAAACCGGCCCATGCGCAGGCCATATAGCCGTAGCGGGGGACAAATATCACGTTTACGATGATGAGCACCAGGCAGCCCGCTCCTGACAGATAGGCTCCCCAGATGGTCTTGTCGATGAGCTTGTACCAGAACGACAGGTTGAAATACACTCCCATCATAATCTCCGCCGCCATGACTATCGGCACGACGCGGAGCCCCTCCCAGTAGTCGCGGCCTATCAGATGTTTCAGTATGTCCATGTATGCTATGACGGCGAGGTAGGCCAGCAGCGTGAAGATGACAAAGAACTTCATCGCCTTGGCGTAGCTCCCGCGGTTGTCTTTGGAGCGCGCGTTGCCGAATACAAACGGCTCGTAAGCGTAGCGGAAAGCCTGGGTTATCATCGCCATTATCATCGCTATCTTGCTGGCGGCTCCGTAAATGCCGAGCTGAGCGTGGGCGTCGTCGCCGTGATAGATGTAGGGAAAGAGTATCTTGTCAGCCGTCTGGTTGAGTATTCCGGCGATTCCGAGCACCAGGATGGGCCAGCTGTAACCGAGCATACGCCGCAGCAGGGCGCGGTCGAATACGTACTTGAAACCCGTAAGCTCCTTTACCAGCAGCATCATCATCGAGCCTGTGCAGAACAGGTTGATGTAGAAGGCGTAGCCTACGCCCACCTCCGGCGAGTAGATCTTGCCCGCAATGCCCTCTCCGCCGCTGCTCTCGTAAAGCGCGGGGAGCAGCAGGAAGAACACCAGATTGAGCGCGATAGACATTATTATATTAGCCAGTTTGAGCGCGGCGAACTTCACAGGCCGCTTCTTGTACCTGAGATACGCGAACGGTATGCACTGGAAAGCGTCGAGAGCCACCGTCACCGCCATCACCCACACATACGAAGGATGGCCGGCATAGCCCATGAACGCCGACACGGGGGATATGAACGTGAGCACAAGGGCTATGAACACGGCTGAAGTGAAGCCTACCGACACG
>C._urophasianus_4_cecum__coassemble_41_pt1 | contig 8093 bp, 5 predicted proteins | sample C__urophasianus_4_cecum__metabat2_high_PE_002 | metagenome-assembled genome bin C
ATGTTCCAAAATACTTTTTTGCATCTTAAAACACAATAAAAACAGTCGTAAAATCATTAATCTCAGACTAATGAGACAAATTAAAATCTTGATGAGACATATTATAATATAAGTATTTATCAAAATTTATACTTTTGCGTTCAGAAAACTTTATTCACTTTGAGTAACATAAAAAACCGAAACATGAAACACTTTGACAAGAGTTCTTCTACGGACGTATCACCGCCTGACTCGTCATAGTCAACCGCAAAAATGACCGAAAAAAGAGTGACAGCGGACACCCACGGAAGATCACCGGCAATCGGGAGACTGTCATCTGCACACATCATCAATGTAGCAAGATGTTATTTTATACATTTAATAAACTAATACTAAAGTACAATTTGTTTAACTTCGATAGCTCAAAAGACTATGGATCACTTAAAATCTAAGACCAATCTAAAGGGGCTTGCGCTTGCCATCGGTATGGCATGCACAGCTTCCTCCGCTTTTGCAGTATCACTTCCGGCTTCGCCTGAGAGCGTCAGCAACAACGCTCCTATGGCCGTACAGCAAAAAGTGACGGTAACAGGTAACGTAAGCGATGAGGCCGGACCTCTGGTAGGTGCCACCGTTAAGGTAAAAGGCTCGTCAAACGGTGTCGTGGCCGACATCGACGGTAACTTCAAGATTTCCGTAAATCAGGGCGACGTGCTCGAGATTTCTTACATCGGTTACATCACCCAGGAAGTGACGGTAGGCAACAAGCACAACCTTAACATCGTCCTCGAAGAGGAAAAACACTCACTCAACGAGGTTGTCGTAATCGGTTATGGCACACAAAGACGTGAGGCAGTCACAGGTTCTGTTGCCAATGTCAACGGCGAGGAACTTAATCAGGTGGCAGCCACCAACGCAGCTCAGGCATTGCAGGGCCGAGTAGCAGGTGTGCTCATGACGCAGACTTCTTCAAAGCCGGGTGCCGAAATGCAGATCCGTATCCGCGGCCAGCGTTCACTTACCGCGAGCAACGACCCGTTGATCGTGCTCGACGGAATCCCCTTCATGGGTCAGCTCTCTGATATTAACCCCAGCGACATCAAGTCGATGGACATCTTGAAAGACGCTTCCGCAACCGCCATCTACGGTAGCCGCGGTGCCAACGGTGTGATTCTTATCACCACAGTGAAAGGTATGCAAGGCTCACCCGCGCGCGTCAGCTACAACGCTTACGTCGGTTTCAAGACGGTGTTCCACAAATACCCGATGATGAACGGCGAGAAGTACGCAAAGCTGCGTGAGTATGCCGGAATGTACGAGAATACCGTCGACGAGAGCAACGACACCGATACCGACTGGCAGGATCTGTTCTATCGCACAGGTATCACACAGAGCCACGATGTCAGCATCTCAGGCGGTACACAGGGCGGAAGCTACAGCTTCGGCGCAGGCTACTACCACGATGAGGCTGTCATCCCGACACAGGGCTACGACCGTATCTCTATCCGCGGTAACTTTGACCAGAGCGTAGGCAAGTATTTCCGCTTCGGCCTCTCTACCAACAACAGCTACCGCGAGACCAAGGGCAACAACGTGGGTATGTATAACGTGTTGTCAATGAGCCCTCTGGCTTCTCCCTACAACGAGGACGGCACGCTGAAGCGCACCATCCACATGCCTCTCGACGAGACTTGGGTGCTCACTAAGGATGTGGCAGAGCAGTACAAGGACGTATGGCTCAATGAGGACAAGGGTATCGGCTCTTACAACACTCTGTTCGCAGAGGTTAAGTGTCCGTGGATCGAGGGTCTCAGCTACCGTGTAAACGTAGGTCTCAACTACCGTTCGGCCAAGAAGGGCGTGTTCACCGGCACAGGTGTCAACAACACGAGTGCCGACGCGGTTAACAGCGCGTCTGTTCAGCAGGACGTTACGAAGAACTGGGTTGTCGAGAACATCGTTACCTACGACCGCACATTCAACGAGAAACACAACATCAATGTGACAGGACTTTATTCGGCAGAGCAGACCACATTCGAGCGTACTTATATGTCAGGACGTGGTATTCCGGCTGAATACTTCCAGTATTACAACATCGGTTCGGCTACTACCGAAGTGTCGGTCAATCCGTCAAACCAGAACTATTGGCAGAGCGGACTTATGTCATGGATGGGTCGTGTGATGTACTCTTACGACAACAAATATATGATTTCAGCAGCCATACGTGCCGATGCTTCTTCACGTCTGGCAAAGGGTCACCAGTGGCACACATATCCCGCAGTTTCAGTAGGTTGGAATATCTCACGCGAGAAATTCATGGAAGACATCAAGTGGATTGACAACCTGAAGCTCCGTGTAGGTTACGGTGAGACCTCTAACCAGAGTATCAACCCGTATTCTACCCTCGGCGCGCTCAGCACACGTCCGTATAACTACGGTACATCAAGCACAGGCTTCCTCCGCGGCTACTACGTTTCTACACTGCCTAACTCGGAGTTGAGCTGGGAGTATTCATCAACATGGAACTTCGGTCTTGACTTCTCATTCTTCAGCGGCAGGTTGAACGGTACGATGGAATACTATGTCCAGAACACCAAAGACCTTCTGCTCGGCGTTTCTCTGCCCGCAACTTCAGGTGTAGGCAGCTATACAGCCAACGTCGGAAAGACACGCAACAAGGGATTTGAAATGAGCCTGAACGGCATCATCTTCGAGAACAAGAACGGATGGACTTGGGAAGCAGGCGTAAACTTCTACGTCAACCACAACGAGCTCGTCGAGCTTGCTTCAGGCGCGAAGGAAGATGTCGGCAACCGCTGGTTCGTAGGACATCCTATCGACGTAATCTACGACTATAAGAAGATAGGTCTCTGGCAGGCAGACGACCAGTATCTCGACATCCTCGAGCCGGGCGGCAACGTCGGCATGATTAAGGTTGAGTACACCGGCGACTACAATGCCGACGGCACTCCTACCCGTCAGATCAACAGCGACGATATGCAGGTAATCGACATGGAGCCTGACCTTCTCGGAGGTTTCAACACCACCGTCGGCTACAAGAACTTCGACCTGACAGTCATAGGCGCGTTCCAGATTGGCGGTAAGCTCATCAGTACGCTTCACTCTTCTAACGGTTACCTCAACATGTTGACAGGCCGCCGCGGCCAGATTGACGTTGACTACTGGACAGAAGACAACACCGACGCCAAATACCCGAAACCGGGTGGCGTAATGTCAAGCGACAACCCGAAGTACGGCAGCACTCTCGGATATTTCAACGCAAGCTATCTGAAGATCCGTACCATCACTCTCGGCTACGACTTCGCAAAGCTGAAAGCCGTCAAAGACTTCGGCATCAGCAAGCTCCGCGTTTACTTCTCAGTGCAGAACCCGTTTGTTCTCTTCTCTCCGTACACAAACGAGTGCGGTCTTGACCCCGAGACCAACACGTTGAGTAACGATAGCAGCACGATGGCAGTACAGATGGAAGGCTACACCGGCTCACACACAATGCCGGTTGTCGGCTACAACACGCCGTCTACACGTAACTTCTTATTCGGTATTAATCTGACTTTCTAAAATCCAGAAACTATGAATACGCTTAGAAAAATCAAAAATATAGGAATAGCGTCAGTAGCTTTATTGATGCTCGGTTCCTGCTCGGACATCCTTGACGAGCAACCACGTACCAGCTATGACCCGTCTTTCTTCCAGGAGGAAGAGGGTATCACCGGCGGTCTGACGGCTCTCTACGCCCACCTGAGAGACACTTACGGCCAAGGATATTACTATTGCAGCTGCGAAACAGGTACTGACGAATACACCTACGCGCAGTCTGCCGACGGTAACTTCAAGGACGCTGACCTCTCCGGAGTAGGTTCACTGACAGCAGAGACAAGCCGTTCAGACGTGTTGTGGAACAACGTTTTCACATACATCAACTCTGCAAGCGGCATTATCGAGAACGGTACGGCAGCCGGAATGGATGAGGCTCTCATCAGCGAGGCAAGATTCTTCCGCGCGTTTGACTACTTCCGCCTTGTCCAGACATTCGGCGGTGTGCCCCTCGACCTTGGAGCCGGCGAGCTGAAGTTCAACAACTCTCCTAACCGTGTTTCTCACCGTAACACCGTGCCCGAGGTTTACACAAAGGCTGTATTCCCCGACCTGAAGACGGCTATTGAGAATCTGCCGGACAATCCGCGTATGACGGGAACAGTGACAAAGAACGTCGCACGCCTCGTTCTTGCCCAAGCATACCTGACTTACGGCTGGTGGCTGCAGAATCCGAAAAGCATCGCTACATACCCGGCATGTGATAGAGTTGACCCGGACGGCAACAACGCCAACTGGTACTTCCAAGAGGCTTACAACTTAGCCGTAGAAGGCATCACGAATCCCGGTCCGTACTCTCTGCAACCTACATATTATGACGTAAACGTAGCTACCAACGACCGCAACAGCGAAATCATGCTCTACGCTGACCACACTGAGAACAGCGAGGAGTTCAACGGCGGTTCACTCTCTTACGGCAGCGGCAGCGCGCCTGACAACTTCGCAGTATGGATGGTAACATGGAACTATCCTAACGCCGTGGCAAAACGTGGTGACACCGGTGCTTCATTCGGTCCTCTTGTACGTGTCGCAACCCAAGACCTCGGCCGTCCTTGGACACGTATGGCTCCCCCGCAGGAAGTGTTCACCAAGACATTTGCCGACAAGACATACGACTCTCGTTACGACGGAACTTTCACAACCGTTTACCGCGCTAACTGGAATCTTGACCAAGCCAACTTCGCAGGACTGGAGTATGCTTACAACGCAAATGGACTGGAAATCAGACCGGGTGACGCTGTGCTGACATTCCTCGATGAGGATGATCCGAATATCCAGTATCTCAACCAAGACAACGTTACTTATGAAAACGGCGGTAACAACATCGGTGGCGGTGTGCTGCCCGGACGTGCTGACTATGTAGTAGGCCCGTCGGCTATCAGCCGCTTCAAGTACCCCGGACTGTGGAAACTCGGCCAGTACCGCAGCACAAGCGAAGGTGTACTGCAGCCTAACGGCGCAAGCACACGTCCGTTCTCTATCCTGAAGTTCTCTGAATTCTACTTCGTTGCTGCTGAAGCTGCAGTAAAGGCACAAGAGACAGGCAGATTCCAGCAGAAAACAAACTGGACAGCACGCGAACTTATCAACGTAATCCGCGCACGTGCAGGCAAGTGGCGCTTCAGCAACGAACTTAACCAAGCAGTCGACTATGATTACAGCGCTCAACTTACTGCCGAGACACCGCAGACCATCACTATTGACTACATCCTTGACGAGTTAAGCCGTGAATACTTCGGTGAGGGCAAGCGTTGGTTGGATCTCGTCCGCACACAGTCATGGAAAGAGCGTGCAGCCTCATACACTATCTGCGGAAACGATGCTTACAGTATAGAGCCTGAAACCGTACCACGTCAGATTGAGGACTATTTCTATCTGCGTCCTATCCCCAAGAGCCAGCTCGACGCTATGGAGATGACAGACGCGGAAAGAGAGCAATTCCAGAATCCGGGTTACTGGTTGGAGTAAAACGTTCAGAAAAGTTGCGTAGCGCCGCAACATACCGATGCAGTGTTTCTGCAAGGTGTATTTATGTTAAAGTGGATGGGGTGCGTCAGTTGCTGACGCACCCTTTTCTGTTTCATCATTGACATCTAATCAGAATCAATCTTCAAATAATGACGGGACAATCTTTTTTAAGACATAACCACCGCTGACAAGCCGCTGAAAGGTTCTGTCATAATCGGGACAATAGGAAAGAGCAAACTGATAAACCGCCCCGTGGCTGACGGGAAACTTGACATAAGCAACATCAAAGGGTGTCGGGAATCGTTTGTAACCGAGAACATCGACGGCAATCTTGTCGTTGCGGGCAGCGACAAGCGTGGAACAATATACGGAATCTACGACATTTCGGAGAAGGCATCCGCCAACGTAAAAACAAAAGGCCGTCTTTCACGCTGCGGAATACGGTCTTTTGCCGTGTAAAAGCTAACCCTTCGGCTTCTAAAAGATAACCTTTTAAAATGTAAGCAAACATTCCTTGTTTGCTTAACGTAAAGTATCAGAATGTCAGACAGAACGCTGTCTGATAAGCAAAACGAGGCATTTGTCTTACACTTTTTCAAGAGACCGGCCATCGGCAGGCAACTTGGTCAAGAAAAATTCACAATAAATGTTTGCATGATAAGATGATTTTCACTAAATTTGAAACCGAATTAAAAAACCTGAACTATGGAATTACCTTTTGCAGAATCATGGAAAATAAAAATGGTTGAGCCTATCCGCAAAAGCACGCGTGAGGAGCGTGAGCAGTGGATTAAGGAAGCCCATTACAACGTGTTCCAACTTAAAGCCAACCAAGTGTATATCGACCTGCTGACCGACTCCGGCACCGGAGCCATGAGCGACAGGCAGTGGGCAGGCATAATGATGGGCGACGAGAGCTACGCCGGAGCTGACTCGTTCTTCCGCCTGAAAGACACCATACAGAGACTTTTCGGATTTGAATACGTCATACCTACCCATCAGGGACGCGCGGCGGAGAATGTGCTGTTCTCATATCTCGTGCATGAAGGCGACATCGTGCCCGGAAACTCTCACTTCGACACGACTAAAGGGCACATAGAGGGACGCAAGGCCGTCGCGCTCGACTGCACCGTAGACGAGGCAAAGAACACTCAGCTCGAAGTGCCGTTCAAGGGCAACGTCGACCCCGTAAAGCTGGAGAACGCCCTGAAAGAGCATGCCGGCCGCATACCTTTCATCATCGTGACGATAACCAACAACACCGCCGGCGGACAACCCGTGTCAATGGAGAACCTGAGAGAGGTGCGCCGCATAGCCGACAAATACGGGAAGCCTGTCGTTTTCGACTCAGCACGCTTTGCCGAGAACGCTTACTTCATCAAGACACGTGAGGCGGGATATGCCGGCAAGACCATCAAGGAAATCACGGAAGAAATGTTCTCACTGGCCGACGGAATGACGATGAGCGCGAAAAAGGACGGCATCGTAAACATGGGAGGCTTCATCGCGACCCACCGTCAGGACTGGTATGACGGCGCAAAGGGATATTGCGTACAGTTTGAAGGCTATCTGACATACGGCGGCATGAACGGCCGCGACATGGAAGCACTCGCCATCGGACTTGACGAGAACACCGAGTTCGACAATCTTGAGACGCGAATACATCAGGTACAATACCTCGCCAAGCTGCTCGACGACTACGGCATACCTTATCAGAGACCTGCCGGAGGCCACGCCATCTTCGTCGACGCGCCCAAAGTGCTTACACACGTACCCAAAGAAGAGTTCCCGGCACAGACCCTCACCATAGAGCTTTATCTTGAGGCAGGCATCCGCGGATGCGAGATAGGCTACCTGCTGGCCGACCGCGACCCTGTTACGCGCGAAAACCGCTTCACAGGTCTTGACCTGTTACGCCTCGCCATACCACGCCGTGTGTATACCGACAACCATATAGCAGTCATCGCCGCCGCCCTCAAGAATGTCTACGACCGCCGCGAACAAATAACACGCGGTGTCAGAATAGCTTGGGAAGCACCGCTGATGCGCCACTTCACGGTGCAGCTTGAACGCCTGTAAAGACATTCCCGACTAAGATTTTAACTTCACGAGACCGACGGCTGACGGCCTTGCGCGCTTACACTGCCGGTGAGGATGCGGCACAAACCGCTTCATGCCATCGTCACCGGCAGCACAGGCAACAGGCCGCAAGTCTGCGGTTTCTCATATTCCCGCCCTTTCCGGCGGCTCACCGCCTCGCAAGAATATAACCGGCATCATCAATGACAACGGCAATAAAAAGTGTAACGGAATAAGATATTTTTCACCGTCACACATCAAATTATTCACGTATAGCCGCCGTAAATCAGAAAAAAATATTACCTTTGCAGAAGTTTCAATCAGCAACGGTCCCGTAGCTTAGCTGAATAGAGCGTCAGATTCCGGTTCTGAAGGTCTTGGGTTTGAATCCCAACGGGATCACTTGCTGAAAAGCCGTGAACAAGCGGGAAACCTGATAAATAAAGGGCTTC
>C._urophasianus_4_cecum__coassemble_43_pt1 | contig 7910 bp, 6 predicted proteins | sample C__urophasianus_4_cecum__metabat2_high_PE_002 | metagenome-assembled genome bin C
GAAGCACAACGTATGGCTAAACTACGCTACAACAGCTACATCCGCAAGTCTAAGGAAGACTGGAGCGAGGAAGCATAAAGCTGTGAAACGTTATTGTGCGGCTTAAAAATAAAGCTGATACACAATTAACTTCATAATTAAGGAGATTGCATATCAAGATTCTTTATCTTATATGCAATCTCTTTTTTATCATACATAAAAACATTAAGTTCAAATGATTTGTGACGGCGTTTAATATAAGAAAAACAGCCGTTCCCTCCTTCATCCTTCATTATACTGTCTTATCGGCTGATAATCAGATATTTACGCGGTGAAGGTCATATTCAGTCCGCCTTCACGTCATTCACAGTATGGCGTTTCTTTCAATTGCCTGACGCTTAATGATATTCATGTCTGAATCCGCTATCGGTGAAGGTTGTGAATGAACAAAATATCCGTTCTTTCACAGGTTAACGCTCTTATAATCAGGTAGTTTCGCCATACCATGAATGAATGAAGGAGGATAAGCAACTTATCATATAATGTTATAAGGTCAAAAGGGTAACCTTTCATATTGTAAAAGATAACCTCTTGCACGCCAAAAGACCGTCTTTTGCACGCCGGAAGATTGTGTCGTTAAACGATGATACGAATCTCCGGCTGACCGCAACAATTACATACTGCCGTGACGGGACTATGAAGCGTGATGATAACCACGTTGTGGACTTTCTATAAAATGAAGACAGGGCTGTTGTCTTTATTCTCCGCCTCACTGTACGAAAAACCTTCAAAAGCGAACGCTTTAAGTCCGTCGGCACCGTCGACACGGTTTGTCACCGCATAACGAGCCATTGCCCCGCGGCACATCTTGGCATAAACCACTACGGTCTTCAGCTTCCCGTCTTTACTTACATAAAACTCATGACTTATCACTTTAACCGCTCTTGCCACCTTGCGCCAGTCGAACAGGCGCTTCATTTCATTGCTGGCAAGATTGAGCAGCACGCCTCCGTCAGCCTTTACCGCGTCAATGAGGACATCGGTAAGCAAAGGTTTCCAATAGTCAAACATCGTCACTTCGTTGTCAGGCAGCACCACCGAGCCTTCAAGTCGGTATGCCCTGATGTCGTCGGCAGGCCTCAACAGGCCGTAAAGAAACGAGGTAATCCACAAAGACTCCCGTATATGCCGACACAGCCTGAACGGACTGCCTGTCGTCGTGGAAACGACTGTAACGCAAGCGGTTAAGCCGTGCTATCTGCATGTTGCATCCCAGCATACGCGACAGTTCTTCCTCGTCATAGCGCATCATCTGAAGGGCATTGACGGCAGCCTGACTGGCAAACATAGGCTCGTTCAACAGTCCGCGGACTGACACCGCACTGTCATCCATGTCTTTGGCGCAACCAATAAGTATCTGCATAAACTGTTAATATTGTGCCATTATGCGGTAAAAACAACGCTGACGCACCGACACACGTGTCAGCGACGCGACGTTACGCGATGCAAAGATAATACTTTTACACAAATCGGGAAGAACAACAGGAAAAAGACATAAGCAAGACGAAGCTGCATATCCATGTAAAAATACATTATTTTGCCTGACAAGAATTATATTTCGGCAAAAAGTAATGACGTTAAATCAAAATAAATAATCAACAAGTATGAAAACAAAAACTATCATGGAGATTGCTGTTGCCTGGAAAGAAGAAAAGCGGCTTTTCGTAAAACAATCAACGTTCGCGATATACGCGTTGACACTCAAGAAGCACATTCTGCCGTTCTTCGGCAATGACACCAGACTGTGTGAAGACAGAGTGCAGGAGTTTGTAATGCTGAAACTAAGTCAGGGACTTAGCGTAAAGTCAGTAAAAGACATGGTAATCGTCTTGAAAATGGTAATGAAATTCGGAGTAAAACACAACTGGACAACCTACTGTGAATGGGACATAAAATATCCGACGGAGCACGGACGGCACGACATCGAGGTGCTGACGGCAGACAGCCACAAGAGAATATTGAAGTATCTGAAAGCCAACTTCACGTTCCGCAACCTCGGCATATACATCTGTCTGACGACAGGCATGCGCATAGGAGAGATTTGTGCACTGAAATGGAAAGACATAAACACAGACGCGGGCACGATAAGCGTCAGGCGGACAATCGAGCGTATATACTGTCCTGAAAACAAAAAGCGCCGCAGCAAACTGATAATCAGTACGCCCAAGACCTGTAATTCGTGCCGTGAGATACCCGCAAGCATGGAACTTCTGTCGCTTATACGGCCGCTGAAGAAAATAGTCAATCCTGATTTCTTCGTGCTGACCAACGCTCCCAAGCCGACAGAGCCTCACACCTACCGCAACTATTACAACAATCTGATGGAGCAGCTGGGCATGCCACGTATCAAGTTTCACGGTCTGCGCCACAGCTTTGCCACACGATGTATCGAAAGCAACTGCGATTATAAGACGGTAAGCGTGATACTCGGCCACTCTGACATCAGCACTACGCTCAACCTGTATGTCCACCCCAACTTTGAACAGAAAAAGCGTTGCATCAACAAAATGATGAAGCTGCTTGACAAATGACTGCTATAACGGAATACAGAAAGGCGCGGCAGCCTATATCAGACTGCCACGCCGACCATGTATTTATCAACCGGACAATATCAGTCTACCGGTATGTCCTTATTCACGTTCTTGCATCCCAAAATCGCGTAATACAGCAGATAGACAAGAGCTATCAGCGGAACCACATAAGAAATCATGTATCCAGCCTTATCGGCGATATAATTCTGGATGAGAGGAAGCACTCCGCCGCCTACCACCATCATCATGAATATTCCTGACGCAGCGGCAGTATATTTGCCGAGACCTTCGGTGGCAAGATTGAATATGCTTGCCCACATCACCGATGTGCAGAGCCCGCAAAGCACAAGCAGCAACGCGCTGACGGGCACTGTCACCATAGCGAAAGAAGAACCCGTGAACACCGGCATCGATGTAACCGCCTCTTTAGAAGAGAACATAGCCACAAGTATAAGCACAATGGCAACGGTCGACACCGTAATCATCATCAGACGGCTTGACACCTTGTCAGCTATGAATCCGGCAACGAAACGGCCTACAAGCATCAGCAACCAGTATGTGCCTGCAACGAAACCGCCTATCGCAGCGGCATCGCCAATCACTCCCGCGCCTTTAGCCGATGTGTCAGAGATGTAGAAATTAAGAGTGCCGGGCACACCGATTTCGATTCCCACATAAACAAATATGCCGATGACACCGAGCAGACAGTGGCGGAAAGCCCACGGACTGTGCTCAAAAACAGTGTCCTGCGTGGCTTTACCCATTTCAGGGTCAGCTATCGGAATGAATGAAAGCACAATAAACGCGGCAGCAAACACCGTCATCGCGATATACAGCACAAGATTGATGTCGGTTATCGCCGTGTCTTTTGTCACCGTTCCCACGAGAGCACCCACCAGCATCGGCGTAAGCGTACCGGCAAGAGAGTTGAGCGTGCCACCTATCAGATTGAGCTGATTACCACGGTTGCCGCCACCGCCAAGCAGATTAAGCATGGGGTTGACCACGGTATTAAGCATGCAGACCGAGAATCCGCTGATAAAAGCACCGAGCAGATACACCCAGAATCCGATAAGCCCCGTCGGGAATCCCGACAGATACTGCACGAATACGCCCACAAAGCCTACCGCAATGGCCACAAGGGCAGTATTCTTGTAACCTATCTTGATAAGCAGCTTGCCGGCAGGGACGCCCATAAAGAGATAGGCAAGGAAGTTCATCATGTTGCCCATCATGCCTAACGTGTTACTGCCCATCAGTTCGGGCTGGTTCTTCCATATCACGCCGATTGGCGCAGCGAGATTCGTGACAAACGAAATCATCGCATAAAGAAACATCATAGCTATGATAGCTATGACGCTTCCGTTTTGTTTGTCCGTATGTCTCATAGTTTTTATTTAAAGTAATCCGTTCTGTCAAGACAAGCACTCTTCGGGTACGAAGTCGTCGTATTCGTCCTTCTTCACTGTACGTTTGCGTATCGTGCGCTTTCGCTTCGGCTTCTCCTCCACCGATTTGTCAGTCTTGACACCTGCCAATTCGGGGTCAATAAGAATACGTCCGCAATACTCGCACACGATAATCTTCTTGTGCATCCTTATGTCGAGCTGGCGCTGTGGCGGTATCTTGTTGAAGCATCCGCCGCAAGCATCACGCTGCACATATACTATACCGAGACCGTTGCGCGCGTTCTTGCGTATGCGCTTGAAGCTGGTAAGCAGTCGAGGCTCAATCTTCACCTCAAGCTCTTTGACCTTATCTTTCAGGCGTTCCTCCTCGGCACGTGTCTCGTCAAGAATCTCGTCAAGCTCATTTTTCTTCTCCTCAAGAGCCTGACGGCGGTCAGCTATCTGCTCCTCTGTATTCTTAAGCTCTTTGTTCTTCTCCTCAACCTTGGCGTTAGCCTCACGTATTTTCTTATTGCAAAGCTCTATCTCAAGAGTCTGGAACTCTATCTCCTTGCTCAATGTGTCATACTCACGGTTGTTCTTAACGTCGTTAAGCTGAGATTTGTAACGCTCAACACTTGCCTGCGCTTCGGTAATCTCTGCTTTTTTCTGCCTTACGGCGTCCTCAAACTCCTTAATGTCGCTGTTTATCTTATCGACACGTGTCGTAAGTCCGGCAATCTCGTCCTCAAGGTCTTGCACCTCAAGAGGCAGTTCGCCGCGCAACGCACGCTCCTCGTCGATAGCCGACAATGTGGTTTGCAACTGGTAGAGAGTCTTCAGTTTCTCTTCTACGGACAAATCGGTAGGATCTTTCTTTGCCATAAATTCTTATTTGTTATTAAACAAGTCAACAGGTAGACAAACAGACATGAAAAGCAATCAGACAGACATCTGCACAGAAGTATTAAACGCTGGTTAGTATTTCAGATTCTGTTGCCACGCCGTAACCTGTCAGCTTATAAATATATTATCGGATTTGTATTCGTTTTGGTAAGATAAGTCTTGACATCAGGACAAGCCTTCTCGATTACAGACTTAAATATCTCGTTGGTGAACTGTTCGCTCTGATAATGCCCGATGACGGCAATCTGTATCTCCTGCTCATGTCCGAAATACTCATGATAGTGCATTTCACCTGTCACGAAAGCATCAGCGCCTTCAGCCACCGCATCGCCGAGCAAGAACGAACCTGCGCCTCCACACACGGCAACTCTCTTAATCGGGCGGCGCAACAACTGATTACACTGCACACACTCCACGTCGAACGTGCGCTTCAACATCAGCACAAAGTCGTCAGCGGCAAGAGGTTCAGGCAAATCACCTATCACTCCGCTACCGCATTCGATGCCGTCGACATTCTTACGGGCGAAAAAGCGGCAGCCCTCAAGCCCCATCTTATCAGCCATCTTGAAGTTAACACCATCCAGCGTGTTGTCAAAGTTAGTATGCATCGACACCACCGTGACATCGTTCTTTATCGCCTTGGCGACAGTACGCTGTACATCGTTTGAATAAGTAAGATGTTTCAATGGGTGGAATATCAGCGGATGATGGCTGACAATAAGGTTACAGCCTAATGCCACAGCCTCGTCGACAACCTTTTCGGTAACGTCAAGGCACAATAAAACCCTTGATACTTCCGCCTCTGTCAATCCTACCTGCAAGCCGGCGTTATCAAAGCTCTCTTGCAGGGGCAGAGGCGCGAAACGTTCAAGGGCATCAACCACTTCTCTTATTTTCACGCTTTTCAGCCTTTCTAAATTAATGTTATTATGACAGGTCTCACAGCGGCGGTTGCCTTATGCGGCCTATTATCCTGCAAAGATAAGAATTTATGATGACCATACAAAGCAGCGCAAAATAAATTTATATTTTTTAACTACTTCGTTTAAGACATCACAACAATCACGATTTCAGGAAAAACAGACCGGCGGCATATAATCTACACGAATAAATACAAATGGTGGTCTTCAGAGAACCCGAAGACCGCCATCATATAAAATGTCATTGCCAAGTCAGACAGTGTGCCCGCATCACTTGATGTCGCTGCGCTGCTCCTTAATCTTCTGAACGTAAGCGTCGATAACGGCGACAGCCGTGATATTGACAACATCACGTACAGAGCACTCGAAGTCCGTGAAGTGAATCGGCTTGTTAAGTCCCATCTGTATCGGGCCTATGATTTCAGCATCATGGTCAATTGCCTGCAACAGCTTGTAAGCATTGTTGGCGCAGCTGAGGTTGGGGAATACGAGAGTGTTAACGTCTTTTCCCTTCAGCCTTGAGAACGGATATTTAGCGTCTCTCAACTTCTTGTTAAGAGCGAAATTGACCTGCATTTCTCCGTCAATAGCCAAATCCGGATAGCGCTTCTGCATCTCGTCAACCGCAGCATGAACCTGCGCAGGACTGCCCACCTCGTCAGTACCAAAGTTAGAATAGCTTATCATCGCAATGTTCGGCTCATCATTGAAGAACCTCACAGTGTTTGCGCTAAGTCTTGCAACGTCAACAAGTACATCCTTATCAGGATGGCGGTTGATAAGAGTGTCGGCGATATACAGCACGCCTTTCTTCGTATTCAGGATGTGCATCGTGGCGAAATGGTTGTATTCGGGCTGTATGCCGATAACCTCTTTGGCAACCTTAATTGTGTTTGAATACTTTGTGTAAAGACCGGTGATGAAAGCGTCGGCGTCACCTGTCTCGACCATCATCATACCGAAATAGTTGCGCTCGAACATTTTGTCGTTAGCCTCTTGGAACGTGTACCCCTGACGCTGACGTTTGTCTGCCAAAATGTGAGCATAACGCTCGCGACGGTCGTTCTGGTTGTCATGGTGCAGATTTACAATCTCAATTCCATCGAGACTGAGGTCAAGCTCTTTCGCCAGTTTAGCAATACGCTCGTCGTTGCCGAGAAGTATCGGGTGACAGATGCCTTCGTTCTTTGCCTGCACGGCAGCCTTGAGCATTGTCGGGTGAGTAGCCTCAGCGAACACTACACGCTGCGGATGCTTACGGGCTGTGTCATACAGCTTCTGTGTCAGCTTACTCTCCTGTCCGAGCAACTCACGCAAATGATTTTTATAAGCGTCCCAGTCAGTTATGGTAGTACGTGCCACGCCGCTGTCGATGGCAGCCTTGGCCACCGCTGCCGACACCTCTGTGATAAGACGGGGGTCAACGGGTTTGGGTATGAAATAAGACGGGCCGAACGTAAGATTGTTGACCTGATAAGCGTCATTCACGACATCAGGCACAGGCTGCTTGGCCAAGTTGGCAATGGCGTTGACAGCCGCCAGCTTCATTTCCTCGTTGATGGCTTTTGCATGAACGTCGAGAGCGCCCCTGAAGATGTAAGGAAACCCGATAACGTTGTTTATCTGGTTGGGATAATCCGAACGGCCTGTGCTCATGAGCACGTCAGGACGGCTCGCCATAGCGTCTTCGTAAGAAATCTCGGGCACGGGGTTGGCCAGCGCGAACACGATAGGATTGTCTGCCATAGAACGCACCATGTCCTGCGTGAGCACGTTGCCCTTTGACAATCCGACAAACACATCGGCATCCTTTATTGCTTCGGCCAGTGTATGCACGTCGCGGCGGTCGGTGGCGAACATGCGTTTCTGCTCTGTCAGGTTCTCGCGGTCGCTCGTTATCACTCCCTTAGAGTCAAGCATCAGTATATTCTCACGCTTGACTCCGAGCGCCATATACAGCTTGGTGCAAGAGATGGCGGCAGCGCCCGCACCGTTGACTACTATCTTCACCTTCGAGATGTCCTTTCCGTTCACCTCAAGAGCGTTTTTCAGTCCTGCGGCAGAGATTATCGCCGTGCCGTGCTGGTCGTCGTGCATGACAGGTATGTCGAGCGTGCGCTTCAGCC